>Ga0209517_10003360_pt1 | contig 21808 bp, 20 predicted proteins | sample PeaSoiMetSII2010_FD_187695 | JGI IMG/M metagenome (GOLD analysis project Ga0209517, IMG submission 187695) | Peat soil microbial communities from Weissenstadt, Germany - SII-2010 (SPAdes) (version 2) | ecosystem: Environmental > Terrestrial > Soil > Wetlands > Peat | place: Germany...
CGGGCGGCGCCGCTGTCGGCTTCGAGCCGTCGAGATTGAAGGTCTCGATCTTGGCGCCGGTGTGCAGCTCCTTCACCTTTTGATCGAGCAGCTCGCGCTGGAGCAGCGCCGCCACTTGCGGCCGCGCCTCTTCCATGGTGGGCGGCGGCGCGGTGCGGCGATCGACCAGCATGATCACGTGGTAGCCGAACTGCGTCTTGACCGGGGTCTCGGTGTATTGGCCCTTTTGCAGCTTGAAGGCGGCATCCGCGAACTCCGGCACCATCTCTTCCTTGGTGAACCAGCCGAGATCGCCGCCGGTTGCCTTGGTGCCGGGGTCGTTGCTCTTCTCCTTGGCGATGGCGGCGAAGTCGCCGCCCTTCTGCAGGTCGGCGATCACCGCTTTCGCCTCGTCCTCGGTCTTCACCAGGATGTGCTTGGCGTTCACTTGATCCTGCGGCTTCTGCTCCTTCAGGAACTGGTCGTAGCGCGTCTTGATCTTGTCGTCGGTGATGGAGGTGCGGATGTAACGGCTAAGGTAGACCTCTTCGATGATCTGATCTTGCGCCCATTGCAGGCGCTTCTTCACCTCGGGGTCGTCCGCGAGCTTCTGTTTCCGGCCCGCCTGCGCGGCCAACATGTTGGTCACGAGATTGTCGAGCAGTTGGGGATAGACCTGCTCGAACGGGATCTGCTGAACCTGGGCCGGCAGCATCTGACGGGCGGCCAGCACCTCGGAGCGGTGAATCTCGCCGCCGTTGACGCGGGCGACCACCGGGTCCGGCTGAGCGGCGCTCGCCGCCGGCGCCTGCGCCATGGCTGGAGTGACCACGAGCAGCATAGCCGCGAGCGCGAGAAGAGAGCGAACGGTCATAATGGGAGGGTTTCCTTGCATGCAGGCCGGCGCCGGCTCAGGCGCGGCGGCGCACATCTTGCACATTAGGGCCGCCGGGACAAGGGAGCCGGTGAAGCTCCTCCGCGCAGCCGCGGCATTGCCGTCAATCCCCTGGAAATGAAGGAATTGTGGCGCTGCCGCGACCCCGAGTGAATTGACAGAGCGGTGATCTCCGCCTATCTGTCAGGCAACCCGCGCCGGCGGCCGCCGGTGCCCGCCCATCCTTGTCCGAGGTCCTGATGCTAGGCGCTCTCGCCCGGCGACTGTTTGGCTCCGCGAACGACCGCTACATCAAGAGCCTCCAGCCTCTCGTCGATGCCATCAACGAGCTCGAGCCCGAGCTCGAGAAACTCTCCGACGAGGCGCTCGCCGAGCGCACGCCCTGGCTCAAGGGCCGCCTCGAGAACGGCGAGGATCTCGACGATCTCCTGGTCGACGCCTTCGCGACCGTGCGCGAGGCATCCAAGCGCACGCTGGGCCAGCGCCACTTCGACGTCCAGCTCATGGGCGGCGTCGTGCTCCACCGGGGCATGATCTCGGAGATGAAGACCGGCGAAGGCAAGACGCTGGTGGCGACGCTCGCGGTCTACCTGAACGCGCTCGAGGGCAAGGGCGTGCACCTTGTGACCGTGAACGACTACCTCGCCAAGCGCGACTCCGAGTGGATGGGCCAGATCTATCGTTTCCTCGGCCTCAAGGTCGGCTGCATCGTGCACGATCTCAACGACGGCGAGCGCCGCGACGCTTACGCCGCGGACGTGACCTACGGTACCAATCACGAGTTCGGCTTCGACTACCTGCGCGACAACATGAAGTTCCGGCTGCAGGACATGACGCAGCGGCCCTTCAACTACGCGATCGTCGACGAGGTTGACTCGATCCTGATCGACGAGGCGCGCACGCCGCTCATCATCTCGGGCCCGACCGAGGACTCCTCGGAGCTCTACCGGCGCGTCGACGCGCTGATCCCGAGCCTCCTGCCGGAGGATTTCGAGAAGGACGAGAAGCAGCGCGCCGTCACGCTCACGGAATCGGGCGTCGAGCGCATCGAGGCCTTGCTGCAGCAGACGGGACTGCTGACCGAGGGCACGCTCTATGACATCCACAACATCGCGCTGGTCCATCACGTGAACCAGGCGTTGCGCGCCCACAAGCTCTTCTCGCGCGACAAAGACTACATCGTGAAAGACAACAAGGTCGTCATCATCGACGAGTTCACGGGCCGAATGATGGAGGGCCGGCGCTACTCCGAGGGTCTGCACCAGGCGCTCGAGGCCAAGGAAGACGCCGAGATCCAGACCGAGAACCAGACTCTGGCCTCGATCACCTACCAGAATTATTTCCGGCTTTTCCCGAAGCTCGCGGGCATGACGGGCACGGCCATGACCGAGGCGACCGAGCTCGGCGAGACCTACCGGCTCGAGGTCATCGAGGTGCCGACGAATCTGCCGGTGATGCGCAAGGACTCGGACGACGAGGTCTACCGCACCGAGCGCGAGAAATTCGACTCCGTGCTTCAGCAGGTGCTGGAGTGCCGCGAGCGCCAGCAGCCGGTGCTGGTGGGCACCGCCAGCATCGAGAAGTCGGAGCAACTCTCCGAGCTTTTCAAAAAGCGCAAGATCCCGCACCAGGTGCTGAACGCGCGCTATCACGAGCAGGAAGCCTTCATCATCGCGCAGGCCGGGCGGCCTGGTGCCGTCACCATCGCGACCAACATGGCGGGCCGCGGCACCGACATTCAGCTGGGCGGCAATCTCGACATGCGGCTCAAGCAGGAGACGGGCGCAATCGACGACCCCGTCGAGCGCGAGCGCCGCGCTAAAGCGATCCGCAGCGAGATCGAGGCGGCGCGCGACGTCGTGATCAAGGGCGGCGGGCTCTTCGTCATCGGCAGCGAGCGGCACGAGAGCCGCCGCATCGACAACCAGCTGCGCGGCCGGTCCGGCCGTCAGGGCGACCCCGGCGCCTCGAAGTTCTTCGTCTCGCTCGAAGACGACCTCATGCGCATCTTCGGCTCGGACCGCATGGACTCGATGCTGCAGCGTCTCGGCCTCAAGGAGGGCGAGGCGATCATCCATCCCTGGATCAACAAAGCGCTCGAGAAGGCGCAGCAGAAGGTCGAGGCCCGCAACTACGAGATCCGCAAGCAGCTGCTGAAATACGACGACGTCATGAACGACCAGCGCAAGGTCGTCTACGAGCAGCGCAAGGAGATCATGGCGTCGCCGGACGTGGCCCAGATGGTCGCCGATATGCGCCACGAGGTGGTCGAGGCGCTGGTGATGCGCACGATCCCTGAGAACGCGCTGCCGGATCAATGGGACATACAGGCGCTCCACGAGGAGTGCCTGCGGCTCCTCAACTGCGACCTGCCGATCCAGGACTGGGCCAAGGAAGAGGGCATCGCCGACGCCGAGATCCGCGAGCGCATCTTGCGGACGGCCGACGACAAGATGGCGGCGAAGGCCGCGCAATTCGGCGTCGACGTCATGCGCATGGCGGAGAAGAGCCTGCTGTTGCAGATCCTCGACCAGGCTTGGAAAGACCACCTGCTGACCCTCGACCACTTGCGCCAGGGGATCAACCTCCGCGCCTATGCGCAGCGCGATCCGCTGAACGAGTACAAGCGCGAGGCCTTCGAGCTCTTCGAGAAGATGCTGGCGCAGCTCCGGGACACCGTCACCGGCGTGCTCTCGCACGTGGAGCTCCGCCTGCAGCGAGCAGAGGACGTGCCGCAGCCGCGCGAGCCGCAGCGCATCCGCGAGAGCCGCGAGGATCCCGTCCTCGCCGAAGCCATGGCGGGCGACGATGGGGACGGGGACACCCGGACCCAGCGATCTGGCTCGTCCGGTGGCGGCAATCCCTGGGCCAAGACGCCGCGCAACGCCCTTTGCCCCTGCGGGTCCGGCAAGAAATACAAGCACTGCCACGGCCGGCTCTAAGCGCGCACGCTGCTCTTGCGGCGCCAGCCGCCGCGCCTATTTGTCATTACGGCGATTTAATCCGGGTGAAGGTGGGGCGTAATCAGCGATGCCCTAGTCTCGCCTGTCATACCGATGGGACGCGGTCTCGGGGAGCCGCCGCCCACGGGTGCGCCGTTCAATGAGTCAAAAGCTTCAGGAGAGAGGAGTCCCATGGTTCACGTGTTCTTCAGCCAGCCGCGCCTCGGGCGGCTTCGCGCCGCGGCCCTTGCCGCGGGGTTGGGCGCCAGTCTGGCCTTTGCGCCCTTGGCTCAGGCTCAAGATGGAAGCGCCGACCTCGTGCAGATGCCGAGCCTGTCGCCCCTCGTGAAGAGGGTTCTGCCGGCGGTGGTCAATATCTCCGTGCTCGAGAAGGCCGATGCGACGGATCAGACCGCGGACGAAGGCGATGGCGGCGACTTCCAGGGCCTTCCCCAGGGTTCGCCCTTCGACGAGTTCTTGAAGAAATTCTTCGAGGATCGGGGCATCAACCCCGGTCATCCGATCCCGCAGCCGCGCGCGCAGCGCATGGCGCTGGGTTCCGGCTTCATCATCGACCCCTCGGGCTTGGTGGTGACCAACAATCACGTGGTGGGCGACGCCCAGGCGAACAAAGTCACGGTGATCTTCCAAGACGACAGCAAGCACGTCGCGAAGATCCTCGGTCGCGATCCCAAGACCGATCTCGCGCTCCTGAAGATCGACGCCAGCAAACCGCTGCCTTACGTCAGCTTCGGCGACAGCGGCGTCGAGCAGGTGGGCGACTGGGTGGTGGCCGTGGGCAATCCCTTCGGCCTCGGCGGCACCGTGAGTGCCGGCATCGTCTCGGCGCGTGGCCGCGACATCCACTCGGGTCCCTACGACGACTTCCTTCAGATCGATGCGCCGATCAACCGTGGCAATTCCGGCGGCCCCACCTTCAACCTCAAGGGCGAAGTGATCGGGATCAACACCGCGATCTATTCGCCCAACGGCGGCAGCGTCGGCATCGGCTTCGCGATCCCGTCGAATCTCGCCAAGCCCGTCATCGGGCAGCTGCGCGAGCATGGCAAGGTGAGCCGCGGCTGGCTTGGCGTGCAGATCCAGGAAGTGTCGCCGGCGATCGCCAAGAACCTCGCTCTGCCTGGCGATCACGGGGCGCTCGTCGCCGACGTGACCAAGGGCGGCCCGGCGGAGAAGGCGGGCATCCAGCAGGGCGACGTCATCGAGAGCTTCGCCGGCCAGGACATCGCCAAGCTGCGCGATCTCACTCGCGTCGTCGCCGAGACTCCGGTGGGACAAGCCGCCAAAGTGAAGGTGTGGCGCAAGGGCCATGAAACCACGCTCGACCCCGTCATCGCGGAGCAGCCCGCCAATATGGACCTCGTGGCGAGCAACAGCGGGAACGACGAGCAACAGCCCGCCGCGCCGCAACGCGCGAGCGCCCTGGGCCTGAAGCTCGCGCCGCTGACGCCGGAGTTGCGCAAGCAGCTGAAGGTGCCGGCGGGCGTCAAGGGCGTGGTGGTGTCGCAGATCACGGACTCGAGCCCGCTCGCCGACGTCGACTTGCAGCCGGGCGATGTGATCGTCTCGGTGAACCAAGATCCGGTGGCGACGCCCAAGGAGGCCGTGGCGAAGCTCAAGGCCGCTCAGTCGAGCGCGGACAAGAGCGTGCTCCTGCAGATCAATCGACACGGCGTCAATGCTTTCGTTGCCTGGTCGTCCGACCAATCGGATAACGGGTAGCGGGACGACGGGGGCTGCCGGCGACCTTCTCGAGGCGGAGGTCGCCGGCGCCGCTCCCGGTCTGGTGGGGCAAGCACATGAGAATCCTGGTCATCGAGGACGACGACGAAGCCGCCGCTTATCTCCTCAAGGGGCTGAGCGAGAGTGGGCACCAGGTCGATCTGGCGGCCGATGGCCGGCGGGGCCTCGAGCATGCGACGAACGGCGAGTTCGACGCCTTGGTGATCGATCGAATGCTGCCCGAGCTCGACGGCCTTGCCATCGTGTCCGAGTTGCGGGCGCGCAACAACGAGACCCCGGTTCTGATCGTGAGCGCGCTCGGCGACGTGGATAACCGCGTCGAGGGGCTGCGCGCGGGTTGCGACGATTATCTCTCCAAGCCCTTCGCGTTCTCGGAGCTGCTGGCTCGCCTGGAGGCGCTTCAGCGGCGCAGCCATTCGACCGAGACGCGACTCAAGGTCGCGGACCTTGAGATGGATCTGCTGAAGCGCACGGTGAGCCGCGCGGGACGGCCGATCGAGGTGTTGCCGCGCGAGTTCCGCCTGCTCGAATATCTCATGCGAAACGCCGGGCACATCGTGACGCGCACCATGCTGCTCGAGAAAGTCTGGGATCATCACTTCGATCCGCAGACCAACGTGATCGACGTGCATGTGAGCCGCTTGCGGCAGAAGATCGATCGCGATTTCGCGCCGCCGCTCCTGCAGACGGTGCGTGGCGCGGGCTACAGCCTCAGGGTCCCGGACTCGGCCTGACGCCCTTCAGAGGCCGCGCGTCCCCATGGCGAGGAACTTTTCCCGCCGCTGCTCCCGGAGCTTCGCTCCCTCGAGGCCGAGGAGCGGACGCAACGCCGCTTCCATGCTGGCGCCCAATGCCCCGACCGCGGTCGCGGGGTCGCGGTGCGCGCCGCCGAGCGGCTCCGGGATCACCTCGTCGATGACGCCCAGCCGCTGTAGGTCCTGCGCGGTGAGCTTCAGCGCCTCCGCTGCGTCCTGAGCCTTCTCGGCGCTCCGCCACAGGATCGAGGCGCAGCCCTCGGGCGAGATCACGGAATAGACGGCGTGCTCCAGCATGAGCACCCGGTTGCCGGCGGCCAGCGCGACCGCCCCGCCCGAGCCGCCTTCGCCGATGATGGCGGCGATCAGCGGCACCTCGATCGAGAGGCACGTCTCGATGGAGCGCGCGATCGCCTCGGCCTGACCCCGCGCCTCCGCATCGATGCCGGGATAGGCGCCGGCGGTGTCGACGAAGGTCAGGACCGGGATCCGAAAGCGGGCCGCCAGCTCCATGAGCCGCCGCGCCTTGCGATAGCCTTCGGGCCGCGCCATGCCGAAATTGTGCCGCACGCGCGATTCCGTGTCGGCGCCCTTCTCCTGCCCCATGACCACGGCGGAAAGCCCGCGAAAGCGACCGAGGCCGCCCAGGATCGCATGGTCCTCCCCGAAGGCGCGGTCGCCTGCGAGCGGCGTGAAGTCGGTGATCAGCCCTTTGATGAAGTCGGAGGCGTGCGGCCGCTCGGGGTGCCGCGCCACCTGCACCTTCTGCCAAGGTGTCAGCCGCGCGTAGGTCTGGCGCAGCTGGCGATCGACCTTCGCCTCGAGCCGCGTCACCTCTTCCGCGATGTTGAGATCGGAGCCGTTCGTGAGATGCCGAAGCTCCTCGATCTTGCCCTCGAGCTCCGCGATCGGCTTCTCGAAGTCGAGAAAATGCCGCATGGGGGCCGATCCCTAGCATAGGGGCATCAGGGATACCAGCCCGCGCGGTACGCCCTACTTCACGAGTGCGCGGCGGGCGATGTCATACCACTCGCGCTGCAGGCGGCGCGCGTGGCGTGGGCTCATCTCGACGGACTGGCAAATCTCGCGGAAGAGCCGCTGGGATTCGCGATGCTGCCCCGCCTTCTCCAGCAGCAACGCGTAGCGACAGCGCGCCTCCTGTCCCGGATAGTAGGGCGCCAGCGCCTCGTACTCGTGGAGCGCACGCTCGGCCTTGCCTTGCTTCTCGAGGCTGCGGGCATAGAGCAGGTGGCACTCCGCGGATTGGAATTTGGGATTGGCTTCGCGCAAATCGTCGAGCACCTGCTCGACGGCGGCGAAATTCCCGCGGGCGAACTCCGAGCGCGCGAGGCCGTGCATCAGCCCTGGATCCGTCGCGTGCACGCCCATGAGCGTGTCGCGGTAGAGGGCCGCCGCCTCGTCGGCGCGGCCGACCTCGAGATAGGCGTCGGCGAGCGCCGCCTTGTTTCCGGTGGTGGGCGTCATCTCCAGATTTCGCTCGGCCTCGCGCACGGCGCGGCCGGGATCGAGCGCGCGACCCATGCCGGCCGCCGCGCTACGCGCCGTGCGGCTCCCCGAAAGCTCCGGAAGGATCTCGACGACGAAGTAGGCGATCATCCCGACCATCGGCGCGAAAATCACGATGAAGATCCAGTAATAGGGCCGCCCGGTCTTCATGACGTGAACCGCGCACAGGATCTGCGCGACCAGGACCGCAAGTCCGAGCATGGGCATCAGGCATCTCTCCCGACCAGGCGCGGCGCCATTTCAGAGGCGCGTCCGGTTCTGCGTCAACACCGAAAGCGGGTTCATTTCTTCCCGCGCGCCAGTGGGTGGTGCGTTTCGACGAGCCGCTTCAGCCGCTCGGTCTCGACGTGGGTATAGATCTGGGTCGTGGCGATGTCCGCGTGGCCGAGCATCTCCTGCACACTGCGGAGGTCGGCGCCGCGGTCGACCAGGTGGCTCGCGAAGGCGTGCCGGAGCACGTGGGGCGACACGCACGCGGGTTCGAGACCGGCTTTGATGGCGAGCCCCTTCAAGAGCTGCCCCACGCGCCGGCGCGTGAGGTGGCCGGGCGCGCTTCGCGACGGGAAGAGCCAAGGCGACGTCTCGCCCTCGGGAAGAAACCGGCCGCGCTTGCCGCGATAGTCCGAGAGCGCTGCGCGGGCAGGCGCTCCCAGCGGGACCAGGCGCTCCTTGCCGCCTTTGCCGCGCACCATCAGCACACGGGCATTGGGCCTCGCCGCCGCAAATGGCAAGCCCACGAGCTCGGAGATCCGAAGGCCGGTGGCGTAGAGCAACTCCAGGACGCAACGCAGCCGAGCGCCCCCGGCGCTCGCGTCCAGCTCGGCGACGGCGATGAGCTGGGCCACGTCCTCCTGCGCCAGCGTCTTGGGGAGCGGACGGCCGAGGCGTGGCCCGTCGAGGCCAGCGGTGGGATCGTCGCGTCGCACCCCGTCGACAACGAGGAACCGGTAGAACTGCCTGAGGGCCGAAAGCCGTCGCGCCAGGGTGCGCGGGCTGAGCTCTGCCCGACCGAGCGCCGCGATGTAGCGGCGGAGGTCCTCGACCCGCGCACGCTCGAGGCTGATCCCATGCTCGGCCAAGTGAGCCGCTGCATGGGCGAGGTCTTGGCTGTACGCCGCGGCCGTGAGCGCGGCCGCGCCGCGCTCGGCGACCAGCATCTCCAGGAATGCCTCGACGTGACGCGAAAGCGCGGGCCGTTTCTTGGCCGAGCGCGGCACCGCTAGAAACCGGCCGCGAGCGCCGCCTCCAGGGCAAGATGCCGCGCGTCGACCTCCAGCCCGAGGGCGCTGAGCCGCGCCACCGCCTCGGCGATCACGATGGGCTCGCTCGAGAGCCGCCCGGCGGACTGCGCCATCGCGAGCGTGTCGAGCAGCGCCTCGCCCAGCCGGTGACCCGCGACGGCGTCGCGGCCATCGAGCCAGAGCGCGGCATTAGGGAGCGGCGGGCCGGCGGTCGGCGGGAGGGCGACGAGCGTGGCCCAATCGGCGGGCCTTACCGGCTCGCCCGCGGCCTGCAGCAGCGCGCCCGCCAGCAGGAGCTTGCCGGGCTCCACGGCGGCGTCCTTCGGCTGCAGCGCCTCGAGGATCGTCTTGAGGCCATCCTTGGGCCAAGCTGGCCCGTTGCTGCCCAGCGCGAGACGCTCGATCAAGAACAGCTGGGCCTGCGCCGGCGCACCGCCGATCCGTGCCCAGCGCTCCGCCTCTTGCGGGCGATCGATGGCGTAGAGCGCGCGCGCCGCCATGGGCGCGAGCCAATCCAGATCCGGGCTCGGCTCCAGCTCGAGGAGGAGCGGCGCCACCAGGCGCGCGGCGACCGGAAACTCGCCGTGCTTCAGCCCAGCCTGCAGCAGCGACTGCAGCGCCTCGGCACGCGCGGCGGGGATCGTCTCTTGCTTGGCCGTCGCGTAGAGGAGCGCGCGGGCGCGCGGATTGTCGCCGGCCTGCTGGATCGCGGTTTTGCGCTCCTCCGGCTTGAACGCGATCTCGGTATAGAGCAGACGGAGCTCGTCGAGGGGAAGGGCGCCCAGCGCTGCTGCTCGCTCCGCCGCCGCCAGCCGCCGGTCGTCGGGTACCTGGGCATTCGTCGCCCAGGCGCGCAGCACCGCGGGATCGGCGTTCTGCAGCGCGTCCGCGGGCAACGGCAGCTTTGCCGCCGCCAGCAGCGCGACCCGGATCGGCGTCGCATCGGGCATCCGCTCGAGCTTGATCGCATGGCCGCCGGCGGCCTCGATCAAATTGTCGAACAGCTGGTCGCGCGGAACCTGCCGCTCGCGCAGCAGGCTCAGGCCCAGAGCCGCCTTGCCGGGGTCGCCCGCCAGCGCCTGGCAGGCGATCTGCGCCCGGTCCCACCAGACGTCCTGATAGCGGCCAATGGCGTCCTGCACTTGGCGGCAGGCAGCATCGTTGTCGTTCTTGAGGAACCCGATCTCCACCCGAAGCCGGTCGAGCGGCTCGGGATCGCCCTTCCAGGGCAGCCGGCCAAGGAGCTCGGCGGCCGCGTTCACGTATCCCAGCGCCACCAGCCGGGCAAGCCGGAGGGCGGCGAGGCTTCGACTGTTCGGCAGGTCCGCGCCACCCGGCGCCGCCGCGTTGCTGAGCAAGAGCCGGCGGGTCAGAGCCTGCAGGGTCGGCGACACCGTCGGCTGCAACTGTGGCAGAGCAGCCATGACAAAAGCCTTCTCCGTGCCCTGCCAGAGCGTCTCGGGCAGTGCGCCGTCGGAGGCCGGAAGCGAGCCCGACCAAGCAGGATCGACCGGCGCCAGCGGCATGGCCTGGACGTCGGGCGGTAGCGGCTGGGTTCCTTCGTTCGAGTCCGGAGCCGGCGATGGGGCGGCGCCTGGCGCGACCGCACTCGGCGGCGGCTGCACCAGCCGGATCGGCGGGCCGACCTGCGCCGCCGCCGACGCGCCGCCGACTGCCGCGATCAGCAGCGCCAGCAGCGCGACCCGCAAATCACTTCGGAAACCGCGCATCGGGAAGCACGCGTTCGATCGGTTGATTGGGTGCCGGAATATCCCAGAATGCCAGCCAGGCGAGGCCCCCGGCGACGGCGATCACCACCACCGCCAGCAGGACTAGGACGACTTTGCCCATCTGTTGCTATGTTCCCCGCGCGCCCGATTGACTGCCGATCGCCGCGATATGCTAGGGTGCGGCACGATGAGGCGGCCGTGAGTTTATCGGCGCGCCCGAGCAGATTCAACGATGAGGCGGGCCGACTCGGGCGGCATTCGGCCATGAGCACGCCACAATTGCATGTTCCCCGGACCCTCGTGCTGGTGGGGTTGATGGGTGCCGGCAAGACCAACATCGGCCGGCGCCTGGCGCAACGACTCGGGCTCGGCTTTACCGACGCCGACAGCGAGATCGAGGCGGCCGCCGGCGAGAGCATCGAGGAAATCTTCGAGCGGCGCGGCGAGGCGGTGTTCCGCGAGGGCGAGCGCAAGGTCATCGCCCGGTTGCTCGGCAATCCCGTGCACGTCCTCGCCACAGGCGGAGGAGCCTTCATGGATCCGGAGACGCGCGCGCTCATCCGTGAGCGCGGAATCTCGATTTGGCTGCGCGCCGACCTCGAGCTGTTGCATCAACGCGTCTCCCGTCGGAACAACCGGCCGCTGCTGAAGCAGGGCAATCCGCGCGAGATCCTGGCGCGCCTCATCGATCAGCGCTATCCCGTCTACGCACTCGCGGATATTGCGGTCGATACGGTGGAGGGACCTCCGGAGGCCACCATGGAACGCGTGATGTCGGCGCTCGAGCGGTATCTCTCGGAGCACGCGGTCGCGCGCGAGCCGACGCGATGAGCGAGACGCGCGTCGTCCATGTCGAGCTCGGTGCGCGCGGCTACGACATCCACATTGGCACCGGATTGATCGGCCGCGGCGGCGAGCATCTGGCGCCGCTTGCCACGCGCGCCGGCGTCGTGGTGGTGACCGACGAGACGGTAGCCCGGCTGCACCTGCCCGCGCTCGAGCGGAGTCTCGACGGTGCCGGGATCCCGCATAAGGCCGTGATCTTGCCGCCAGGCGAAGCGACGAAGGACTTCACGCACTTCGCGCGCCTCTGCGAGGACATCCTCGCTCTCGGCATCGAGCGCCGCACCCTGCTGGTGGCGTTGGGCGGCGGCGTTGTCGGCGACATCGCGGGCTTCGCCGCCGCGAGCCTGCTGCGCGGCCTCGCCTATGCGCAGATCCCGACCACGCTGCTCGCGCAGGTCGACAGCTCCGTCGGCGGCAAGACCGCTATCAACTCGGCACATGGCAAGAACCTCGTCGGCGCCTTTCATCAACCGGTCCTGGTGCTGGCGGACGTGGCGGCTCTGGCGACTCTGGCGCGCCGCGAGCTGCTGGCGGGCTACGCCGAGGTCCTGAAGTACGGTTTGATCCGCGACCGTGAATTCTTCGAATGGCTGGAACGCGACAGTCCGGCCCTGCTGGCGGGCGATCCGGCCGCGCTCGCTCGCGCGGTGGCCGAGAGTTGCGCCCACAAGGCCGCGGTGGTGGGGGCCGACGAGCGCGAGACCGGCGAGCGCCAGCTGCTGAATTTCGGACACACCTTCGCGCACGCCCTCGAGGCGGAGACCGGCTTCGGGCCGGAGCTCCTCCATGGCGAGGCCGTGGCGGCCGGCATGGCGCTTGCGTTCGATTTCTCGGTCCGCCTGGGCCACGCGACGGCGCAAACCGCGCACCGCGTGCGCCGCCACCTCGCGGGTGCGGGGCTGCCGACCGGACTGGGCGCGGTCAAGGGCAAGCGGCCGGATCCGGACCGGTTATTGCAGCACATGCGCCGCGACAAGAAGGTCAGCGACGGCCGGCTCACCTTCATCCTCGCGCGCGAGATCGGCGATGCCTTCGTCGCCCGCGACGTGCCGGAAGCAGAGGTACGCGATTTCCTCGCCGCTGCTGCCTCTTCTTGAGGCAGCAAAACCGCTGGCGGAACCCGCGGTTCATCCCTAAATATCCGGCCTATGCCTCTCTCAGCCCCGGCTCCTCGCGAGCACATCCACACCCGGGAGATCGACTGCCGTGGCTATCGCCGCGCGGACGGCCTGTGGGACATCGAAGCGCATCTGACCGATGTGAAGACTTACGCCTTCGACAACGATTGGCGCGGCAGAATAGAGCCGGGCATGCCGGTGCACGATATGTGGATGCGGCTCACGGTAGACGACGACTTCGTGGTACGCGCGGCCGAGGTGGTGACCGATGCCAGTCCCTTCGAGGTCTGCCCGGGAGTGACGCCGAACTACCAGCGGCTGGTCGGCCTCTCGATCCGGCCGGGCTTCATGCCAAAGGCGCGCGAGCTGCTCGGCGGGACCCAAGGCTGCACCCATCTGGTGGAGCTGCTGGGGCCACTCGCCACCACGGCGTTTCAGACGATCTTTCCATACCGGCATCGCCTGCAGAAGGACGAGCTACCCAAGGCTTCTCGGCCCGCGAAGCGTCCGCGGCTCCTCGGAACCTGCTATGCCTTCGCGGCGGATAGCCCCGTCGTGAAGCGCTACTGGCCGGATTTCTATACGGGCAAGTGAGCGGGCGGGCGGTGACCCGCGCGCCGGTGCCCTTCCTCGGTCGCCGCCGACCTGAAGTAGTCCAGCAGAAAGACCCGGATCGCGGCGGTGAGGCTCGACTGAGCGCGCCCGCGCTCGATCTCGGTTACGAGGGCGTGCATCGTCTTGCCTTCGCGGTCGCTGATTTCCCGGAGCGCCTGCCACATGGCCGGCTCCAGCCGGATGCTGGTGCGTCGACCGGACACCGTGACATTGCCGCTGCGCAGCGTCGATTCCTGGGAGTCGATCCCGGGTGCGTTGAAGCCGTTGTGTGCACGATGCCCGAGGACGCGTCTTCCCATGGCCGCACTCTATGTCAGAGCAATCGGGCGGAGAATTTTTCTATTGTCGACAATTCAAGGTTGCGCCGGTGCCTGGACGATGCGCGCTCTCGCAGGATCCCTGCTATGAGAACCGCGACTCCATTCGATAATTGGTCAGCTCCTGGCCGTGCCGGATCACGCGCTGGGGCTCGATGACGCGGAAACCGCGGCGCTCGAAGAAAGGCTTGGCGGAGATGCTGGCCTCGGTGAAGAGCCGGGCCAGGCCGCGCGCCTCCGCCGAGGCTTTGAGCCGGCGCAGGAGCATGCTCGCGACGCCCTGATTCTGGAAATCCGGATGGACGTAGAGCAGATCAATGCAGCCATCGGGCTCCAGGCTGATAAAGCCCGCGACACGGTCGCCCTGCGCCGCGACCCACGTACTGCTCGCGGCCAAGCGGATCGCCCAGCCCTCGCGATCGATTTGCTCCGGCGCCCAGGCGAGGACCTGCTCGAGCGTGTAGTCGCGCCGTGCAATGGTGCGCACCGACTTTCGAAACAGGTCGATGAGGTCGCCACATTCTGCCGGTGCGTACGGGCGAACGCGCAAGGTGGACTAATTGGCTTCACCGGGCGTGCGGGTAACCAGGCTCAAGGCGTGGATTTGGTTCGACATTTCCTCTCGCAAGGTCTCATAGACGAGGCGCTGGCGCTCGAGCCGGCTCTTGCCTTGAAAGGCCGCCGCGACGACCTCCACGCGGAAATGGGTTTCGCCGCCCGGGCGCGCGCCCGCGTGGCCGGCGTGGCGGTGCGATTCGTCGATCACCTCCAACCGAGTGGGGTTGAGGGCAGAAGTAAGTTTTTCTCTAATTCGGTGTGCAACGCGCATGGTCCAATTGTCTCCGCGGCCGGCTGGAGGCTCGGCGCCCGCTCCTCCTCTGTCAAGCATTGACGCCCGCAAAATGCAGGAAATGCAGGCCTGTACTGCCCCGCTTGTCTTGCTTGGGCGGCCTCCTCATACTGCTGCAATGCGGCGTATGGCCATTGAATTACCATTCGAGCCGGCGAGTGTGCCGCCCATTCGGGCATGCGACCACCCAGGCTGCGTCGGCCACGGCGACTTCCGGGCGCCCCGATCGAAGTCGGAGCTCAATGCCTTCTATTGGTTCTGCCTCGACCACGTGCGCGCCTACAACGCCGCCTGGAATTACTATGCCGGCATGAGCGAGGCCGAGATCGAGGCGGAAATTCGCTCGGACACGGTCTGGCAGCGCCCGACCTGGCCGTTGGGTAGCCGGATCGGCGCGCGGTTCCGCGTGCACTGGGAGGACTATGGCCTCCTCGATCCCGATGAGCCCGCCGAGCGGCCGCGCGAGCGCGCGCGGCCGCGTACACCACAGGAGGAAGCGCTCGCGGTCTTCGCGCTCGAGTTGCCAATGACCCTGCCGGCACTGAAGGCGCGCTACAAGGAGCTCGTCAAGCGCCACCATCCCGATGCCCATGGCGGGGATAAGGTGGCGGAAGAGAAATTGAAGGTGATCAACCAAGCCTATTCCACGCTCAAGAGCAGCTATTTTTCCGGTCTCTAAGTTCGCCGGGGCGGCGGAACCAATCAGCCCCAAGCCCGTTCCCTCTCGCGCAAGGACCCGTGCATTCCGATGACTTCGGCCCAAACCTCAAACGGATCGGCGGGTCAACCGCTCGACCGTCCCGACATCACGGTCTCCATTCGGCAGACCTTCGGCATCGAGTCCGACATGCAAGTGCCGGCATTCAGCCGTACGAGCGAGCATGTCCCAGACATTGACGAAGCCTATCGCTTCGACCGCGACACCACCCTCGCGATCCTCGCGGGATTTGCCTATAACCGCCGCGTCCTGATCCAGGGATACCACGGCACCGGCAAGTCGACGCACATCGAGCAGGTGGCCGCGCGCCTCAACTGGCCCTGCATCCGCGTCAACCTGGACAGCCACATCAGCCGCATCGACCTCGTCGGCAAGGACGCGATCGTGCTGCGCGACGGCAAGCAGGTGACCGAGTTCCGCGAGGGCTTGCTGCCCTGGGCGCTGCAGCATCCGACGGCGCTCTGCTTTGACGAGTACGACGCCGGCCGGCCCGACGTCATGTTCGTGATCCAACGGGTGCTCGAGGTCGAGGGCAAGCTGACGCTACTGGATCAGAACCGCGTCATCCGCCCGCACCCGGCCTTCCGCCTGTTCGCCACCGCCAACACCGTGGGCCTTGGCGACACCAGCGGCCTCTATCACGGGACCCAGCAGATCAACCAAGGCCAGATGGACCGCTGGAACATCGTGGCGACGCTCAACTACCTGCCGCACGATGCCGAGGTGGAGATCGTGCTGGCGAAGGCGCCGAGCTGGGACACCGAGGAGGGCCGCCGCACCATCAGCGCGATGGTGGCGCTCGCCGATCTCACGCGCTCCGGGTTCATCAACGGCGACATCTCGACGGTGATGTCGCCCCGCACCGTCATTACCTGGGCGGAGAATGCGCGGATCTTCAACGACCTCGCTTTCGGGTTCCGGCTCACGTTCCTCAACAAGTGCGACGAGCTCGAGCGCTCGACCGTGGCCGAGTATTACCAGCGCTGTTTCGGCACCGAGCTCAAGGAGACCGGGGTGCAGGCGACGCTGGTCTGAGCCTGCTGGAACCTCGCATGGCCGAGTCGTCCTCGCCGGTCGAAGTCTTCAAGCGCTCCACTACCGCCGCGCTCCGCGCGATTGCGGAGCGCGAGGACGTGACCGTCACCTACGGCCCGGAGCCGCCAGGCCTCGCGGGTCCACGCGCGCGGCTCCCGATGCCGCCGCGCGACCTCTCGCAGCACGAGGCCTCGCTCGTGCGTGGCGCCGCCGATGCGCTCGCGTTGCGGATTCGCTATCACGATGCCCAGCTTCATGCCCGGCGGATGCCGCAAAACGAGGTGGCGCGCGCCATCTTCGAGGGCGTCGAGCAGGCGCGGGTCGAGGCGCTGGGGGCCCGGCGCATGAGCGGCGTGGCGTCCAATCTTGCGGCCATGCTGGACCAGCGCTATCGCCGGCAAGGCTACGACCGCCTGACGGAGCGCAGCGACAGCACGCTCGCCGAGGCGATCCGTCTGCTGACCCGCGAGCAGCTGACGGGCGCGCCGCCGCCGCCCGCCGCCCAGCGCTTGGTCGATCTCTGGCGGCCGTTCCTCGAGGGCCGGATCGGCCGCGACATCCGCGACCTCGACCGGCTGGTGGAGGACCAGGATTCCTACGGCAAGGTCGCGCGCAAGCTGATCAAGGACCTCGACCTCGATCTCGGCGACGCCGAGGCGTCGAGCGAGAGCGAAGACAAGGAAGGCGAGGGCGAGGACTCCGGCGACGCCGAGAGCCAGAACGAGGCCGGCGAGGGATCGGTCGCGGGCGCGCAGAGCGCGCTGGAGTCGGGCATTCCCGAGAGCAAGCAGGATGACGCCGATCCCGCGGGCGCGGAGGAGATCAGCGGCGAGCTGATGCCGGGCGCGGGCGATGAAGACCCCGGCCGGCCGGGCCGACCGGGAATACTCCCGCGCAACAGCAATTCCGCCGGCGATCCCACCGCCTATCGCGCCTTCACCACGCAGTTCGACGAGACGACGAATGCCGATGATCTCTGCGATCCCGAGGAGCTGACGCGGCTCAGGAGCTTGCTCGATCAGCAGCTCGCCCACCTCCAGAGCGTGATCGCGCGGCTCGCCAACCGCCTGCAGCGCCGCCTCTTAGCCAAGCAGACGCGGTCGTGGGAGTTCGACCTCGAGGAGGGCATGCTGGATCCCGCGCGGCTCTCGCGGGTGGTGGTGAACCCGGTCTACCCGCTCTCCTACAAGCGGGAGAAGGAAACCGATTTCCGCGACACCGTGGTGACGCTGCTGATCGACAATTCGGGCTCGATGCGGGGACGGCCGATCACGGTCGCCGCGATGAGCGCCGACATCCTCGCCCGCACGCTCGAGCGCTGCGGCGTCAAGGTGGAGATCTTGGGCTTCACCACGCGCGCCTGGAAGGGCGGGCAATCCCGCGAGCAATGGATCGGCGCGGGCAAGACGACCAATCCGGGTCGGCTCAACGATCTTCGTCACATCGTCTACAAGTCGGCGGACGCGCCGTGGCGGCGGGCGCGGCGCAGCCTGGGGCTCATGCTGCGCGAGGGCATCCTCAAGGAGAATATCGACGGCGAGGCGCTGCTTTGGGCGCACAACCGGCTGATCGCGCGCAACGAGCAGCGGCGCATCCTGATGGTGATCTCCGACGGCGCGCCGGTCGATGACTCCACGCTCTCGGTCAATCCGGGGAACTACCTCGAGAAGCACCTGCGCCAGGTGATCGAGGAAATCGAGCGCCACTCGCCGGTCGAGCTCACCGCGATCGGCATCGGCCACGACGTCACGCGCTATTATCGGCGCGCCGTGACGATCGTCGATGCCGAGCAGCTCGGCGGCACCATGTTGGAGCGGCTCGCCGAGCTCTTCGACGAGGATACCCGTGCCGACGGCGCCGCGCCGCGGCGTGGGCGCGCGCGGTTGCATTGAGACGATTGCTGTGCGGGAGGCTTCGGACCGAGTTGCGGCGATGACGGACGTGCCGCACGAGGCCTATCCGGCGGCACCGCGCTCCGGCATCGAGTGGTCGGCGGATTGACCGCGGAGGTGCGGGGCGCCTGCCGCGAGGCTTGGGGCGTGCCGGTCGCGCACCTCTACCGGGCGGAGGAGGTCGGTCCCCCGGCGCTCCAATGTCCCGAGCACGAGCACTTCCATATCCAGTCGGAGCAGGCTCCTGCGGCCGCGGATTGCCGGTGTTGACCAGGATCCTCGGCCGCGATCCCGCGGGCTGAAACGCGAAAGAGGCCCGCGGTGCGGGCCTCTCGCTTTTTCGTGTCGTCCTCGAACGACGAGCCGCTAGGCGACGCCGTGGGCCTTGAACCAGGCGAGCATGCGGGCCCAGCCGTCCTTGGCGGCATCTGGCCGGTAGCTCGGCCGGTAGTCCGCAAAGAAGGCGTGCGGCGTATCGGGATAGATCACGAACTCGCAGTGCTTCTTCGCCTCCTTGAGCTTCGCCTCCATTTCCTGAACCACGGGTAAGGGATTATTGGGATCCGCTCCGCCGTAGAGGCCGAGCACGGGCACGTTGATGCTTGAGACGAGGTCGAGCGCGCCCTTGGGCATGATCGGGCTGTCGGGGTGGGTGAGGAAGCCGTACCAGGAAACCGCCGCCTTGAGCTTGGGGTTATGGGCCGCATAAAGCCAAACCTGTCGGCCGCCCCAACAGAAACCGGTGACGCCGAGCTTTACGGTATTGGCGGTCTTGTCTTTGCGCGCCCAGGCGACCGTCGCGTCGAGATCGGAGGCGACCTCGGCGTCGGGAATCTTGCTCATGATCTGTTGCATGATCATCGAGTTGTCGGTGAATTTTCGGGGATCGCCCTGCCGTGCGGAGAGCTCGGGCGCGACGGCGAAATAGCCGACCTTGGCGAGCCGCCGGCAGATGTCCTGGATATACTCGTGCACGCCCCACATCTCGTGGATCACCAGCACCGTGGGATAGGGTCCCTTGCCGTCGGGCCGCGCGTAGTAACCGGGAATGGTGCCGTCGCTGACGGGGATCTCGATCGGGCCCGCCACCAAGCCGTTGGTGTCGGTGGTGATCATCGTCTGCGCTTGCACCGGCTGGACCGCGAGGGCAAAGCCCGCGGTAATGCCGGTCACGACGAAGTCGCGGCGCGAGAACTCGCTCTTCGGTGCCAAGCTTTTTAGGTATGTGCGCTCAAAGCCGTCCATGGTTTCTCCCTTCTGTTATCGGCAATGATTGGGGAAGGATACACAGGACAGCGGTCGGTACCAGAAAATCCAGAGCCGACGCGTTTCGTGGCCCCTCGATACACGGGACCGCTGGGGTCAATTCTGCGTGAGCCGGTGCTGGCGTCGCGCCCGACCGCTCGGCAGAGTAGGGTCGCGCATCACTCAAGGGAGGAAGCCGCAATGACAAATCCCCGCTGGAAACGCCGCCCGCCTGGATCGACCTGGGGCGATTTCGGGCCCGACGATCAGCGCGGGCGCCTAAACCTGCTGACGCCGAAGAAGGTGCTCGAGGGGATCGCGGAGGTGACGGAGGGTCGCACCTTCTGTCTCTCGCTGCCGCTCGATTATCCCGGCGGCAACAAGCTCAATCCGCGCCGGCATCCGCCGAAGCTGCAGCCGACGGTGCGTGAGGGGCGCCCCAACATGAATTTTCCCATGCGCACCCTCGACAGCAAGTGGACCGACGTGATCTCCGACGATGCCGTCTTCATGCACCTGCAGTACTCGACCCAGTGGGACAGCCTTGCCCATGTCGGCCAGATGTTCGACGCCGACGGCGATGGCGAGCCCGAGATGGTCTATTACAACGGCTATCGCGCGGGCGAGCACATCGTTGGGCCGATCGATTACCGCGGCGGCAAGGAGACCGCGGTGGCGGAGGCGCCGGGTGCGCGGGCGCTCGGCGTGGAGAACATGGCGACGGCCTGCATCCAGGGCCGCGCCGTCATGATCGATCTCGAGGCGCACTACGGCCGCGCGCGGAAGTTCGTCGGCTACGACGACCTCATGGAGGTGCTCGCGAAGGACAAGGTCGTCGTCGAAGAGGGCGACATGGTCTGCCTGCGCACGGGCTTCGCCCAGATGATCATCGAGATGAAGAAGGACCCCGATGAGAAGGCCCTGCACGACAGCTGCGCCGTACTCGACGGCCGCGATCAGCGCCTGCTCAATTGGATCACCAAGAGCGGCCTCGCGGCCTTGATCGCCGACAACTACGCCGTGGAGGCCTCGCCCGCGCGGCCCTGCGAGGCCGACCATTGCGCCTCGCTCCCGATCCACGAGCACTGCCTTTTCAAGCTCGGCGTCAATCTCGGCGAGATCTGGTACCTGACCGAACTCGCGGACTGGCTGCGCGCCCACGGCCGCAACCGCTTCCTCCTGACCGCGCCGCCGCTCCGCCTGCCTGGCGCCGTGGGCTCTCCCGCGACGCCGGTTGGGACGGTGTAGAGCCGCGGCCGTCCGTTGTCGACAGCTTCGCGGGGAGCACATAGATGATGAGGTCGATTCCGCCGTTCAAGCTCGTCGCAGAGCCTCTTAACGACGAGGCGGCCAGCCTTCCGTCATTCAAATGGGCCGGGAGGGATTTTGGCGAACGACATCGACTTGGCGGGGAACCCGACTTCCTTCAGAAGCCTGAGTTTCCGACATGCACGTGCGGTCGCGGATGAGTTTTTACGGTCAGCTAGACTCGATCAACGATGAGTTCGTGCTGGCGGACTGTGGCATCATCTACGTCTTCGTGTGCTTCGACTGCCTTCAAACCAAGAGCATATTGCAGTCCCGTTAGGCAGCACGTCAGTCAGCATGTTGCGAGCGTTCCACCAGCGCGTCCGCCACGACGATTCCTCCTCCGCGCGCGCCGACCATCGCGGGATTGAGGTCGATCGAGGCGATGCAGACGTCGGCCGAGACGATGAGGGTGCCGAGCTTGAGCGCGGCGTCGGCAAGGGCGTCGGCGTCAAGCGGCGGCTCGCCGCGCACGCCCTGAAAGAGCGGCGCGATGCGCAGGCGCGCGAGCGCGTCGAGCACGTCCTCCCGTGAGAACGGCGGCAGCAGCACCGCGACGTCCGGCATGGCCTCGACGTACTTGCCGCCGTCGCCCACCATGACCACGGGACCGAAGACCGGGTCGAGGCGGGCGCCGAGGGCGCATTCGCGGGCGGCGGTTACCATCGCCGCCACGATCACGCCGTCGCGCGCGATCCCGAGCGCGTCGAGCTTGCGCCATTGGTCCGCGAAAGCCGCCGCGGCGGCATCCTCGCTCGCGATGCCGAGCGCCACGAGCCCGTGCTCGCTCTTGTGGGGCACCTCCGCGGAACAAGCCTTCACGGCGACCCGAGGTCCGAGCACGCGGAAAGCCTCGCGGGCCTCGGCTTCGCTGCGGCAGAGCCGATGCGGCACCACGGCGATGCCGTGTGCGGCGACGAGCGCCAGGCTCTCGGCCTCGTTGAGGAATCGCGCGGAGCCGGCGGGCATGCGTACGGTCGCCAGTGGCATCGGCGGCGCGGGCGGTCGTCGGAGCAAATCCCAATGGCGGG
>Ga0209517_10003362_pt1 | contig 21801 bp, 21 predicted proteins | sample PeaSoiMetSII2010_FD_187695 | JGI IMG/M metagenome (GOLD analysis project Ga0209517, IMG submission 187695) | Peat soil microbial communities from Weissenstadt, Germany - SII-2010 (SPAdes) (version 2) | ecosystem: Environmental > Terrestrial > Soil > Wetlands > Peat | place: Germany...
CGAGAGGCGGCGCTGGCCTTATCGTCTGCGAGGCGGCGACGGTGCATGAGACTGGCCGTCACCTCTCGATCGCCGGGGACGACGCCATCCCAGGCTTCCGCCTCGTCGCCGCGGCGGTGCACGGCCACGGTGGAACCGTGTTTGGCCAGCTCTTTCACCCCGGCCGCGAGATGAGCATCGCCTCCGACGGCACCAGCCCGCTGACCTACGCGGCCTCGGCGGTTCCGAATGACCGATTCCATATCATGCCCCGCGCGATGCCCGAGCTCATGGTCCGCGAGTTCGTGGAGCGCTACGCGAATGGCGCGCGGCGCTACAAGGCCGCAGGTATGGACGGCGTCGAAGTCCTTTCCAGCCAGGGCTACGGCATCGGCCAGTTCCTCAATCCCCGCACCAACCTGCGCGAGGACAGCTACGGCGGCGGCTTCGAGAACCGGATGCGCTTCCTCGTCGAGATCGCCGTCGCGGTGCGCGACGCGGTCGGCGATTTCCCGGTCGGCATCAGATTGTCCGGAGACGAGCTCAACCCCTACGGCATGCCGCTTTCCGAAGTGGTGGAGATCTGCCGCGCGCTCGATGAACGCGATTGCTTCGACTACTACAATATCACCGCCGGATCGTCGGCGACGCTCGGCGGCGCAACGCACATTGTCCCGTCCATGGCCATCAAGAACGCTTATCTCGCGCCGTACGCCGCCGCCGTCCGCGGCGTCGTCCGCAAGCCGGTGCTCGTCACTGGCCGCATCAACCAGCCGCAGATCGCGGAGCAGGTTCTGGCGGCCGGTCAAGCAGACCTGGTCGGCATGACTCGCGCGATGATCGCGGACCCCGAGATGCCCAACAAAGCCCGCGCCGGCGCGATCGACGACATCCGAGCCTGTATCGCCTGCAATCAGGCCTGCATCGGGCATATGCATGCGGGTTATCCGATTTCCTGCATCCAGCATCCGGAGACCGGGCGCGAACTCCGCTACGGCACCAAACCGCGCGCGGGAAAGCCTCGGCGCGTGCTCGTCGCCGGCGGCGGCCCGGCCGGGCTGAAGGCCGCCGCCGTCGCAGCCGAGCGTGGCCACGCGGTTACGCTCTACGAACGCGAGCGCCGACTCGGTGGTCAGATACTGCTCGCGCAACGCCTGCCCGGTCGTGCGGAGTTCGGCGGGATCGTGACCAATCTCGAGCACGAGGCGCGGCGTGCCGGTGCGCGCATTGTCTGCGCGACCGATGCGACTCCCGAGCTGGTGCACGCCGAGCAGCCCGACGCGGTGATCCTCGCGACCGGCGCACGTCCGCGCGTTCCGGCAATTCTGGGCGCCGAGGACGCTCACGTCGTGACTGCCTGGCAGGTGTTGCGCGAGGAGGCTAATGTCGGCGGCTCCGTCGTCATCGCGGACTGGCGCTGCGATTGGATCGGCCTGGGCATCGCCGAGATGCTCGCGCGCGAGGGACGCCGCGTCCGGCTCTGCGTCAACGGATACATGGCCGGACAGAACATCCAGTCCTATGTCCGGGATACATGGCTCGGCGTGCTCCATGGTCTGGGTGTCGAGATCATCCCGATGGCGCGTCTGGCCGGCGTCGATAGCGAGACCGCCTATTTCGAGCATGCGGCGAGCGATGTGCCGTTCGAGGTGAGCGGCGTCGAGACCCTTGTGCTCTCACTTGGTCACGACGCGACCTGCGAATTGGAGGCTGCGCTCACCGACTACCGGGGACAGGTGATCGTCGCCGGCGACTGCGCTTCGCCGCGTACCGCCGAAGAAGCGGTGCTCGAAGGGCTGCAGGCTGGGCTCAGCGTGTGATAGCAAGAACGCCGTTCGCGGCGTTCGACCGCAATTTTTATGCGCTTTTTATTCGGCGCCTGGCGCACCGGTATCGCTTTCTTATTGTACAGTTCTGCCTCTATAAAATGTGATTGGTAGGGGGATTGCCGTCGCCGCGGCTGCCGGCGCGCCGCCGTGATCGGATTGCAGGCGCGAGCCGCCTTTCCTCTCTCGAAGCATCTGGACCGTCGCGGATACCATGCTCGATACCGCCCTTGTGCTGCTCGTCATCGCGGGCTTGCTGGTCGTCGTCGGCGTGAGCCAGCCGCTCGCGATCCGCCTGAGATTGCCGCCGTCGGTTTTGCTCGCGGCGGTGGGCGTGGCAATCGGCGCGTTCCCGCTCGTCTCGGGTCAAACGGGCCTATTTGGCTGGCTCTCCGCCGGGCGAGCTGGGGGCTTCGCCTCGGCTGCGGGGTTGTTTGCCGATCTGCCCGTGAGCTCGGAGACCTTCATTTACGTGTTTCTGCCGCTGCTCGTCTTCGAGGCCGGCATCGCCACGGACGTCAGACGAACCATCGACGACGCTGCCGCGATCCTGCTCCTCGCGGTCATCGCGACGCTGATTACGACGGCCGTGATCGGTGTTGCGCTGTGGCCGTTCGCTCAGGTTCCGCTCGTGGTTTGCCTGCTGCTCGGCGCCGTCGTCGCCACCACGGATCCGGCGGCGGTCATCGCGATCTTCCGCGACGTCGGCGCGCCGGCGCGCCTGACGCGGTTGGTGGAAGGCGAGGCCCTCCTCAACGACGCAGCGGCGATCTCCTTGTTCGTCGTGCTGCTCGGGATGATCGTGACCGGGCGCGAGCCGGACGCCATAGCCGGGCTCGGTGAATTTACCGCGTCCTTCGTCGGCGGCGGAGTGGTCGGGTTCTTCGCCGGCCGGCTCCTGCTCTGGACCATCCCGCATGCCGGCGACGATCGGCTGGCGGAAGCCACGCTGACCCTTGCTTTCGCCTACCTGGTATTCATCGCCGCGGAGCGCCTGTTTCACGTATCCGGCGTCGTTGCGGTGCTGGTGTCGGGCCTGACGTTGAGCGCCGTCGGACCGTCCCGGATCGCGCCCGAGAATTGGTCGTTCCTGGCGGGTTTGTGGGAACAAATCGCGTTCTGGGCGCGCTCGTTGATCTTCGTGTTGGCCTCGATACTCGTGCCGCGACTGCTGGTCGATATCGGATTTCGAGACGTTCTCTTGTTGGCGGTGCTGATCGCGGCGGCGGCCGGGGCGCGCATTTTCGCGCTGTTCGTGCTCGTGCCGCCGCTCGAGCGGCTCGGAGTGACGCAGCGCATCGATGCGTCCTACAAGCTCGCCATCGTCTGGGGCGGCCTGCGTGGCGCGTTGACCCTGGTGTTGGCGCTGGCGGTCACGGAGAACGCCGCGCTGCCGGGGGACGTTCAGCGCTTCGTCGCCGTGCTCGCCACCGGCTTCGTGCTGTTCACTCTGTTCGTCAACGGCACGACCTTACGTCTCGTGATCCGGCTCCTGGGGCTGGACCGTCTTTCGTCGAGAGACGAGGCGCTCCGCGACCGCATCCTGGCGCTATCCTACGCGGAGGCCAGCGACGCGGCGCGCGAGATTGCCGAGACGCACGGGCTCTCCCCGCCGACCGTCGAGCGCGTGATCGCGCCCTACCAAGCCAAGATCGCGGCGGCGAATGCCGGCGGGACCGCGGCGCGGGACCTGACCGAGCGAGACCGTCTGGCGATCGCCCTGGTCGCGCTGGGCAACAAGGAGCGCGTGCTCGTCCTCGAGATGCTGAACGACCGAGTGGCGTCGCCGGCCGCCGTGCAGGTGCTGCTCGACAACGCGGATGCCATCACCGAAGCGGCGCGGAGCGAGGGCCGTCTCGGTTATCACAGAGCCGGCGAGGCCGCGCTCGCGTTTCCGATCGGCTTCCACATCGCTTATTTCCTCTATCGCCGGCTCGGGATCGTTCGGCCTCTGGCGGAGCGCCTGGCCGATCGCGTCGAAATCCTGCTGATCATGCGCTTTGTGATAGAGCGCCTGCGCCCCTTTAACGACCAGCAGATTCGGCAGATATCCGGCGAGCGCATCGCGGGCATAACCGGCGAGATTCTTGGCCAGCGCCGGGATGCCGTCACCGGAGCGCTCGACGCTTTGCGTCGCCAATATCCCGGCTACGCGGCGGAGCTCGAGGCGCGGTTCTTGCGCCAATCGACGTTGCGCCGGGAAATGACGCGATACCAGAGCTTGTTCGACGAAGGGCTGATTGCGCGCGAGGTGCACGAGGAATTGAAACGCGGCGTGCTCGGCGCTCGTGCCGCCGAGCAGCGGCCGCGCTTCGACCTCGGGCTCGATACCCGACAGCTGGTCGGACGGCTCGACATATTGGCCGGCCTCGACGAGCGCCAGCTCGACCGCGTCTGCCATCTGCTGCGCCCGCGGCTCGCCATGCCGAACGACCGCATCGTTCGCAAGGGAGAGCGCGGCGATGCCATCTACTTCATCGCATCGGGAGCGGTGGAGGTGATCCTGCCGGAACGGCGCGTACGGTTGGGAAGCGGTGATTTCTTCGGCGAAATGGCCCTGCTGTCGGGTCGGCCGCGGCAGGCGGACATCGTCGCTCTCACCTATTGCCAATTGCTCATTCTGCGGCGGTCGGATCTCGAGCGCTTTATGGCAGCGAACCCGGAAGCGAAGGCGACCATCGATCGGGTTGTCACGGCTCGGCTGGCGATGAACCTGTCAGATGGCCACGCCGGCGACGAAACCGGCGCGGCGGCGTTCCGGCAGGATCTGCCCTAATCGCCCCAGAATCGCGACGGTCCTGGCCGCGTGGAAGCGCCGTCTCAGTCGTTGTTGACGACCTAGCCAAAGTCCGAAACGTCGTCGCCGTTGAGCGCCGCAGCCTGCACAGGGGTAAAAGGTACCGCGCGGTCAACTCGATAGCGACCGCTCTGCGCGGCTTATGAGGACTTTATGATGGGTTGGGGAATTCCATCTCGAATCTTTACGGCGTCGTCGCCTTCTCTAGCCGGCGTCCAGCCAGGGCCGCACAACAACCATGAGGGTAGTCCATGTCCCGCACGAGATCCTTGCTCGCGCTTCCGTTCGCCTTGCTTGTCCTGCTGCCATTCGCGCCGATCGGCAAGGCCAGCGCCGGCGAGCTCTGTGCGCGTGACCGATCGGCGAAATCCCCTTCCTGCTTCACCGGCGTTGCATCGTGGTATGGCCGCGAGTACCAGGGCCACAAGACCGCGAGCGGCGAGCGCTTTGATCCGACCGATCTCACGGCCGCGCATCCGTTCCTGCCGATGCAAACCGAGGTTCTCGTCATCGATCTTGCCACCGGCCGCTCGGTGACGGTCCGCATCAACGATCGCGGGCCCGGGCGAGGTCGCGCCATCGATCTGTCGGAGGCGGCAGCGAGACACCTCGGCATTCACGAAAGAGGGCTGGCCCGGGTCGAGATCCGCGAAATCGATGAGGAGGCAGAGCAAAGGATCGGCCGTGTCGCGGATGCGGCTGAGGTCATCGGTTCTCGTTGACTTGCATCAAGATGTCACACTGCGGCCGCTGCTAGGTATCTTCACGCGGAGGCGGACGGATGAGCATTGCCGGTTGGACACAGATCGGCCTATTGGTGCTGCTCACCGGCCTGCTTGTGCGGCCGCTCGGCGGTTATCTCGCCCGGGTCTACGCTGGGGAGCGCACACCGCTGCAGCCGATCCTCGGACCGATCGAGCGCGCGCTCTATCGATCGGCGGGCGTCGATGCCTCGGCCGAGCAGAAATGGTCCGAGTATGCCGTCGCTGTTCTCGTCTTCAACATCGTCGGCGTGATCGCGCTCTATCTGCTCCTGCGATGCCAGACCCTGCTGCCGCTCAATCCGCAGGGTCAAGCGGCGCTCACGCCCGATCTGGCCCTCGATACCGCCATCAGCTTCGTCTCGAACACGAGCTGGCAATCCTATGGCGGCGAGACCACGCTCTCGCACCTCGCCCAGATGGCCGGGATCGCCGTTCAGAGCTTTCTCTCGGCGGCCACGGGATTGGCTGTCGCCCTCGCGCTTATCCGTGGCTTCTCGCGGCGCACCACCGGCACCGTCGGCAATTTCTGGAGCGACCTCACGCGCAGCGTGCTCTACGTCCTGCTGCCGATCTGCGTCGTCGTAGCTCTGTTCCTCGTCGCGGAGGGCGTGCCGCAGACCTTGGCCGGTACCGTCGAGGCACACACAGTCACCGGTGGAACCCAGCTGATCGCGCGCGGCCCGGTCGCGAGCCAGGATGTCATCAAGCTGCTGGGCGGCGACGGCGGTGGTTTCTTCAACGTGAATTCGGCCCACCCGTTCGAGAACCCGACACCGCTCACAAACTTGGTCGAGATCGGTCTGATGCTCTTACTCGGCGCGGCATTGACCAATACCTTCGGCCGAATGGTCGGCAGCGAAAGACAGGGTTGGGCCCTTCTGGCGACCATGGCGCTTCTGCTCGGCCTCGGCCTTGTCGGCCTCGAGGCGGGCGAGCTGCACGGCAATCCTGCGCTGGCGTCGCTCGGCGTCGACCAGGCGACCGGACCGCTGCAGGCAGGCGGCAACATGGAGGGAAAGGAGGTCCGCTTCGGTGTCGTGGGCTCGGCGCTCTTTGCGGAGGGCTCGACTGCATCGTCGGATGGCGCGGTCGATGCGATGCACGACAGCTTCATGCCGCTCAGCGGTGGGATCCTGCTCAGCAATATGATGATCGACGAGGTGATCTTCGGCGCGCCCGGCTCGGGCTTGTGGGGCATCCTGCTGTTCGCCCTCGTCGCCGTGTTCATGGCGGGCTTGATGATCGGGCGAACGCCGGAATACATCGGCAAGAAGATCGAGGCGCGCGAGGTCAAGATGGCCGTGCTGGCGCTGCTGTGCGCTCCCGCCTTGATCCTGGGCCTCGCGGCGGTGGCGTGTGTGTTGCCCGATGGGCTCGCGGGGCTCGGCAATGCCGGGCCGCACGGATTCTCCGAAATCCTCTACGCCTATACCTCGGCGGCGGCGACCAACGGCAGCGCCTTTGCCGGCCTCAACGCGAACACGCCCTTCTACAATCTGACGCTTGCGGTGGCCATGTTCGCGGGCCGGTTCCTGGTCATCGTGCCGGTGCTGGCGAATGCGGGATCGCTCGCGGCCAAGCGCACCATACCGAGCTCCGCCGGCACCCTACCGACGGACGGCCTGCAATTCGTTCTGTTGCTTGCCGGGACGATCGTGATCGTCGGCGGTCTCATCTTCTTTCCGGCAGTGTCGTTCGGGCCGATCGCCGAGCATTTCGCGATGCTGGCGGGAACCGCCTACTGACTGTCGGCCCAGAGCCAAAGCTGGGGTCCGGACGACCTTGGCCGCTCGGAGTGTTCGACCATCGCTACGCACTTATACCGCGGAGCCCCTAAAGCGTCCGGTTAGGCTCGCCATGAGCTAAGAGCGGAGGCTGAGGCGACACGATCCAGGCCCTGTACGCCACGCCCTTGATGACATAGGGCAGACCCTTCATTTCTTCGTGCGTCGTTTTGCCATCTTTTTCTTGGGCGGTGCGCTGAGCTGCGGGAGCGCCTTCACGGCCTCGAGAATAAACCGCTCGAAGTACGGCCACGCATCCTCAGCGAACTGAAGCACTGAGTCAGCCACCGACTTCTTGAGACGCTTCTTTGAATGCTTAGCCATCGATCCCCCACCTGTGACTCGTTGCGAACGGGAAAGGCCAGATCGGGGAAACTATGCGCGATCCAGGGTGAAATTGAAACCTCGACGAGGCGCTGCTCGATCTGAGGGCATCATCTCGTCGGCATCAATGGGCCCGAGGCCCGTCGGAATCTGGTCTCAAATCTTTACGCGGTTTTTATTCGGCGTCTTGCGCAGTCGGTATCGCTTCCTATCGCGTATCGCCGGATATATTGTGCGCACGACCTAGTGGCCGCCGAGATTGATCTAAGTCAGGGCGCACCCAGAGAAGTGCTGGTCTTCTTGCTGGTCATCAAACCGGCACCGGGCCTGGTCGAGCAGCGGCCAACCGAAATGCCGATGCAGCGACCCAACATCGATGCCCAACAGCCAATAGGAGCAACCAATGGCCAAGACAACCGCGAAGAAGAGGAAGAGCCCGAAGTCGGGCAACGGCCACGCAGCGGCGAGTGCGAGCGTGGTTGAAGAGGGACTGGCGACAGTCGAATCCCTTTTTCCCACGGGTTCGACGCAGCGGGTTGCGGCTGGCATCGCCGCGGCAGCCGGCGGCGCCCTGGTTCTCGCCGCGATGTTCGGCGTGGGTCCAACCGCGCTCGCCGGAGCGGCCGGTTACCTCGCGTATCGTGCGACCGCTCGAAAGTGAACTTCGCCGGCAGTGCATCGCCAATGGCCGCAGATGAAGCCCAGTGCAATGCCAACGGCACGCGCCGCGGAGTGATGGACGACGCGGCGCTGCCCTCTGCCTAGGTAGACCTAGCCTCGCGCGTCACCCGACAAGTGATGTCGCCCGTCTAGTCGGCTGCTATGCATGGGTGGCCCATGAGAGCGATACTCTGGAGCAAGGACTTTGGTAGAGGCTGTCGCGAGGGTTGAGCCGGACATCGCGGGCCCGAATGGGATCACGAACGGATCTCGGCGGCTGCAGATCTTTAACCGGGGTGCCCGCCGAGTTTGTATCGTTGGCGCGCGCAAGGGCTCGGCCGAGGCCGGTGCGCTCGAGGAGTGGCTCGCGGAGCGGATCGATGTGGTTCGTTTCGAGCAGCGCACAGGCACCGACGCATTCTACGTGGACTGGGACGACGGGCCTGCGCTTCCCGGACGATTCATTCGCAGCCTGCAAGCCAAGGTCCATGCGCTCAACCGCACTTACTCCGAGCCATTCGATATCACGCCGGTGCATTCGTTGCCGGGACGCGTTCGTCTCCGGGTGACTGGCATCGGGGACCGGCAGCTCGCGACGCTGACGATGGTCGCCGCCGGGCTTCCCGGTGTGCACCGCACCAAGCACCTTCCCGGGGGCCACACGATGCTGGTGGTCTATGACCCCGAAGAGATCAGCGAAGAGCTCATTGTCGCAACGCTGTTGAAGAGCGACCCCGCCGAATGGGCGCGCGAATGGCACGAGCCAAGCCCAATCCGCTGGGGTGGCGCCCTGCTCGGCACCTTGGTTCTCCTCCTGTGCCTCTCGCGGGCAGTATCTTTTCCGCCGCTTGCCATGGGGGTCACGCTGACCACACTACGCTCGCTTGGTCGGAGCATCGCGGCACTCGGCAAAGGCGAGATCTCGATCGATCTTCTCGATTTGGCGGCGACGTTCGCGGCGCTCGTGACAGGCCGGCCGATCACCGCCGCCTTCGTGATCTGGATGGTCGGGGTGGGCGATCTGCTGCTCGATGTCTCCGCCAACCAGACGCGCTCTGCGCTCTCGATGTTGATGCGGCGCAAGGAGCAGGAAGCCCTCCGGGTCCTTTCCGACGGCCGCATCGAAACGGTGCCGGTTGGCGATCTCCAGGCCGGGGACCATTTCATGGTGCACGCCGGGCACGGCGTGGTCGCCGACGGCAGGGTCGTTTCGGGCTTGGCGGAGGTGGACGGGGCGGCGCTCACTGGCGAGTCGCGGTTGCAGCCGAAGAAGGAAGGCGATCCGGTGTTCGCTTCCACGTTCGTGGTCGAGGGTAACCTCGTCGTCGAGATGGAGCGTTCCGGCAAGAACACCGAGGCCGCGAAGATCGAGCGGATCTTGAACACCGTCGGGTCGAAACCGCTCACTTTGCAGCGCGATGCGCTCGACGTTGCGAGCAAGCTCGTCCTTCCGACTTTCGGGGTCGCTTGGCTCGCTGGCGCCCTGTCCGGCGACATGGACCGCGCGGTGTGCGTGCTCATCACCGACTTCGGAACCGGCTTCCGCATCGCGGTGCCGACGAGCGCGCTGACCGCCATGACCCTTGCGGCGCGGAAAGGGGTGCTCGTCAAAGGCGCTCAGTACCTCGAGCGCCTCTCGAAGACCGATGTCATCATCTTCGACAAGACCGGTACGCTCACGAGCGGCGTGCCGGAAGTGGTCGATGTGGTTACTGCCCGGGGCATGAAGGAATCGACCCTCATCTCGTTGAGCGCTTCCGCAGAGGCGCGGCACGATCATCCCGTCGCAAGAGCGCTGAAGTCCTATGCGAGAGAGCATCGCCTCCGGCTGGTCGAGCCGGAACCGGGGAGCGACGAGTACGCGGTGGGGCTGGGCCTGTCCGCCCGGGTCCGGGGCCGTCGGGTGCGCGTCGGCCGGGCGGTGTGGATGGAGAGCCAAGCGCTCGAGATCCGTCCGTCGTTCAGGGAACACCTTGCCCGGTTCGAAAAGAGCAGCAGGTCGAGCCTTTGCGTTGCCCTCGACGACGAAGTGGTCGGGCTGGTCGCCTACTCCGACGGCACTCGTCCTGCGAGCGCCGCCATCGTGCGCAGGCTGCAGGACAAGGGCCGGCGGAGAGTTGTGGTCCTCTCCGGAGACAATCCCGAAGTGGTGAAGAATCTCGCGCGATCGGTGGGAATTGACGACGCCGAGGGCGGGCTCCTCCCGGAGCAAAAAGCAGAGTATGTGAGAAGACTGCAGGCGGAGGGTAAGGTTGTCGCCATGGTGGGCGACGGCATTAACGATGCGCCCGCCCTGGCGGAAGCTGACGTGGGAATTTCGATCGCCGGCAGCACGGACGTCGCACTTGAGACCGCCGACGTGGTGTTGCTCGAGGGCGGCCTCGCGCGGATCGAGGAAGCATTTCAGATCGGCGACCAAGCCATGTCCATGGTTCGGCAGAGCATCGGCATCATTATCGTGCCCAACGCTATTGCGATCGCCTTGGGCGCGCTCGGCCTCATAGGCCCGCCCATGGCCGCCATCATCAACAATGGGACTACTTTCTTCGCGGTGTTGGTGGAAACGCTTCCGCTCCTCAGGGCACTGGCGCGTTATCCGCGACTGGGGGTCGAGAGCTTGGAGGGCGGGACTGCGGCGACCATCGGCCATCTGCTCGATGCGCCTGCCTCGACCATCCAATCGCTCGATTCAGCTCGGCTCTTGCGGGAAGGGTGAGAACCGATGCCGCCGCCGGCTCTAGCGATCTTTCGCGCTTTCCTGCTCCTGGCATCCTTTCCCGGCATCGAGAAGCACGTCGTTCGCCTGGTGAAAGGCGCGCTCGAGTGGTGGTCGGGAAAGAAGATCGCGGTGATTGGTCCGACGGCCGCCGGCAAGGACAGCTTTCTGGCGCGGCTGCAAAACCGAGAGATCCCGCGGGTCCATTCGAACTCGCCGATGGGCGAGAGGGTCAAGTCCTTCCGGGTGAAGCTGGCGCTGTCGCACCATCGAGTCATCGATATCACCTGCAAGGGCGTGATCAACATCGGCGGCGAGACGGACTACCGCGACGCGCCGGCGGGCTGGCTTGCCGTGTGCAAAGACGCCGACGTCGTCTTTTACGTGATGACCATCAAGGATCTATCCGAGAAGCGGTTCCTCGGTGGTCGACGGATTCGGCAAGATCTCGATTGGCTCCTGACCGCACTGCCGCATCTCAAGCAGGACGCGCTCATTCACATCTTGATCAACAAGATCGACCAGGAGATCGAGAGTCATACCGACTATCGCGCTTTGGCCGAGGAGCTGGCAAAGGAACTCGGCGCGCTCGACAAAACCGTCAAGACAGTGCTGCACCCGTACGAGACGAGATATACCGGCGCGACCTTGATCTCCATGAAGAACAAGCAGATTTACACCCGCGCGATCAATGATGTTCTTCGCTCCGTCTATTCCGCGTTCCACGGGACGGCGAAGCGCCGGAAGGCCGGGTGATCGCGATGCGCGCCTACTGGATCCTTCCCAATCGCGATCAGGAGGATGAGATCTCCGCGAGCGATGGCGAGACGATCCTGCCGCTCCGACAGATTCTCGACCCGAGGCTCCGCCCCGACGGGTTTTCGCATGGCGTGCCGACGGAGCTTCTCGAGAAATGCGGACCGAAAGCCTTCGCGGAGATTCTGTTTGCGCAACGTTTCCCCGGCTGGAATGGAGACAGGGAGCTGTTTTCCGTATCAACCCCCGCCGGCCTCGACTCTTCCGGACGAGTGGTTCACCTCGGACTCCTGCTCATCCTCGAACCGCATGAGCGCCCGAGATTCGATCTGCCGTATGCCGGCCTATCCGAGGAAGACCAGTCTTATGCAAGCGCGCTCATCCAGCGACTGACGTCGGCGGGGTGTGAGGATTCCTGGGCGCAGAGCGTTCGCGACCTCCGCGATCTCCCGTCCGGCGGCCGGCCGGCAACGAATGTCGCGCTCGAGCGCTCCGTGGTCCGGTTCGATTCGCTGTATGTGGTCGGCTCCGGTGGCTTCATCAGGAAGGCGGTGAAGCGGAGGAAGTGGCGCACGAGCGTGATCATTTGCTGAGTCTCTTCGCGGTCATGCGCTGAGGCACGGCGAGCAATTTCTCGGCCCGTGGTCCGGATTGGAGTGGTGACATGGCGTTTCGGCTGAAGGCGAAAGAGTCCGTGAGCGACGGGATCAGACGGAACGTGAGGCGCCAGATCGAAAGGGCGCTCAAGCATCTGGGCGCGCAGAGAGAGCCAGACCAGGACAGTGCGTCGGCGAACGAGCCCGATCCCAGGAAGGTCCGCACGAGTTTCAAGAGAGTCCGGGCGGCTCTCCGCCTGGTGCGCGAGGAGCTCGGCGACGATGTGTACCGCGACGAGAACCTGTGCTTTCGCGATGCCGGTCGGCTGCTCAGAGAGGTCCGCGACGCCCAAGTGCTCGTCGACGCCGTGGATAAGCTCGATTCCCAGTCATCGGCGGACGCGATCGAGTCGGGAGCGTTGGCGACGATTCGCGAGGCCTTGCACGCAAATCAGCAGGACGTGACGCGCCACACGCTCGACGAGGACGGAGCGCTCGCTGCGGTGGAAGACATCGCCACTCACGCGCTCGCGAGACTTGCTGAATGGAGGATCGAGCGCGACGGTTGGGCCGCCGTGGAGCCCGGCCTCAGGCGTACATACCGGGCAGGTCAGCGCGCGCTCGCTTTGGCGGCGGAAGACGCGAGCGTGAGCAATCTCCACGAATGGCGGAAGCAAGCCAGACACCTACGGGGTCAGCTGCAACTTCTCGAGGCCGCGTGGACAGGGAGCGAGAAGGAACTGGGCGACCAGGCCCAGACGCTCTCGCAGCTGCTTGGTGATGATCATGATCTCGCCATTCTTCGCGATACCCTCGCCACCGACCCGCTCGCCTACGGCGGTCATCGTATCCTGAAGCGTCTATTCGCCGTCATCGATCGTCGGCGCCAGGAACTCGAGCGGCAAGCATTTGCGGTTGGGCGGACGCTCTACAAAGACCCGCCACGGGTCTTCACGAGTCGAATCGAGGCATATTGGAAGGCATGGGCCGCGGGCATCGAGGCACCAAAGCCACCCGCCGGAACTCGCAAGAGCACGGGTCGTCAGGTGCGCTCGAAGAATCAACGCCAGACGCGCGGGACGCGAGGCACCGCCAGAGGTGGCGCACGCGCGTCCGGAGGCGCCATCGACCAAAGCAAATAAATACACGGGCGCGGATCTGGCGGACATCCGGTAAACATTGACGGCATTGATATTCGTCAATATTTTCCTGATGTGTTTGCCCGCGCGCATGCGATTCCGGCAGGACAGGAGATCACTTTGCCAATCAAGTTGATACTCGCGCTCGGCGTCGGATTTGCCGGCGGTTGGGCCGCAAGAAGTCTCGGGGACTCACCTCAGGGTGCTGGCGTGAAGCTTCTCGAGATTGCGATGAACCTCAAGGAAGAGTTCGAGCATTGGTTGGCCGTCGAGCGCGAGCACCTGGAGGACATGTTTGCGGAGGCCAACGCCAATCGCGAGCCGGACATCGCGCGCCGGAAGAGGGCCACGAACGGCTCTGGACGTAAGGGCCGGTCCGGGAACAGGCGGGCTATTTCTGGGCGTCGAGGCCCCCGGCTGGTCAAGAGTGGGGAGCCCGCCTAGCGGGACCTATGTTTGAGCGGCGCGCGACGCAGCTACCCGGAATCCATCGACTGCCAGAATGGCACGGTTAAGCTTGGCTCGCTCCGGACAAGAAGCCGCGCTCCAGATCCCGGGCTCCGAGAGCGGAGGACGGACCAAGCGTATCGATGAGCCGCTGCGTCTGGTGCACCATCATCCCGGGTATCTGCGAATCCGAGCCGGCGCATTCATCGAGCCGGAAGATGACAGCCCAGTCGTGACCGCGGCGAGGGCCGCGATCGAGTCTCTGCCGGGGTTTCGCTCGTGGTCGCTCAACCCTAAGACCGGAAGCGTCGTGGTCGAATATGATCCCGACGCGCTCGATGCCGACGATCTCCTCAAGCACATCGCGAAGAACGCGGGAATGCGTGGTGTCGAGCTCTCGGACAGCCTGAAGAGGAATCGCCAGGAACTGGTGAACGCGTTCCTCGATACCGTGCAGAGCGTCAACAAGGTCGTCCGTGATTGGACAGACGAAAGAGCAGACCTGCGGGAGTTGGTGCCGATCGCGCTCGTCGCGACATCCGTCGTGTCCTTCGTGCTCAATGACGAGCGCAACCGTCTGCCGCATTGGAGCAGCGCCCTCTACCGCGGCTATCGCATCTTCATGCACTGGCATCGAAGAGAGGTGCGAACCCGCGAAAGAGTCGCCCGGCAAACGGAAGGGAACGGCGGCTCCGGCAAGAAGAATGGCAATCGCCGGTGAGTTGGTCGCGAACGAGGCTTCGTTACGCCGATCATCGCCGCGAATGAAACTTGGCGCATCGCTGGTCGAGGCATGTCCGATATCAAGCTTGTCAGATCCCATTCGCTGCCGATCGCGAAGGCAAGAGCGCTGGTGCAGAAAGTAGCCGACCGCCTCGCGACCGAGCATGACCTGCGCAGCGAATGGCACGGCAATACCCTGCGCTTTCATCGCTTAGGCGTCGAAGGCGAGATGCACGTGACCGGTTCGGAAATCCAGCTCGAGGTCACTCTCGGTCTTCTGCTGAAGCCGCTTAAAGGAAAGTTTGTCGATCACATCGAGCACACCTTCGACGAAGTGTTGAAGCGAGAACCACGAGCTCAGATAAAAAAGCCGACCAGAAAGACAGAACGCCGCAGCTGACAAAGCTACGGCGTTCTATTCCAGTGCAAAGCGCGAACACGCCCTTCTACAATCTGACGCTGGCGCTGGCGATGTTTGCGGGCCGGTACTTGGTCATCGTGCCGGTGCTTGCGATTGCCGGTTCGCTCGCGGCCAAACGTACCTTACCGAGCTCCGCCATACCCTGCCGACAGATGGTCTGCAATTCGTTCCGCTGCTTGCCGAGATGCGTGATTGGCGGCGGTCTGATCTTCTTTCCGGCGCTGTCGTTCGGGCCGATGGTCGAGCATCTTGCCATGTAGGCGGGAACCACTAACTGACTGTCTCAGATTCAACCGATTCGGCCGACTTAACCGATCAGAGGCGTTCGTCCATTGCCGGCCGAAGCGGCCCCATTGGTCAGGCCATTCGGGCTGTTAGCATCACGACGTAGGAATTCGCAGGAATCGGACCCGCGGAAGGTTTTGATATTGAGCTACTACCAGCTGGTTGCCGGACCTTTAGCCCCAGGGTTCTGGGCCCGTTGAGTTCCCTGGAACCGAGTTCGGTAAAGGTGGTTGCGCTTCCCCGCAACCACTTTCGTTATAACTCGCTCGAAATACCGATCTGATCTGTCCGGTTTGTCGCGCTTTCACGGCGGTAACGGGGGTTCGAATCCCCCTGGGGACGCCACTCTTGAACAAAACTGGGCACCGAGCCTGCATGCGGGTTCAGCTCAGCGGCTAAGCCGCGCTCAAGGGTGCTCTTCGACCCGAACAAGCGCACCTCGAACGCCTCTTTCGCTAGGACGTAACGGTAGGGGTGCTTCCCGTAGGGCATCAGTGCGAAGCGCTCGCAGCCGAGTTCGATTTCGGCGATCTCTTCGAGTCGTGCCTCTTGCACGCGCTCGCGGTGAAATTCGAGACTTGTCGAAGTCCAGCCGAGCGCGTTCGACATCGAGGTAATGGGAGACGTAGAGGCTATCGAGGCCGGAGAGCAGCAGCAGCGGCAGATGTTGCTCCTCGATTGCAGCGGTTGCTGTCTTGCTCCTCTCCATCGGCCCCCCTGCGGGGGCGTCTCCCAGCAAAAGACGTTCTATGTCCTTTTGTCGCCCAAAAATCACATGCGCAGCCGCGCGAACAGCCTGCTTAGGTTAATGACGACGGCACTCACGGGCAGTATTTTCTCCCACTTGGGATCTCGCTTCGGATCCGGACGCGGTGCGAGCGCATTGTGCTTTGGCTGGCCCTCGAAGATCTGCAACGTGAGCATGTCGTGCGACCACGCGAGCTGGAGAAAGACCGGGCGCTTGCCGTCGGTCGCGGTCTGCCATGCTGAGCTGCGTAAGAAATTCCTGCTCCAATCGTGAGCCTCGCTGAACGCCGTGACGGGGAGGTGATACTGGTTAAGTTCCACGAGGATCGCCGCCTTGCGGACCTCGTCGGCATCGTAACGTCGGCTGACACCCGTGCCTGTGTGCTTCCGTCCCGCTGGAGTGAGGAGATCGAGCATCGTCCAGTGGCGCACCTGCCGCGCGATGCGGGCGCGTGCCTCCTCGTCGTCGTCAGGAGACAGGATGCGGACCATCTCTTTCAGTGTGAAGGTGTCACGTTCCATGCGACTGCCATAAGACATCCCATGTCCTATGTCGAGGCGGGCTGCATAATACTCCGTGTTTCCGGCACTTCCTCCGGCGCGTCGGCCGTGCTGCCTGCGAGCGACTCGGCGGCCGGCGAGCAAAGTCAGTTAGCGCCTCCCCCACAAAATCGGGTTGTGAGACGATATCCATCCGCTAAACTCTCGGGCGACGTATTTTGAGCCCCCCGTGTTACTGATCGCGGGGGGCGGGAAACCGCCCAGCGATGTGTCACCGACCTCGATAGACGGTTGAGCCAGCAAACGGCACAACCGAAGGAGCGGATGTTGTTGGGCCGCATTCTCTCATCGGCTAATCTGGCTGCAGTCCGCGACTTTAGCAACGCTCAAGACGCGAGGGACATTGGGGGCAGCAGCCCCGTGATGATGGAGCGGATCATTCGAGGATGATCAACGCCGGGCCGGATGAAAAACTTTACCCTGCAGTCAAGCTCGCCACGATCGTGGATTCGCTCGCGGCAGAGGGCGTGGCACCTGCGGATGCGCTAAACGGCGTTCATATATCAAAAAGCGAACTGTCTTCGCCCGCAACGCGCGTCTCACTGGGTCAGATCATCGAATGCTGTCGCAATGCGGCAAGACTCTCGCGTGACCCGCGCTTTGCCTATCATGCGGGTCTGAGATGCCACATCTCCACATACGGAATGTACGGGTTCGCAATTCTCAGCAGCATGAACTTCCGTCAGACGATGCACTTCGCCGAAAAGTATCACCAGCTCGCAACGCCGCACGCCGAAATCTCCTTCAAGGAAGAGGGCGATCGGGGTGTGTGGACAATCATTCCCATACCGCATCCCCGGGTCGACGCGCCGCTCTACAAGTTTCTGGTTGAGCTACAGTTCGGTATTCACATGGCGCTCCACCGTGACGTCATGGGCCCGTCGTTCGTCGCACGAGAGCTCCATGTCACATACGGCCCACCTGAAGATGCACAAACCTACCGAGCGGCCTTTGAATGCAGGGTGCTTTTCGGTCAATCAGAGAACAAGCTCGTCTTCGATGCGACGTGGTTGGACGGCGCACCGAAGCTGGGGAATGAAATCACGTATTCGGCGATTTTGAAGCTGTGCGATGAATTGATGGGTGAATTGGAGCTTCGCATCGGCCTAGCGGGCAAAGTGCGTGAAATTCTTCTTGTCAATCTGATGCGTCCGACGAGCTTCAGCGCGGTCGCGAAACACCTGCACATGACCACACGCACGCTGAGACGGAAGCTGCGAGAGGAGAATACGTCCTTCCACAAGCTGGTGAACGAACTGAGAATGCATGCGGCAATCAAATATCTCCGCGATACCAATTTGACGATTGAAGACATAGCGTATGCTTTGGGATTCAGCGACGCCGCCAATTTCCGGCACGCCTTTCGACGTTGGACAAAGGGCGCGCCCCTTGAATTCAGGCAACTTTTGAGGGATTCAGAGGAAGTCCGACGCCCAATCCCGCCGGCTCAAGCCTCTTAGCACCAATGCTCTGCACGAGCCGTCGTAGTGTACAACCGACGCCGTTGCGTTGGCGATCCATCCAGTTTGCTCTCACTATGTCCGAAACTAACCGCTTGTTGGCCGGAACGAACCTTTAGGAATTGCGCTTAAGGCGTAACTTGAACATTAGACACATCGCAAATAGGAGGACATCGTCATGGGCCAACAGATCGATCAGTTCTGCGAAAATCTTCGGATCAAGCTCACGAATATAGACAGCGGCCTCAATGGCCTCAAAGCCAAGATCGACGGGAAGGCTCAAGACGCGGAGCAGAAGGTGCGAAGCCACCTCGAGAAAGTGCAGAGGCAGATGGAGCAAAACCGCGCCAAGGTCTCCGCCTCACAGGCCGAAGTGAAGGAATGGGTGGAGGGTCGAAAAGCCGCTACCGCCGACAAGATCGCCGAATGGAAGGCCAAGCATGAGACAAGCAAGTTGCAGAATCGCGCCGATAAAGCCGAGCGGTATGCCACAGCTACGATAGATGTCGCTCTGGCGGCCGTGGATGAGGCCGAGCAGGCGGCGCTTGAAGCGTGGCTCGCGCGGGAAGACGCAAACGCTACGGTGAAAAAAGTATAAGAGCCGACTGACGCAAGTCGAGGGCAAATTCGTTCTTGCTACGAAGGATGCCCTCAAGGCGATGCCCTCTATTGAATACGCGAATTGATGCCGGTAATAGGGAGTACGTGGCCATGATGAGCGATCTGGTCGTGATCGAATTTCCGTCCGAAGCGAAAGCGGAAGAAGTCAGGCAGAAGCTCCTCGACATGCAGAAGGAGTACCTGATCGAGCTCGAGGATGCCGTTATCGCGATCAAGCAGCCGAACGGGCGGATCAAGCTCAATCAGCTGTTCCATCCCGCGGCGGCGGGAGCGGCATACGGCAGCTTGTGGGGCCTGCTCGTGGGATTGATCTTCATGATGCCCGTGGCAGGCATGGCCCTCGGCGCGGCCTCTGGGGCGATCAGTGGCGCCCTCACCGAGGTCGGGATCAATGAGCGGTTCATGAGGGATGTCGCGGCAACCCTGCAATCGGGCAATGCAGCGCTGTTCCTGCTGATCCGCAAGATGACCGCCGACAAGGTGCTCGCGGATCTCAAGGGAGTGGGCGGCAAGGTCTTGAGAACGTCGTTCGACCAAACACGAGAAAATGCCCTGCGTGACGCCATTGCCGCTGCGAGCGCCGCTCAGCCCAAGACGAGCGGCGTAGCCTGAATTGTCCGCCGCTCCGCTGCGGTCCGATATAGCCCCTTGAATATGTCCGATTGCCTCGCGCATGGACCCGCTAGCAGGAGGTTGTCACATGACAGCGATGGATGTTACGCGACAGCTGGAAGCCGAAGACCTCGCCCACGCGAAGGACATGGTTCAGCTGATCCTGCGCGACTGGGACTGGATGACATGGAATGAGCTTCTCGGGGACGACGTCGTTCTATCGCTAAGACTGGGCGCCGTCGGCATCAACCAGGCCGGCGGCTTCGATGCCGTCGGCGGCAATTTGCAGGTCAAGGGCCGTGCGGATGCCAAGCTCGTGCTGCAGAGCATCTACAGCGACCTCAGGAGCGGGCTTTCAGTGACCACGGAAATAGTCAGCGGTTACGACGTAGCCCTGCTGGGCAATTGGGCCGTGCGCTCGACGAAGGAAAACACCGAAGCCTTATCCCTGCCGATCGTGCTATACATGGCGTTCGATCCCGAGGGAAAAATCGAGAAGATGACGATCGCCGCGGTCGATCTGCATCCCCTAGCCGAGGCCATCCGCACGGCTGCGCAGAGCAGTGCCGGTCACGCATGCTGAGCGACCCGCGCCTGCCCAAGTCAAGTCAACGCAGATAACTGGAGAAATAGGATGGCTCCCCTCAATCCCGGTCAAAACATGGAACGCGCCATTAGGGAAGCGCTGGGCGCCCACTGGCGGCTGTTCATGTTCCAAGGCGTGGTGATGATTGTCCTTGGCGTCCTCGGCGTCGCTGCACCAGTGGCGGCAACCATCGCCGTCGAGATCTACATCGGTTGGCTCTTTCTGATCAGCGGCATCGTAGGGCTCGTCGCGATGTTCTCGGCAAAGGACATCCCTGCCTTTCTGTGGAGTCTCATCACGGCGGCTCTGTCGCTCGCGGTCGGCGCCTTGCTGGTCTGGAGACCGATCGCAGGCGCCATCTCGCTCACGATCTTGCTCACTGCCTTCTTCATCGCCGAGGGTGTTTTCCAGATCGCAACGTCGATCGCTTATCGCGATGTGATAAGCCGCTCATGGACCTGGATGCTCGTGAGCGGTATTTCGGATCTGGTGCTGGCCGCAATCATCATTCTCGGCTGGCCCATGAGCGCCGTCTGGGCGCTGGGGCTGCTCGTCGGCATCAATCTGATCACGTCTGGATGGGCGATCGTGATGGCGGCGCTTGCCGGCCGTAGTGTCGCCCACGCCGTCGGAGCGACCGCGGCGCAAGCGAGTCGCTGATCCCAACAGCCGGCATCGCGGAGTGGCCTGGCGCCTTGTCGGCGCCAGGCTTCCAGCCCAGGGAAAAACAACCACATGATACGGCAACGACCGAGGCTCCCCGCGAGCTTCCGCTGAGATTGGGGTTGGCGTGTTCTTTCCGGAGAGAAGGAAGACATGATCCCGCTCGAGGACGAATCGCGACGCCCCTCGCGCTTTCCCATTGTCACCGCGTTCATAATCGCGCTGAACGTGCTGGCTTTCATTCTCGAGCTGATGGGTGGCGATGAATTTGTAACCCAATGGTCGGTTGTCCCTGCCGATATCGTTGCTGGCCGTCATTTGATAACCATTCTTACGGCCCTGTTCATGCACGCGAGCTGGTCGCACATTCTTGGCAACATGGTGTACCTCTGGGCATTCGGCCCGGAAATAGAAGACACCATGAATCCCGGGCGGTACGTGGCGTTCTATCTCGCCGGCGGAGTAGCGGCGATGCTCGCGCAGGTCGCAGCCGATCCCGGATCTACCGTTCCCAATCTGGGTGCGAGCGGAGCGATCGCCGCCGTGATGGGTGCATTCCTGGTCACCTACCCCCGTGATAAAATTCGCACGCTCTTGGTCATCGGCTGGTTCGTCCGAGTCACGTTCATACCGGCCGCGCTCCTGATCGGGTTTTGGTTTCTCATCCAGCTTCTCAGTTTCGGCGTGGTCGCGGACGTGCAGTCGGGCGGCGTGGCTTATCTGGCTCACATCGGCGGCATCGTCTTTGGGGCCGTCACCGCACGTCTATTCGAGGATCCACGCCGTCTCGCCGAGCAACGGGGCGAAGACTGATCATTCATGCTGGGCGTGACGATAATTCTCCGCTCTGTCGTTCTGACCATGCTGATGTTATTGTTAAAGAAAGATAAGTCCTTCTCGCTTCGACGGGCAACGTGACGCCGGAAATCAGGAGGCGTGAGTTGACGCGGTGCCTTACTGAGATCAACCCACTCGTCTGCCACTGGGTCGGTAAGTCTCTTGATGACCCCGGTGGTGACGACCCTCGAACCGTCAGCGCGGGTGCTGTCGCTGAAGGTCTCTGCCGCATTATCGAAGTTGAAGGCCCAATGCGCGCCTACGACAGACGCTGAGGAGGAGTTATTTCGCGGAGGTGACGTGTCTGAGTCTGCAGACGTGTCGCATCCATCCAATTTACCGTTCGCCGCTTATGTTGCTTATGGCGGCCCAGGCGGAGGCTGGGCAAGATCTCTATTCGGATCTTCGCTGATGTTGTCGCCTGATGGCTCTACGCGAATGGCTTCATCTACTTCCTCGCGCTCACTGCGCTGACTGTCAGCGGGCGGCGGCGGCTC
>Ga0209517_10003364_pt1 | contig 21800 bp, 16 predicted proteins | sample PeaSoiMetSII2010_FD_187695 | JGI IMG/M metagenome (GOLD analysis project Ga0209517, IMG submission 187695) | Peat soil microbial communities from Weissenstadt, Germany - SII-2010 (SPAdes) (version 2) | ecosystem: Environmental > Terrestrial > Soil > Wetlands > Peat | place: Germany...
AGGAGGCATGCCGGGGGTCCACACCACCCGTGATCGGCGTGGGACAAAGACAACTGCCAACACGCAGTATGCCTATGCTGCCTAATTAATTAGGTAGCCGTCTCCTCCCTCAGGCCCGCATAAGGGAAAGAGGCGTCGATTGGCGGGCTGGCTTGGAACTCACCGCCTCGGGGTTTCGGGCAAGATCCGCTTCGGCGGAATTGAGGCTAGCCGGCGGTTCGTTGTTGCCCGTTCCTTAGGGCCGTCGGTGAATGCCGGAAGCGAACGAGACAAGCATGTAGTCTCCTGACCGTTCGGCTCTTCGGACGGGGGTTCGACTCCCCCCGCCTCCACCATCACCAAACGCCACAGCCGTGTACAAGCGGAATGGCCCTATCGCGTTTCCAGGAACAACCCTGATGTTCCCCCAACTGAGTGAGGCCGCCATTTTCCAGTCCAGTAGCAGAAAAACTCGGGCGGGTAAGGCTGGGGCGATGGTATCATCGCGGGTCTGTAGGATGAAAAAGTTGGAAAGCGTGGGCCACACGCCCGGGAGGGTAACGAGTGGAAGAGCAAATACTCTGCTTCAAACGGGAAATCCTGCGGGCTTATCCCGCCAAGACGTTCTACGACGAGGGTCTCTGGCGCCAGATCCTGGCCCACCTCGAACCCAAGGCGCGGTCCGTCGCGGAACACGACTACGACACCAAACAGCTTGTCGTTTACGTCCTCATCAATCATGGCGAGACCTTCCTGAGCTATCAACGCACGCCCAAAACCACCGAGGCCCGCCTCAAGGCCTTGTATTCGATCGGCATCGGGGGGCACGTCAACGTGGATGACCAGATTCAACCCACTCTATTCGGCAGCAAGGAAGCGGCCTGGAAAGACTTCGTTCTGAACGCCGTCCGGCGCGAGGTCAGCGAAGAAGTCCAAATCGAGGGAGCGAACACCCAGGAGCCTCGGCTCATCTGCTTCGTCAACGATGATTCCAACGACGTGGGAAAGGTGCACTTCGGCGTGGTTTTTGTCATGAAGCTGGCCAGCCCGAGCGTCGCCATCCGGGGCGAGCGAGGCATCGGCAAGCTCAGCTTCCGCACCCTGCCGGAACTCATCTCCATGCGAGACGCGCTGGAGACCTGGTCGCAACTGCTCGTTGACTTCCTGTCGCAGGAAAGTTCCGTGGGGCAGGAATGACTTGCCCCGAGCGGCGCTGAGAAAGGGCCGAAGCCTGTCATTCTGAGCGCAGCGAAGAATCCCCGCAGTTGCAGTTTCCACGAACTGCAGAGATCCTTCGTCGCCTTCGGCTCCTCAAGATGACAATTAGTCAACCTACGATCTGTAGGGCTCGCCTTGCCGAATACCCCTATAGGTTGCACTTTAAGGCTTGACAAAGGCCCAGCCTAGAGATAAGTTCCCCTACAGCTTTTCCGGTGCCGGACCTACCTCGAGGGGCAAGCCGACCGGAGTAGTGGACGCGCCACGCGGTGTCGCCAAATTCTTGACATTAAAGGAGCTCACATGAGATTGCGTGTAACGATTTTGGTCGGGGTTCTTATGGTATTTGCGGCTTTTTGCTTAGTTCGCGCAGAGCGCACGGCTGTGGCTCAACCAGCGACTCCACCTCAGGCTGCACCCGGCTGCACAGTTCCTAGAAATTGGGGGTCAGTCAAGGCAGCCTACAGCGTGCAACTGTTTTTCGAGGATAGCTCAGGAACGGTGCGCCGCCTCGATCAGGACGCGTGTTCACGGGGTACAACGAAAGTTGAACTGCAAATCCACCGGAACTAGCATCCATAGGAATTTGCGAGCCAACGACGCGACTGTCCCCATGGAGGATCAAAATGCCAGAAGCGCAAGCCGTCTCCACAGCCCCAGAATCCGCCCCTTCCGATGTGCAGACGGAGACTAAACACGGCTTGAGGATCAAACGCCTTTTTACCAGACCCGGCTTTCATCCCTTCGACGAAATCGAGTGGGAATTGCGGACCGCCAGCATTCAGAACGAAAAAGGGCAGGTCATCTTCGAGCAGCGAAACCTGGAAGTTCCGAGGGACTGGTCGCAGACCGCTACGAACATCGTGGCCTCCAAGTATTTTCACGGTAAGTTGGGAACGACCGAGCGCGAATCGAGCCTCAAGCAACTCATCAGCCGCGTGGCTGACACCATCGCCGAGTGGGGCGTCGAGGACGGATATTTTCGCAGGGAAGAAGACGCCCGGGCGTTTCACGACGAGTTGCTCCACCTGCTGGTTCGCCAGAAGGCTTCGTTCAATTCTCCGGTTTGGTTTAATTGCGGGCTGTGGCACAAGTACCGCCGCAGCGGTGCGGGAGGAGCATTCTATTGGGACCCCGCCGCGGGCGAAATCAAGAAGGAGACCGAAGCCTACCGGCATCCGCAGTGCTCAGCCTGCTTTATCAACTCCGTCCAGGATAACCTCGAAAGTATTCTCGAACTGGCGAAGACCGAGGGCATGCTCTTCCGGTATGGCTCGGGCAGCGGCACTAATTTCTCTTCACTCCGTTCCTCCGCCGAGTCGCTGTCGGGTGGCGGCATGGCCTCCGGTCCCCTTTCGTTTATGAAAGGCTACGACGCGTTTGCGGGGGTGATCAGATCGGGCGGCAAATTGCGACGCGCCGCCAAAATGGTGATCCTCAACATCGACCACCCCGACATCGAGGAGTTCATCCAGTGCAAGGTCAAGGAAGAGCGAAAGGCCTGGGCGCTGGTGGATGCCGGCTATGACCCGTCGCTGGGCGGAGAGGCGTATAGCTCCATCTTCTTTCAGAACGCCAACAACAGCGTGCGCGTCACCGACGATTTCATGAGGGCCGTCATCGAGGATAAAGATTGGGTCACACACCAGATCACCACGGGCGAGCCCGTCAAGTCCCACCGCGCACGCGACCTGATGAAGAAAATCGCGGAAGCCGCCTGGCAGTGCGGCGACCCGGGCATGCAATTCCACACCACGGTCAACAAGTGGCATACCTCGAAAGCTACCGCGGCCATCAACGCCTCGAACCCCTGCAGCGAGTACATGTTCCTGGATGATTCGGCATGCAACCTGGCGTCCCTTAACCTGATGAAGTTCCTCGCGCCCGACGGCAAGTTCGATACCGAGTCCTTCCGTCACGCCGTGGACGTAATGATCACCGCCCAGGAAATTCTGATCGACAACGCGAGTTATCCTACGGCCAAGATCGCGCGCAACTCCCACGATTTCCGCCCGCTGGGGTTGGGTTATGCCAACCTCGGCGCGGTGCTGATGGCCAGCGGCATTCCCTATGATTCCGATGCGGGGCGCGACGTGGCTGCTGCCATTACCGCTGTCATGCACGGCGAAGCGTATCTCCAATCGTCGCGCATCGCGCAGGAGATTGGTCCCTTCGCCGGCTACGCCGTCAACCGCGATCCCTTCCTGGGCGTCATCTCCATGCACCGCCAGTCGCTCGAGAAGATCAACCCGCGCAACCTGCCGCCCAGCCTCTGGGACGCGGCGAAGCAATCCTGGGACGATTGCCTGGCCGGCGGCATGAGGCATGGCTTCCGCAACGCCCAGGTCACGGTGCTCGCGCCCACCGGCACGATCGGCTTCATGATGGATTGCGACACCACCGGCATCGAGCCTGACCTGGCGCTGGTGAAATACAAGAAGCTGGTAGGTGGCGGGCTGATCAAGATCGTCAACAATGTGGTGCCCGCGGCGCTGCTCAAGCTCGGCTACAGTGAGGAGCAGGCCGCGGAGATCGTCAACTACATCGACCAGCAAAGCACTATCGAAGGCGCCCCCCACTTGAAGCCGGAACACCTGCCGGTTTTCGATTGCTCGCTGAGGCCGGCGAACGGAAAGCGCGTCATCCCCTATATGGGCCACGTGCGCATGATGGCGGCGGTGCAGCCCTTCCTTTCCGGCGCCATTTCCAAGACCGTCAACATGCCGGAAGAAGCGACGGTCGAGGACGTTGCCAACGCTTACATCGAGGCGTGGCGCCTGGGCCTGAAGGCCATCGCGATCTACCGCGACGGGTCGAAGCGCACCCAACCGCTCAACACGAAAAAACAGGGTTCAGGATCCAGGATTCAGGATTCAGGGCAACGTCAGCCCCTAGCCCCCAGCCCCCAGCCCCTAGCCCCTACCAGGCCTTATCGCCGGAAGCTGGCCGATGAGCGCCGCGCCATCACGCACAAGTTCTCGATCGGCGCCCACGAAGGCTATTTCACGGTGGGGTTGTACGAAGACGGACTTCCGGGCGAGATTTTCATCATCATGGCGAAGGAAGGCTCGACGGTTTCGGGTCTGATGGATTCCTTCGCCACCGCCATCTCACTGGCACTCCAGTACGGCGTCCCGCTCAAAGTACTGTGCGACAAGTTCAGCCATTCGCGCTTCGAGCCCAGCGGCTGGACACCCAATCCCGACATCCGCATGGCGAAGTCGGTGATGGACTACATCTTCCGCTGGCTGGCGATCAAGTTCCTCCCGGGCCAGGCCCAGGGCGCTGAGGAGGCCAACGGGTTGGCCACGCAGTTCACGCCCGCCACTGGGGAGCGCGCCACGGTATATCCTGATGGTTCCATACAGCCGAGCCTTGCGGGTATTGAGCAGTCCGACGACGCTCTCTGTTGCTCCGAATGCGGCGCCATCATGCCGCGCAATGGCGCCGACTATCGCTGCATGAATTGCGGGGCAACCATCGGCAGTTCCTAGCCGTTCGGCGAGTCGAGCTTTGAACGGGCGAAACACATCTACCGCGGGTTAGACAACGTAGTGACGAACCAACCCCCTCACCTGGCGCTGCGCGCCGCCCTCTCCCCCAAGGGGGGGAGGGCATGAACTCGGGTTATTTCCCCCCTCGCCCCGCTTGGGGGAGAGGGGCCGGGGGGTGAGGGGGTGTTGTCACTTAATTCTGCAATCTTCAGTAAGACCCTGCGCTCATGCGGGCTGTTGCTGCGTCAGGCAATGGAGCGTGCCGAAACCCAGCAACAAATCAACGGCATGGACACCCACTACGGTACGATCCTTGAATAATTCGCCAAGCAGTCCGAGCGCCAGGCGGTCTTTGGGATCGTTGAACGTGGGCACCAGCACAGCCTGATTGGCGATATAGAAATTTGCATAACTCGCCGGGAGTCTGTCGCCGTCGAAGAAGATCGGGCCGGGCATGGGCAGCGCGATGACCTGCGGCTTGGAACCATCCTCAAGCCGCAGGTCCTGAATGCGGTCCCAGTTCTCGTTGAGCGGGCCATAATTAACGTCCTCGGTATTCTTCTCCTTAATGAGGACCAGGGTCTTTCGATCGACGAAACGGCAGATGTCATCGACGTGGCCGTGCGTATCATCCCCGGCGACGCCACCCGCAAGCCAGAAGACGTTTGTCGCACCGAGATAATCGTTGAGCGCTTTTTCAAAGCCTTTCCGATCCAAGCCGGGATTCCTGACCTGGATATCAGGGTGCAAATAGCACTCTTCCGTCGTCAACAAGGTTCCGCGCCCGTTGACTTCGATTCCACCCCCTTCGAGGACGAATTCACGGTTGCCGGCGTCCGCGTCGAACAAGCGCTTGGAAAGGTGTCTCGCCGCAACTTCAGGCACCTGTCGATCTTTCTTCCAGTCGGAATACTTCGCCCAGGCGTTGAAATGGAAATGGACGATGGCGGTTTCGGTCTTTCGTCTCCGCTGGCGCCGAACAAATAAGGGCCCGCTGTCGCGCATCCAGCCGCGATTGGTTGGGTGCCTGATGAACTCGACGCGCGTGGGGTCAGCTCCGGCGCGCTCGAGGTAGCGCTGCGCGGTCTTCTCGCCGGCCGCTGAATTCACCAGCATCCTGACGCGCTCACCGGGCGAGATTTTGCGCACGATTTCGTCGTAGACCCAGCGAATAGTATCGAGCTTGTCCGGCCAGTCGGTGGGATTATGAGGCCAAGCGAGCCACGTCGCTTCGTGGGGTTCCCACTCCGCAGGCATCGAGAAGCCCATTGCAGACGGCGTGTTCTTCGAATCTTTCATGCTGGAGGGCACGCAGAAACCATCAAATGCGCGAAGCGCCTTGGAGTGCGGCGGCTTGACGCCGCCTTTTCGTCACACTCAACCCGCCCGCTTTCGGCTAGTGAATGCCTCCCGCTGCTTAGCGCAATGCCCTTCTGCCCGAGGTGGTTCCGAGGCGGCGTCAAGCCGCCGCACTCCGCGGCGCCTTCGGCGCAAATTCCGTTTTCCCTACGAATCGCGGTGCACGCTTTCCCCGCTCGGCACGCTGTGTTAGTTTAATGGACTCGATGCCCAAATTCAATGCGAGCGTTTCGTTGTGTTACTAATACGGACTTTCGTCGCGAGCCGTGAAGGTTTTTCTCCGTGCTCTTTGTGCCCAAGAAAAGATAAAACACAGAGATCACAGAGCGTCTCAGTGGGCTCTGTGTTGACGCTTCTGAAGGCACAGAGCCCGCGGAGAAGCCCTTATGGCCGCGGCCGAAACTCGACGACTCAAACGGGCCCATTGTCGCCACGTATGCGCTACCCACCGTCAGAAGGCAAGAACGATGTAAAATGACTCATGCCAAAGAATGTGATCCACATCTCGGAGGCGGACGCGGCGAGTGATTTTGCCGGGCTGATGAAACGCGTCCGTACCGGCACGGAGGTCATTATCGAAAGCGGCAAGCGGCCTGTGGCTGTCCTCCATGCTGCCGAGCCGGCACGGCGCACCATCTCCGAATCCATTGCATTGGCCAAGGCCCATGAAGAGGAAACGGGCGAGGCGCCGGTCCTCGACCCAGACTTTGCGGAAGACGTGGAAGAGATTATTAGGAGCCACCGGAAGCCGTGGAACCCGCCCGCATGGGATTGATCTCCGATTGGACCTTATCAGATCCCTTTCTTTCCCTGAGCGAACTTTAATCGGGGCTCCGCTGTCGAATCAAAATGCCGTCATCTCCTTCGCCAGACGGACCGAGCGAACAACCGGGCGAATGGACGCTTGCCCGAGGAACCTGTTTGGCCTTACACTCGCTCTCATGAGCGACTTGGTCATATCGATTTCGCCGGAGGTAATGGGGGGTACCCCCGTCTTTGCCGGAACACGTGTGCCCGTACAGACACTTTTCGAGTACCTCGAGGCCGGCGACACCATCGATGATTTTCTGGTTGGCTTTCCCACCGTGACACGCGAACAAGTTCTCGTGCTGCTCGAAACCGCTAAAGGCAGAGTCCTCGAAGAGGTGAAGTGAAGATCTTGCTCGACGAGTGTGTTGATGAACGCCTGGCACGGGACTTCGCCGGTCACGATGTGCTCACCGTCAAGGACATGGGATGGAAGGGAAAGCAGAACGGCGATCTTCTCACTCTGGCTGAGAACAACTTTGACATTCTTGTCACCACCGATCGCAACATGTCATTTCAACAGAACCTGACGCGCCTCAATATCTCGGTCGTGGTCTTAGTCGCTGCAACCAACCGCTTGAACGATCTTCGGGCTCTAGTACCCTCATCGCTAAAGCTGCTGCCGTTTCTGAGGAAGGGTGAGGTCCGCGTGAATAGAGTATGACGCGCTCGGGGCGTGGAATCGAGCGCCTGAGCTCGCCATCTGATCGGCGCACGCGAGTGCGAAAAGCCACTACCCCCCTTCGCAACCGCGGTGCACGCTTTCCCCCGGTCGGCTCGCTGTGCTAGTCTAATGGACTCGATACCCAAATTCAATGCGAGCGTTTCGTTCTGTTATTAATACGAAGCTTCGTCTCGAGCCGCGAAGACTTTTCTCGGTGCTCTCTGTGCCAAAGAAAGGATGAAACACAGAGATCACTGAGCGCCTCAGTGTCCTCTGTGTTGGACCTTCTTAAAGCACAGAGTACACGGAGAAGCTCTCGTGGCCCCGGCCGAAAGTCGCGTTAAATTCAATGGAGGAATACGAATCGATCATGGCTAAAGCCCAAAAGTCACACCACCGTTATCGCGAAGACATGTCGGAAATGCCCGATTGGATGAAAAAGAAGAAGTGCCCGGACCGCGACCGTTACCTCGCCGGACAGCGGATTCTGCCCAAGAATCTGACGGGCAAAGAAAAGCTTCCGGACATCGTGGACGAGGTGTTTCTTGCCTACAACTCGGCCCGGCTTAAGGAGGGTTGCAAGCTTTTCGTGGAAAAGATGCTGGAGCCGGACGTAACGGTCGGCATGACTATATCGGGAGCGCTCACACCGGCCGGGCTGGGGTGCTCCTGTATCGTTCCCCTTATCAGAGCCGGGTTCGTGGACTGGATCGTCTCAACGGGCGCCAATTTGTATCACGACATGCATTTTGCCTTGAACTACCCGGTGCGCGTAGGAAACTTCAAGATGGACGACACGGCACTGCGCGACAACGATATCGTGCGCGTGTACGACGTTCTGCTCGGTTACAGCGACTGCCTGATGGCCACGGATGAAATCCTGCGCAATATTCTTATTCAACCCGAATTCCAGAAGGAAATGGGCACCGGTGAACTGCACCATCTGCTGGGCAAGTATGCGGCTGAGTGGGAGCGCAAAGCGGGCCTCAAGGACGTCTCTGTATTGGCCGCTGCCTATCGCGCCGGCGTGCCCTGCTACACATCCTCGCCCGGCGACTCAACCATTGGGATGAACGTGGCCGGCGTAGAATTGCGCGGCAACAAGCTGCGGGTGAATCCGTCGATCGACGTGAATGAGACCACCGCTTACGTCCTCGCTGCCAAACGGGCAGGAGGCAGGAGTGGCGTGGTTCTGTGGGGCGGAGGCAGCCCCAAGAACTTTATGCTCCAGACGGAACCCCAGATCCAGGAGGTGCTGCGCATCAAGGAATTTGGGATGGATTATTTCCTCCAGGTAACCGATGCGCGTCCGGACACGGGCGGACTGAGCGGAGCTACCCCCAGCGAAGCCGTAAGCTGGGGGAAAGTGGATCCCGACCGCCTGCCCGATGCGGTGGTTTGCTACACGGATACGACCATCGCCATGCCGATCCTCACGCATTATGCGCTTGCCAGGCACCCGCGGCGGAAATTGCGCAGGCTTTACGACCAGCGCGGTCAGATGATGAAGGCGCTGACCAAAGAATACTTCACCCACAACAAAGTGAAGATGATCGACGGCACGGATCCTGCCGTTGACTAGTAGGGCCGAACAGCGTTCGGCCAAGCCCAGCGCTGCTGGGCCCTACAGGTGCTGGAAGAGAGGAAGCTTATGGCTACAACCCGACAGCTTCAAGCAATCGCCGCGCAGCACGGCACGCCCGTGGTGGTGATCGATCACGAGATCATCCGCCGCAACTACGCCAAATACAAGAGGCACCTTCCTCGAGTTCAGGCCTATTACGCCGTAAAGGCGAATCCGGCGCCGGAGATCGTACGCACTTTGTTCAGCGCGGGCTCGAGCTTCGATGTCGCCTCGCTTCCGGAGTTCATGCTGGTTTATGAAAACATAAAGCACCTTCCCCCCAAGGAACAGCAGGACTTTATCTGGGACAAGATCATTTTCGCCAATCCCACCAAACCCAAGGAGACACTCCAGGCACTTGACCGCTACAAGCCCCTCGTTACCTATGACAACCACAACGAGCTGCAGAAAATCAAACAATACGCCCCACATGCCGGGGTTGTGCTCCGCTTGCGAGTTCCCAACACCGGGTCAATGGTGGAGTTGTCGTCCAAATTCGGCTGTGACGCGGGAGAAGCCGTGGACCTGATCTGCGCTGCATTCGAAATGGGATTGGAGGTCGAGGGACTGAGCTTTCACGTGGGCAGCCAATGCGCCAACTTCGAGAACTTCGTTCAGGCTCTTAATATTGCAGCCGCGGTATTGCGAGAGGCGAACACGCGCGGCCATGCCATCAAGATCCTCGACATCGGCGGCGGCTTTCCCGTCGCCTACGATCGGCATGTGAAGCCCTTCAGCCTGCTCGCCAGAATGATCAACACCGAGATCGACAGACTGTTCCCGCAAGACATGCAGATCCTCGCGGAGCCGGGCAGATTTTTCGTTGCCACGGCCGCTACCCTGGTCGCTCGGATCCTGGGCAAAGCGGTGCGCGATGGAAAGCTCTGCTACTTCATTGACGACAGCGTCTATCACACCTTTTCCGGCATCATTTTTGACCATTGCCAATATCATCTCAAGGCGTTCAAAAAAGGCCCGACCGAAGTCTGCGCGGTCTACGGGCAGACCTGTGACGGTCTGGACACCATCTCGCAATCCGAGCAGTTGCCTGACCTCCAAATCGATGATCTGGTCTATTCGGAAAACATCGGCGCCTACAGCAATGCTTCTTCGACCTGGTTCAACGGATTTCCGCCTGCCACTGTCGTTCACGTCAACCAGTAGAGGTGTTTCAAAACCCCAGCCCCAAAGGGGCGAGCTAACGGAGCCCAGGCTAACGGCCTGGGTCTCGGGTGAACTTATTCCCTTTGGGACGAGCCCTGAAGGGGCGCGACACAACCGGATATATCGCCCCTTCAGGGCTCGATATTCGCCGCATCGGCGTGAGAACCCTGGGCGCTGCCCAGGGCTTCGCTGGGCCGCCCCTTCGGGGCTTACGAGGTTCTGAAGCCAGTTCTAGTTTCCCGTTCGGTGAAGGCGGCTGGGGTGCCCTTTTGCGGTGGGGTGGGAGAGTCGGCCCGGCTATTCTTCGGAAGCCAGGGGAAGTTTAGCGGCTTCCCAGGCGGCGAGGCCGCCTGCCAACTCAATCAGACTCGTGATCCCGTACTGGTGCAGGATACTGGCCGCAATCGACGAGCGGTAACCTCCCGCGCAATGCACGGCGATGCGGCGGTCGCGGGGGATTTCGGCGATGCGCTCCTGCAGGTGGTTGAGCGGGATGTTCACGCTGCCGGCAATGTGCTTGGTTGACCACTCGCGGGGAGTTCTGATATCCAGCACCAGGGGAGCATCGGCACTCGCCAGTTCTTCTGCCGCCACGAGCGGGCTCACTTGCTCAGTTTGCCACACCAGGTCCGGCCGGCCGGCCAGCGCTTCCATCCCTCCCTTGAGGTAGCCTCCGACGTGATCGAAACCGATGCGGCCCAAGCGCAGCGCGGCCTCATGCTCGCGTCCGGGCTCGGCGATGATAACGATGATCCTGGCTCGGTCGAGGACTGTGCCTGCCCACGTGGCGTACTGTCCGCCCAGGCCGATGTTGATACTGCCGGCAAGATGGTTCTTGGCGTACTCGAGGGGATCGCGGACGTCGAGAATCTGAGCCCCGGCATCTCCCAGCCGCAGGACTTCGTCCAGATCAATGGGGCGAAGGACTTGCTCGAGATTCTTATCGAGCTGAGCGCGCTCGCGAGTGTTGAGAATAGCGTCGAAGCTGAAATACGGGGGAGCGTCCGGCTGGTCCGCCGTGACCAGGCGAATGAATTCCTCTTTCGTCATCGGCTGCAGCGCGTAGTTCATTCGCCTTTGGACTCCCAGCGTGGAGACGGTGTCCGAGGAAAGGTTCTTTCCGCACAGCGAGCCCGAACCGTGAGCGGGGTAGACGAGCGTCTCATCTGGAAGTGCCAGGAGTTTGTCGTGCAGCGAGTCGTAAAGGTGAGCGCCGAGTTCGTTGGCACTCCACCCCAGCGACGCCCGGAGATCAGGGCGGCCGACGTCCCCGATAAACAGCGTATCACCCGTGAGGACGGCGAACGGCTTTATCCCATCCTTCTCGAGATCGAACACCAGGATGGAGATTGACTCGATGGTGTGGCCGGGAGTCGACACCACTTGCAGGCGCAGCCCGGGGAACTCCAGGGTGTCGCCGTCGTTCATGCGCGTAAAGGCGTATTCCGCCTCGGCGCGGGAGCCAAGATAGATGGTTGCACCGCAACGATCGCGCAACTCCAGGTGGCCCGCGACAAAGTCGGCATGGAAGTGGCTGAGGAAGACGTGGCGGATGTGAAGATGAAATCTCTCGGCTTCGTCGAGGTACCGCTGGACGTCGCGCTGAGGATCCACGATGATTGCCGTCGAGCTAGCCTCGTCTCCCAGCAGGTAGGAAGCGTGGGCCAGGCAGCCAAGGTAGTACTGCTTCAGAATCATAGACAGAATTTCCCGTTTGTCCGGTGCTACAGAGACAAAGGCCAACTCGATCGTAGCGGCCTCTCCAGACGCTACACCCCGATCGAAGACCGCCTACCCGTTCAGCGTTTCCGACACCGCACCCCGGCAAAGATCCGGTTTTGATCCTAGTTCGGCTGGGGGACGATTCGCAGATAGGGCCTGGGCGCCTTCCATCCCTCGGGGTAGATCCGTTTGGCTTCTTCGTTCGAGACCGCGCCCGAGATGATGACCTCTTCGCCTCGTTTCCAGTTCACAGGTGTAGAGACTTTGTGCTTGGACGTGAGTTGAATGGAATCGAGGACGCGCAGGACTTCGTCGAAGTTGCGGCCGGTGCTCATCGGATAAGCGAGCATCAACTTGATCTTCTTGTCCGGACCGATCACGAATACGGTACGCACGGTGGCGTTGTCCGCCGGCGTGCGTCCCTCGGAGGTTTCGCCCGCCTCCGCCGGCAGCATGTCATAAAGCCTGGCAATTTTGAGCTGCGGGTCGCCGATCAACGGATAATGCACCCTGTGACCCTGAGTCTCTTCGATGTCCGCGGCCCACTTGACGTGGCTGGCGACCGGGTCAACGCTGAGCCCGATAATCTTGCAGTTGCGCTTCAGGAATTCCGGCTCTAAGCCTGCCATGTAGCCTAATTCTGTTGTACACACCGGAGTGAAGTCCTTGGGATGGGAGAACAGGATGGCCCACCCGTCGCCGATCCATTCGTGGAACCGGACGGGGCCCTGAGTGGTTTCAGCCACAAAATCCGGTGCCGTGTCATTGATGCGCAGTGACATAGTAATCTCCTCGCAGGGAACTAAATCTCTTGGGATTAACAATTCAGTTCATTTTAGGCAGGGACTTTTCGTCCTGTCAACCGCTATTTCCAACTGGCAGTGATCCGATAGTGCAGGCCCGCCTCCGCTTATTGCGGCTTGTGTTGAACGGATTCCGATTCTCGCGGATAATGGTAGTCGTATCGACTTACAGAGAGGGCCAGCGGGTTCCGGGAAAGCGCGCAGACCAATGCCCAAACGCAGTATCGATTTCGAAACCGTACGTCAAATAGGCCTGGAGCTGCCTGGCGTAGAAGCGAGCACCGCCTACGGGGTTCCGGCGCTCAAGGTCCGTGGAAAGCTCCTGGCTTGCCTGCCGGCAAACCGCTCGGCAGAGCCTGATTCGATTGTCGTTCGCGTGGATTTCGATGACCGCGCCGGGTTGCTTGCTGAGGCACCCGATGTTTACTACCTGACGGACCATTACGTTGGCTACAACGCGGTTCTGGTTCGCCTCGCGCGCGTTAACCGGGAGATGCTCCGGGACTTACTCGGAATGGCCTACAAATTTGTGACGGCCAACTCACCCAGCCGTCCGCCCTCGCGGAAGCGCCGAAAGACGGGGCCAGGGGGTCAATGACCTTTCTTCCGCGCATTCCTTCGCGGCCTTTACTCCCTCTCTATTTCACCAGTTTCTTCACCACGCCAATCAACTGATCGGCATTAAACGGCTTCCCGATCCAGCCGGTGGCGCCTGCCCTGCGGCCCTGGGTCCCCGCCGCCAAGGCAATGAGGCTTCCGGCATCCGCGGCAAGCGACGCTCACGCAATCAGCCCCGCCTACTTTGGAACCCAGACGATAAGGGAGTCGGGCAAGGCGCGGTTGTCAACCGCGGAGCGGAAAAGCTCGCCACCCACGTCAGCCACTCATGCTGAACCCGTGCCAAACGAAAAAGCGTGGGCTAACTGTTCCATCTCGCGGGCCGTGGATGCTTGCTCCGGATAGTTAACCATCCCCAGATCAAACCTGAAGCGGTGGCCCGAGCCGGAAGCGTCGATCAACCCTTCTGCGACCCGTTCGGCGACTCGGTTCATACCTGGTCGAGGGGTATTCGGCAAGAAGATGCCGAACACGCCAGAGGACAGAAGGAAAAGTGAGTCCCCGGTGCGGAGCTTGCGAACGAGCGCTCGAGCAGCTTCTCCCATGGCTAAGGAGACCTCTTGTGGGCTCCGAAGCTTGGGCGAGGGTTGCACACGCACCAGGACAAGGGAAAGCGGCTCCCGGATCTGAACGGCGCGGCGAAAAACCATCGCCAACTGGTCTTGAAAATTACCGTACCCCGCCAAGGTCCCCAGCAAATCGGCGCTCGCCCGCCGCCGGAGCACCTCGATCTGGGCTGACTGCCGGGCGAGACGCCTGCGAAGTGCGTGAACAACATATTCACGCTCTAAGAGATAAGTGACCATGAGGACATGCAGCACGCAGAAGCTAACGAAAAGGGTCCGCGTCGTCTGACCCGTTGCGCCTCCCCTGCTGCCAATTACGGAAGGGTACATCAGGAAGGCCGCGCCCGCGCCCAGGACAAAGATCACCCCCACTGCGAGGAGCCATAACTCCCTGTCACGACGGTCCAGAGTGGTTGGGTCTATTTGGTCAAAGAGCTTCACCGCGCCCACCCCCAATCCCTGAGGCCAGAAGCTCCCCGATAGGCTCTCTATGCCACTTCTTTCCCCAGTGTCAATTCAGGGGCTCACAGGGTGTCAAGCCCCGATAGAAACGCCTGCTGAGATATGCTTGCATCTGCTGAAGTGTTTGCAGCCTGACGCGGTTGTACCAGCCGGCGAGGTCGCGGCGGGCTGTCAGGCTCGCAGCACAGCTTCGGTGCAGGTATCGAACGGGGCTGCGTGCAGGCCGCTTCGGCGGAGGAAGCTTCCTCCTCGATGGAACTGATGCTCTCCAATATCAAGCAGAACGCCGATGACGCCCAGCACACTGATAAGATCGCGAACAAGTCAGCGCGCTTCGGAGCCTTTCACGCGGGGCGCCTCCGGCATCCGCGGCAAGCGGCGCTCACGCAATCAGCCGCAGGTACTTGAGGTGGTTGAAGTGTGCGCGTCTCGACAACTCCCTGAGCATCCCGCCCTACACCCACCCCGTCTCCGTCGCGGTGGCGGTGAGCAGACTCGCTGCTTCCTCCAGCTTGGGCAGCAGAGCCGAGGCTCGGTCGAAGTTCGCCGCTTCCGCTGCGTCCTCGAGCTCGCAGCAGGCGGCCCGGAGCGATTCCGCCGACACCGTCGCCGCCGACCCTTTCAAGGCGTGCGCCTGCCGGCAAGTGCCCTGCGCGTCCCCCTTCTCAACGCTCCGTCGCAAGGACGCAACCTGCTCTGGAAGCCTCCTCAAAAAGCCCGCCACCACCCTTCTTGCCAGCTCCCTGTCTCCGGAGAGTCGGGCCAGCAGGGTATCCGACCGGAAGACGTTTTGCATTCTTGCTGTCTCTTGTGCGCCTGCTGGCGCGGCAGGTGCTGCCAGCCACTTCCCCAAGACCTCTGCCAAGTGGCGAGGCTCAACCGGCTTGGCGAGGTAGTCGTTCATGCCTGCCTGAAAACATTTCTCACGGTCTCCGGATATGGCGTCCGCCGTCACCGCGACAATCGGAATCAGGGGATTTCGCGCGCCGGTGCGCGGATCACGGATGCGCCGGGCCGTCTCGTAGCCGTCCATCACGGGCATCTCACAGTCCAACAGCAGCAAGTCGTACGCACGCTGCTGGAGCGCCTCGAGAGCTTCCCATCCGTTGGCGACGAGATCGGCATGGAAGCCCATTTTCGTCAACATCATCCCGGCCACTTCCCGGTTGGTCGGATCATCCTCGGCCACCAGAATCCGGAACTTTGACTCCTCTCCCGCGGGCCGAGAGGCAGTCTGTGAAATACCGCTACGGGGGGCCTCTGATGCCCGCCCTTGACTGCTGGTCGCGAGCAAAGTTCCAAGCAGCTTGCGCTCCCAAATCGGCTTGGCAATCTGGCCTGCGAACCCCAGCGCTTGCAGTCGAGCCCCCTCGACAAACCGGCCGAAACCGGTCATCAAGTAGAGCGCTGTAGCTTCGAGTTCCGGGTCAGTTGCAATCCGGTGCCCCAGGTCTACCCCGTCCATATCTGGCAAATCCATATCCAGGAGGGCTATCTGGAAAGGTTCAGAAGTCCGCGCAGCCTGCTTCAGAACCGACATGGCGCTGCCCGCATCCGCACTCTCTTCGGGCCGGCAACCCCAGGAACGCAGCAGCGCGCAGAGCAGATGGCGGTTCGTGGCGTTGTCGTCCACCACCAGCACTCTCGCGTCTCGCAGTTCCGGCTGAATGCCCGTCGAGGGCGCGCCCGCCGCGGGTTGCTTCTCAAAGGCGGCAGTGAACCAGAACGTTGCGCCCTTGCCCTCCTCGCTCCGGACGCCGATCTGGCCTCCCATCATCTCGACCAGTTGTTTGGAAATGGTCAGGCCCAGACCCGTCCCGCCATAGCGGCGCGTTTTTGATCCATCCGCCTGAACGAACGGCTCAAACAACACCGAGGCTTGCTCCTGGCGGAATCCAATCCCCGTATCGCGCACCGTGAAATGCAGGGTCGCCTTTTGCTCGTCCTCCGAGTCCACGCGCACCGTGACGGCAACCTCGCCCTGGGGGGTGAACTTCACCGCATTGCCCAGCAGATTCACCAGAACCTGCCGCAGCTTCCCCGCGTCGCCCCGCAGAAGGCAGGGAGTTCCCGGCACGACTTCGAACACCAATTCCAGTTGCTTCTCGATCATCTTGGTCCCCAACAGCGACGCAGCGTACTCGAGCACACTGCGCAAATCAAAATCGGCGCACTCCAGGTTCAGCCTGCGCGCCTCGATTTTGGAGAAATCCAGGATGTCGTTGATTACGACCAGCAGCGCCTCGCCACTGGAGCGGACGATCTCTGCGTACCGTCTTTGCTCGAGCGACAGTTCGGAATCGAGCAGCAAACCGGCCATCCCGATCACGCCGTTCATCGGGGTTCGGATCTCATGACTCATATTGGCCAGAAACTGGCTCTTGGCGCGATTGGCAGCTTCCGCCGCATCTTTAGCCCCAAGCAGCTCCTCTTCCGCCCGCTTCCTCTCCGTAATGTCTTCCTTCACCGCAAGGAAGTGAGTGATGGCTCCTGCCGAGTCTCGGATCGGGACAATCGAAGCGGACTCCCAATAGATCTCTCCGCTCTTCTTCCTATTGGCGAATTCCCCGCGCCATTCCCCCCCGGCGAGAACCGTCTTCCAGAGCTCTTCGTAGACATCCGCAGATTGCATCCCCGACTTCAGAATGCGCGGGTTTTGACCCGTGACCTCTGCCGCGGTATAGCCGGTGATTTGCGTAAATTTGGGATTGACGTACTCGATGGCTCCATGCACATCGGTGATCATCACCGCGGCAGGGCTCTGCTCGACGGCGCGCGAGAGTTTGCGGAGACGCTCTTCGACTCGCTTGCTCTCCGTAATATCATGTGCGATCGTCGCCGCGCCGGTCACTTCCCCGCTCGCGTTCATAATCGGCGAAGCGGTGACCGCCACGTGAACTGTGGTCCCGTCCTTCCGCAGACGCACCGTCTCGAAATGCGAGATCTTTTCTCCGCGCCGGATTCTCTCCAGGATGTTGGGGATTTCATCGTAGCGGTCCGCCGGAGCGAGAATCGAAATCGGCCTGCCCATAACCTCGTCGGCGGAATAGCCATAGAGATTTTCCGCCCCCTTGTTCCAACTGAGAATAGTCCCGTCCAAGGCTTTGGCGATAATCGCGTCCTCCGAAGACTCGACGATGGAAGCCAGCAGGGCTTTCACTTCCTGAGACCGCTTGCGCTCGCTGATATCCTGCAGCGTACCCCGAAGCCGCGTGATGCGCCCACCGGCGTCGCGGCGGGGTTCCCCGCGGCCGATAACCCATTTCTTCGAGCCATCGGGGAGAACCATCTCAATGTCAAGTTCGTGAGGAGTGCCCGTGGCGAGCGTATTCTCCACCGCCGCCTTCAACCGCTGCAGACTCTCGGGGGCAAGCATCTTCGCCTGATCAGTGAAACTCGGGGCGGGAAGTTTTGGATCCCGCCCGACAATGCGAAAAAGAGCTTCATCCCAGGTGACGGTATCCGTGCCCAACGTCCAGTTCCAGACGCCCATCTGGGCAGCCCGCAGTGCGTCTCTCAGTTCAGACTCGCGGTAGAGCAACTCCTCCTCGGCCCGCTTGCGATCGCTGATGTCGCGCACAAAGGTGAAGGTGTATTCTTTCCCGCCAAACTCCAGGGACTTGACGCTCACTTCGACGGGAAACACAGTTCCGTCTTTGCGCCGGTGCTGGGTCTCAAAGGTACTCGAATGTCGCTCTTTGACGAGCTGCCAGGCTTTCTCCCATCCTGTTTGGGCAACCATCGGATCGATGTCGGGGATTGACAAGGCCTGGACTTCTTCCCTGGTTCGGCCCAGGGACAGGCAGGCTGCCTCGTTGGCGTACACGATCCGGCCTTGCCGGTCCGCCCAAAACACGCCGTCGGAAGCGTGATCGACCGCGAATTGCATCAGCCGACGCTCTGCTTCGGCCTGCTTGCGTCTGATCAACTGCGAGAGAGCAGGATCTTGGCGGCCCGAAGCGCCCGGCGCGCCGGTCACCCCCTCAAGGTAGTTGCCGGACTTGAGTCGGCGCAGTTTGACCGCACGCTCCACGGCGGCGCTCAAATCCAAGAGGCTGACCGGCTTTTCGAGATAATCGCAAGCCCCGCGCCTGAACGCCTCTGTGGCAACGCGGAGGTCCGCATGCCCGGTCAAAACGATGACCTCGAGCTCCGGGTCGAGATCTTGCAACGCCTCCATCGTTTGGAGGCCGTCCATTTCCGGCATGAGAAGATCGGTAACGACGACGTCGAATCGCCGGCTTTGCAGTAGCTTCACCGCGTCTCTACCGTTTTGCGCGGTGGCAACCGTATGTCCTTCCGCCGCCAGCAGGCCAGCGAGCGTTTGGCAAACTGCGTCGTCGTCGTCGATGACCAGAACATTGGCGGGGGCCAGAGGCGCTGTGGGAAGGCGGTGCGGACCGATGCTCGAACTCTCCAACACGCTCATATGCTATCCATCGAACGGGTCCGTTACTCACTGCCGCAAGCAACTCAACGCCGCCCCGAACTCGCCCTCGGCGGCCTTCCGGACATCTTCATATCCCTATCGGCACCTTGAGGGTGCACGATTACGCTTATTTTGAATGAGATGGGCCCACAACGAGGCGTGTCAACGGGTTCGCATCCGGCCCGCAAACCGATGGCGAGCTAAACTCGCCGCTACCACATCAAACTGTCGCACTGGTTCATGAGACGTTGTTACTTTGCGAAGATTTCCTCTTGAATCTGGAATCTTGAATTTCGCATTCCGGCTCTGCCGCGCTGTACCACTACCGGGTGAGCCGGATCGCATGCGCCAACATCTAAGAACTGCGGGGAAGGGACCGCTTCGCTTTGCGCACGCAGTATGACGCGATCATTGTGGGCTCAGGACCTAACGGGCTGGCCGCCGCGATCACCCTGGCGCGGGCGGGGTGTTCGGTCGTGGTGTTCGAGGCGGCAGAGACTGCGGGCGGTGGAACGCGTTCCGCGGCGCTGACCTTACCGGGGTTCACGCACGATGTCTGCTCCGCGGTTCACCCGCTCGCCCTTGCCTCACCCTTCTTTGCCGCACTGCCTCTTGCCGATCATGGTCTTAGCTGGGCGCAACCGCCGGCACCGCTCGCCCATCCGCTCGACGGCGGCCAGGTCGTAATGGTCGAGCGCTCAGTGCAACAGACGGCGGACGGCCTGGGCAATGACGGCCGCACCTATCGCGCTTTGATGGAACCGTTGGTCGCGAATTGGCATGACTTAAGTAAAACGCTGCTGGGGCCTCTAAGGCTTCCCTCACATCCGCTGAAACTCGCTCGCTTTGGCCTTCATGCTTTCCGTTCCGCGCGCGGGCTGGCGCGCTCCCTCTTTAAGCAGGGACCCGCGCGAGCCTTGTTCGCGGGCATGGCGGCCCATTCTGTGCTGCCGCTCGACAGCCCGGCGAGTGCGGCCTTCGGACTTGTTCTCGGAATCACCGCTCATGCGGTAGGCTGGCCCGTCCCGCGAGGGGGGTCGCAGAAGATCGCCGACAGCCTGGTGGCCTCCTTGCGTTCGGCGGGCGGCGAGGTGGTGACGAACTTCCGAGTGACGGCGCTCGATCGGCTTCCCGCCAGCCGCGTGGTTCTGTGTGACCTCACGCCCCGCCAGTTTCTTCGCTTGGCGGGAGATCAACTTACGCCCGCCTATCGTCGCAGGCTCGAGCGCTATCGATACGGTCCGGGCGTTTTCAAGGTTGACTGGGCATTAAGCGCCCCGATTCCCTGGCAGGCCGCGGAGTGCCGTCGCGCGGCCACACTTCACCTCGGAGGCACGCTGGATGAAATCGCCGCCTCGGAGCGCGCCGCATGGGAAGGGCGTTGCCTGGAGAGGCCCTTTGTCCTGGTGGTGCAGCCAAGCTTATTCGATGCCACGCGGGCTCCCGAGGGAAAGCATACGGCGTGGGCATACTGCCATGTCGCGAACGGTTCCCAAGAGGATATGACGGCGCGAATCGAAGCTCAGGTGGAACGCTTCGCGCCGGGCTTCAAAGAACTCGTGCTCGCCCGCAGCGTCCTGAGCCCCGCCGATCTGGAGCGCCATAATCCCAATCTGGTGGGCGGGGATATCAGCGGCGGCGCCAATGACCTGGCACAACTGTTCACGAGACCCACTCTCCGGCTTTATCGCACTTCATCGCCGCAGCTCTATTTGTGCTCCGCTTCCACACCGCCCGGCGGAGGAGTTCACGGCATGTGCGGTTACTTCGCTGCCCAGGCAGCCCTGAAGGACCACTTTAGGCAGTAGGCAGTCGGCAGTGGGCAGTAGGCAGTGGGCAGTCGGCAGTCGGCAGTGGGCAGTAGGCAGTGGGCAGTCGGCAGTAGGCAGTGGGCAGTCGACAGTGAGCAGTCGACAGTGGGCAGTCGGCAGTTAGGAATGGCTGTCATTCTGAGCGCAGCGAAGAATCTCGCTCTGCCCCTTCGCTGCCAACTCGGCCCCACCCGCTGTCATTCTGAGCGAAGCGAAGAATCTCGCCCTGGCTTCCTTAGGCAACCCCAGTGGCCTCGGAGCACTCCGCGCCCCAGCACTTGCCTTGACACGCCAGCGTGCGGAGTGTTTAGATGTTCCGCGCGCCCATGAACACGTACTGCGTTTACATCATGGCCAGCAAATCTCGCACCCTCTACACGGGCGTGACGAACAACCTCGAACGAAGGGTGCTCGAGCACCGGCGCAAACTCGTCCCCGGATTCACCGCACGCTACAACATCGACCGGCTGGTCTATTTCGAAGTTTGCGGTGACCCCAGGGCCGCGATCAGCCGGGAAAAGCAGCTCAAGGGCTGGACAAGACTGAGGAAGGTCGCCCTCATCGAATCGCTGAACCGCGACTGGAAGGACCTAAGCGACGGATGGCCCGGCTCGTGAGCGCAACACCGGGCGGAGCAAAAAGACAGAGCGAGATTCTTCGCTCCGCTCAGAATGACAGTTTCTACATCCGGCGCCGCCCACCCACAGTCATTCTGAGCGAAGCGGAGAATCCCGCCCTGCCCCCTTCGCTGCCAGCTCGCCCCCCCACCCGCTGTCATTCTGAGCGAAGCGAAGAATCTCGCCCTGCCCCCTTCGCTGCCAGCTCGCCCCCCCACCCGCTGTCATTCTGAGCGAAGCGAAGAATCTCGCTCTGCCCCGGGGTGAGTCGACAACCCACCATCAGGGCGTCGCCCTTTTAACCCCAATCCGTCGATAACGTGTGGGTAAACCACGAGGACGTAGGGGCGGCTTTACGCCGCCAGTTGCCGAGGTAAACTCGCCGCTCGAATTCAAGCTGCGACACTACGGTCCGCACTTTTCGCTTTTCCGCTCTTTTTGCTTGACAAGCCAGCCAGCCTAT
>Ga0209517_10003365_pt1 | contig 21799 bp, 18 predicted proteins | sample PeaSoiMetSII2010_FD_187695 | JGI IMG/M metagenome (GOLD analysis project Ga0209517, IMG submission 187695) | Peat soil microbial communities from Weissenstadt, Germany - SII-2010 (SPAdes) (version 2) | ecosystem: Environmental > Terrestrial > Soil > Wetlands > Peat | place: Germany...
GTCTGCCAAGTGCCGATAGATTTCATGCACTCGTTGTTTGAGTTCCTCGGGCGGAACACTAACGTGGTAGGTGGGGAGCAAGGGCGAGTTCTGTGTTTTTTCGAGGAGGCCTGTCGCCAAGGCGTCAGAGTGGGTCTCCACCAATCGGAGAAGTCTGTATGCCAGCATCATCGCCGTCCCTCCTTCACTATTGCAATCTTCGACCTTAGCGCTCGGTCCGGCTAGGGCAGAGCGCACAGCCGACTGTGATCTCGGTCACACCAGGCAAGCTCCTGCCGTTTCCGAGCCTTCTTTGCAAGTACTTCACTCCTTTGGACTTCTGTTCCAAACGGAGCGTTGTGGGTTCCAGCTGTGGGCTTCCTTTTCAAACTCCCCGGGCTGCTTTTGGACACACGCTGGCTCCTTGGACGAATCCGCGGAGTTGGTGTGTTCGGCTAAACACTTCTCGAGCTTCTCGCGGACGCCGCTGTCGTTCAGCAGACCCATGAGTTCGGCACGATGCATGGGGTCGAGTCCCTGGAGCAGAGGACACCTTAGAAGGTCTTGGTCGTTCATTGAGTTACTCCCAGCGCGAGATTCCTGATCATTCCGGCCGCCGCGCATCCGGTCAATTGTGATTAGAGAACGTCTTTACCCCTGAGGCGGTGACCTCAAACACCAGTCTTCGTGAGACGCGTCACATCAAGTTCTTACCACTCGCCCGAGGTCAAATACTCATGAATTGATTTCGCAGCGCGCCGTCCAGCGCCCATGGCCAGAATCACCGTCGCGCTTCCGGTAACGATGTCACCGCCGGCGAACACACCTTTTCGTGACGTGCGCTGAGTCGTCGCGTCCGCTTCAATGTAATTCCGCTTGTTCGTGTTCAGACCCGGTGTGGTGCTCTGGATCAGCGGGTTCGCGCCCGTACCAATCGCAATGACAGCCACTGACAACGGCAGGTCGAACTCCGAACCCTCGACCGGCACCGGGCGCCTGCGCCCGGACGCGTCCGCTTCGCCCAGTTCCATCCGCATGCAGCGCACCGCGTTCAGCCAGCCTTTGCCGTCCGACAGAAACTCGATGGGATTGGTCAGCACTCGAAACTCGATGCCTTCCTGCTGGGCATGCTTTACTTCTTCCTTGCGGGCCGGCATTTCGGCCTCGCTGCGGCGATAAATGACGTAAGCCTTGCTGGCTCCCAAGCGTAACGCCGACCGAATAGCATCCAGTGCCGTGTTGCCCCCGCCGATCACGGCTACATTCTTGCCGTGCAAATCGAGCATAGGCTCGTCATATCTGGGAAACTCATAAGCGTGCATCAGGTTGATGCGAGTCAGGAACTCGTTGGCTGAGTAGACGCCGTTCAAGTGTTCCCCTGGGATATTCATGAACTGCGGCAATCCCGCTCCCGTTCCAATGAACACGGCGTCGTAACCCTCTTCTCCCATCAATTCGTCGAGGGTCACGGTCTTTCCGACCACCACGTCGGTTTCAAACTCCACGCCCATGGCGCGCATGTACTCGATCTGCTCGCGAATGATCTGCTTGGGCAGCCGGAATTCAGGAATGCCATAGACCAACACCCCTCCCGGTGTGTGCAGCGCCTCGAATACGTGGACCTGGTGTCCCTTCTGGACGAGATCACCCGCCGCAGTCAAGCCGGATGGGCCGCTGCCCACGATGGCGACCTTTTTCCCACTCGGCGGCGCCTTGGGCAGGCTGCGGATATCCAGATGGCGCTGTTCATAGTCAGCGACGAAACGCTCCAGATATCCAATTCCCAGCGGCTGAACCTTCTTGCCCATAAGACAACCGCCTTCGCAGTGGTCTTCCTGCGGGCACACCCGCCCGGTGATGGCCGGGAGCACGTTGTCTTCGCGGATCTTGGCAGCCGCGCCCATGAAGTCGCCAGCCACGATCAGCTGCACGAAATCTTTCACCTTGACGCCCACCGGACAGTCATTCGTGCAAGCTGGCTTGGCGCACTCCAGGCAGCGCAGCGCTTCCTGCCGCGCCAGTTCCTCGGAATAGCCCAAATTCACTTCGGTGAAATTCGTCGCGCGCAGCAGCGGAAGCTGTTCCAGCATGTGCTGCCGCGGCACTTTCATCCGCTCTTTTAGTGGCAGAGGATTCATCGAGGTCTGCTTTGTGGTCGGTGTCATCGGCCGCCTCCTTGCGTTGCGCACGCACCCTGCTGTCCGGAATGAACAGCTTCGAGCTGCGAATCGGGTTCGCGCTGGAAGTCTTCCATCGACCTCTGCTCCGCCGCGCGATACATCGAATTGCGCTGCACCAGCACGGCGAAATCCACGCGGTGCGCGTCGAACTCGGGGCCGTCTACGCAGGCAAATTCGCTCTTGCCGTCGACCAGCACGCGGCAGCCGCCACACATTCCGGTTCCATCGATCATGATCGGATTCAGACTGACGATGGTGCGGATGTTCTCTTTCCGCGTCATCTCCGCCACTGCTCTCATCATTGGAATGGGACCGACCGCCAGCACCAGGTCGATGCGCGTGCCGTTCTCGATTAACTGCCGAAGCTTGTCGGTGACGAAGCCTTTGTCGGCATAGCTTCCGTCATCGGTTGTGATCATCAGCGCATCGCTGACCTCGCGCAGTTCGCGCTCCAGAATGACTAGTTCTTTGTTGCGCGCACCCACGATTGAGATCACGCGATTGCCGGCGCGCTTCAGCGCCACCGCCGTCGGATAAGCCATCGCTGTACCCACGCCTCCGCCCATTACCACCACGCTGCCGAAATTCTTGATTTCTGAGGGTTTCCCCAGCGGCCCCACCACATTCAAGATGCGATCGCCGGTATTCAACGAATTCAGCAGGTGGGTGGTTTTGCCGGCCGACTGCACCACGATGCCGATAGTGCCACTCTCAGGATCGGAGTCTTCGATGGTGATGGGAATTCGTTCACCCTGCTCGTACAGCCTCAGGATTACGAATTGCCCTGGTTTTTGCTTATGTGCAATGCGCGGCGCCTCGATCACGAACCGCTTGATGCCCGGCGCCAGAAACTCAGCGTGCAGGATGTTGAACATGTTTCCCCATGGCTTGTCTTACAGGATGATATTGTCCGGAAAAGAAAGCCGAGTGGCTGTGACATGAGTCACCGGCGAGCGAGAGCAGGGTCACAATGCCGCACTCCGGCAAGATTCCAAACAGTTTCCTCAGGTTGCGGCCTGGCTCTGAAGTCCTGATTTCCGCCGCCTGTCGGCCTCACAGCGCCCGGTGATCGTCATCACGGCGCAATCGGGCTAAGAGGGCCATACTCAAATTGGAAGTTCGAGTTGGAGATGGTTAGCCGGAGGTGGCTCATGAAAACCTGGCACATCATCATTCTGATTCTTGCGGCGGTCGCCGTGATGCTGGTAATAGCTCTGACTGCCGCAGGGCAAAACTCCGGAGCGGGCGTTGCAGTTCCGAAGTATGATCCGGCGGCCGAGGCCACCTTCAAGGGAACAGTGGAAGAAGTAAAAGACCGTCAATGCGCGATGAGCGGCGGTATGGGCTCGCACCTGATCCTTAAGCTGCCTACCGGCAACACGATTGAGGTCCACCTCGCATCCACGAAGTTCGTAAAAGCCTACGATCTGGTCTTCAACAAGGGTGACGTGGTTTCGGTGCTGGGCACCAAGGTGCAGTTTGAGGGTGTGGAAACCATCTTTGCCCGCGAAGTCACGCGCGGGACTGACACCTTTGTTTTCCGTGACAAAGACGGCGCGCCGGTTTGGTAGTGGGCATGCCGCACGGCGCTATTGAGGTCGCCGATCCTCAAAGGCGGTCGTTCCGGCCTTGATGCCCGATTAGTGTGTCTTTGCCCCCACCTTAATGGATACGAACCCCCGCCCGTCGCCCCGCGCATTACGCCAGTAACTTGGCGATGATCTCCTTCCGGAACAATAATGTTGCGAGCACTTATTGCGTCTTGGAGGCACTTGTGGCTTGGCCATTCAAACGAAAGTATCCCCGCGTCAACCTGGTCGTGCAGGCAGAAATGCGCAGCTCGGCGAAGAATTATCCCTGTCGCGGCCGCACCGTCACGGTTGGGGAGGGCGGTTGCTACATTGAAGTTGTGGAGACCTTGGAGCCGTCAACCACGGTGGATGTGGTGCTTTGGCTAAACGGGGAGAAAGTGCTGGCGAAGGCGGAAGTCGCGAGCAGCGATCGTCACATTGGCAACGGGCTCAAGTTCGTGCAAATGGCGCGGGAAGACGCGCAGAAGCTCAAGACATTCCTGAAAGCCGCTTCTCAGGAGCCGGCTCCCGCGGTCCGCGTCGATACCGCCGTCCCTGTGTTTGAGGTGACGAGGTTTACCCCGGCTTCCGCCTAGAGCCAACTAGGCGAGGCACCGCGCAATCACCATGGTGATGTCATCCTGTTGTTCGCTGCCGCCGCTGAATTCCTGGACTGCTTCGACCACTGCCTGGAGAAGCGGTTCTACCGGAAGCTGAGCATGGCGCCCAAGGCTATGCAGCAGATGGGACTCCCCAAACTCTTGCCCATCCGCGTTTTCTGCTTCGGTGACCCCATCGGTGTAGAGTACGAGCGTGTCACCTGGAGCAAGCTGCACTTCTGCAATCTCGCAACGCCAAGCCTCAAATAGCCCCATCACGGTGCAAGTCGAATGCAGCCGCTCTACCTGCAATCCTGCCGAAACCTGATCCTGCGAGCTTCCGCGGGCGCGCAGCAGGAGCGGGGGAAGATGTCCACAATTCGCGTAGCGGAGCTTGCGGCTGGAGTCGTCGTAATCCGCAAAGAATAAGGTAGCGTAACTGGCATCGTCGGTACTCTCATAGAACAGCCGGTTGACTGAGGTGAGCAGTCGCGGCAGGTCGTCAACCGCCATCGCGTATTGGCTCCGCAAGTTGGCCTGCAAGTTGGCCATCAGCAGCGCCCCGGAAAAGCCCTTCCCTGCGATATCTGCCAGCACCAAGCCTAGCCGCCCAGGCGCCAACTCGAGAAAGTCGTAATAGTCTCCACCCACCGTGCGCGCCTGAATGCAGGCGCCGGTGTACTCCAGGGTCTTCATCGCTGGCAGCTTTTGGGGAAACAGCCTGGCCTGCACCTGCCGCGCGATTTCCATTTCCTGAGCGGTGCGACGGTCTGCCTCCATCCGTTCCGCCATCTTTTCTGCAAGACGAATGTTTTCCAAAGCAATGCCAGCCTGGGCCGCCACCGAATCGAGCAAACGCCTGTCTTCACCGGAATAAGGTTCCTCTGAAAGTCGTTGCCCCAGAACCAGCACGCCAATCAGATTGTTTTCACGGCCCAGGATAGGCACCAGGCATTCCGGCGCGAGTGGCGCCAGTACGCTTAACCGTTCGCTGTCGGCGAAATCAGACGGCAGCACTTCCCAAGTTTTTCCGCGGCTCGACAGTTCGACGAGGACAGGGGCGCTTGCAGCCAGCGTTTCGAGCGTCGCCGGAAGTGTTTCGGAGATTGCGGTCAGCCGGCCGTCGCCGGATTCGAGATAACAGGCGAAGGTCTTCGGGTGCAGCGCTTCCCGCACGTGGCTCTCCAGCAGCGTGACCAGTTGGCGGCGGTCGCTCACCTTTCGCGTCTTTTCCGCAAGGTCGTGCAAAATGACACGCGAGTCATAAGCGCTGCGAAAAAATGCCCGGTCGATGCGCACCGTTCCACGCTTCACCAGCGGCGCCGATGTCCAGACCAGAACAATCCCGAATACCGCGCTTAGAGCCATCCCGACATTCGCGTCGGCACGGACGAATCGCGAAAAAACGTGCGTGAAGAGAGTGATAGCGCAGGCCGCAACCACGAACATCAAGACAAGGAAGCCCCTCTGCACCAGAACGTACCGTGCGCTGCGGCGCAGCAACAACGGAATGTCCATCACGCGGTGCTTCACCACTGCATACGCGAACGAGAGTGGATAGAGAAACACCACCAGCACCAGCACGGTATCGAGCCAGAAAGAAGGGCGATATCCTATGAAGTCCACTGCCATGCGTTCGAGCACGATGGGAAGGACTCCGGCCACGGTTCCCCACAGAATCACTCGGGACTTGCGCCGTGCTTCTGCGGGGACGGCGGCCATGAATGAATTCTGCGCCAGCGAGATCATGCCCAGGGCCATTAAGTCGTAGTTCAAGCCGGCGTCGAGCAAATCAGCGTTTCGGCTGCCCAGCAGGTGGGCGACCAATCGGGGAAACCTTGGAAGCCCGGTCTGCAAACCGGGAAGGACAATAGAGACTCCGAACAAAAGCCCTACCCACTTCAGCCACGGCAAGCGCCTATCTAGTGGCGATTGTTGCGGGAACATCGCGAAAAAAAGATAGAAGAGCGGACCCAGCATTCCCGCAAACACCGCGCGATAAGCAAATACAAACGTGCGGAGTGCCGGAGATACCTCCGCGGAATCTGCAAGCCCTGGAGCGCCGACGAAGGCGCAGAACAGCAACGCCAGAAGCCATGCATTTGGATCCTCCAGCCTCAGGAACAGGACGGCGAATCCCACCAGAAGAAACGGAATGGGAAATGATCCCGTGATTTGCAGGGCGGAGGATCGCGCCAGGCCCTCGGACGCTTCCGCCACCGCGACCGCCCGAAAGACGCCGTGTAGAATCAGCGGCCTGGACTCACTGGAGCGTTCCACGGTTAATTCCACCGGGTCGCCTGGCCGACCATGGAGATAGGCGACGTTGGAAGCAATGTCGGTGTCTAGTGCTCGCCCATTTATGCCAATAACGCGGTCGCCAACGCGCAGTCCGGCGCGTTCCGCAGGGCTGCCTTCCTCCACGTCGTCAACTGATTGCGAGTGCGTTTTCTCGTCATACTGAGGGTTGTGGTGCTTATTGAAGCCGAGTTCCACTGCCTGGCGTGAGCGACGCACACCGTACATCCAGAGGGAACCGTACGTGATCGCAACCACGGCAAACAGGGTTGCCAAGGTTGCCAGAAGCGGTTTGTGAAACAACGCGCGCCCACGCATGACTTTGATTTTCGGCATCCCTGCAGAACCTTGCGGGCGAATCTTGTGCCCTGCTCCCGATGCCGTCAGATCACATTTTCTTTAGCCGGGCTGAGGCAAGCATTATAAGGTCAAGCGCTGGTGGGGAACGATGCGGCCAGACCCAGCTGCCTTAGCATGGAGCGCTTTTTCTCCTGGTGAGCTTGCATGCGCTTAAGAATGTCTGCAAGCACGCTCACACTGGCGACCGCGTAGGGTCCTTTGTTCAGCATCACGCATTCGGCGCGCTCCCCCATGGCGGCGTCCGTGATTTCGGATCGCGAGGGCACACCTTTCTTTGCCAGACTTTCCAGAACCTGGGTGGCCCAAATCACGGGGACGTGGGCGGCCTCGCAGATCCAAAGGATTTCCTCCTGCACCTCCGCCAGTCGCTGATAGCCACATTCCACCGCGAGATCCCCGCGCGCAATCATGATGCCGATGGAACGTGTGCGCATGGCAGCGAGAATGAGTTTGGGTAGATTGTCGAAGCCCTTGCGAGTCTCAATCTTGAGAATCAGGCCCAGATGCTGGCCACCAAGCTCCTCCATGAACTCGATGAGCTGGCGAACGTCAGACTCCGTGCGCACAAAGGAATAGCCGACCAGGTCCGCGTGCTCGACAATAAACTTCAGCGCTTCCTGGTCGTCAGCGGTAAGCGCCGGTATGTCGATGCGCGTCTCGGGAAGGTTAATGCCCTTTTCGGCGCCAAGGTTTTCTCCTTCAGGACGGGCTTGCGTGATTTCCACCGTTGCCGAATCTGAGGTCACCGAGCGAAACACGCCACCGATCTTGCCGTCGTCAAACCAGACAGGCTCGTCGGCCTTGGCGTGATCGAGCATTTGCGGCAGAGAAACGCTGATCTGAGCGGGAGCGATGAGTGCGCCCGATTTGTGATAGCTGGCGGGCCGCCCTAAGGTGCTCGCCCGGGTCAGGATCAACGTGTCGCCTGGCCGCAGCAGCAGGCTCTGCGGGAGCGGCGAAAGTTTGCGGATGCTCGTCCGTGCGCAGAGTCGCACGCTGGGCTTCCCCGACTTTGTCCTCCTAAAAGCGCGGACCTCGAGTCCGGGCATGAAATAAATTGTTTGCTTTGCCTCGGCCCAAGAACTTCTACCCAGAACCTGGGAGACGAGCAGCGTGCGCTGCGCTCTGCGGGCATCGCGAAGGCGGATTTTGTCGCCGGTCCGGAGTTTCTTGAGGAAGCTGGCGGCAAGTGGAAGGCACGCGGTAGCGGCACCTGGAGTTGGCTCGGGCTTGTCGTATGGAGTAAGCCAGATGCGCGCAGGAGTAGCGATACGACCGTAAACATCCCGCTTGGGACGGCACTTAAGCACCGCTGGACCCGGCTGGATAGGGCCTGTACGCAGTTTGGGCCCGGCGACGTCCATCAAGATGCGGCAGTTGCGGCCGGTCTCCTCGCGAGCTTTCTGGAGATTGCGGATCATATCGAGCCAGGCTTCCGGAGTGTCGTGGGCGCAGTTGATGCGCATGCAATCCATACCATTGCGGACGAGGTCGCGCACCAGTTCGTAGTCCTTCGCCGCGTCCGAAGACATGGTGACCATGATGCGGACTTTTCTGCCGGGGGGAGGTGGACCCAAGAGGGCATCGGTGTTGGCTTCCAACAACTTGGTTCCTTCGCCGATCTCTACCGCTGGCTCCTCGGGGCATGGCAGGGAATCGTTGGTACCCAGCAAGGCATTCAGCACGCGGTGCACGGTCTGGACAGCATTAAGAACGTGACTTTCCGTGCGGCCGAGAGAGGAGAGACCAAGCAGGGCAAGCTGGGATTGCAATTGGCGGACGTCATGCCGGCGCAGCGCTAGATAGTGCGCCAGATTCCGCGCGCTACGGCGATGGGCTTCATGAAGCGCCAAAGGCCGTTTAAGCAGGGAACCTTCAAGCTCGAGCATGTCCGAACAAAGCAAGGCTAGTTCTGCGGCCAGATGTTCCAGTAGACGCTTGTCGAGGATACGCATGGGCGAACACCGCTCCCGGATAGCGGAGCGGGGAGCAATCCTACACTTCGCATGTTACTGCCAGATGAAAAACCGGTGATCGAAGCGGAAGGCAGCGTTGGGCGCGTGACCAGCTTGAAGACCCAGCTTGGAATGAAAAATCAGAAAGTCCGTTTCCTCCAATGAAAATCACTTTCGCAGCGGGATAGGGCAGCGCGACCATCCATTACTAACAGCAAGGCCTAACCAAGCAGTGAATCATCGGCCAGAAAAAATTACTGCTCGATCTAGATGAACTTGCAAGACAATCTCCCTACCAGATGCGCACGCGATCTGCCGGCGCGAGGTAGAGCTTCTCTCCCGGTTCGACCGTAAAGGCCGTATACCACGCATCGACATTGCGCGCCGTATCTGCACGATACTGCGCGGGGGCGTGCGGGTCCGTCATCAGTTGCTGGCGGAGCACCGCCTCCCGCGATTTCGATCCCCAGTTCTGCCCGAACGCGATGAAGAACTGCTGGTCTCCGGTGAAGCCATCCTGCAACGGGGCGGTCTTATCGGCCAGCGAGGCACGGTAGCCGTCGTAGGCGGCCGAGACCCCGGCGACGTCGGCGATGTTTTCCCCCAGCGTCTGCTTGCCATTTACCGAGAGATCCGGAAAGGGCTTGTAGGCATCGTACTGCGCCGCGAGTCGCGCGGTGGCAGCCTCAAAATGTGCGAGGTCAGCGGGTGTCCACCAGTTGCGCACACTACCTTTCGAATCAAACGCGCTGCCCTCGGTGTCAAAGGTGTGACTGATTTCATGTCCGATGACGGAACCGATGGCGCCGTAGTTGACCGCGGCCGGGGCCTGCGGATCAAAGAACGGCGGTTGCAGGATCGCAGCTGGAAAGTTGAGTGCGTTCTGCAGCGGCAGATTCACCGCATTCACCGTCTGTGGCGTCATCGACCATTCCTTGCGATCAACCTGTGCGCCCAGGCGAGAGACGTTGCGGTGATAATTGAAAAGACCGCCCCGCCAAGTGTTGCCAAAGATGTCATCCGCCTTAACTTCGTAGGCGGAGTAGTCGCGCCATGTTTCCGGATAGCCAATACCCACGTAGAGAGTAGTTAGCTTGGCCTGGGCTTCCGCCTTAGTTGCAGGATCCATCCACGGGAGAGCTTCGATACGCTTGCGGAAGGCAGCGACAATGTTCGCGACTAATGCATCCGCCTGCGCCTTGGCTTCCGGAGAGAAATATTTCCGCGCGTAAATCTGGCCAACCGCGTCGCCCAACAGAAGATTCGTCACCACGACTCCTCGCTGCCAGCGCGGACGCTGTTGCGGAGCGCCGGTAAGCGTCTTGCCGAAAAATGCGAAGCGCTCGTCGGCCAGGGCTTTTGGAAGCACGCTGGCATAGGCCTCAATGAGGTGATATGCAAGCCAGTCTTTCCACGTGTCCAAAGGAGTGGAGGCAACGAGGGCGGATTCGCCTGCAAAGGCGCGGGGCTGCCAAACGATGAAGCTAGCTTGTTGGCTCAGGCCGGCGCCCCGAAAGTATTCTGCCCAGTCGAGGCCGGGTGCATTGGCAGCAAAATCGCTACGCTTCCAGGTGTTATTGGCTTTGTGAATGTCTTCGTTATCCGCCAGGCTGATGTGTTTTTCCGCGATGGCGTGCTCGAGTTCCACAATGTGCGTGGCGCGAGCGTCTGTGTCCGTGAATCCCGCAAGCTTAAGCATGGCGGAGATGTGCGCCTGATACTGGGTGCGAATCTGGCGCATGTGTTCGGTGTCGGCCAAGTAGTATTCGCGATCTGGAAGTTGCAGGCCACCCTGGAGCAAGTAGGCAGCATAGTGTTCAGACTCGTTAAAGCCGGGGGCAACCCACAAGCCAAAAAGGTTGGGGGTGTGGAAATTGGTGTTGTTGAGCGCGTCGACGTCGGCGCGCAGGCTCTCACCGAGTGCGCGCGCCAGTTCTTGCCGGTCATGAATGGCAGCGATGGCTTCAAGGTGGGCGCGAAGCGGCGCCAGGCCCTTCGCTTCAATGGTGGCCTCGTCCATGTAGGAGTTGTAGAGATCGGCGATTTTGCGCGTGCTGGAGCCGGCAGGTGCGTCGGCTTTGGCAGCCTCTTCAATCAGGGCGGCGGTACGCTTGTCGCTCAAGTCACCAAGGCCGGTGAAGACTCCTATCCTGGAGCGGTCGGGCGGAATTTCGGTACGCTTGATCCACTCGCCGTTGGCGTATTGATAGAAATCATCGCCCGGCTTGACCGCGCGGTCCATACTGGCGACGGCGACACCGTGAGTTTCTGGCTTCGCTACATCCTGCGCGTAGGCGGGAAGCAGCCAGAGAATAAGAGCGCAAGCGCCTGCGAGGACACACCTGGAAAAATTGAAAGAAAATCTCATCTGCGTCTCCAAGAACCGCTGCAGTCGAGAACCGCGCGGCCCGGTATCTATGGCTCTTCGTACACGGCTTTGCAAATAACGGAAACTAGAGAACTGGCGGAGAGGGAGGGATTTGAACCCCCGATACCCTTTCAGGTATGCCGGTTTTCAAGACCGGTGCCATCAACCACTCGGCCACCTCTCCGAGGCTACTACAGTTTTACTACAGTCTGCGGCTTTGCCCACTGGAAGAGTCTCGAACCGTGCTTCCGAAAGCCTGATCACTTCACAACTGCGAGGTTGTTGGTCACGGAGAACACTCCGGACACGCCGTTGGCACGCAGACCGGCGACATTTTTGTCTGCCTGGCTGTCCACTACTCCTTCCAGGGTCACGTGGCCCCCCTTTACGATGATGCGGATAGGTTGAAGGGTTGGCATCGCGTACTTCTGCATCTGGGGGTAGCCGTAGATGGCGCGATAAAGCCGGCGTCGCAGGCCGTCATCCATGGGGGAAACCGGCAGCACTTCGATCTGATTGTCAACTTTTTCGACTCCCTCGATCTTTTTGACAGAGTTTTCCGCGTCGGACTTCACCGTGGGATTGGTGACTTGCCCAAACAAGCTAACGTTGTAGCCGTCAACCTTGTAGGCGAGGTTGTCAAACACAGTGAGATACGGCAGCATGACCAGTTCGTGGCGCACTTCCTTTTGAATACGCTCCACTGCTTTTGGCGTAACCTCCCGCTGCTGCGCAAAGACTGGGAGGGACGCAATCGACACTACAACAGCCAACAATAGCCCGGAATTGAGTCGCATCGCGGTATGCTCCTTATGGTGAGAATTGGGATTTCACAACTGCATCGGGAGTTCTTGCATCAGTATAGATCAGACGTTCCAGGCTAGGATTTCATCCCACGGCCGGAGAGCAGCTTGTCTTAAGAATCACAGAAAAAGGGTTACCAACTTGGGACAAGGCCTTCCCTTTGAGTCATTTGCGCTTGCCTGAAGCGCCCGCCGAGCGCGTAGAATGTTTAGAATGTTTAGTCGGAAGTTTGGATTTACAAAGGAAATTACAATCAGGAAGCAACCCAGACATCAGCAACAGAATTCTATTTGAACGGCGCAACAAACGGCGATGCGTGGGGTTAGCTACACCACAGGGGGCGACCCCGTGAGCGGGAATTCAAGGTGAGTCCTATGACAATTTCTAAGCAACACCAGGTAGGTAGAGGGTTCGCGTGGGCGAAATTGACAGGCATCACGCTCATGACATTGGGGCTTTGTCTGCCTGCGTTCGCGGCATTGGGCGGCGATCTGAGTTCGGTCCAAGCCGACCAGACACACATGAAGGCCAGCCTGAAAACAACTACAGGACAGGCCTATACCTTGCAGGAGATAAAGACTCCTTCGGGGGCCATCGTGCACGAGTTTCTTTCCGCTGACGGAAGGGTATTCGCCGTCGCCTGGCACGGCCCCTCAATGCCCCCAATGCAGCAGATCCTGGGCAGCTACGTTCAACAGTATTCTGCCGGAGTTCAGGCCCATCACGCGGCCCATGTGGGCCGCAGTCCCTTGAATATTCAGCAACCGGGATTGGTGGTGCAAAGCAGCGGGCATGCGCGGGGATACTTCGGAAGGGCTTACATTCCCGGTATGTTGCCGCCAGGCGTTACCCCGGACCAGATTCGATAGTCACACAGATATTTTTTAGGAGGCAGCCGTGCGCAAGCTCTTATCGTTGGTTATCGTTGCAGGCCTCGGATTTCTCGCGGGATGCGGAGGCAGTGGCAGTTCAACTCCGGTGGGCGTTCCCACGGGTGGCGGCGGTGGTGGCACCGGATCAGGGAACACGTTGCCCATCGCGGTTGACGGTGGGCCAGTGACGGGTGTCATTTATCCCGACGGCGCCTTCACCAGCGTGACCCTCTGCAACCCCGGCACCGCGACTTGCCAGACGATTGACGGAATTCTGGTTGACACCGGTTCTTTTGGCTTGCGAATCCTGTCTTCCGCCATCACCCTCACCGGCTTGCAGGCGCTCACCTCGGGTAGCAGCACGCTCTTCAACTGCATCAATTTCGTAGACGGCTCCTTCCTTTGGGGTACGGCGGCAGTGGCCGATGTCGAAATGGCGGGTGAGAAGGCCAGTTCCGAGACGGTTCAGGTAATCGCGGATCCGACGACCTTTACCATCCCCACCGAATGTTCGAATAACGGGATCGACGAAGACAACCAGGCGGGGTTGGGCGCCAATGGCATCCTCGGAATCGGGCCCGAACCGGTGGATTGCGGAGAGGCCTGCGATCCCAGGTTCAACGGCGGTGTTCCTCCGGTTCCGTCCCCATATTACCTGTGCTCTACGTCTTGTACAGCTACCAGCGTGTCGATTAGCCAGCAAGTGCAAAATCCAGTGGCATTATTCCCGGTCGACAACAACGGAACTATCGTTGAGCTACCCACTCTTTCCGGAGCGGCGGCCACCGAGAGTGGCTCGCTGATTTTTGGCATTGGGACACAAACCAACAATCAAGTTCCCGCCACCGCAGCCATATTTGCCCTCGACTCGGAGGATACCTTTTCGGTTACTTACAAGGGTATGACCTACAACAGCAACAATGGCACGCCGAGTTTCATCGACCTCGGATCTAATGGTCTCTTTTTCCCCGACGCCACCATAACGGTATGCACCGACGTGACTGACTTCTTTTGCCCGTCCAGCTTGCTGAGTCTTTCTGCCCTCAACTCGGAAACCTCCGCGGTAACAGGCGACACCAGTACGGTTGATTTCAGCATTGACAACGCCGACAATCTGTTCGCCGCAGGCAATGGCGCCGATGCCGCATTCAGTACTTTAGGTGGACCGAATGTCGGAGGCGGCTTCGATTACGGTCTGCCGTTCTTCTACGGTAGGAATGTGTTCACCTCCATCGATGGAGCAACGGTTCCATCGGGTACACCGCCGGCCCCGTGGTGGGCCTACTAGACGATCTCCACACAGCCCACGGCTCAACGCCGTGGGCTTTGTTTTTGCGCCGCTGGGCCGCTTTGCGGCGCCGGCGGGCAACTCTTCCTTAGTCGTGTAGATCCGGGAGGCGCAGACACGGGCCTCCGTAACGATTGCCGCCCGGCAGTTGGAGAGCGCCGCAACCCTAGTTACACTATCCCCCATGAAGAACTTTGACGCTCTTTCCGAACAGGAGATTCTGGCGCTGGCGATTTCTCTGGAAGAAGAAGACGAGCGGGTGTACGCCGATTTCGTCGAAGGCTTGCGTCAGGACTTCCCTGCATCCGCGACCGTGTTTGACGGAATGCGAGTAGAAGAGTCTGGGCACCGGCGGCGGCTGATCGAGTTGTATCGGCAGAAGTTCGGGGAACACATTCCGCTGGTTCGACGGCAGGATGTCCGGGGCTTCGTGCAGCGGAAGCCGGTCTGGCTGGTGCGGCCGCTGGGGCTGGACACGGTCCACAAGACCGCCAGCGCTATGGAGGTGGAGACCCGGCGTTTTTACGAGAAGGCGGCCGCGCGCACCCAGGACGCCGGCATCCGCCAATTGCTTGACGATCTGGCGCAGGAGGAACGGACGCACGAAGACCGGGCGCAGGAGTTGAAAGCAGAAGAACTGCGCCCCGACGTCAAGCAAGATGAAGAACGGGCACGGCGGCGGCTGTTCGTGCTGCAGATCGTGCAGCCTGGCCTGGCCGGGCTGATGGATGGATCGGTTTCAACCCTGGCGCCGGTCTTCGCAGCCGCCTTTGCCACGCGCAATAGCTGGGACGCGTTTCTGGTCGGTATGGCCGCTTCTATTGGAGCGGGCATCAGCATGGGTTTCGCCGAGGCGCTCTCCGATGACGGCAGCCTTACAGGTCGCGGACATCCCTGGGTTCGTGGTGCAATCTGTGGCGCCATGACGGCCCTGGGTGGAGTCGGTCATACATTGCCGTTCTTGATTCCCAGCTTTCATGTTGCTTTGATCGTTGCTTCGATCGTGGTGATCGCCGAACTCGGGATCATCACCTGGATTCGTCATCGCTATATGGATACGCCCACGGTTTCTGCCGCCATGCAGGTGGCGCTGGGCGGAGCTTTGGTGTTCGTGACCGGTGTGCTGATCGGCAGTTCGTAGCAGGATCAGGCAATGCTGCGCTTGAAGCGTGAGCCGCGAGTGCGGGCTGGGGCGGCCATTTCGACTCGGTTGCGGCCGGCTCGCTTGGCCCGGTAAAGCGCCTTGTCCGCGGCTTGCACCACCTGCTCAACTTCTTTGGCGCCGGGGCTGGGCTCGGCGACTCCTATGCTGACCGTAACGGAAAATTCCTGTATGGAAGGCTCGGCCAGCGCGCGGCGCAGTCGTTCCGAGCGAACCGCACCCTGGCTGCTCTGGTTTCTTCGATCCGTTCCTCGGGAGATGCCGCGGCGCTCAGGCAAACCACGGAGATGGAATACCGAATCCTGAATCGCCACCCGCAGGGCCTCGAGATGCGGCAACACCTCTTTCATGGACTTGTCCCGGAAGAGAATGCAGAATTCTTCTCCGCCCACCCGATGGGCTTGGCCGTTTCCCGTCACCTGGCCCAGGTGCGTGCCCACCATTCGCAGCACTTGGTCACCGGTATCGTGTCCAAAGCTGTCGTTGAATTTCTTGAAATGGTCGATGTCGACGACCGCAACGGCATAGGGAGCTTCGAGCCTGAGCAGCGCGTCGTTGAAAGCGCGGCGCGAAGGCAACGCGGTCAATTCGTCGTGGTAGGCGAGGAAGTAGGAGTTCTCGATGATTGAGCTCAGCAGAATCAGGCCGGCAGTCGCAAAGTACGCGCTCCCGAGTCGCCCCACTCCACCCGTTTGCAGACCGGCAAAGGCCGCTGCCAATGACCACAGCAGCCCACTCTCAAGAGGTTTGGGGCACAGCAAGAACCGGACCAGCAGAAACGCGAAGCTTCCAGCGAAGGTCAACAATGCGAGTTGTGGAATTGGCGTCCACGAAAACAGGTTGCGATGCAAGAGGCCTGCATGAAGAAACCATGGGCTGGTGGTCGCTCCCGGCCGGCAAATGAGCGCTACAAAGACAGATTCGAAGAACAGTAGCCCAAGCCGGGAGGCAATCGCGGGTACTGCCCATCCGCGCTCCCGGGCCTGTGAAAACAGGACCAAGTTGACCGGCAACAGAAGCGCAATGGCCTCAAACGCGATCCGTCCGGGGCCGGCCGAGACAATTCGGCTGCCCGAAAAGAACTCCACCGAGCGGTGTGCCAGCAGCAAAGTAAGGAGTACGAACATCACGCGGCTGGAATGAAAACGCCAGGCCAGCAGGAGGGCAGCGGCAAAGACCGTGTAGTAATAGAAATCGATTGCCGATGCCGGGATGGCCAGCAATCCGCCGTGCAGCAACACGGCGGCCAGCAGCAGTAGTACGCCCCCAGGCGCGCACCATTGCTGCAATACTCTTCTGTTGGTCAGATACACGCTGCGGAATCCTTATGATTGGATTATCTGCAACCGCGGGAGTGGCAAGTGAGTGGCATCGCAGGTTCCTGCAGGGCGCCCAGTTTCCCGCTCATTTCCGGCCCCCACTCAACTCGTAGCCGACCCCGCGGATGGTGTGGATCAAGCGCAGAGCGGAGCCATCATCAATCTTGCGGCGCAGGTAGTTCACATAGACATCGACGACATTTGTGCAAGTGTCGAAGGACAGGTTCCACACATGCTCAATAATCATGGCGCGAGTCACGCGCCGTCCGGCATTGCGCATCAGGTACTCGAGCAGGGCAAATTCCTTTGAGGTCAACTCGACCCGTTGTCCCGCCCGCTCCACTCTGCGCTCCACCCGGTCGAGCTTGAGGTCCTCCACCGTCAGCACCGATTCAGTCGGCAGACGGCTGCGCCGCAGCAGGGCACGGATTCGCGCCGACAGTTCAGAGAAGGAAAACGGTTTGCTTAGAAAATCATCGGCGCCGAGATCCAGACACGCCACCCTTTCCTCGACGCGCGCGCGCCCGGTGAGCACCAGAATCGGCATGCTGGGCTTGCGGGTGCGTACCGAACGCAGGATGGAAATACCATCCAGGCGTGGCAGGCCAAGGTCCAGGACCACCAGATCAAAGTCGAATTCACTGGCCATAGCCCGGGCTTGTTCCCCATCGGCGGTGGTGTCAACGGCGTAGTGCTCGGCCTCGAGGCCTCGCTTGACAAAGCTGGCGAGTGGAGCGTCGTCTTCGGCGATCAGGATGCGCATAAAAATCCTCTAATGAAAGACAGGTCGATTCTAAACACGAAATACCGGAAGAAAAGACTTTACCGCGCGCACGAAGGTCGCGGTTTCCCGACGTGGAATCGGAGTACCGCATAGGTTGGGCTGACGCAGCCACTGCGGAGGTATCGCCGCAGTCCTCCCGTTTTGACTAGGTTCCCAGGAGCAGGCAAAACTTGCCGGAATAAGAGATTTTTCACGTTCTTCTAATCTATTTCTTATCCCGAAGCAATGAAATGACCTCATGTCCAGTCCAGCGACGCTACCCCGGGTGAACCGCGGTGTTTTGGTGGCCAGTCCCAGCACCTCTTTGCGCGAGCATGTGCGCAAGAACCTCGACTATGGAGCGGGCCCGGTGCAGGAAGTGAACGGGGGCGCGGATGCGCTGGTCAAGCTGGAAAGCGGGCAATGGCAACTCCTGTTTCTCGACCGCCGGCTTCCCGATCTCGATGCCGAAGAACTGATGCAGATCATTAAGGTCCGCTTCCCGGGAATTGAGGTAGTCATGCTCGACTCTGACAGTGACTCCACGTTGCCAAGGCTGGTGCAGAACGGGGCTGCGCTAGGGTCGTGGCTGCGGCCTTCGCGGGGCGCCGCGTCGGGCCCGGAAGCAGGCCTTAGGTTTCCAACTGAGAAGACCAGTGCAGAGATCCAGCCTTTGCCGGGGATGATCGGCCGCAGCGAAAGCATGCGGCGTCTCTACCGGTTCACCCGGCTGGTGGCCCCGCACCCCACCACCGTGCTGGTGATGGGAGCGACCGGCACCGGAAAGGAACTGGTGGCCCGCGCCCTCCACCAATTGAGTGCGCGCGCGTCGGCACCTTGGGTGGTGGTGAACTGCGCCGCGATTCCCGAAACCCTGCTCGAGTCCGAACTGTTCGGCTACGCGCGCGGCGCTTTTACCGGCGCCGTGCAAGCGTATGCCGGAAGAATTTGCTCGGCTCAGGGAGGCACGCTTTTCCTCGATGAAGTGGGCGAGTTACCGCTGAACCTGCAAGCCAAACTGCTGCGCTTTCTGGAGCAGAAGGAAGTGCAGCGCCTGGGCACATCGGAAAGCTTGCGCGTGGATGTGCGCGTGGTGGCGGCTACCAATGCCGATCTGGAGCGGCAAGTGGAACTGGGCAAGTTTCGCTCCGATCTTTATTACCGGCTGTCGGCGTTTCCTTTGGAACTGCCGCCCTTGGCCGAGCGCCGCGAAGACATTGTGCCTCTGGCGGAGCATTTCCTGCGGGGACTCGGGGCCGCGTCCCGGGGAGCGCCGCTGCGACTCACGGCGGAGGCCGGTCGCGTGCTCGAAGCCCAGGCCTGGAGCGGCAACGTGCGCGAATTGCAGCAGGTCATGGAGCGGGCGGCCATCCTCGGCGAAGGCAGTGTCGAGATTCTCCCCGCCCATCTGAATTTCCCCGCCCGCTTTAGGATGCGACCCGCTGGGGAAGAATCTGCCCAGCGGCGGCCACTCTAAGAAGAATCTTAGGTGCTTCGCAGCACCCTGGCATCGCGGTTGCACGCATCTTGATTTCATGGCCACTGCTTCCCCATTGCTCCTCGCGCTTGCGCCGGCTGCGCCCGACGGTGAAGAGAAACTTCTGGCCCGTGCATTTGCCGACTTTAGCCGGGTGGCGGCCTCGCTCGAACACTCCTACTCGCGGTTGCAAACCGAAGTCGGCCGCCTCCGCCAAGAACTGGAAGCCAGCCATCGCGACCTGGCGCATTCGCGGGAAGAGAACCGGCGCATGCGCCTGCACTTCCAGGAGGAACGCGAAAGCTTGCGCCGCCGCCAGGCGCTGGCCGAAATGTCAGCCGTGCTGGCGCATGAAATTCGCAATCCCCTAGGCAGCCTGGAATTGTTTGCCGGACTGTTGGCAGAGGCGGGTCTGGCCCCCGAGCCCCAGCAGTGGATTGAGCACCTGCAAGCCGGACTGCGCACGCTCGCGGCCACGGTGAACAACGTCCTGCAATTCCACAGTCAGCCGCAACCCGAGTTTGCGGCCATCGATCTGGGCGCGCTCCTGGAGTGGCTTGAGCACTTCCTGCGGCCATTGGCCCAGCGTGGACACGTGCGCGTGGAACGCACCCTGGCGCTCGACGGGGTGTTGGTCTCGGCCGACCGTCACCGCCTGGAGCAGGTGTTGCTGAACCTGGCCTTGAACAGCTTCCAATTCATGCCCGGCGGAGGCGTGTTGCGCATCTCGGGCCAGCCCGGTTCGCCCGCCGAGCGCCGCGGGCCCCGCTTGGAGATGGCCGATACCGGATCCGGAATCGCGGCGGAAAACCTGGCGCGGGTGTTTGACCCTGGATTTACCACCCGTCCGGGAAGTCCAGGGTTGGGCCTGGCGGTCTGCAAAACGGTCATGGAGCAGCACCGCGGAAGCATCCGCGTGGCCAGCTCTCGCGCCCGCGGAACCAGATTCACTTTGGAGTTTCCTTTATCTGGAGAATATGCATGAGCTATGCCGTCGCCAATCCTCTCTCCCTCCCCCAAGTCCTGGTCGTCGATGACGATCCTGGCATGCGCAGCGCGCTTGAAAGCAGTTTTCTGCGCCACGGTTGGCGGGTGGAAACCGCAGCTGGGGCCAGTGAAGCTATGGCCAAGTTCCATCGCCGCCCGCATCCGCTGGTGGTCACCGATATCCGCATGCCCGACACCGACGGTTTTGCGTTGCTGCGCCAGTTGCGGGCTTGGGAGCCGGGCACGGCGGTGATTTTGCTGACTGCCTTTGCCAGCATTCCCGAGGCGGTGATTGCCATGAAAGATGGAGCCTGTGATTATCTGGTGAAGCCGGTGGGGTTCGACCAACTACAGCGAACCGCACAGCAGATTCTGACGCGAAGCTCCCAAGTTCAGGGCGACGCGCAACTGGTGGGGCACTCGGCGGTCTGGCAGCGGGCGCTACAGCGTGCCCGGCTGGTGGCGGCAAGTGACGCCGACATTCTGATCCAGGCCGAAAGTGGTACGGGCAAGGAACTGCTCGCCCGCCTGATCCATCGCCTCAGCCCGCGCCGCGACCGTCCATTTATCGCCGTCAACTGTGCTGCCTTTCCCGAGAACCTGCTGGAGAGTGAATTGTTCGGCCACACCAAGGGTGCCTTCACCGGGGCGGCGGCGGCCAAACCGGGAAAGTTCGAACTCGCCCACGGGGGCACGCTGCTGCTCGACGAAGTCGGCGAGATGCCGCTGACGTTGCAGCCCAAACTCTTGCGCGCCCTGCAGGAGCGGGAATTTGATCGTCTGGGGGACACGCGTTCGGTGAAGGTGGACATCCGCGTGGTTGCGACCACCAACCGCTCGCTGACACGCATGGTGGAGCAGGGCGAGTTCCGCGCCGATCTTTATTACCGGCTCAACGTGATTCCACTTACTCTGCCGGCGTTGCGCGATCATCCCGAAGACATCGCAGAACTGGCCGAGCATTTTGCCACACGTTACGCACCGGCAGGAAAGGCTCCCGGCATGGCCCCGGAATTTCTTGCCCGGCTGGGGCAACACTCGTGGCCGGGAAATGTGCGGGAGCTGGCCAACCTGATGCGCCGTGCCGTGGCCTTGTCGGGCAGCGAGCTGAATCTTGAAGTGCTGGAGCCTTCGGAGTGGGCTACGGTCTGCTCATCGTCTTCTTTGGAAGAGCCGCTGCGGGCCGGAAATTCGCTCGAGAGTGTGGAAAAACGTCTGCTCGAAATGACGCTGGATGCCACCGCAGGCAACCGCTCCCGGGCCGCGGTCATGCTGGGGGTGAGCCTGCGCACGGTGCGCAACAAGATTCGCGAGTACGGCCTGCCCCCAAGGAGGCACTATGTCTCTGCTTGAAGATCCCGGCATTTCCGCGCTGACGCGTTTTCTTGACGCCAACGTGCTGCGCAGCGAACTGGTGATGTCGAACATGGCCAATATTGACACTCCCGGCTACCGCACCCGCGATATCGACTTTCATCAGGAACTGGAGCGCGCCGCCGGGGGCCTGGAATACGCCTCGTTCGCGCCTGCCACCCATTTAGTGCAGGGATTGATGGAGCGTCCCGATGGCAACAACGTGAGCCTGGAGCGCGAGAGCCTGTTGCTGGCCGATACCCAGATGCGTTTCAACCTGGGAGTGCAATTGCTGCGCGACCGTTTCAAGACTCTCCTGAGCGCCATCCATGAAGGGACCACGTCATGAACTTGTTCGGCATGCTCGAAGTCAGCGGCTCGGCTCTGACCGCGGAACGCCAGCGGGCGGAGGTAGTGACCAGCAATATGGCCAACGCCGAGACCACGCGCACTCCCGAAGGCGG
>Ga0209517_10003366_pt1 | contig 21792 bp, 22 predicted proteins | sample PeaSoiMetSII2010_FD_187695 | JGI IMG/M metagenome (GOLD analysis project Ga0209517, IMG submission 187695) | Peat soil microbial communities from Weissenstadt, Germany - SII-2010 (SPAdes) (version 2) | ecosystem: Environmental > Terrestrial > Soil > Wetlands > Peat | place: Germany...
CAGCTCCAGGGGCTTGGTCTCCTCCGGCGTGCCGTCGTAGATCGGAAGCTTGATATCGCGCGCAATCACGCTCAATTGCTGCCGGGCCGCCGGGCGATAGACGTCGACCGAAACCATGAGCGGGTTGTGGCCGTTCTTCGAAAGCCAGCGCGCCAGCTTGCCGGTGGTGGTGGTCTTGCCCGATCCTTGCAACCCGACGATCAGCATCGCGGTCGGGGGTTCGTTGGCCATCCGCAGCTTGGACGTGTGGCTGCCCAGCGTCTTGATCAGCTCATCGCGGACTATCTTGATGACTTGCTGGGTGGGCGACAGCGCCGCCAGCACTTCTTCGCCCTGCGCCTTTTCCTTGATGGCTTCAATGAACTGCTTCACGACGCGGAAATGCACATCGGCTTCGAGCAGCGCCACGCGAATCTCGCGCAACGCGGCCTCCATATTCTCGGCCGTTAATTTCCCTTCGCCGCGCAGGTTTTTGAAGACGCGCTGCAGCTTGTCGGATAAGTTATCAAACATGATTTTACTTCGGAGGCAGACCGCCCAAGGGGCGACGTTACCTATTATACGGCACGCAGTGGTACTCGGGTAGTGGGTCAGTTTGAAAAATGATACCAGTAAGCCAGGTACGATACCCAATTCAGCTACGTAAGCGATCACCCTTACCGCCAAGGATAAAGGTCAGTTATCCTAAGGCCATGACGATTGCACTCGGGTTCACATGCCAGGATGGGATTGTTCTAGGGGCAGACACCCAGTTGACAGCAACGGGATCACATAAGGGGTATGCGTGCAAATTGTTCTCGCACGGATCTCATCTGGTCCCGCCTTCCTGGTTGGCAGCGACAACCTATGCCGGTTATCCCGCTTTCTTCGATTCGTTCAATGATCGCTTTCGGGAGGAAATGCACCGTTGGGAAAAAGATGTACCTATTACGGCTGGTGTTGTCCGCGATCTCATCGAGAGCGTTGTAAAACACTTGGGGGCTGCCAGTAAGAGCACGGAGATACTATGCGCCGTGGTGTTCACGGACGGAGATCACCGCCTTTACAAAACGAAAGGAATGTTAGTCAGCGAGGTGAGGGACAGCTCTTACATCGGCATCGGAGACTCATCGCTGATTAGATGCATTCTGCCGCTGCTTACTCGCCATGGTGTCCATGGAACCCAGCAGGCCGCCCTCATTGCAACATGCTTAATTCGGTCCGCTAAGATGTACATCGATGGATGCGGCGGCGATACGGATATATGGATGCTTAGTCCCCCAGGTGTGCTTGCGCCGTGTTCGCACGTGCCGACTGTTGAACAACACATCGGAATGATCGAGCATTTTTTTGGTGAAGTTGCCTCCGGGTTGTTCCTTGATCTCGAAGAGGCGGAATTTGAAGATCGAATTGACAGAATGTGCCAGAGGCTGAGGAACGAACGAAGCGAATTGAAACGATTCTTTAGGCCAGTAAAGCTATCAAGTCGTCGATAGCCCACAGCTTGCTAGTGATGCCCGCAGCCATTGCCGGAGTGACGCGCAAGGTCTGATGGATCCTTACAAAGTTGTAGTGCATATAGAAAATCGCCAAAGTCGCGACGTGGTTTTCAATCTTCTTGCTGAAAGCATTCGTGAGACGAGTGAAACGGCGCATTGACATCCGCATCGTGAGGTTCTGGCGCTCGATGTAGGACGTGCTGATGTGCTTGGGGTCAGGGTCGCCGTCGATGACGCGGCGCTCACAACCGATGCACTCTGCCGGGCTGTAGCGCTTCTGGCCTTCTCCGCTTTCAGCGTAAATCTTCTGAAGCATCGCGTAGTCCACATGGCCACGAAAAGCTTTTTCGACAGCGGCCAAATAGACGCTGAGTCCATCGCTCGTTAGCTGGATGCGATTCGCCAAGCGCTTTGCGAGATCGTTCACAAAAATCCGGGCCGTGGTGCCATCGCGCGGACCGACGATCCATGACGGAATCAGTTTCGTGTCGGCATCGATGGCGACCCAGGTCCACACGTCGCCAGCGGCGGGATTCTTGGCTTTGATTTCGGGCGTCACATTTTTGGCCTTCGCGTAACAGAACGACCAAATTTCATCGACCTGGACCCGCTTGCAGGGCAGGTTTACAAGGTTCTTGTCCATGTAGTCCGCGCAGACCGCGCCGAGTTCGATGAGAAGCTTCACAATCGTGTTCTTAGATGCGCCGGTCATGCGGGAAATGGAACGGATTGAACAGCCCTCAACGATACCCGAAACGATCTGTGCGCGCCTTGCGGTATCAAGCTTGTTCATGTCTCTAGTATACTTATCGCTAAGCAAAGTGTCAAGTACAAATACGGAGAAATTAGATTATTCCGCCAGAGACTGTTGCATTGCGCGGAGAACAAGAAAGAGAGAGAATGGTTTTGCAGCCACCATGGGCCATCAAGAACGTAACGAGATCATCGCTAGTGCTCACGATGAACAGCGAGAGGCGAAGCGCACTCTGGCGCTCCTCGAAGCCAGGAGCCGCATTTTTTCCGCTCACTTGAAATTTATCGCCCAGGAACTCTGGCCGACTAGCACAATTGTCGGTAGGGATGAGACCATTCTCCCGATCCAAGGTTTTGACAGCGCTGTTGAGAAATACCCGACAAGGGAAGAAGTGATCGAAGTACGTCGGGACATTCAAGCGATCAGGACGCGAATACGCGAATTGGATAGGCTGCTTAGCGAGATGTAGTCTATTTTTTCTTCCAACGCGCCTTAGCACCCTTGGCTGCGATCTGTGTCCGCTTCTTGGCTGACAGCGTGGCAGCGCGTGCAACGCCTCCCTTGCGCCCGAGAGCGACGGCAGCGGGGTCCTTCTTGGCGGGCGGCTGAGTCTTCGGTTTCTCCCCTATGGATTCCAGAAAAACCTGATGGGCAAGCTGAATCGGATCGCGCGGGCGTTGTGCCATGGCTCTAGCTTAACGCTAAGCAGGGCCACGAGAAAATTCAAACTGACCCACTACCGGTACTCGCGCCGCGGCTGTGGACCTATGCTTGCCCGCGTCCTGTTATCATCGGAGTTCCAAACCATCCCGATGCCGCCGCTGGCCCGTTCCAAGGCGATCACCGATCTTGTTCTTGCGGTCGGCTTTGTGCTTGTGAGCCTCCCATGGGCGTCGCCGTCGAACTCCCTGTTTCGGCGCTCGAGCGGTCTGACCACGTTGCTGATGCTGGCGGCCTTTCAGTTCACGGCAGAAGGCCTGGTACCGCTGGTGATCATTGCGGCCCGTCGTGAGCGGTTTTCGGATTATGGTTTGACGTTGCGCAACGCGGGCAAGTCGCTGGCGTTAGGCGTAATGCTCGCAGCGGCTAACGATCTGGCGCTTTCATTCCGCGCAGGCGCATGGCTTTGGGTGCCGCTCGGCCGCCACACTGCGATGCGAATTGCGCTTGCCACCGGATTCCCGTTGAGCGTCGTGGGCATCGCGGCCACCGTCGCGGCCTGGGGCTTTCTGGAGGCGTTCTTTGGAGTGTTCTTTGCTAAGAGAGTCAATCAGATCCTGAGCCACAGCGGCAACGGATGGCTGGCGCCGGGCGCATTCGGGTTCGGCTTGTTCAACGGAGTGCTTCACTTCGCGATTGGACAGGGAGTGGAAGGGTTTCTGGCGAGCTTCGCCTCCGGATACGCGATCGGCGTCATTCCAGCGCTCACCGCTAACGCGTGGGGCAGCGCCATCTTTCAGACGCTCACGAACTCAGTAGGACGGCGATGATCAATGGCGCCCTTACGGCGCCGGCATCGCCTTCTGATAGAAGTCCCCCATGGACACATGCAGCGCGTCCAGACAGACCTTCTTGGTGTACAGCATGTGGCCGGCTTCGCAGTAGGTCAAGCTCACATGATTGCTGAGAGCGGGCTCCAGGCCCAGATGGCTCACAGTGTACTCGGTGGCGAAAAATGGCGTCGCAAGATCGTAATAGCCATTGGCGATCATGACTCGCAGATTCGGATTTTGCGACATCGCGTCGCGCAGCATTCCGGCCACGTTCACATACCGGTTCTGAAACTTCTCGTAATTCCAGGGCTGAACCTTATCAGTCAAGACTTGGTAGGGCTGGTCGCTCTTGTACGCGAGATCGGTGCGCACATAGTCGTTGAACATCGCCGTATAAGCGCCTTGCACGGAAGCGTAGCTGGGATCGTAGTCGGGGCTCTCGCCCGCGGCGTCGTGATCCACGCCTTCCAGGCGACTATCATATCTGCCAATAGTTCGGCGCTGGTCGCGCAGCAATTCCTTGGTGAAGCGCTGCATGGAAACTCGCAGGTTCGCCTCTTCGATGAACGATTCGGGCAGCCCGGTCAGCCGCGCCAGTTCATGCACTACGTTGGTCCTCTCGGGCGTGGTGAGCTTGTCTCCCTTCATCAAGGCCACGGTATACTCGTTGCCCGCGAAGCGGCGCGCTTCACCGATCGCCTTTTCCAGATCACCCTGCAAATCCTTGGGTAGTTTCTTGTGATACCACGCCGTCGCAGTATAGGTGGGCAAGAACAGCGCATAGGGAAGATCGTTTCCGGGAGCGAACGAGATCGTCTCGAAATTCAGAACGGATGAAATCAGCGTGATGCCGTTCAGATAGATGCCCTGTTTTTCCAGCAAATATTGCGAGAGCGCGGCCGCCCGCGTGGTCCCATAGCTTTCTCCGGCCAGAAACTTCGGCGAGGCCCAGCGTTGCGCGCGGACCGAATATAGGCGGATAAACTCCGCCACGGATTCCAGATCGCCGTCGAATCCGTGGAACTGCGCGTCCTTTTCGCTTGGCGCAGGGCGGCTGAAGCCAGTCGTCACGGGATCGATAAACACCAGATCCGTGAACTGCAGTGCCGTATCGTCGTTGTCCACCATTCGGTACGGTGGCTTGGGCTGCTCACCGTCGGGGCCCATCGCGATGCGCTTTGGGCCCAGCGCGCCCAGGTGCAGCCACACCGAAGAAGATCCAGGCCCGCCGTTGAACGTGAATGTGATGGGACGCTTTGAGAGGTCTTGGACGCCATCCAGCGTGTAGGCCACGTAAAAGATGCTGGCCCACGGCTTCGCGTCTTTCTGAATAATCAGGGTGCCCACGGTGGCCGTGTACGCGAGCGCCTTGCCGTTGATCTGAATCGAGTGCTTTGTAACGGATGACGTCTCGACCGGTGGCGCCTCGGTGGGTTTCGAGGCCTCGGCGGACGCCTGGCGTGGTGGTGCATCTGGCGCCGGGTGTTCCTGCGCCCGCAAAACTGCGACCATTGACAGCCCCGCCATAACCGCTGTAAGCCTCATCGTCGGTAACCCCTCGAAATCATGGTAACGTGAGGCAAAGCCCTCCATGCTTCAGCCGTTTCTGCACAAGATTGCTGCGCGCGAGGACCTCTCAACCCACGAAGCGCGCGAAGCGATGCTGGTCATCTTGACGGGCCAGGCCACCACACCACAAATTTCGGCGTTCCTCACAGGCCTGCGTACCAAGGGCGAGACTGCTGACGAATTGCTCGGGTTTGCGCGAGCCATGCGCGAGAAGTCCGCCAGGATCGACGTCGGCCTGGATTCAGAGCCTTTGCTTGATACCTGCGGCACCGGCGGCGACGGCGGCAACACCTTCAACATATCCACGGTCGCGGCCTTTGTGGTGGCGGGAGCGGGCGTGCGCGTCGCCAAGCACGGCAACCGCTCGTTTTCCAGTCTATGCGGCAGCGCCGACGTCCTGGAACAGTTAGGCGTTCAAGTGTCGCTGGCTCCCGAGCGCGTGGCCCAGGCGATTCGCGAGATCGGCATCGGATTTCTTTTCGCGCCGCTGCTGCACCCCGCCATGAAGCACGCCCATCCGGCGCGCATGGAGTTGAAGATGCGCACCGTATTCAATTTGCTCGGACCGCTCACCAATCCGGCCGGAGCCTCGCGACAACTGATCGGCGCGCCTTCCGCGCATGCGGCGGAGTTGATGGCCACGGCGCTGGCGGGGCTCGGTCCGGAGCGCGCCTTCATCGTGCACGGCTCGGATGGACTCGACGAAGTTACCACCACCGGATCGACACTGGTCTTCGAGATTACCGGCTCGCAGGTTCGCTCCTTCCACTGGACGCCCGCCGACTTCGGCGTCTCCCCCGCCAACTCCGACGCTCTACGCGGCGGCGACCGTGCGTGTAATGCGGCGATCGCTACCGCGATTCTCCAGGGACAATCCGGCCCTCATCGCGATATTGTTCTGGTGAATAGCGCGGCGGCTCTGCTGGCAGTGGGCTCGACCACCGATCCGCGCGAGGCGATGGTGCGCGCCGCTCAGTCCATCGATTCCGGCGCGGCCTGGACCAAGCTCCAAGAACTCGTCAAGTTCAGCCAGGGTTAACGTGACGGGTTAAGCACGTAATCTACCAGTTCGCCCATATCGTCAACCAGCAAATCAGGCGGATATTCCACGAAAGATTCCGGCTGAAACCCATACGAAACGCCGCACGCTTGCACCTTTGCATTGCGCGCGGTCTGGATGTCGACGCCGCTATCTCCCACCATGATGGTTCGCTCGCGTGCCGCGCCGCTTTCGCTCAGCAGCGTCTCGATCCCCACGGGCGCCGGTTTCTTCTCCTCGAAACTGTTGCCGCCATAGACCTGAAAGAAATGCCCGGCCAACCCAAGTCCTTCCACGATCGAACGGCTGAACCGCACTGGCTTGTTGGTGAGTACCGCCATTTTCTCGCCGGCCTCGCGCAACCGGTCCAGCGCATCCCTCACGCCGGGATAGAGCCGCGTGTTGTCGAGCATATGGGCACGGTAATACTTCAGAAAGAATTCCAGTCCGCGCTGCACGTCGGCTTCGCTGGCTTCCGGCCCCAGGGCCCGCCGCATCAACACGGGCGCGCCATTGCCGACATACGATGACACCAGCCCTTCAGAGATCGGAGGCAGATTCATCAACCCGCGCGCCGCGTTCACCGAATGAACCAAGTCGAGCTTGGAATCGATCAGCGTCCCATCCAGATCAAAGATCAATAAATTCATTCGTGACGAAGACTCTCAGGCTTTTTCGCGGCGTGTTGCGACCAGGCCGTCTTCACTTTGTCTTTCGTGGCGTAGAAAGCATCTTTGATTTCCCGGGGCGTCAGTGCCGCAAAGATCTCCGATACGTTGATGACGTAAGGCATCAACTTGGAATCCACTACCGAGGCGGGGGGCGGCGATGGCGCGAAAGCGAGCAGTACAGTCACCATTCCGGCGGCGATGACAAAGCCCCGCACCAATCCGAACGCACCGCCGAGCAAGCGGTCCAGCCACGAAAGCCCCACCCACTTGAAAAACTTGGCCAGGATCCGGCCTACGATGGCGCCCACCAGCATCATGCCGAAAAATATGACGAAAAAGCCAACCAGATTGGCGATGGCGCGCGAGTTGACGTAGTCCAAGACGTATGCTGCCACAATGCCGTAGAACCAGAAGCCGCAAAACAATCCCACGATCATGGCAGCGAATCCGACTCCTACGCGCGCAAATCCGGCGGCGAAACCGGTCAACACGGAAGCGCCGATCACCACCAGCAGCAGCAGATCGATCCAGTTCAAAGTGGTTTCCCCGTCAAGACTCGATAGGCTTCGCGATATTTGTCGCTGGTCCGCTCCATCACATCGGGAGGCAAGGCCGGCGCGGGAGGCTGCTTGTTCCAGTGAATGGATTCTAGGTAGTCGCGAACGTACTGTTTGTCGAAGGATGGCTGGGCACCGCCTGGCTGATAAGTCTCGCGTGGCCAAAAACGCGAGGAGTCGGGCGTGAGCACTTCGTCAGCCAGCACCAATCGATCACCCACAAAACCGAACTCGAACTTCGTGTCGGCGATGATGATCCCGCGCGTCGCGGCATATTCGGAGGCACGCCGGTAGATGGCGAGCGTGAGATCCCGCAGCCTTCCAGCCAACGGCGCTCCGACACTTTGCGCCACGGTCTCAAAGGTGATGTTCTCGTCGTGCCCGGACTGGGCCTTGGATGCCGGTGTGAAAATCGGCTCAGGGAGCTGATCGCTCTCGCGCAATCCGGACGGCAGCGAAATACCGCAGATCCGTCCGTCGCGGCGGTAGTCTTTCCAGCCCGATCCGGAAACATACCCGCGCGCCACGCACTCCACGTCGATCATCTTGGCGCGGTGCACCAACATCGAGCGGCCTTCCAGTTGATCGGCAAAGCCGCGGAACTCCGGCAGGTAATCGCTTACATTCGCCGATACGAAGTGATTTGGAACAATGTCCCGCAGTTGATCCAGCCAGAAGATGGTCAGCGCGGTCAACACCTTGCCCTTGTCGCGGATGGGCGTCGGCAGCACGTAGTCGAAGGCCGAAAGCCGGTCTGTCGCAATAATTACCAGGAAATCGCCGGCCGCGTAGACGTCGCGAACCTTGCCGCGCGCGACAAGTTCAACCCCAGGCAGGTTGGTTTCAAAAATGGATGCCAATCTCTACTGGTATCACGCCCCGGGAAATTTTTCTATTGAGTAACGTCCAAGGTCACTCCACCGATCAGTAAGTTTTGCTGTGTTACCCCAAGGTGTCGGACTGATCCGTCAGTACTTCGGCGAATGGTTCCCTCCGTGCTGCAAGCCACAACGAAGGAGAAACACACCCTATGAATTGGGACAGAATCGAAGGTAATTGGAAACAGATGAAGGGCAAGGCCCGCGAGCAGTGGGGCAAGCTCACGGATAGCGACTTCGAACTGATCGCCGGAAAGAAAGACCAGTTGGTGGGCCGCATCCAGGAACGCTACGGTATCTCCAAGGATGAAGCGCAGAAGCAGGCCGATACCTGGGCGCGCGCGCAGTCCGAGGAACCTGTACGTGAACAGCGCGAGCATGCGGCCCGCCGCTAGCAGCGTTCGATAGCAATCCTCTCTGGTAGGAAGGCGTAGGAAGGCCGCTGTCACGGCGGCCTTTCCTCGAAATCGCCGTGCCACGATTGCCGCCCTTATACTAAGGAATTGCGGCTTTCCATCCTCATCCCCGTCTACAACGAACGCACCATGGTGGAACGCAGCCTGGCGCAGGTGCTGGCGGCGCCCCTTCCAGAAAACATGGAGCGCGAGTTGATTATCGTTGACGACTGCTCCACCGACGGCACCTCAGATATTCTCGACCGCCTGGCCCTCCAGGAACCCTCCATCCGGCTCTTCCGCAAGAAAGTGAACGAAGGCAAGGGCGCAGCCGTCCGCACTGCCATCCAGGAAGCCCGAGGCGATTTTTGCCTGGTCCAGGACGCCGATCTGGAATACGATCCTTCCGAGTACCCAACCTTGCTGCGCCCTTTGCTGAGCGGGCATGCCGACGCCGTTTTCGGTTCGCGCTATCTGGCCGGCGAGCAGACTCGCGTGCTGCCCTTTTGGCACTCCATGATCAATAAGAGCCTGACCCTGCTCTCCAACATGTTCTGCAATCTGAACCTGACGGACATGGAGACCTGCTACAAAGTCTTCCGCACGGATTTGCTCAAGAGTATTCCCATCCGATCGAACCGCTTTGGCTTTGAGCCCGAGATCACCATGAAATGCGCCAAACGCAAGCTGCGCATTTACGAAGTTCCCATCAGCTACCACGGGCGCACCTACGAAGAAGGCAAGAAGATCGGTTGGAAGGACGGCGTGAAAGCGCTCGGCGTGATTTTGCATTTCTGGCTGATCGACGATTTGTACGTCGAACCGTACGGCCGCGCCTTTCTCAATAACCTTACCGGCACGCCCCAGTATTTGAGCTGGCTGGCCCGCGTTCTGCGCCCTTACGTCGGCGACACGGTGCTCGAACTCGGTTCCGGGATTGGGAACATCTCGTCACGCCTCATGGGCCGCAGGCTGCACTATGTCGCAGCCGAGAAGGACCCGCTGTATCTGCACGCGCTCGGCAATCGATTCCTGCGAACGCCCAACGTCTCGGTCTTAAAGCTCGACCCGCAACGTCCGGAGGACTACCAGGAAGCAGGCGGCCCGTTTGATACAGTTCTGTGTGTGAATGTTTTGGAATACGTCGATGATCCGACTGCTGTCATCCAGTCGGCCGCCAGTGTTTTGAAGCCCGGAGGTTCTCTGGTGGTACTCGCTCCCCAGGGCCAAGCTCTGTACGGAACCCTGGATAAGACGCTGGGACACCAGCAGCGCTTTTCCCGCGCCCAACTGCACGCCTTGCTTGAGAGGACCGGTTTCAGCGTCTCTGTAATGCGCCAGCTCAACAAAATCGGAGCGCCGGGCTGGTGGTTTTACGGCAGACTGCTGCACCGGCGGCACATCAACAAGCTGACGCTGAAGATTTTCGACAAAACCGCGTGGCTCTGGCGTCGCCTCGATCCCGTCTTGCCGTGGCGTGGGCTATCGCTGATCGCGGTAGCGACCAAGCCCGGAGAGTAATCCGGCATGACGAGTAACCCGCATGCGGCTCTACCTATGAAGATCTACGTGGTGACGGGTGGCGCGGGGTTCATTGGCTCCGCTCTGGTGCGTGCTCTGCTGTCCCAGGGCGCTGGGGCCGTGCGAGTGGTCGACAATTTCCTCACGGGCCGCGAACGCAATCTTCACGAGATTCGATCGCGCATTGAGCTCCATCAATCCGATATTCGCGACTACGCCGCGGTCGCCGCCGCGATGCGGGGCGCGAACGTCGTGTTTCACCTGGCTGCCATTCCCTCCGTGCCGCGTTCCATCCAGGATCCAGAGCCATCGCACCAGGTGAATATCGACGGCACCTTCAATGTTCTGCGCGCTTGCGCCGAAGCGAAAGTGGAACGCGTCGTCTATGCCGCTTCCTCATCGGCCTACGGCGACACCGACGTTTTGCCGAAAGTGGAATCCATGCTGCCGCGCCCAAAATCTCCCTACGCTGTTCAGAAACTCATGGGCGAATATTACGCCAGCGTGTTCCACTCCTGTTTTGGACTGGAAACCGTGGCGCTGCGATTCTTCAACGTGTACGGCGAACGCCAAGACCCCTCCAGTCCGTACTCCGGCGTGTTATCGCTGTTTTTCAAGGCACTCATTGAACACCGTCCGCCCACCATCTTCGGAGATGGTGAACAGACGCGCGATTTCACCTACGTCGAGGACGTCGCGGCGTTATGTTGCAAGGCCGCGATCACGCCCGGCGTGGCGGGCAAAATGTATAACGCGGGAAATGGCAACCGCTATTCCCTCAATGCCGTGTGGGATTTGCTGCAGAAGATCGAGGGTGTCAGTTTGCCTCCCAACTTTGGTCCTGAACGCGCGGGCGACGTGCGTGATTCCCAAGCCGATACCACCGCTGCCCGCCGCGATCTCGGCCACGCGCCGCAATACACAATCGAGCAGGGTCTACGCCGGACGTTAGAGTGGTTTCGATCATGCTCGACGTGATTCGCGAGACCATACGCAAAATTCCCAAAGGTAAAGTATCCACGTATGGCGACGTCGCACGCGCCGCTGGATTCCCCGGCTGTGCGCGCCAGGTGGTGTGGGCTTTACGAAACGGACGCGGCCTGCCCTGGCATCGCGTAGTCGGCGTGGGAGGAAAAATCTCGCTCCCCGGCGAACAGGGGCTCGAGCAACGCCTGCGCCTGGAATTCGAAGGCGTGGTATTTCACGGAGCCCGTGTCTGGATGGAAAAGCATGCGCACGATTTCCAAACTAGGGCACGCCGCCGTAAGGCGTAATCCGTGCTGGTTGCGTGTTCGGATCCACCAGCCAGATCTTCCGGCCCCGATAATACTCCACCAAGCCGCGATTCCCTTCAGCGCCAAGATCCCGCGCCCACACCACCGGCGATGCGTCGATATCAGCCGCGTTGTAGATCCACTGCAGGAAATTGTTGGGGTCGTTCTTCGGCTTCACAATCACCAAATGTTTGCCGCCGGCCTGCTCCAGCATTTCAATGATCCGTGCTTTGCTCTGGTTGCCCGGCTGCACGCAACACCACGATTCGAAATTGTTGGCCTGCGTAAACGGCAAGTCCGCCTTTTGGAGCCCGATGCGCACCGCGAGAATCACCAGCATGATGACCGGCCCGGCCAGAACAAGTTGCAACCCCATGGGGCGGCCGTAGCGCCGGACACGCCGCAGGCGCCGCGCGCACTCCACTAGAACCCCAAGAAAACAGGCGGCAGCCGGCGCGACGTAATGAGGCAGACTGACGAACTGTATCAGCGCCAGGAAAATCGTGCATCCCCCGGTGAGAAACAGGAAACGCAAGCGCCGGCTCCGTCGGCTTTGCCGCCAAACCGCCCCCATCATCACCAATGGAATCGACAACGCCGGTCCGAAGAAGAACCTCCACAATGTCTGAGCCTTGATCGTGCTGTGCTTCAGTTCTCCGATCACGGTCGAATTCGCGTCATGCCGCTCGCGTTCGTAGTCGTAGTAGCGCTGCATCTCGATATTGGAAAGCTGGACGTCCCGCGCGTGAAACCAGGGCAACCCTAAAGGCCATCCGTAAGCAGCTTGATTCACCGCGTAGGGCGTTCGCCACGCATCGCCCGTCACGGCCTTGTTATACACCAGCAAGGCTCCCACTGCGGCCAAGATCAGCGCCACTGCGGGAACGCACATCCAATAGACCCTGAGCTTCTTACGAAAGGCGATCGCCAACGCCACCACCACCGGCACGGAAACGCCCAGCCCCTCCAGCGGCCGTGTGTAGCCAATCGCGATCGCGCCCAGGGCTAACACCAGGGACAGGGAAATGGACGGCTTCTTGAGGAATCGCGGATAGGCTCCCAGAACCAGCGCTCCGCCCAGCGCCGCCAGGCAGCCGCCGTAATAGCTGTTGATCCAATAACTCGCGACATCGAAGCGCAACACCGCCAGCAGCGCGCCGAACAGCGCCCACGCCGGAGGCGCCCAGGCTTGCAACATCCAACACAGCGCCGCGCACATGGCCGCGCACAGCACCCACACCGCAATCCAGGGGTGACCGGCTAGCATTCCCAACGCCAAGATCGCGGCCGGCCCGGGAAAATAGTCCGAGTTGTAGGTTGGCTGCTGGATGATGTGGAGGCTCTCGAAATGCAGCCACATCGGATGAGTCGGATTGCTCAACCGCCCGTGCGTCAGTGTGTCCGCGAGCAATAGGTGGCTGAATTCGTCCGTCACCTCCGGGTGCGGAACCGGGAGCAGAGGCAGCAACGCCGCGCGTAAGGCCAGAGCGGAAAAGAACACCGCCGTGACGGCCATCTTCCGGCGATACGCCAGCTTTGTAAACGCCCGCCACGCCGGCACGATCGAAAATTTCGGCGTCCACCCCCGATAGACGCATAAAATTACTGCGCCTACCAGAACCGCTTCGAGCAGATTCAGGTCGTAATAGAGTGCATATCCAAGTCCGGAAGCAACGAAGAGAACGAACTCAAGGATTGCGCGTAATCCGAAAGCCACGCCAGTCGTCATCGGCATAAACATTCTCCACCTTCCAGCCGCTGAAGAGCATGTTCCGCTGCTCGTCGTCCCAATTGGCGGGGAGAATCGCGTATTGGAAGTCGTACTCATTCAGCGTGCTATGAATGCGCTTCAGCGCGCCCTCGTGCCCGCCGCCGACGGTGCAAGCCGATGTCACCGGATTCGGCGCATACGCGCGGCCGCAGGCATTCACACTCAGCACCGCCGCATTTGGATTCGCCCGTCCAATGCTATCTAACGCGGCGAAGCCAGGCAAATTGGCTCGCAAGTAGGCGGCGCGGTCGATACGGCCGGCCAGCAGCGGTAACTGTCCCGGCGCCATGTCAATCAGAACTGCGCCCAGCAGTCCGTAGGCGAGAGTGCCGGCCAACGCGGCCGCGATGGAGAAGCGCACCAGCCCCGGCGCCACCGCCCAGTCCTGATCGTAGGCTTCCTTCACCTTGGCCGCCACAAGAACAGTCAGCAGCGCAATGGGAGCCAGTGCGTAGCGGATGGCGCTCATCCGCGATGCCCACAGCAGAAGATAAACCGCAACGTAGAACCAGCATGCTGCCCGGTTTCCGTTGCGCCCGCGTGAAACCAGCAGGGCCAGCGGCGCGCACATCAACAGCATGATTCCCATCGGACTCTCCAAGGGATATTCGAACGCGAGATGGGCGCCATGGAATTGGATGAGCCAGGGCGCTTCCAAGCGCCTCTGCACCCTGGCGATGGGCGAGGAAAACCGGGCAACCTTGGGCGTGACCGCCTCCTCCATTCGCCGCGGAAAGAGCGGATCGCCCGTCAGCAAATACGTCCGTGCGTGCCAATAAAAACCGAACACGGCTAGGATCAGGAAGAACGCCGCGGCAGCGCGTACGCCACGCGGTTTCCGATACAGCGGCGTCACGAACAGCAACACCAACGGAACCGCGCCGAAGGCTGCAACATGCTTCATCCCGAAGCTCGCGGCAATCAGCAAGGCGCCCAGCATCAACCAGCCTCGCTTCGCCCCGCCTTGCCTCACTGACGAGCGCCAGCGCAGACAACAGTACAGCGCCGCAATCTGGAACAAGGCCAGCTCGGTGTCGTTCTTGACCTGGCTGCCGTCCCAAAGAATAAACGGGGTCACCAGAATGGCAGCCACGCCAATGACGATGCCCGCCGCATCGAATTCACAGAGCTTCGCGATCACGAACAGGATCAGCAAAAGGGCAAGAAAGAAGACCGGCGTGATCATCTGCGCCGCCGGTTGCGCCCCTAACGAGTAAGCAGCGGCGACTACAATTTCATATCCCTGCGGATAATACGAATACTCCATCGCCGACACTGGCTGAAGCGCGTGCATCGCCACGTAGAATTGCGCCGCTGGCAGATGCATCTTCACGGCGTCCATGACCAAGGTGGGCGAAAGCGCGGCCACCGTTCCACAAAACACTCCCGCGGCCAGAAAGATCACGCCCACACCGACCAATGGGTGCTCTAGCGCGGGTAGGTTGGCAGCTTCCCTCCACAGACGCCCCATGGCCCGCAAACCTTCGAGCGCATCCCTCCAGCCCAACACCAGCGGAGCCAAGAGCAACAGTAAAAAGACCGGCCAATAGTACGCGTGCAGCAGTCCGAGAATGAATAGCAAGGGACCGAGCGCGGCCGCCCCAATGGCGAATCCCACGCCTACGGTTTCGGCGGCGTTTTCGAAGGCAACTCCGAATAGGCGCGCCAAACTCCGGCCACCCGCGATGCACGCCAGGAAGAACAACGCCCCGACGGCGAACCCGCGCGGCTGTTCAATGGCGGCCAGGCAAATTGCGGCGCCGGCGATCACCGGCAACTCGTAGCGATACCATCGTCCCCGCCTCCAACGCACGTACAGGAAGCACACCGGAACCAACAGTAACAGCAAGCCCACAATCGCCCGAAAGTAAAGCAGGCTGCCATGCACCCGGAAGTATTCCACCTCCCAGCGGAACGGCTTAACGGCTAACACGGCAATAGCGGCAAACCAAGCCAACCACACGATGATCTTCAAGGCGCCGCCCCGGCGATTCTCCATGAGAATCCGGTAGTGTACCATCCCTCGCCACGGTGGGAAGCTGAGATGTCTAAAAGTGATTGAAAATCAGAGGGGTGAACTGCAGGGCAGGTAGCTGAGAGGGCAGTGTTTTGAGGCAGTATTTTGAGGAGGATAGGCGAGGCAGAGGGTTGTCTCCTCGCCTACCCGCCAAAAGATGGCTTAGCTCTGCGTCGAAGCAGCTGACATCACACTGGAAATCTTGCTGAAGATGACGCTGATGCTGGAGGCCACGCCCGGCATAATAGCGCCCGCGGCAACCGCAACGAAACCCGCCATAAGCGCGTATTCGATGAGGTCCTGACCTTTCGTATCCTTCCACACCTTCAGTTTCAAAACCAAATTGGTGATCCGTGTCATTGTTTCTCCTCTCCCTTGCGATGGATTCGTCCATCGCTATTGGTAAGTTATCACCCCAACCCGGTACGATAAATCAGGGTTAGCCCCTAGAACGAACCTAAAATCGCCCTGCCACCGATGGCTGCATTTGGCGGGTCATAGTACTTTCTTCCCCCCTGGTTTTAGAATGAGTTAGCCTAGGTGTCTCCGATTTCGCTGTGGATTCATAGGCCAACCGCAACGCCCAGCCCCCAAAGCCCGCCAGTACTATCGTGATCAACTGCAGGTGCAGGAATTCCGCAAACGCTTGCGTCAGCCACGGAACCATGTACAGCGCCAAGAGCCAAGCCCCAAATGCCTCCCGATCCTGCTCGGACCACTGCTCCCTTTTCGCCGCCACCAGGGCCACGGCCGCTACCGCCAAAACCGCGTCGTATATCGGGGCGTACGCACTGACTACCAGGGTGAAGCACAGAGTGGCCGCCCAAAGCTCGTTCTGGGCTAAGTTCTGCTTGCGCCACCAAGCCCGGCCTAGCACGCCCATGGCGGCTACGCCCACGAGAACCAGCACGCTAGCGGTGACCGCCGGGCTGCTGCCCAGAAGCAAACGAAAAAACGCCGACATATCCACGTATTTGGACAAATGCCACGAATCCGCCGAACCCGCTACCATATGTCCGCTGAAGGCCAAGGTCCTGGCCCACGCCCGGCAGCCGTCCAAACCAACCGTCGCCAGCGAAATCAACGCCATCCCTGCGCCACCCGCCGCCAGTCCGCTAGTCACCCGCCAGCGCCGGCTCACCAGGAGCATCAGAGCCGGCAGCGCCACCAGAGTGGGCTTAAAAAGACACACAGAGAGAACCAGTCCCGCCAGAAACCGCCATTCATTTTCAAGGCACCAGAGAAACAGCGCCCAGATGAAGAAAACTACCGCCGCCATTTGACCGCCAATCCAGGTCTCAAACAGGAATGGCGCCCACGAAAGCGCTAAGAGATAGCCGGTTTTGCGGTCGTCGCGTGTTAAGTGCACCGCGCTGAATAGCGCTTTGAGGCCTGCTACATAAAGGGCGGCCGAGAATCCGAGCCAGGCTATGTATGCCCATGCGTACGGCAGCAAGGCAAAGGGCCGAAACAGCCACCCGATGTACGGGCTTTGCCCAAACACCAGCATCTGCGTTTTAGCCATGCTCGGCAGGATCTCATGCTGCAACCTCACCGCCAGTTCCAGATCGTAGATCCGGGCCGGCGGATAGGTGTTCAGGATCTTGCCAATGGTGTAAAACTCGACGAAATCGCCACCCAGGGCTCTACCCATGAAGGTGCGCCCCTGGAATCCCAGAACCAGCGACGCGCCGCACAGGATCACGCCCGCGGTCAAAGCCATCCAGGCCATGGCGTGGGCTTCGCGCCGGCCCGGCATGGGACCAAAATACCGTCGCCAATTCATCATGCAAGACGAAGGTTTTTGTATTCGTCCATAAGCGCGAAATTCGTCTGCACCGAGGCGACGGTCTCGCCGCGTTGCTCGATGCGCCCGGTGTGCACGTGGCCCAGATCGGCCGCCATCCGCAGGTAGTCCATCTTCTCCGGGTCGATCCCCATGATGCGCGCGCAGGTTGAATCCACGGCCACCAGGTCGCGCCCCATCACCAGCACTCCGGCCGGTTTGGGCGTACCTTGGATCGGTCCGTTTCCTTCCATCCCGATCACGCCGTCCACAATCGCAAATGCCTTGCTCGCGAACTGCCGATTCAAGGCCACGATGGATTCGGAAATCCCGAGATAGTGCAGCTTGTTCTTCGGCCACCCATAGATTGACCCCGGAACAACGCCAAAGAAGTTCTTCATGGAGAGCGTCGCGCCGGCCCAATGGTGCGTCTTCATTTTGGCCAGCGATACGATCAAATCCGCGCCCAATACCGTGTTGGGGAAGTAGAACTGCGATTCGCCCGCGAAACCGCGCACTGGCGATACGTCATCCCGATTCAAGTCCGTGAAGAGGCTCTCGAACTTCGGAACGTTCGCGCGATATTTCGCGTCGTCCGCCAGATCCAGCGTGTCGCGGCGATGCCCCGGCCCTTCGCCGATCTTGACCTCGCGGGCACCTAACCGCGTGAAGACCTCGAGGGCCGCGGCAATCACAGCGGCATCGGTGTTGATCACCGTGGCGGCGTCGAATTCCACCAGGTTGGGCTTTAACAACACTCGCTTGCCCCGCACATCCAAGCCGCACTCCCGGATTCCCTCCAGCATGCGGCTGACGAGATCGTCTGAATACGACCGCGCCCGCATGATCGCCACCGCTGACTTCCCCGCAGGGCCGTCCGGCAACTTCGGCGGCTTCTGCAACTTCATCCCGACGACTGTTCCGACCACTGCGGCGCCCGACAGCCCTACGAACTTCCTGCGTGTCATGCGCGACCTCCCACCTGATTTGCAACCGTGAGCAGCCGGTAGTTGCCTTCCGGATGTCCTAGCGCCTGGACAGCCGCCAGCATAACGTCGCTGGAGGCCCATGCGCTTTCCTCTGGCGTCTCGAGCGACCGTCCGTGACACCGCAACGCAATCTGAAGCCACGCCTTGGCCAGCGACGACTTGGTCTCCTGCCGGAATCGCCGAGCGACATCGAGCGCCCCCGCCAGTTCGCGCTCATTCCGCCCCTGCAACCCCATTAATGCAAGCCCGGTCGTCTCCGGATAGGAAGGTAGATCGTAATTGAAGACGTTCGGATTCCCGCAGTTCCAGCCGCCATCGGAACATCGCCGGCTCAGGACCAGCTTCTCGCCTTCCTGAACGCGGTGTTCGACTTCGGAGGTGCGGTATTGGCTGGCAATCTTCTTTAATGCAACCAGCGCATGCGCCGTCGGCTCAATCCACGAAGCGTTCCCATCGCGCCACGGCCAGCCTTCATGTGAAACATCCAGTTTAGTCTGGATCAGATGGAAAAAAGAGGCCGCGCGCATCGCCAGATCGTGCTCGGCGCCAACCACCCGCAGCAGCCAATCCACTGAGCTGCGCATACTGGCGTCATTCACGCCCCGCACGCTCGCCAGCGTCACCGCGTGCGCTGTCACCCAGGTGCCGTCATTGATCTGCCCGCTCGGCCGGAAACTTCCGTCCGCCAATTGCCACGACCGCAGCAGTTTCCAGGCCCGGTTCAGATCGCCTTCGGATTCCCGCCGGCCGTGCAGAGCCAGCATCGCGTAGGTGGTCGGTTCGAACCAAGAGGCCTTTCCGGGAAAGTAGCTCCAGCCGCCATCCGGGTTCTGGTTCTTGCGCAGAAACTCCAGCCGTGATTCCAGATACAATCCGCCCACGGGAGAAACATCGGCGGATTCAGGTGAAAGCTTTAGGTTAGCCGCAGCTTCAGGAAGATTGCACCGGGCGTCGGTTCGTTCGAGTAAGCTTCCACGTTTTCAAAGCCCAACCGTGCATATAGCGTCAGAGCGTCGGTCATGCCCGGTAATGTATCGGCATAAATCGCTTCGTACCCAATCGCGCGCGCCCTCTCGATCACGTTTTCCAGCAACTGCCTACCCAACCCCTTGCCGCGAAAGGCTGGCCGCAGATACAGCCGCTTCACCTCGCCGGCGCGATCATTCAGCCGTCGCAGCGCGATGGTACCAGCGGGAGTCTCTCCGCTCCAGGCCAGCAACAACGCTCCACCCTCCGCACTGTATATCCCTGGCAGGCCCGCTAATTCCTCGCCAAAGCCTTGAGAGTCGTCCGGTAAGTCTATGGATTTCCAGTACTCTCGCCACAGCTCCCGCAGCGCCGCCAGATCGCCGGGACTCTCCGCGCACCGGATGACAAAATCTCCCGGCATCAGCGCAAAACAGCAAAGCGGCTCACCGAATACCCCAGCGCCGCCCCCAAGAATACGTCAGAAGGAAAATGCGCCAGCGTCGTCACCCGCGAAAATCCGACCGCGGCCGCTAATCCGTACGCCACCACGGGAACCCATCGGCGGTGCTTCCCGTACCGCCGCGCGATCACCGTCGCCACTGAAAACGCCGCAATCTCATGTCCGGAAGGAAACCCGCCATGACCCACCTTGACGCCGCCCGGGCTTTCAAACCATGTATCGGAAAGATCGCCGTTCGCCGGCACTTCCCCCGGCCGCATTCTCCGATCCGCCGTCTTCAACACCGTTGCAAGTATTTCGCTGTCGCCCACCGCCTCGCCCACAAGCAAGGCCGTGTCCCTGGCGTAGGAATCTTTGCGCCAGAGCCCGATCGCGTATAGCGACGCCGGGACGGCCGCGATTCCGATGGACGTGTACGTTCCACTCAACACCGAATTGAAGCCATGGAAAGCGTTTGTGTTCCTGAACGGCTTGTCAGTCCATGGATCAGCCGCGACCAGTCCGGCCGTTATCGCCACCACACCCAGGAACGGGGCCCAATAATGATCGTGCGTCAAGCGGGCCGGGAACGTCCAGATCTGCTTCTGATCGTCGGCGATGTTAGGAACCAACTTTACCCAACTCACGCTCCGTCCGGCCGGAGGAGGATTGGGTGGAGCCGGCGCTGGCGGATCGGCATCCTGAGCCCTGGCGATGCCAACTGCCCCCAGCAAACCAAGAATCGCAGTCGCTGCTTGCTTCATGATCATGGGAAGACGAATGCACGCGGGCTTCCGTTGCTTGAACTTCCCGGTCAGTGCCCGCCCCGGAACAGCGAAAACAGCTCGATCACCAGAATAGCCACCACCATCGCCTCCAGCACGAACGCCCGCGCCTGATGAAACTCGTTCATCATGAACTCGTAGAGTTCACCAGCGGTTCGAAGCTTCTCTTCCACCAGGTTGCGATAGTCGGTGACGCCCACGCGAGCGGCCGCGATCCGGTAGGCGCGCGCGTAAAACATATCGCTCAGGAACTTGATGGCGTTGTCGGTGCGCTCGGTTAATTCGCGCACATCCAAGCGCAGCGTACTCAGCCGCTCGGCCTCGCGCGCCATCCTCCAGCGCCGGAACAAACCACCGCGATGCTCCAGGGTCTTATATACGTGTTCCAAAACGCGAGTTAGAACATCATCGTAGTGACGGAATTCGAGCAGCTGCGTGTTCGCGTATTCCAGCAACTGGATGGTTGGCGCAGCGCCCTCCGCGGTGTCATACACCAGCGCCGCCACCCAGCCAGTGACCAACAAATCGTTCGGATAATAGGACAGGCTCGACTGCAGCACTTCCCGGCGCTCGCTGTCCGCCAGCGGCTGCGATTCTCCGCGCACGATTTGTGCTATTTCTTCTCCGCGCTTGGCGAGCATCATGGACGCCGTCATCGGCTGGCCGTCCTCGTCCAGCGCCTCGCGCAAATGGATGATGTAGTAGTCTTCGCTCAAACGGGCCGGATAAGCCTGCACCAAGGCTGGCGCCGCCCGCTCCATGCGCGACTGGATCAGCTCCGCCGTCCGCCGCTCGATCTCCGGAGCAAGAATCCAGCGGTTCGACAGCCGGATCAATTGCTCCCAATCGGCTTCGAACTCCATTTTCAACTCGACGCTGGCCACGCCATAGTCGAAGTACTTGATGCGAGCCTCGAACTGCTCACCGGTTTCAATGGCGATGGGTTCCGGATACTCGATCGCGGGCGGACGCTCGAAGCGCACATACTCCGGCGCCGGATGCTTGAAGCTGGGCTGCTGCCGGGCGGTCTCGGCGCCCACCAGATCGCGCAACTTATCGATGTGGATCTCTTCAGCCACGTCGTACAACACGAACACCCAAAACGATCCCCGTAGCGGAGCCATCCCTGTATTGTAGGTGGCGCGGGCACCCCAGCTTCATCCCTACGGTTGGTATAACAGTTATACCCGCTTTACTGGTGCCAACCGAAACTGGCAAGCGGCTCAGAGCGAAAACATCGACCAAGGAGGAAGTCCGCTTATATGAAAAGAATTCGTGAATCGAAAAGGCCAGTGTCTGCCGAACAAGTCGCACGGAGAGCGGAGCAAGGCAAAGATGTCTCGGGCTTCTTTAAGCAACCTGGCCGCATGGTGCAGCCGATTCAGCGAGTGAATCTGGATCTCACAG
>Ga0209517_10003367_pt1 | contig 21791 bp, 19 predicted proteins | sample PeaSoiMetSII2010_FD_187695 | JGI IMG/M metagenome (GOLD analysis project Ga0209517, IMG submission 187695) | Peat soil microbial communities from Weissenstadt, Germany - SII-2010 (SPAdes) (version 2) | ecosystem: Environmental > Terrestrial > Soil > Wetlands > Peat | place: Germany...
AACGCACAGGGAGCCATAAACGTCGATCATTTCTGCGCCGGGATCGCCGGGTTTCAAGTAGCCGGCGTGCACACTTATCTGGAGGGCAAGAGCATCGCCTATCGCGATTTTCCCAGCGGCAATGACCTGGCCGTGGCTGATCCGGACGGAATCCGGCTTCAGCTTGCGGCCGATGACGGCTGGGCGCTGCTGTTACGCGGCACGGCCTCACCGGAAACGATTTCGATCGGCGGCGAGCCGATTTTTCGTCCTACCGGCATAGAACACATTCTTCTGAACGTGACCGATCCTGAGAAATCGGCGGCGTTCTACGAGAAGATTCTGGGTCCCGTGACGCAGCGTAACAACAATCGGATCTGGTTTCAGGCTGGAACCGGGCGAATCGGGCTGTTGAAGACTCCGGCCGGCGCTAAAGCCGGAGTGAATCACTACTGTGTTTCGGTCGAGAAGTTCGACTATGACGCTGCCGTCAAGAAGCTCCAGGCGGCTGGCGTCAAGATGGACCCGCCCGAGGTCGCCGGGTCACCGGATCTGCGTGATCCGGACGGGTATCGCGTGCAGGTGATGGGTCCGCGGTAGCATTCAGCCCCCCCTCCCGAATGGCGAGAAGCTCGCGGCGCAGTTCCGCGTTACCTTTAAATCGATTACGCTCCCACGATCGAGCCGCCGAGTCCACGATATAATCAATCCAAATGGACCTGTACGACGAAATCGTACGGCTGCGGAAGCTCGGGCAGAAGTGCGCCGTGGCGACCATCGTCCAGGTAAACGGCTCCATTCCCAGCTTCGAGAGCGCCAAAATCCTAGTGCGGGAAGACGGCTCGTTCATGGGCACCGTGGGCGGCGGCTGCGTGGAAGCCGAAGTCTGGAACGCCGCGCGCGAGGTCATCGAAACCGAAAAACCCCGTCACTTATCCTTCAGTCTGGGCCAGGATGCTGCCTATGACGAAGGCCTGATCTGCGGAGGTCAATTGAATATTTTCGTCGAACCCGTGATTCCGCAACCTCGTGCCTTTATCTTCGGCGGAGGGCATGTCTCCAAAGGGATTTCGAAGATCGCGACGCTGGCCGGCTTCTCCACTTCGATCGTCGACAATCGCGAGGCGTTCGCCAACACGGAACGATTTCCGGAAGCCGAAGCGACCTACGCCGAAGAATACGAGGATGTGTTTCCGAAACTGCCGGTGAACTCGTCCAGCTACATCATCATCGTTACGCGTGGGCATCGCGACGATATGCGCGTGCTGCGCTGGGCCGTGAATACGCCGGCCAAGTATATCGCCATGATCGGGAGCAAGCGCAAGACCATTTCCGTGGTACACGAGCTGGAGAAGGAAGGCATCCCGCGCGAGGCGTTCGACAAAGTATTCGCGCCCATGGGTCTGGAGATCGGCGCCGAGATGCCTGAAGAGATCGCCATTTCCGTGGTGGCGGAGATGATTGCGGTGCGAAGGGCTCCGGATACCGACTGGCGGCAGCTTTCCAAATCGATTTTCGCGCACGACCGGCTGAAGGCCCTGTTGAAGTGATCGCCGGGATCATCCTGGCGGCGGGCGCGTCCAGCCGCATGGGTACGCCCAAGGCTCTTCTCGACTATCGCGGCGAAACGTTCGTGGGCCGGTTAGTACGCGTGCTGGGAACATCGTGCAACCCCGTGATGGTCGTGCTTGGGTACCACGCGGATGTGATTCGGCGGCAGGTTCCGGCGATCGCGAAGGTCGTGGTGAATCCGGACCCGGCTCGCGGCCAGCTCAGCTCTTTGCAAACGGGCTTGGCAGCGCTTCCACCCGAAGCCGATGGGTTCGCATTCATCCCCGTGGACAGCCCAGCAGTTGCCGAAGATACAGTGGCGAAGCTCGCGCGAGCCTTCGAGCATCGGAATCCTTTCACGCTCTTCGTGATTCCCCGTCAGGCCGGCAAGCGTGGTCACCCGGTGATCGCGGCGCGGTCGATCGCGGCCGAGTTTCTGGCTTTGCCGCCCACGGCTGAAGCGCGCGAAGTGGTTCACGCGCACGTCGATCGCACCGAGTACGTGGATGTGGACGACTCCGGCATCTTCACCGATGTCGACGATCCGGAGGCCTACCGTCGTCTGAAGGAACGCGCGGTATGAAGCTCAAGCTGCTTCTGTGGGCAATCGTAGGCTTGGCCCTGCTGGCTGTGGCTGTTCCTTATCTGCCGACCGACGTCCTGCGTCCGGGCATCGAGCGGGCGCTGGAACGGGGACTCGGGCGCAAAGTAGACGTTGGCGGAATCAGCCTGACGCTTTTTCCGGGGCCACTCCCGCGGCCCGGATTCACGCTCGATCGCGTCACGATCCACGAGGATCCGCGAGCGGGGATCGAGCCGCTGGCCTACGTCGAATCCGTGGGTGCCAGCGTGCGCGTGTTGAGCCTGTTCCAACGGAAGCTGGAATTCTCCAGCCTCAATCTGAACGACGCCACCATCAACCTGGTGAAAACCGACGCCGGTCCGTGGAACTTCCAATTCCTGTTGGAGAATAACCCAGCCAATTCCAAGCGAATTCCCGCGATCCGCATGCGCTCGGGCCGGGTCAACTTCAAGTTCGGCGACACGAAATCGGTCTTCTATTTCAATGATGCCGATCTGGATGTGACTCCCTCCGGCGACGGTTCGATGGAGTTGCGGTTCGGCGGCGCTCCCTCGCGCACCGACCGGTCCACGCAGGAGTTCGGACGATTTTTCGTGCGCGGCACGGCGGCTCCTGAAAGCCGGCGGCTGGACTTGAAGGTGGAACTGGAACGCAGCCCTCTGGCGGAAACGCTCCGGTGGATGGACCCGCGCGGGTTCGACGTGCATGGAACGGTGGCGGTGGACGCCCAGCTTTCCGGTCCTCCTTCACATCTGGATGTGTCCGGACAAATCCAGTTGGCCGACGTCCATCGCTGGGATCTTGTCCCGAACGAAGTGGGCGGACTGAAGCTGGGATTTGGAGGCACGCTCGATCTTCGCGGCGAGCATCTGGATTTGCAGACCACAGCGGACCAGAGCGGCTCCCCGGTTGTGATCCGCTTCCGTTCCTGGGATTTCCTGAAGAGTCCGCACTGGGACGCCGGCGCGGACCTGCAACAAGTGCCTCTGGCGACGATGCTCGCGGTGTGCCGCCACATGGGTGCTACCCTGCCCGAGAACCTCTCGGCGCAAGGCGCGGTATCGGGATCGGTAACCTACAACGAGCCGCAGGGGATGCAGGGGCGGTTGGTGCTGCGGGATGCGTCGCTAAGCGTGCCGGAAGCGGAGACGGATGCCGCGCCGGTGGAAGCGCCGTTGGCCACAGTGGATATCAGCGGCCGCACGATCAGCCTGGAGAGCGCTTCCGTACACATCGGCGAGAAGCAGAGCGCGGAGATCGAGGGCAGCTACGATCTGGACCAGCCGCGCTCCCTGGATTTGAAAATCACCACGCGCGGATTGAGCGTCGCATCGATGCGCTCGTTCGGGCTGGAGGCCATCCCGCTCATGGGGCAGACGCCCCAAGGAACCTGGCGAGGGTGGGCACGCTATGAAGGTGGCGACTGGTCCGGCGAATCCGAGCTGCAAAATGCCCGGATCGCACTGGATGGGCTGGCCGAACCGCTATTGATTAAGTCGGCGTCGGTGAGCCTGAACGGAAAGCGGGTGGCCGTGAACCGTTTGCAGGCGAAAGCGGGTGCAATTGCGATTACCGGCAGCTATCGCTGGGAATGGGACTCCGAAGAGTCCGGCAAAGTTCGGCCCGACAAATTCGATTTGAAGATCGATGAGGCAGACGTCGCGGAACTGTCCCGCCTGTTCGCGCCGGCGCTACTTCGCGACCGCGGCTTTCTGGCGCGAACGCTCCGGCTGGGAGCGAATGCTCCGATTCCCGCCTGGCTGAAAGCGCGCCGAACCGAAGGCACTGTCTCCATCGGCTCACTGACGGCGGGTGATCTGCGATTGCGCGAAGTCACTGCACAGATGAAGTGGAACGGCCCCGTGGTGCATCTGACCGAGTTGGCCGGATCGAGCGATCCAGCAGAGTTTGCCGGAGATCTCGCCATCGACCTGAGCACCGGGAGTCCGCGCTACCACTTCGACGGAAAAGTGACCGACATCGCCTATAAAGGCGGCAGGCTTGATCTGGAAGGAATCCTGGATGCTGAAGGCGACGGCGCGGACCTGTTTGACAGCGCCCACGCCGAAGGGACGCTGCGCGGCCGGGCGATCCTGTTCGCGCCGGACACCGAGTTCCGCGCGGTCAGCGCCCGGTTCGAGATGCTGGGCGGCGGCGCGGGCTCGCGCTGGAAGCTGTCGAACGTCGAGGCGAATCAAAGCGGCGAATCGCTGGCCGGCACCGGAGCCTCCCAGGCCGATGGCAGATTAGTCCTGGAGCTGGTCAGCCGCGGGAAGCCGCTGCGCTATACGGGAACGCTGTTCACGATGGCGGCTCAGCAGTAGGCGTCGAGAAGAGTCTCGACACGGCACGCAAGAGTGCGTGCGCCACAGTGGCGTGAACTTTAGTTTGCCGCGTCGGCACTCCTGCCGACGCCTGGCGTTTTTCCGTCGTAAGCGTGGAGCTTGTCCAGCGGTGGCTCGATGTAGCCGATCCCCCGTCCGGCGCAGGCGATGCTGATCCACAGGAGAAGTGAGAGCGCGGCGGCCAGCTTTGCTCGGCCGGGAATCCGCCGGGCTTGATCGAACGAAGCGGCGTTGTTGTAGACGCTGCCGCGAAACACCAGCGCGTGGACGGCGACCAGTACGAACAGCGTCAGCTTGATCCGGAAAAAGGTGTTGTAATAATACTCTTCCGCCTTGGAGCTCGCCAGCAGGATGCCGCACGTGGCTACGAGCAGAAACCCGATCCGCTTGGGCCAGCGTAGCTGATTGACCACGTCCGCAACCGGCTGGTTGCGCAGAATCACTCCCAGCAGGCGCAGGTCGGTCGCCAGAACGGCTCCGGCGAACAGCGCAATCGCGGTCAGGTGACTCGCCAGGATGATCGGATAGGTATACGCCGACATGCGAAGGTAGCTCGCCCAACCGGTACCCTGAATCCATTGTGCGAGTTCGAGTGCAGACATAGCTTAACTATCCGGCGTCACGATGAACGCGATGAAAATTCCGGCGAAGATGATGCTGGTCCAAAGCGCCAGCGAGATACACGCGACGGTCTTGCCGCGATCCGCCGGCAGCTCGCCGCGCAGCAATTTGCGCCGGATGGTGTAGTGGAACACAAGCGCTAGAACCAGCAGCACCATTTTGATCTGGAACGACCGGTTCAGATAGTACATGTCGGGGTCGGAGGAGAACAACATCGGACCCGATATCAGGACCAAAATCAGCCCGAACAGGGTCCACGGAGCCAGGGCCTTGGCAAGATCACCGGCGTTCTGGCGCAGTCCGAATCCCAACAGGCGGAAGTCCACCAGCGCGATGGTGCCGATGGCAATGGCGAATCCCACGATATGAAAGCATTCCAGAATGGGAAAGGCCAGCGCGCTTTCGTTCAGCGGATTCTGGAAGGCGATCAACATGGTTCGGGCGAACGGGCCATCACAAAAGCTACCACAGAACGGATCACACTTGGAGACTTCCGTTCACCTGCGCGCGGAGCTGGCCGTAGTTCACCACTTGAAAGAAGGGATGCTGCTGTGGCGGCGCAATGAACCTGGTTCGGCCCTGAGGATCCTCCCAAACGACGGCGAGTTCTCCGGCAAATCCCGCACGCGCGGCTGCCGTTTGGAGGGCAGCGTAAGCCGGCACCTGGTCCGCATCGGGAAATGCGACCAGCAGTGTTGCTCCTCGGATATTCAGGTAGGCGACGGGGATCGTACTATTTAGTTTAGGCATGATCAGGAAGCTACGGAAGCTATTCGATGCGGAGTTCTATCTGCGCGCCAACCCGGATGTGGCTGCGGCGCGGATGGATCCTTTCAAGCACTACGTAAAGTACGGCGCCGCAGAGGGGCGGCAGCCGCATCCTTTGTTCGATCCGGCACACTATCTGGCAAGCTGTCCGGCCGCCCGCGACGCAGACAATCCACTGCTGCACTTTCTGGAACAGAGCGGCTCATGGGTGAATCCGCACCCATTGTTTGATTGTGATGCTTATCTGCGCGCGCACCCGGACGCTGGTAATCCTTTGGTCCATTATTCCGCCGCAGGTCCGCGCTCCGCTGAGGAAGGAAGCCAGTTCGGGCAATGCTGAAAGAAGCCGCGGACGTGCGCTTCGTCCTGCTGCACTACCATTTCTTCAAAAACGCCGGCACCACTATCGAAGAGATCCTGGCGCACAGTTTCTATGAGAACTATGCGCGCCTGGATACCGAAGATTTCGACGGCAGCGTGAGCCAGCAGCAACTGGTTTCCTACCTCCAGCGCTACCCTCGGATGAGGGCTGTTTCGAGCCATCAGTTCCGCTATCCAGTCCCCCAAGCTCCTGGATACATTTTTCTCGACCTGTGTTTCCTGCGCAACCCCATTGACCGCATCCGGTCGATGTACGATTACTTCCGCGAGAAGCCAGTCCCGGGCGAGCCGGCCAGTGAGCTTGCGCGAGAGGGTCCGGTGGGCGCGTTCGTCGCCGGGCTGGTGGAACACCATGCGTATCGGGTCAGCAACGTGCAGGTGAACCTGCTGGCGAACGGCATCGTCAACGATCCTCCGGTGGAAACGGACCTGATTCGCGCCACCGAAGTAATGCTGAAAACATCTTTCCTGGGCGTGGTGGATTGTTTCCACGAAAGTCTCGTAGCCGGGCAGCATTTTATTCGGCCGGTGTTCCCGAATCTTGCTCTGGCGCAACAGCCGGCCAACGTTTCCGGGGGACTGGAAAACGCGATGCAGGCGAGAGTCGAGAAATTCCGGCAAGCATGCGATGCGGACGTCTACGCCGAGCTGGTGCGGCTGAACACGCTCGATTCAGAGCTGGTGAACCGCGCCCGGGCCGAAGTGCGCCGGCGGTTTTCGATGGTTCCGGACGGGCCTGCGCGGCTGCGCGAATTACAAGAGACGGTCGGGTCTAAAACATCAGCTTGAGCCCGAACTGGATTTGCCGGGGAGTCGTCGCCAGGGTCGAGATCATTCCCGCCGTGGGGTTGATGGAATAAATGGGCGCCGTGGCCGAGCCCGTGTTGGTGAACACGGTTTGATTCGGCGCACCATAGTTGCTGTGGTTCATCAGATTGAAGAATTCTGCGCGGAACTGCAAGCCGACTCGCTCCGATATCGCGATATTCTTCAGCACCGAAAGATCCACCTCCGCTAGCCCGGGTCCGCTAAACACTCCCCGTCCCAGGTCTCCGAACGTTCCGTAAGCCGGCACGCTGAACGCATTGGGATTGAACCACTGATTCGGATTACCTGTGACGACCGGGCCGGTGAAGGCCGAATTCAGATCGGGCCGATCTGGATTTCTGGTATCGCCGTCGCCGGAACGGTTCAAACCGATCTGGGGCGTAAAGGGGAAGCCGCTCAGCAAGGTCGTAATCTCGTTGAGCTGCCAGCCGCCGATGATCCTGTTCGCATTCGTGCCGGCATTCCCCATCCAGCGCTGGCCTCTACCGAAGGGCAGATCGTAGTGAGCCGAAAAGCTGGCTTGATGGGCAGCGTTCAAAGCCGACGGTCCCCAATCGCGCTTGAGATCGTTGCGGTCCATCACCATCTGGGGCTGGTTCGCGCCCTGGGCGATGGTCAGTGCCGAGTTTTCGTCCAGATTCTTTGACCAGGTGTAGTTGGCCCGAATCTGGAATCCTCGCGCCAGGCGATGGTTTAGGTCGATCTGCAGCGCGTTGTAGCTGGTATTACCTTCCGAATACCAGAAAAATCCATTGGACACGTACGTCGTGGGACGCGTTCCAACCGGAATATACTGGGCCCCCTCAGGCACATGGCTCTGGAGCGCGGTCCCGACGGCGGTGCCACCGGAAGTGGTGCCTCCGGCAGTGCAACCAGCCGGATTGGAACAGATCTGCGCGGGAATGCTGTTGGGATCGATACTGATGAACTGGTGATATCCGAACGATCCCACGTAGGCCACCCGCAGACTCGTGTTGCGGTCGAGTTGTTGTTCGATGGTGAAGTTCCACTCCTCCACCGTGGGAGTCTTGGCATCCGGCTGTATTCCCACGGGCGCGTAGATAGAGCACTGCGCGCTGGGAATCCCCGGTCCGCAGGGCTGCAGCGGCACTGTGTTGGGAAACACCGGCACGGCCGATGGCAGCAAACCGGTAACGGTGACGGTCCCGTTATAGGGATACAGCGAGTTGAGCTGGAACGCGAGATCGTCGATCAGCGAGTAATACAGTCCGAAACCCGCGCGGATGGCGGTCTTTCCCTTGCCGAACGGGTCCCAGGCGACGGCGCCTCGAGGCGCGAACAAGTGGGTCGCGTTGTTTTGGGTGAAGGCGGAATTGCCCACGCGAGTATTAGGCAGCAGGATGCCGTTGCCGTCGGTAATGTAGTTGGCGGCGCGTCCGGCCACTTCATTCCATCCGGTGGTGAATTCGTCCCGCAGTCCGAGCTGCACCGTAAGATTGCGCCGAAGCTTGATGGTGTCGTCCACGTACCAGGCGCCGAACAAACTTCTCCATCCGAGCTCGTTGGCGGTAGGAACCACTTGAAAATTGGTCAGTGTTCCCGCCAGGAATGTGGTGAGGCTCGCAAACGTAGCCACGCCGAGCTGCCGGGAGGCGACGTCCTCATTGTCCTGGAGCCGCTGGAACCAAACTCCGGCATTGATCTGGTGCATCCCTTTGTTGTAGGAAATGCCATCCGAGAACGTGTAGAGATTGCGCCGATTCCATACGTTCGCATTGTTACTGGGACCGGCCGCCGTAAGAGCCGAAGATCCGGTGGTAGTCTGCGCGCCGCCGACCACAATTCCTCCCGGTCCATATCCCGTGACAAAAGACAGATTGGAGGGGAAGGTCACCGTGGAAGAGGAATCGTAATTGAATCCCGACCGCGAATAGCCGGCCCGGAACGTGTTGAGCAAACGGGGCGAGAAAACATGCGTTTCTTCCAGGCTCGTCACCTGATTCTGAAGCTGGAGAGCGGAGGCAAACAGAGGATCGGGCGCCGGAATCACGCTGTGGCCGTTATCGATGGTGTAGGACGCCGACAGCGTATCGTGCTCCCGCAGATTGTAGTCCGCCCGCATGGTCCCGAAATCTTCGTGTACCGGATTCTTGGGATTGTAGGTCGCCTTGGCGATTCCCGTTCCCAGAGAAGGGCCATTGGGCAAGGGCCATAGCGCCAGATATTTCAGCATCGCCTGGTTGATGCCGGAAGGGTTCGGAAGATTGGCCGGATCCGGGACCGTGCTGACGTTGGTGGTGGCTAGGGCTTGCCGGAATCCTTCGTAGTTGCCGAACAGGAATAATTTGTCTTTTTTGAGCGGTCCTCCCAGCGAGCCGCCGAACTGGTTCCGTCGGAAGGGCGGCGCGGAGGCTCCCAGATCGAAGGGGCTGCGCGAGTCGAGGTCGCTGTTCCGGATAAACTCATACACCGATCCATGGAGCAAATTCGTTCCGGATTGTGTGACGACGCTGACTTGCCCGCCCGCGCGTTTGCCATACTGAGCCCCGTAAGAATCGGTGAGGACATTGAATTCGCGCACGGCGTCGATCCCCAGCAGATCGCCGCTGACGCCTCCCGGAGTGACCGCCAGCTGGCTGGTGCCGGTGTATTCGATTCCATTCAGCAGCACCACGTTTTCCATGGGACGCCGTCCCGCCACGGAGAACGTGTTTCCGTTGCTGGTACTGGTCCCCGCGCTCTTCAGAACATAGTCGATGATTCCAGGATTCAGAGTCATCAGATTGTCGAAGCTGCGGCCGTTGAGCGGCAACTCTTTGATCTGACGTTCGTTCACCAGTCCAGAAATAGCCGAGGTGGTGGTGTTGACCAGGGGGCTCTCGGCGGTTACGGTGATTTCTTCAGAGACCGTACCCATTTCCAGGCGCAGATTCGCGACGGCTTCTTGTCCGACTGCCAGGTTGATTCCCAGGCGCACCGCCGCTTTGAATCCGGTTTTTTCGGCGCGAACTTCCTGCGGGCCCACCGGCAGCGAGACGATCCTATAGGTTCCACTCTCGTCGGTGGTGGCGCTCCGCGTGGCGCCGGTCTCCACGGATTTCACGGTGATGGTCGCTCCGGGAATACCGGCGTCGGTGGCATCCAGGACGCGTCCGGAGAGCGCGCCGGTGACCTGCGCCCATCCACTCTGGGCAATCGCCAGGAACGTCAACATACCGATGAAAAGCAGTTTCTTCATGGAATCTCCTGTGTTTCAGCGGCTCAAAAATCAAGCTTTATATCGGGGCCGAACATGCGAGCTCCCGCGCCCTCCCGGTTGCCCCATCCCAATGCCGACATCCGGTCAGGATGCGCGCTGAACACAATCTGAAAACTGGCGGCTTCATCGGGACCCTCTGGAGGCTTTCCCCGCATTGGGGACACCAAAGCCAAGTACTTAAGAATAGTATAGATGTCCCCCGGCTCCGGTAGGGTTACATCGAATTCCTGGGTCTTCAGCCGGACGCGGGTTTCCCCCAGTGACAAGTGATACGCCAGAAATGCGGAACACTCGATGGCGGATTCGAACCACTCTTCCGCGCCAAAGGGAACGTCCAGATCCAGATAAATCAGGACGCTCCGTTCCTGCTCGCGGGCGTACTCGCGCACCTGGAGGTCGCGCGTGTGGGCCGTGGCCTTCCAGTCGACGTGCCGGGCGCTTTCCAGCGCTTCATAGGGCCGAATACGGTAAAAATCGTGACCCCGCCCGCGCTGGATCATTTCCAATTCGCCGGTTACGGCGGCCAGCAGCGATTCGAATCCGGGTTGCGGATCGAGGCAGGGATACACCAGAATCTCGTGCCGGGCGGTGATCATTTCGCGGCGTTCGGCGAATCCGAACGGGAAGCGTGTCGAGAACTGGAAGCTGCGTTCCTTTTGCGCGCCACGCCGGGCAAAGTAAACATCGACTGCCTCTTCGACTGTGCCGCCCCCCGGTAAAACGGGGAAGTAAAGAATCGTGTCGAAGCCGCTTTCGGCTACGCCTTCGAGGTGAATGCTGAAAGAAGGAATCCAGCGTTTCGTGTTTTTCAACCGGACGCCCGCGCGGACTTTTCGCCGCGCCGAGATGTGCTGGGGCAAGAACAACTCCAGTTCCAGACCGGCTAAACTGAGCTTGCTGATGAATCCGGAGATCATGAAGGTGGCGAGCATCGCCGCCAGGATCAGGAACATCAGGTTGTTGGCGGACACGAACGCGATCAGGGCCACTACCAGTAGCGTCGCGGTATAGGCCAGGCCGGTGCGCGTGACTTGCTGGCGCAAATGCAGCGGCCAAACCGACTTGCGCCGAAGCCAGGATTGCAGCGAAGCGAGCACGATTGCCTTCAGTGTACCGTTCGGGTGGGGTCAGGCTTTCGAGCCTGCCGTCGGCTTTCCAGCCGGCGATTCGCGAAGATTGATGAGCCGGGCGGAAGCCCGGCTGCGGCCTGGAAAGGCCGACCCCACGGGTCTACACTCGAGACGCGACCCGCGCGACCGCATTCACGATCTTGCGATAAGGAATCTTCTCGAACGAATCAAATCCGATCCACTCACCATCCCGCCAGCTCGATCCATGCCAGCGCACCAGAATCGCCAGATGTTCAAGATCTGGAGTGGTGCCCGGTGAAATGCCCGCGCAAAGCTCGCGTAAGCGCCGATCCATCGAAGCATTTTCCAGAAAAGTAGCGTCTTCCGAAAAAGAAAATGTCCGCGGCTCCAGCCACCGCCCACCCGCGAGAAAGAAGAGATCCACAGCTTCCGGTTCCGCCGAGGGCACGACCGCTACGCCTGCCAGCCGGTCGAGGACACGGGCCAAATCACCCGCACTAGCCTGCACTTCGGCGATGCGCATCAACCGCTGATGCAGGCGCTCGGCTTCCTCGAACTGCATCGAGGCGCTGGCCTGATCGCGAGCCGTCTCGGCCGATTCTTGCAACGAGGCTCCTTCGGTGCGCAGGAATTGTTCGACGCGAACGGCCTCGTGCCGGTACTCTTCAACGGATACCACCTGCTGGCAGGGCCGCAGGCACTTGTTCATCTCGCCGTAGATGCATCCGGGATGATCGGGCGCAGGCGCCAGATTCTCCTCGCAGCGCCGCAGTTGAAACAGGTCCAGCATTTCGTTCTGAAATCGTTCCGCGGCCGCGCGTCCGGCAAAAGGTCCGTAATACAACCCGCGGCCCAGCCGCGTCGTGAGCATCGTTCTCGGGAAGACATTCTCGGTCAGCCGCAGAAACACGGGCGGCTTCAACCGCGTGATGCGCGGCACATCCTCCGGAAAATACTGCTTGGCGAGGTCCAGATGGATGAGCGCGGATTCGAGCTTCGATCCCGTAAGCCAGTATTCGATCCGCTCCGCCACGCCCTTCAGGTTCAGTACGCTCGAGAGCCGGTCGCGATTGGAGATCAGGCGTTTCAATCGCCGGCGCAGAAGGGCCGTTCGAGCCAGGTAGGGCGCCCCTTGGCCGGCCCACAGCAGGAAGACGGCCGGGCGGTCGGGGAGCGATTCCAGATCGGATGGGAGCGCGGTGAGCGGTTCGCGCATCAGCATCAATTGTAGCGGTAACCTCGAAGGATGCCCTCTCTGGAGCGCACGGCCGCCCGCGTGGCCCTGGCTGGGATCGCGGCGAGCGCCGTGCTCGCGGCGCTGAAGACCGGCGTGGGCCTGGCCGCGCACTCCGTGGCGACGGTCTCGGACGGTCTGGAATCGGCCGCCGACGTGGTCTCATCCGGGCTGGTGTACCTGGGACTGAGGATCGCCGCCAAGCCCGCCGATGAGGACCATCCCTACGGCCACGGGCGCTTTGAAACGTTGATTGCTCTGGCCGTGGGTGTGCTGCTGGCGGTAGCCGGCGCGGCCATCTGCGGCCACTCCCTCCAAACCAGCCATCAGACGCCCGCGCTGTTCGCCATTTGGCCGCTGGGCTTGTCCATCGTCACCAAATCCGTTATGTCGGTCGTGAAGATGCGAGCAGGCCGGGCAGCCCGCAGCGCCGCGCTCACCGCCGACGCCTGGAACGATTCGGTCGACATCCTTTCCGGTTCCGTGGCCCTGATCTCAGTGCTGCTGGCGGTCTTCGTTCCCGAGCATCTGCGCAACGCCGACCGATACGGCGGGTTCGTGATCGGGCTGATCGTCATTTTCATGGGTTTCCGGGTGGTGCGCGAGACCGCGCTGCAATTGATGGACACCATGCCCGCTCCTGTCCAGATGGATGCGCTTCGCAGCGAAGCCCTGAGGGTGCCAGGAGCGCTAGGCGTGGACAAATGTTATGCCCGCAAGACCGGACTGCGTTACCATGTCGATCTGCACCTGGAGGTGGATCCCAACCTCACGGTCTTGGCCTCGCATGAAATCGCCCGCGCGGTGAAGCGTCACTTGAAGAATCGCCTGGATTGGGTAGCAGACGTTCTGGTTCACGTCGAACCACACCTCTAATGGAACGCACGTAATGGAAAATCGTGAAATCGCCCGCATGCTTTGGGAAACTGCCGACTTGATGGAAATCGCCGGCGAGGATGGGTTCCGTATCCGCAGCTATCGCAACGCTGCGTCGGTGATCGAGGGTTATCCGGAGCCTATCGCGGCAATCCTCAAGGATCCCGAGAAGAAAGTGACCGATATCCCAGGAATCGGCAAGGGAATCGCGTCGGCGCTGGAGGAAATCGAGCAGCGGGGAAGCTTCGAACGCCGTGATCAGATGCTTGAGGTATATCCACCTACTGCACTGGAATTACTAAAGATCCAAGGCTTGGGGCCAAAGGGAATCCGAACCCTGTTCGAGCACTACCGGGTTTCGACCATCGATGGCCTGGAGAAGATCTGCCAGGAGCAGAAGCTGCGCGAGCTGCCCCGCATGGGAGCCAAGCTCGAGGAAAAGGTGCTCCGCTCGATCGCGGCCTACCGGCAGCGCGCGGGCCGATTCCTGCTCAGCTTCGCCTACGATGTGGCCGACGAAATGGTCGCGTTCCTGAAGGGCATCAAGGGCGTCGAAACGGTGACGCCGGCGGGTAGCCTGCGGCGAGGCAAGGAGACCGTCGGCGACCTCGATCTTCTGGCTACCGGCCCCGGAGCCGAGGCGGCCATCGAGCCGTTCACCAAGCATCCGAAAGTCCACGAGGTGCTGGGAAAAGGCGCGAACAAGGCCAGCGTCAAGTTCGGCCTGGAAGGATTGCAGGTGGACCTGCGGGCGCTGCCCAAGGAAAGCTATGGATCGGCGCTCCAATACTTCACGGGGAGCAAGGAGCACAGCATCGTCCTGCGGAGCCGCGCGCAGAAAATGGGGCTGACCCTCAGCGAATACAGCCTGTCGCGCGTGGACACCAAGGAGATCGTCGCGAGAGAGACCGAAGCGCAGATCTATGAGGCCCTGGGCTTGCAGTGGATCCCGCCGGAACTGCGCGAGAATCAGGGCGAAATCGAGGCCGCCGAAGCGGGCAAGCTGCCGAAGCTGGTCGAGCTCGGCGATATCCGCGGCGATCTGCACATGCACACGACCGAAACCGACGGCCGGGCGACGCTCGAAGAGATGGCCGAAGCGGCCCGAGAACGCGGGTACGAATACATCGCGATCACCGACCACTCCAAAGCCCTGGCGATGGCCAATGGCCTGGATGAGAAACGGGCGGTGGCGTTCGCCCATCAGGTGCGTGAGATGGACCAGAAAGCCCTGGGGATTCGCGTGTTCTCGGGCCTGGAATGCGACATTCGCCGCGACGGCGCCATGGACCTGGCAGACAGCGCGCTGGGCGAGCTCGATTTCGTGATCGGCAGCGTCCACAGCTACATGAATCTGGAAGCCGCGGAGATGACGGACCGGCTGCTGCGGGCGCTCGAATGTCCGCATTTGCGCGCGCTCGGGCATCCCACGGGCCGCATTCTTCTGAATCGCGATGCGTACCCGTTCGATTTTGATGCGGTAGCGGCGGTCGCGGCGCGGCGCAACGTCTATCTCGAAATCAACGCCAGTCCCGAGCGCCTGGACTTGACGGCGTCTTTGGTGCGGGCGGCAAAAGCCCGGGGGGCGAAGTTCGTGATCTCGACCGACGCTCATCATCCCAAGCATCTGGCCAACATGCGTTACGGCGTTCTCATGGCGCGGCGCGGGTGGCTGGAGGCTGGCGATATTCTGAATACTCTGCCTGTGAAGCAGTTCGCGCGGGCCATCAAATCCAAATGACAAATCACTCCACCTGCGGCGCACGCACTCTTGCGTGCCGCCTCGACACTCGTGTCGAGGCCTCGACCGTGCGTCGAGAAGAGTCTCGACGCGGCACACACGAGTGTGTGCGCCACAAACACGAGAAAGCCATATGAAGCTAATTTCCTCTACTGAACTCATCCACACACCAATCTTCTCCGTGACCTCGGATCGCGCCCTCGATCCGGACGGCTTTGAAATCAAGCGAGCGATTGTTCAGCACGGAGGCTCAGCCGTCATGATGCCGATCGACGATCGCCGCCGCGTGCTTCTCGTGAAGCAGTATCGTCTCCCCGCGCGCCGCTACATGTGGGAGCTGCCCGCTGGCCGCGTCGATGAAGGCGAGACGCCGCTCCAGGCCGCCAAACGGGAACTGGTGGAGGAAGCTGGTCTGCGCGCTAAGAAGTGGGCCAAGCTGGCTGAGTTCTATCCGAGTCCCGGGTTTCTAGCCGAGAAGATGACCATCTACACGGCGCGAGACTTGATCCAGGGCGATGCGACTCCGATGGAGGACGAACGCATCGAAACCAAGTGGTACACGGCGCGCGAAATCGACACGCTGATTCAAACAGGCAAGATCATCGATGCGAAGACGATGATCGGGTTCCTACGCTGGCAGCGTTACCTCGGAGGAAAGTAAACCCCGAAGGTAAGTAAACATAGCTTCCAGCGCCTGCGCGCGATGGCTTACCAGCATCTTGTCGCCGATGAACGCTTCGCCAAAAGTGCATCCGAAGGGTGGGTAGTAGAACAACGGATCGTATCTGAATCCGCCTGAGCCGTGCGGCGCATCCAGAATGTGGCCTTCTACCTCTCCGCGAAAGATGTGGATCAGCTTGCCACCCTTGATCAGCGCGATAACACAGACAAAACGCGCTGTCCGATCGGTGTGCCCTGCCATTCGCTGCAACAGGAGCGCATTGTTGTCGGCGTCGGTCGCCTCGGGACCTGCGTAGCGCGCCGAATGCACGCCCGGCGCGCCACCAAGCGCATCGACCTCTAGCCCTGAGTCATCGGCAAAGAGGTATCCATCGACGAAGCCCCCGTAGTACTCGGCCTTGCCGATGGCGTTTTCTTCAAACGTGGACCCGGTCTCCTCGGGTGGCGGAACGGGGCGGGGAAGCTGCCGCACGTCGAAATCGGGCGCGGCGAGTTGGAACTCCCGCAGCTTCCCCGGATTCGACGTGGCGCAATAGACGATCACTGATTCTCGAACGTCTTCTGGATCGCTACCAATTCGCCGATCCCTTGCTTCGCGAGCGCCAAGAGTTGGGCCAACTGAGCGTCGTCGAACGCCGTTTTTTCCGCCGTGGCCTGCACTTCGACGAATTTCCCCGCGCCGGTCATCACCACGTTCATATCCACTTCCGCGGAAGAGTCTTCCTGATAGCAAAGATCGAGCATCGGCGTCCCCCCGATGATGCCCACGCTGGTGGCGGCCACGAAATCGCGAATCGGCGATTTCTTGAGCGCTCCAAACTTCACCAGTTGCCGCAGGGCAGCCGAGAGCGCGATGTAGGCGCCGGTGATCGCGGCCGTGCGCGTTCCGCCATCGGCCTGCAGCACGTCGCAATCGAGAATCACGCTGCGTTCGCCGAGCGCGTCCATATCGATCACCGATCGAAGCGATCGCCCGATCAACCGCTGGATCTCCATAGTCCGGCCGGACGCCCGCCCTTTCGACACCTCGCGGGCTGTGCGCGTCGACGTAGCCCGCGGCAGCATCGAGTATTCTGCTGTCACCCAGCCTTTGCCCGAGCCGCGCAAGAACGGCGGCACGGATTCTTCCACCGACGCGGCGCACAGCACGCGCGTGTTGCCGACTTCAATCAGCGCCGAGCCCTCGGCGGTCAGCAGGTAATCCGTGGTGACTTTCACCGGGCGCAGTTGGCCAGGTTGTCTTTGATCGATACGCATTCAGCTCCCAGACCGCATGACCAGATAAAGAAGCCAGAAAATCAGGCCGAAACCTATCGCGATGACCACTGCGCAAGGAAGCAGCCCCCGCTTGGAGTCAGTTTTCTTCTTCTTCGATCCTGCCGGTTTGAATTTTGCCATTACGAAGTAAGCTTAGATCTTAGCGCGTGGCTCGCGCGGTTGGCGTAGAAAGTTCAGCAGCACGTCGGCCGATCCGTCAAAGAAGCCGTCCAGCAGGTGTTTGAGCGCATGCTCGCGCATGGCATCGCGGCTCACCTTGGGGCGGTACAAGTACGAACGTCCCGGCTTGCGGCGCGTGACGCAGCCGCGCTTCTCCAGACGGTCGAGCAGCGTCATGACCGTTGTATACGCCAGGATGCGCTCCTTCGATACTGCTTTTCGAACGTCGTGGACCGTACCCTCGCCGAGCCGCCACAGCGCCCGCAGGCAGATCAGTTCGAGCGCTGGGGGCAGCCCCTTGGATGCGGCTGGGCGTTTCATCCGCGCAGTCAAGAATTGTTTCCGAGCGCGCCCTTCAGCTTATCGGCAAACGCGGACACCGGCTCAGCCGCTCGCGGAGCCGGTTTCGGCGCGGCCGGCGTTTCAACGACTGGTTCCGGAGACCCGTCCAGGTACTTGCTTTTCTTAAGGGCCGCCCGATCCAGCGCCGAATTGTAGCCGGTCCACACGCCTTGAATCTGCGGGTCGCGATCGATCAAGGCCCGCATGCACTCCATCTTGGAGTCCATGTTGTCCAAAAGATGGAGCAGTAGTGCTTCGGGAAATACCGGAATTTTGGGCGAACCGAACGCCAGCTCGCCATGATGGGAGAGAATCATGTGCACCACCAGCTCCCGCAGGCGCGGCGGGAAGTCCGGCATTTGCCGCATCTTCTCGAGCACCATTTGCGTGCCGATCTGGATGTGTCCCAGCAGCTGCCCTTCGGTGGTGTAGCCGAAGCTGCGCGCGTAGTGCAGCTCGCGGATCTTGCCGATATCGTGCAGCAGCACGCCCGTGAGCAGCAGATCGAAATCGATGTGCGGATAGTGCGCCGCGCTGACCTTGGCTAAGTTGCACAGCGAAAGAACGTGTTCGATCAGGCCGCCGATCCAGTTGTGATGGACGGTCTTGGCTGCGGGCGCCGTGCGGAACGCAAGGGCAATCTCCTCGTCCGCGAACACCGCTTCAAGGAGCTGTTTCAAATGTGGACTGGACATGCCCGCGATCCAGCCTTGAAGCTCGCGGAACATCTCGTCCCGGTCGCGCTTGGAGGCTGGCAGATAGTCGGCCAGATCCACTTCCGATTCCGGCACAGGCTGGATCTTGTGCAACGTGAGCTGCGGGCGATTCTGGAAGATCTGCAGCAATCCTTTGATGCGCACGAAATCGTCGCGCTCGAACGTGCTGAGGGCTTCCGCCGCGTTGTCCCACATCTTGGCGTCCAGTTCGCCGGTGCGGTCGGTGAGAGTCAGGGAAAGATAGGGCTCGCCCGATTTCTTCTGGCGCACGTCCTTATACGAAACCAGGAACGTGCCTTGAACAGTTTGGTTGGGCTGAAGCTCACTAAGATAGGGCGACTTCATTGACTCCTAGCGCCGGCTCTTAACGGGATGACGATGATCCCGACGATTTCGTCCCCGGAATCGGGAGCAGGCCTAGGACCTTCTTCCTCGAAGGGTTCGCCAGGACCTGTTCTTTGGTTACGGTCTCGGGCTTGAGCTGCGCGGGATCCTGCCAGGTCGTGTCCTTGCTGGGAGCCGCACCGGTATCCTCGAATCCCGGCTTGATCTCCAGGAACGAGAGGTCCCGCAGCTTGGTCAGGTAAGCACGCAGCGCCGCCTGCTGGCGCGAACCGAGAATCCGGTTCTGAATCTCTTGTTCAACCTCCTCGAAATCCGCCAGGCCGGCCTTGTGGTGGTCTTCCACCCGCAAAATCAATAGGGCGTTGCCGATGTTGATGGGATCGGTGACGGTACCGCGCTCTTTATCCCAAACCGTGGCTTCGATCGCGGGCGCCAGTTCGCCTTTCTTGTAAGGATCCAGCGCCCCGCCGTCTTTCGCCGTCTGGGAATCGGAGTTGGTTTGCGCCAGTTCGTTGAAGCGTTCGCCCCGGCGGGCACGGTCTACCAGGTCCTTGGCTTTCTTTTGCGCGGCCGCGAGACCCACGGCGTCCTTGCCCTGGGTGGAAACGGTGATCTCCCGCAGGAACACGCGCTCTTCGCGTTGGAACTCGTCCTTATGCTCGTCGTAGTAGGCGCGGATCTCCTCGGTCTTGAACTGGATCTTGCGCATCACTTCTTCGCGGACGACGCTGTCGACGTAGAATCTGTTTTTCAGATCCGCCTTGAAGTCTTCGTAGGATTTCCCGGTTTCCTGCCGCACCAGGGCCTGGAATTTTTCGGGATCCGCGGTACCGGTCTGGCGTTGCAGGTCGGCCAGGTACTTGTTGACATCGGGATCCACCTTCAACTCCAGCTCCTTGCCTTTCTGGACCAGCAGAAGGTTGTCGATCTTGTTCCGCAGCAGATTGGGGGTTTCCTCTTTGAGGGCGTCCTCCATGCGCTTGCCGCTGTACCCGTTGGCGCGCAGCTGCTTTTCGAGATCGGCCCGATCATGCTCCAGGTCGATATTGGTGACGATGTCCCCGTTCAGCTTGCAGATAATCTGCTCGATGGTGACCACGTCCGCCCGCGAGGCGATGACGAAGGCCACAAGTCCCGCAACGACTACGCCCAGATAACGCATAGTTCGATTATATCCTCCGTAACTGGCATGTCGAGATCCCAGCATTTTGCCTGCCGGGAAGGCTGGCCTTTTACTCTCAACAGATTCTCTCGTTTAAGGTGTGGTGTCGCCAGCACACTGAGCCGCAGCCGGGCTCCTGCCGCTCACTGCTGTTCGCGGTTCGGTGCTCACGATAGCTGCACCGAACCACGAGCGACAGCGAGTGGCCTCGGGCAAAGCCTGACCCCACCGATTCAAGTGCAGTTCCTGAATCGCCCACCCTGTTAGAATGAAACTTCCGCCCATGCGCCGCGTTCTTTTTGCTCCTCTTTTGCTGCTGGTCTCTACCGCCTGCAATCGCTCCGCGCCGGCCGGCGTCGCCGCGACCGTCAATGGACGCGCCATCACGTTCGCCGAGCTTGACAAGCAATATCAGTATTCCCAGTTCGGACAATCCGAGCACCCCAGCGACGACCAGGTGGCCATCCAGCGCCTGGAAGTCCTGCGCACGCTGATCGACAACGAAATTATGCTTCAGCGTGCCGAGCAGAGGGGCCTGATGGCTACCGATTCGGACGTGGACGCAAAGTTCGCCGAACTCAAAGCGCCCTACACCCAAGAGGAGTTTCAGAAGCAGCTCAACGACCGCAAAATGACCGTGGAGGATCTGAAGGCGCAGCTCCGCCGCGATCTCAGTGTACAGAAGCTGCTCAACAAGGAAACCACATCGCGCATCAGCATTTCCGACAAGGACATCGCCGACTTCTACAACACCAACAAGGCCAACTTCAATTTACCCGAGCCTCAAATTCACCTGGCGCAGATCCTGGTGACGCCCACGCCCAACCCCAATGTCCGCAATCTGCGCAGCGACAAAGCCCAGAATGAGACGCAGGCACGCAAGAAAATCGACAGCCTGTACGCGCGTGTCAAGCAGGGCGAGGACTTCGCCATGCTCGCGCAAAATTATTCGGAGGATCCCGATTCGGCCCAGGCCGGCGGCGATGTCGGCTTCGTGCGCGAATCCGCGCTGGAGCAGGCTAACGTCGATCTGCGCAAGGCCATCATGGCGCTGCAGCCGGGCGAGGTGACGCCGGTGGAGCGCACCGCGGAAGGCTATCGCATTCTGAAAGTCATCACCCGCGAGCCGGCCGGCCAGCGAGTGTTAGACGATCCAGCCGTTCAGCAGACCATTCGCGAGACGCTGCTCAATCGCAAGGACCAGTTGCTCAAAGCCGCCTATTACGAAGTCGCGCGCGATGAAGCCAAAGTGGTCAACTACCTGGCCTCGAGCGTCGCCGGCAGCGAACAAAAATAGCCCGCTGCCGTGCTCTAAAGCACGATCGTGACCGCCAGCGCGACTTGAGGATACCTGCGGTCGTAAAGGTAGTAGCCATCGTTGTAATCGATGTAAAGGTCATCGGAGTCATACCAGTTTTCGGACCAGTATTCCGGCCACGGATCTACCAGCAGGAATGAAAACCCGCCGTACTGGAAGCGCGGATATCCCATGTACATAACGGGCAGTGCGTGGAGCCGGAAGAAGTGCTGGCTGCCGAAATAGAGACCGAAGGTGGCCTGAGGGATGTAGTATCCACCGTAGCCTCCTCGCTGCGCCCAGGTTCGATGGTCGGTAGCCCAATGCTGCGCGCGATTTTGCTGCCACGTGCCATGTCCCTGCCAGCCGCCCTTCTGTACCCAGCCCTTCTGTTGCTGCCACGTTCGCGCCTGCTGCTGCGAGCGCCCCTGTGGCGGTTGGTAATTCTGCTGAGCGCGTTGGGGTTGCTGTTGTTGCTGCGGTTGCTGAGCGCGCTGCGGCTGGGCCTGCTTCTGTTGTTGCTGCGGTTGCTGAGCGCGCTGCGGCTGGGCCTGCTTCTGTTGTTGCTGCGGCTGCTGGGCACGCTGCGGCTG
>Ga0209517_10003371_pt1 | contig 21770 bp, 14 predicted proteins | sample PeaSoiMetSII2010_FD_187695 | JGI IMG/M metagenome (GOLD analysis project Ga0209517, IMG submission 187695) | Peat soil microbial communities from Weissenstadt, Germany - SII-2010 (SPAdes) (version 2) | ecosystem: Environmental > Terrestrial > Soil > Wetlands > Peat | place: Germany...
CCTCGCTCGTCTTCAGCAGCGGCCGAACCGGCCAGTAAGCCCCGAAGTCATCGAAACACAGGTTGCCGATCTGCTTGGCTCGCTGCCCGGACTGGCAAGCGAGGGGTTCCGGCACGTGTATCTACTGGATAACGCAGAAGATATTGATTCCGCGCGGGTTTCGCGCGCGCCGGATAACATGTAATCCGTTTGGCACTGGTTAATCGCGCCAGATTCTAGGTAACATTACACTTTAGGGATCTCTCTCGCTTGAACCTCACCGCACTGTTCATCAAGCGGCCCGTCATGACGGCCCTGGTCATGGCCGCCATCATCATTGCCGGCATCGCTGGATACCGCAGGCTGCCGGTCAGCGACCTGCCCAATATCGATTTCCCGACCCTTCAGGTGCAGGCAACTTTGCCCGGCGCGAGCCCCGAAACCATGGCCGCCTCGGTGGCCACGATTCTGGAGCGGCAATTCTCCACGGTGCCGGGTCTGGATTCGATGACCTCCACCAGCTCTCGGGGAGCCACCAATATCACGCTGCAGTTTGTACTGGAGCGCGACATCGACGCTGCGGCGCAAGACGTTCAGTCGGCCATTTCCGCTGTGGTACGCCGCCTCCCCGTCAACATGCCGGCGCCGCCTCAGATACGCAAAGTCAATCCGGCTGACCAGGCGATCCTGTTCATGGGCCTCAATTCGTCCACCATCTCGCCGCAGGTTGTGGACGATTTCGCCGAGGTGTTGATCGCGCCAAAAATTTCCACGGTCAACGGAGTGGCGCAGGTAAACGTATGGGGCGCATCGAAGTACGCGGTTCGCGCGCAACTCAATCCGAACCAACTGGCCGCCCGCGGTATCGGCATCGACGAAGTTTGGGCAGCGATCCAGAAACACAACGTCAATCTGCCGGCGGGAACTCTGTGGGGCGCGAATCAGGCGTTCACAGTCGAGTCCACTGGGCAGTTGGTGAACGCTGCGCAATACCGGTCGCTCATCGTTTCCTACAAGAACGGATCGCCGGTGCGCCTGGGTGAACTGGGGCAGGTCCTCGACGGAATCCAGGACACCCGGCAGCTCGCCTGGATCAACAACACCCCCTCGATCATGTTCCAGGTCCAGCGCCAGCCCGGCACCAACACGGTGGAGGTGGTGGATAGCATCAAGGCGCTATTCCCGGAATTTCGCAGGGACTTGCCGCCGGGCGTGAACCTGGACCTGGTGTACGACCGTTCCGTGTCCATTCGCGAATCGGTCGACGATGTCAAGTTCACGCTGATGCTGACCGTGGTGCTGGTGGTCCTGGTTATCTTCGTGTTCCTGCGAAATGTCTCCGCCACCGTCATTCCCAGCCTGGCGCTGCCCCTTTCGATCATCGGCACGTTCGCCGCGATGTACTTCCTGAACTATAGCCTGGACAACCTGTCTTTGATGGCGCTGACACTGGCCGTCGGGTTCGTGGTGGACGACGCCATCGTGGTGCTGGAAAACATCGTCCGGCATATGGAAATGGGCAAATCGCGCATGGCAGCGGCGCTGGAAGGCAGCCGGGAGATTTCGTTCACGGTGCTGTCCATGACGCTATCGCTAACCGCGGTATTCATTCCGGTGTTGTTCATGGCGGGCATCGTGGGAAGACTCTTCCATGAGTTCGCGGTGGTCATCAGCGTGGCGATTCTCATTTCAGGCTTTGTATCGCTCAGTCTGACGCCCATGCTCTGCAGCCGGTTCCTGAGGCCGCCGACCGAAAAGCACGGCAAGCTGTTTCAGTTCACGGAACGTGGCTTTGATGCGATGCGGGATGCGTACCGCTGGACGCTCAACGGCGTCATCCGGCACCGGTTCTTGACGCTGATGACCGCCGTGGCGACGCTGGCTCTCACCGTGTACTTCTATGGTCTGGTGCCGAAAGGTTTTATCCCCAGCCAGGATACCGATCAGATCAACGTCACCACCGAATATGCCCAGGACGCCTCGTTCGATAACATGGCGCGGCTCCAGCAACTGGTCGCGCATGTGGTAGCCGCCAATCCGAACGTCGACGCATTCTTTTCGCGCGTGGGCGGGGGCGGAAACAACGGCGCCGGTAATTCCGGCCAGATGCAGATCCGTCTGAAACCGCGTGCCGACCGGAACGTCACGCCGGAACAGATCATGGATCAACTGCGCCCCCTGAGCGACGTCATCCCGGGCGTGCGGACGTACTACCAGAATCCGCCGCTGGTGCGCATCGGCGGGCAGCAGACGCGAAGTCTCTACCAATACACGCTGCAGGCGCAGGATCTGAATGAGCTGTACCGTTCCTCCCAGCAATTCGAGAAGCGCCTGAGAGAAATCCCCGGCCTCATGGACGTGAACAGCGACCTGCTGATCTCGAGCCCGGAGGTGATTGTCGATATCGACCGCGATCACGCCTCGTCTTTAGGCGTCACCGCCGACCAGGTGGGCAACGCTCTTTATGAGGCTTTTGGGACCGCCCAGGTTTCCGATATCTATGCGCCGACCAACGATTACTGGGTCATTATGGAGCTGCTTCCCGAGTTCCAGAAAGATCCGAGAGCGCTCGACATGCTTTACGTTCGATCCGCGAACGGCAAGCTGGTTCCGTTGAGCGCGGTTACCAAGCCCGTTGCGACCGCGGGTCCTTTAGCGGTGAACCACCTGGGGCAGCTTCCCTCGGTGACGATCTCGTTCAATTTACAGCCGGGCGTGTCGTTGGGCGATGCCGTCGAACGAGTCGATACTGCGGCGCGGGAAACGCTCCCCCCCACCGTTAGCGCTATAGCTCAGGGCGTCGCCGCGGCGTTCCAATCTTCCTTCGTTGGCCTGGGCTTGCTGCTGGCTGGGGCGATCCTGGTCATCTACATGGTGCTGGGGATTCTCTACGAAAGCTTCATCCATCCGATCACGATTCTTTCCGGGCTGCCGTCGGCCGGAATGGGCGCGCTGGCCACGCTGCTCTTGTTCCACGACGAGTTGAACATTTACTCTTTCGTGGGCATCATCATGCTGATCGGAATCGTGAAAAAGAACGCCATCATGATGATCGATTTCGCGATCGAAGCGCAGCGCCTGCATAACGTTCCTCCCGCCGATGCGATTTACGAAGCCTGCCTGGTCCGCTTCCGTCCGATCATGATGACCACGGTGGCCGCTCTGATGGGCACCCTGCCTATCGCGATGGGACTGGGAGCCGGCTCCGAGGCGCGCCGTCCGCTGGGCCTGGCAGTGGTGGGCGGGCTGGTGGTTTCGCAGCTCCTGACTCTGTATATCACGCCGGTCGTCTATATCTACATGGAGCAACTCCGCAGTAGGGTCGACAAGGTTCGCGGCAAGTTTGGGCGCAAGCGGAAAAAACAGATCGAGGCCGTTCCCGCACCGGCCGGCGTCGTCAACGATTGACGACAGAGTCATTTTTCACTGTCTGCAAAAAATGACCGGACTATTTCCTCAGTAACCTGAGGCCGCCTTTAAGGGAGACACCTTAGTCTGAGTGCCGGACCAAAGCCGCAGCAGATGCTTGGGCGTAAACCAGCGTTCGGACCAGCGTGACTGCGACGAAAGCTTCACTTTGACGAAGAATCCCAGCGGCTGATGGCGAGTGCAATCTTCCACAACGCCTTCCAGGTGATGGGTTTGGCTCACGATCCTTACCGCGGCATTCGGTGGGAAGGCGCAGTCGGTGAGCACCTCGGCGAACCACTCGCCAATCTCCTCCAGATTGCCCAGCATCGGTTGTCGTCCCCGGCGATCGGCGCGGGTAATGAACACAAGCTCAGAACACAAATGACGGCGGATTGATTTTGAGTCGCTCATGACTCCACTCCATAGCCCGATGCTTGCACGTACTAGGCCATTTCCCCGATGATGGCCGACAGTGATTCGACTCAGTACAGTCGCAAGGAGGTACTGCCGCTCCGGCGTGTAAGATCTAAGAAGACTGAGCACACCAACGGAAACCAGACGCGGGGTTGGCCTAAGGCTGGAACGAGTCAGCCGGATCTTTGAGAACAGTCTCGCCGTAATCGATGGGATGGACCTCTCGATCGACTCCGGGGAGTTTCTCGCAGTGCTGGGACCATCCGGATGCGGAAAGTCGACGCTGTTGCGGATGATCGCCCGGCTGTCGCCTCCCGATGGCGGCCGCATCGTCACCGAGCCGGAACAGTTCCAGACTGCGTTCGTGTTCCAGGATGCGTCTCTCTTGCCGTGGCGGACCGTGCTCGATAACGCAGCTCTGCCATTGGAGTTGTTGGGATCGGGGCGCGAAGCGCGCTACGCCAAGGCCCGCGCGGCGCTCGCCCAAGTGGGATTGGCGGAAGCCGAGGAGCGTTATCCGGCCCAGTTATCGGGCGGCATGCGCATGCGAGTGTCTCTTGCGAGAGCGTTGGTTACCGAACCTCGGCTGCTCCTGATGGATGAGCCCTTCGCGGCGCTGGACGAGATCACGCGGTTTAACCTGGAAGTGCAGCTCCGGGATCTGTGGCAGCGCCGGGGCATGACGGTGATCTTCGTCACGCACTCTATTTCGGAAGCGGCTTTTCTGGCGAATCGTGCGGTGGTGCTGGCGCGCCGTGGCGGGAAGATTCGCCTGGACCGGCATATCGATCTGCCGTCCGATCGCACCAACGATCTGCGATCCGACCCGCGGCTGGGGCATGAGATGAAACTCCTGATGGGCGCGATGGAGGAAGAGTGAAGAAATTCTTGCCGCCGCTGATCCCGCTGGTGGTAATTACGCTGGCCGTTGAATCGTCGGTGCGCAGCGGATTTGTGCCGAGTTATCTGGTTCCCGCTCCCAGCGCGGTGCTGCGTGCCCTGATAAACAGCCGGGATGAGCTGGCCGCAGCCATGGCGAAGACCTCCGCCGCCGCTCTCCTAGGTTTCGCGCTGAGCACGCTCACCGGCATTGCGATTGCGGTGCTGCTGTCTTCCTCACGGGCGATCCAGCGGGCATTTTATCCCTACGCCGTCTTTTTCCAGACCGTGCCGATCATCGCCATCGCGCCCCTGTTAGTCATCTGGTTCGGATATGGAATGAAGACGGTGATCGCGTCGGCGTTTATCGTGTCGATCTTTCCGGTGATCGCCAACACGCTCACGGGCCTGCTTTCGACCGATCCGGCGCTGCGGGATTTGTTCCGTCTGTACGGCGCGTCGCCCGCAGTCACGCTGGTCAAACTTCGATTTCCCGCGGCCTTGCCGCAGATCCTAACCGGACTACGGGTGGCGTCAGGGCTGGCCGTGATCGGAGCGATCGTGGGGGAATTTATCGGCGGGCAAGGCCTGGGGTCGGTGGTGGACGTCGCCCGCACGCAACAGCGCGTCGACAAGGTGTTCGCGGCAGTGCTGCTGGCATCCGTGCTGGGGCTCGCGCTGTTCGGACTCATCAACCTGATCAGCGCGGTCACGCTGCGCCGCTGGCACGCGTCCGAGCAAGCCAGCTAACCAGCGACAATCAATAGATGCATCGACGAAGCTTCCTAGCCGCGTGCGGCGCCGCCTTGACGGCTTGCAGTAAAGCGGCCAAAATCCGCCTGGCTCTGAATTGGAAGCCGGACCCGCAATTCGGGGGTTTCTACGCCGCGCCCTACCAGAAGCACGGCCTGGACGTGGAGATCCTGCCAGGCGGAGCCGGCACTCCGACTGTGCAGATGATCGGCGCGGGATCGGCGGAGTTCGGCATCGTGTCGGGGGACGAATTGGTCGTGGCTCGTTCCCGTGGCAATGACGTGGTGGCGCTGTTCGCCGTGTTCCAGAATTGTCCGCAGGGGATCATGGTGCACGCTTCGCGGCATCTGGCTTCCATCGGCGATGTGCTCAAAGAAGGGACCCTGGCGCTGCAGCGCGGTCTGCCTTACGCGCGCATCCTCGAAAAGAAGTATGGATTCGATCGCGTGAAAGTGGTTCCATCGCCCGGCGGCGACATCAGCGCGTTCCTGCGCGATGAGAAGTTCGCGCAGCAATGTTTCGTGATGTCCGAACCGCTGCAGGCCCGGCACGCCGGCGTGGATGTGAAAGTTTTCCCGGTGGCCGATATCGGCTATAACCCGTACACCACGGTGCTCGCGACGAGCGGAGCGCAGCTCAAGAGCGATCCGGATCGAACTCTTGCATTAACGGCGGCGATGGTCGCCGCAGTACGCGGTGGGTGGCGAGCTTATTTGAATGATCCGGTTCCCACGAACACGAAAATGCACGACCTGAATCCTTCGATGGATGCCGCCGCCTTCGCAGAAGTGGCCGAGGCACAGAAACCGTTCATCGAAACGGCAGAGTTAGGCAACATGACCACCGAGCGGTGGACGACGCTGATCGGCCAGCTTGCGGAACTGGGCGACATCCCGCGGGCGATGCCGGCGCAAGAATGTTTTCGCAACCTCTAGCTCCTAGGTAACAGCCCGCAAAACGGAGCGCGGCGGCATGGTTACTTGGCTGCAATGAGGGTGCCGCCGCACCCTTTGCGGGCTAGCGCGCCGGAACCGGGGGCGCCGCGAGAAAGACGAATCGCTCACCGTCGCGGGTCGCGATGTTGCTGAGCTGAGCCGGGCTGTTCACACCCGTTGGACGGAAGAGCGTCCGCGGAATTCCGGCCTGCAATTCGGACCCGAGAGTGAGATCCACGGCCACGACTCCATTGGGCGCGAGGCCCGCAAGGCCCATAAAGAATAGCTCCTTGCCGTCTCCCCGCCAGAAGATTCCACCGAGAGCCGGGTCTTTGGACACCTGCAGTGGTTTGCCAGCGGCACTCTTGAGCGGCACTACATAGGTCGCAAAAGTACCCGACGGGTTGGAACTGTACGCGAGGTAACGGCCGTCGGGCGAGAAGCGTCCTCCGCGGGCGCCGGCTTCGCGGACCAGCACGATTGGTTTACGATCCCCCTCCAGCGGAAGCCCGTAAATGACGTCCGCTAACCAGAAGCAGAGCTGGCCGTCCACCGACCAATCGGTGAGGAACATTGTCGAGCCGGGGGTATGCTTATAGATCAGCTCTTCGTTGCCAGATCCGCCGGCAGGCTTTCGGTACACCTCATTCTGGTTTGCAATGTATGCGATCTGCTTGCCGTCGGGGGACCACACGGGAGAGGTGTGGGGCGCAGCGTCAGATGTGATCTGTGTTGCTTTTCCAGTGTCGACGTCGAGCACCCAGACGTGAGTCTTTCCAAGGTCGTTCCGAATCACGGCGACTCGTGTTCCATCGGGCGAGAGTGCAGGCTGGCTATACGAACCCTGCTCGCCCACGGTGCGAACAGCCTTCCCCTGTCGGTCGACCAGAGTGATCAGACTGCGAGGCGCGATAGCAGGTGGTCTCTGGGCAGCCTGATGCTCCAGGTAACGTTTGGCTGTGCCGTCCGCCCCACCTTGCCGAATCGCCGCCGTCACCCGTTGATTGAGCGCCGTTAGTAAGACGGGCTCGTCTTCCTTGCGCGCGGTTACCAGGGTCAGTCCCACCATCCCCATCTCGTCGAAGGATTCTTCGCCAAACTGCGCCCGCTTGGGCGGATTGCTCGGGTTCCGAGGATTGTCCGCTGAGTTGTCGTAACGAAGCGTCGCGTCGATGCGGGTACCTTTAGGCAGCGCGAAAGATTGCTTGTAGGTATAGGTCTCCTGCCAGTTGAAATCCCAGTTGTCGATCCAAATCAGCGGCTTGATGGAGCCATCTGGCAGCGTCGCAGTGGCCTTGATGTCCTTGGCCAGATAATGCGCGTGCGCGATCGCGCCGTAGACGTTCACATCCACCGGCAGCGTGAAGGAGTCCTGAATGGTGTAATTCTTTTCGCCCGGTGGAATGTCGATCCCGGCGCCGAATCCGAACAGTGCCGGCAGCCCGGCCGTGATCATGTTGCGCTCCGGAGCCTTATCGGCAAAGTAAATACCTATCAGTGACTTCTCCGTTTCCGGCTTGCCGGTCAGATGAAAATGCATCTGGAGCAGGAAATCCGATCCCTTGGGCAGCGGCATCGCGAGCTCGGCGGGCGTGAATGCGGGCGTCCCTCCGACGGCCCATCCTCCCAATCCTCCCGAGCTTCCCTGACCCGGAGTGATCCCTACTGTTCCCATTCCGCCGAATCCAGGCTTACCATCGATGCCATCGATTCTTGCCAGGGATCCCGCCGGAGCATAGGCGAACAACACATGATGCACGACCTTGCGTGCGCTGGGCCGAAATTCGACGGCTCGGACCCATTTGTCTTCTTTCAGCCCCATGGGGATTACGAAATTGCGAAACACGTCCGGACCGCTCGCCGGCAGATTAAATCCGACCGGCATTTCCAAGATCAAGTCGGGCTTCCCCAAGTGCCATCCATCGGTGAACTCGGGGAGCTTGGGCATCTTCGCGGTGTCGCCCTCGGGCATTCCCTGCTGGACCCAATCGGCGATGGTCGCGATCTGCTGATCGGTCAACCGGCGTTCATCGGCGAAGTCGCCGTAGCCATGCGCGGCATGCCAGGGAGGCATATATCGGGCTTTCGTGACAGTGGCGATCAGGGTGCCGCGCTTCTTGACGTCTTCATACGAGATGAGCGAGAACGGGGCGGCCTCGCCCGGACGGTGGCAAGTCACGCAGTTGCCGTACACGATGGGAGCGACGTTCTCGCTGAAGGTGACCTTGTCAGCCGCCGGAAGCAGCGTGGCTGCCACAAACAGGATCGCTATTTCTTTTCTCATCCGCATCTCCTAACTGTAGGGCGGGCTTTTAGCCCGCGGCGGACTTCAGTCCGCCACCCGACCATCAGGGCTAAAGCCCCGTGCAGGCTGAAGCCTGCCCTCCGTTGAGCCTTGACTAGTGTAGATAGTCTAGGTACAATTGTCGATATTCTAGGCTTCATTGTCAAGCAAGAACGTCAAGAGAGAAACTTCACATGCCAAAACCGTCCGATCTACTGCAGGGAACCGTCGATCTGTTGATCCTGAGAACTCTTTCGCGCGAGCCGCTGCACGGCTGGGCGATCTCCAAGCGCATCCAGCAGCTTTCGGGAGACGTACTGTCGGTGCAACAGGGGTCGCTCTACCCTGCCCTGCACCGGCTGGAGCAAAACGGATGGATCGATTCCGAGTGGAAGGACACCGACCTCGGTCGTAGCGCCAAGTTTTATGCCCTGACGCGCGAGGGCAAACAGCAATTGGAGCGGGAACTGGATAGCTGGAACCGGCTGTCGTCCGCGGTGGGATTGCTTCTCAAGAAGGCTTGACGTATGTCTTGGTTCAGGGACCTTGGTGAGGACCTGCGCTACGCGGTCCGTCAATACATCAAGGAACCGGGCATCACGCTCGTCCTGCTGATCACCATGGCCCTGGGCATCGGAGCCAATACCGGAGTCTTCAGCATCCTGAACGGCCTTCTGCGCCCGCTTCCCGCGAGGTCGCCCGAGCAACTGGTAGTGATCGCCGCCGACACCAAGGGTGACGAGACCGGCTTGCGATTCCGCTTCTCGTATCCAGCGCTGGAGGATTTCCGGCATCAGGCGGATAAGTTCAGCGACGTATTTGCCTACTCGCCTCGCCTGGGCGGATTCACCTTCGGCGGGAAAGCCACCCAGTTCATGTACAGCGCCGTCACGGGAAATTACTTCTCGGCCCTGGGAGTAAAGCCGGCGGTTGGACGCTTGTTGGAGCCGGGCGAAGGAGAAAACGAACACGCGCCGCTGGTGATGGTGCTTGGATATTCGTTCTGGCAAAGACGATTCGGGAGCGATCCTGACATAGTCGGCCAGCAGGTCCAGGTGGACGGCAGAAACGCAACGGTGGTCGGCATCGCTCCGAAAGACTTTCACGGCGTCTACGAAGGCTTGGAAATGGAAGGATACGTTCCGCTGCGGGGTTTGGCGGACAACGAATGGGCTCACGAGATGTTCGTCAGCCGCAACGTGCGTCCACTCACCGTGCTCGGACGCCTGAAACCGCACGTCAGTGTGGATGAGGCGCAGACAGAGATGAATGTGCTCACGCGCCGCATGGAACAAGAATATCCGGCCACAGATAAAGGGACCGGCGCACGGGTGGTGCCCGAGCAGCTCGCCCGGCCGATTCCGATCCGCACCGGAATGGAAATGTTCCCGTTCATCCGCTTCTCCCTGCTTTTTTTAGCGGCGCTGGTGCTGACTGTGGCCTGTATGAACATCGCCAATATCCTGCTGGTCCGAGCCACGGTGCGGGAGCGCGAAATGGCCATCCGGGCGGCGTTGGGCTCGGGACGCGGACGCCTGATTCGTCAAATGCTGACCGAAAGCGTGCTGCTTGCACTGCTGGGAGCCATCGCCGGCATGATCATCGGGAAGTGGGCCAGCCAGGCGTTTGCGAATGCCCTGCCCGGCCTCGTTTCGGATTTGCCGGTCCGGTTCGATGTTAGCTTCGACTGGCGCGTGTTCACCTATGCTCTATCGGCGGCGATCTTCGCCGGAGGGCTCATCGGGATCTGGCCGGCTCTTCGCGTTTCGCGCACCGAGCCCGGCTCCGCGCTGCACGATGGCAGCCGAAGCAATTCAAGCGGCCCGCAGCGCCAACGCATCCGAGGCCTGCTGGTCGCGGGCCAGGTGGCAGGCTCGCTGGTGCTGTTGGTCGCCGCCGGACTGTTCGTGCGCAGTCTCGATCGCGCCCAGCGCCTCGACCTCGGCTACGTCCCCGATCACGTGCTGAATGCCAGGATGAATCCTCAGTGGGTAGGCTACGACAAGCAGCGTACGATCGACTTTTATCGCGAACTTGAACGGCGCGTACAGTCCTGGCCCGAAGTGCAGGCAGCCGGTCTCGCGTATAGCGCTCCTTTGGGATTGATTGGAGGCGGGGAAACCGTCTACATCGAGGGTCGCGCGATCGACCCCAGTGAGCAACCTCCTCTGGTGGGTTATAACACTGTAGATTCCACGTACTTCGACACGATGCGGATTCCCATTGTGCGCGGGCGGGCGTTCCAGGACTCCGACACCGAATCGACGCGGCTGGTTGCGATTGTCAATCAGACCATGGCCCAGCGCTATTGGCCGAATCAGGATCCCATCGGCAAGCGATTCCGAATGGAGTCGCCGGAATCCCCGCTGGTCGAAGTGGTGGGCGTCGCCAAGGACAGCAAATATCTTTTTGTGGTGGAAGGCTCCCTGCCGTACTTCTACGTGCCGTTCACTCAGTTGTTTGCATCGATGCGGGTCCTGCATATCCGATCCTTGGTGGATCCCGAGACGCTAAACGGCCGCGTGGAGCGGGAGGTCCATGCGCTTGATCCGGTGATGCCGGTAAGCTTTCAGACCATGACACAAGCCGTGAACGGAGCGCAAGGCTTTTTTCTTCTGCGAGTGGGCGCGATTCAAGCCGGAGCGATGGGACTCCTGGGATTGCTTCTGGCGGGAGTGGGCGTATACGGAGTGATGTCTTACGGCGCCGCGCAACGGACACGCGAGATCGGGATCCGCATGGCTCTGGGCGCCACGCCCCAAACGGTTCTGGGGATGATCCTGCACCAGGGTGTCTGGATGGTGATCCTGGGCGTCGCCGTCGGTCTGATAGGAGCCGATGCTGTGACACGGGTACTCGGGAGATTCCTGTTCTCGATCTCCTTCGCCGATCCGATGATCTTTTTCGCTGCCGCGGTTCTGCTTGGCCTAGTTGCGTTAGCGGCCTGCTGGATTCCGGCGCACAGGGCCATGCGCGTGGAACCCATGGAAGCCCTGCGACACGAGTAGACTGGCATTATTCGAATGATTCTCTCGCGGCCAATTCGGGTCTGGCGCCGGCGAATCCGCTCTCTGGTGGATAAGGACGATCTCGACTTCCAGCTCGGCCAGGAACTCGCATTCCACTTTGAACAGCTGGTCCAAGAGAAGATTGCCGAAGGGATGGCCCTCACGGACGCGAGGCGCGCGGCGCAGCGAGCGCTGGGCAACCTTTCACTGCTCGAAGAGCAATGCCGCGACCAACGCCGCATCGGCTGGCTGCACGACCTGTGGCAGGACGTAAAGTATGGCGTTCGGATGCTGCGACAGAATCCCGGTTTTACAGTCGTCGCCGTGCTTTCGCTGGCGCTGGGGATCGGCGCGAATTCCGCTGTTCTTGGCGCTCTGCGGAGCACCCTGCTGGCCACAGTTCCTTTTCCCGACGGCGACCGCTTGGTTCTGCTGCGTACTTATCCGGAGTGGAATCCGGCGCTGAGCAATGCCGCCTCCATCCCCGATTACGTGGCTTGGAAGGCGCAGAGCCGCAGCTTCGAATCCATGGGAGCATCCATTGCCGACCATTCCAGGGACTTCGGGGCTGAAGAAGATGGACGCCCCGCGGAACGAATCGAGGGGCACGGCGTCGCCCCGTCGCTTTTTGTGACTCTAGGCATTCAGCCGATACTGGGGCGCACGTTCACGGAGGCGGAAGCTGAGATCGATCACCCCGCGCCGGTCATGGTCCTCAGCCACCGGCTTTGGCAACGCCGTTTCGGGGGCGACCCTGGAGTGCTCGGAAAACAAGTGCGTTTGAGCGGCAGCAACCTGACGATCATCGGCGTGATGCCGCCGGATTTCCACTATCCGCTGGAGGAAACCGAATACTGGGTCCCGCTCGGCATCAATCGCTTCCAGTTGCAGGGATCGGCACGATTCTTTGAAGTGTTGGCGCGCCTGAAGCCCGGCGTGGGCGTGGAACAGGCGCAGGCAGAGATGGATGGAATCGGCGCGCAACTCGCGCGCGATTTTCCCGACCGCCACAAAGGCTGGCGGATTCGCGTCCAAACGCTGCGTGACGCCTGGTACGGCTGGACGAAAATTCCACTGGCGACGCTCGAGGGAGCAGTGGCGCTGGTTCTCCTGATCGCGTGCGCGAATATGGCCGGGCTGTTACTGGCCCGCGGCACCGCCCGCCGCCCGGAAATCGTGATGCGAATGGCGCTGGGCGCCGGACGAGGCCGTGTTGTACGACAGATGTTGATCGAGAGCGTCCTGCTGTCCCTCATTGGCGGAGCACTGGGAACCTTCGTCGCCTGGGGCGCACTCAGAGCGCTGCTCCAGATGCATCCGCCGCTGGCCGGCCAGCAAATAACCAGCGTTGAAGTGGATCTTCCACTCCTCGCCGTGCTGGGCTTGCTGTCGGTGGTAACCGGCCTGATTTTCGGCCTCGGTCCGGCGATCGCCTGCTTTCAATTGGATCTCGCGGGGCCCCTTAAGGAATCGACCAGAAGTGCCGGATCGCCTTATAAACGCGCACGTCTGCAGTCCGCCCTGGTCACGTTGCAGATCGCATCGGCGCTGGTGCTGTTAATTGCCTCCGGGCTTCTGATCAACAGTTTCGTCCGCTTGGCCGGATTCGACCTCAACTTCGAACCGTCGGGTTTATTGACATTCGAGTACCGCATTCCTCAGCAACAATACGTGCGAAACATGGGCGTATTTCAAGGAGCGCCTTACTCCGCCATCGACCCATCGCCAACTCCGGCCATCCAACGTGTCTATAAGCACCTCCGAACGATGACCGGCCCGGAGTCCGTCGCGGGCATCTCCCTGCCTCCCGTAAACAGCCCGGTGCTCAATACCATCGGTTTCAGCATCGAGGAGCGGCCGATGCCTCAAAGCGCCGAGGACCGCAATGCCTTCCGGGCCGTATATTTTCTGATCACTCCCAATTTCTTCGCCACGATGAAGACCCGCCTGGTGGAGGGAAGAGACTTGAACGACTTCGATACCGAGTCCGGCACCTGGGTCGCGATCATCAACGAAAGCATGGCGCGCCGCTTCTGGCCCGGCGAAGATCCGATCGGAAAACGCTTGACCCTCAGCGTGGTCTCCGGAGAGCGGCCTCGCGAAATCGTGGGCATTGTCCGTGACATTCCGACGCGGCGCGACCGGGCCGAGCCACAGCCTGTCATTTACGCTTCTTATCTGCAGCAGTCCCCGGCGTATCGCGGACCGATCGCGAACATGTTCGGCCAGATGACCTTCCTGCTCCGCACCTCGGGCGATCCCCTAAGTCTGGTGCCGGCAGCGCGCAGTTCCGTAGCGGACGTCGACCCAGATCACGCGATCACCAGAATCCAGACCATGGAACAGTATTGGGGCGGTGGGATGCGGGACAAGCGCATTCTCGCCGCGGTACTCGGAGTTTTCGCCTTTGTGGCAACGATACTCGCGGCGATCGGAATTTACGGCGTGATGGCGTATTCGGTCGCGCAGCGCACGCGCGAGATCGGAATCCGCATGGCGCTGGGGGCAAACCCGCATAAGATTCTTGCCTTGATAGGCGGGCGAGCGGCCATTCTGATTTCGATGGGCGTACTGCTGGGACTGGCCGGCTCACTTGCGCTGTCCCAACTGATAGCCTCGCAGTTGTGGGGGATCCAGCCGACCGATCCGGCGACGTTCACCGGAGTATCGCTGCTACTGATCGCGGTCGCGCTGGTGGCGTGTTTCCTCCCCGCGCGCCGGGCGATTCGCGTCGACCCGACGGAGGCGTTGCGGACGGAATGATGTTGGAAAATTGCGCTAGTCGAGACTGAACACGACCAGCGTTCCTCCCAGGTTTGTATAATCGGCCAGGGACGTGGTCAGGCCGACTGCTCCCAACCCTTCAGTCCCCTTGGTCAGCCCTTCCGCGAGGCCGATGGCCGCCCATCCGCCCACGCCTGTGAGAACCGCGATGTATTGCTTCCCCTTGTGCATGTAGGTCATCGGATTGCCGATGATGCCCGAGGGCGCCTTGAACTGATACAGGATCTTCCCGGTGGCCTGATCGGCAGCCTTGAACCAGCCGTCCAGCGTGCCATAAAACAGCACGCCCGCATCGGTGGTCAGCGGCCCGCTGTAAACCTGGAACATCTCGGGAACTGCCCACTTGGTTTGTCCCGTAACGGAATCAAACGCGATGAGCCTGCCTCGAATATTGCCGTGATCCGCGGGGAACATGCTGAGCGTGGCCCCGACGTATGGGAAACCGCCGCGGTATTTCACGCTGAAGGCCTGGTAGTCCATGCAGATGTGATTCGTGCCGACGTAAAACAGCTTGGTCTTGGGATCGTAGGACGCCGGCTGATGATTCTTGGCGCCCTGCGCCGCCGGACAGATGTCTTTGACGTTGACGTCTTCCTTGGTCATCTTGTCCGGGTTCAGAACCGGACGCCCGGTCTTCAAATCGATCTCCTTGGCCCAGTTCGTGGTCGAGTCGAATTTATTCGCTCGCAGAAGCTTCCCGTTGCGACGGTCAAGCAGATAGGCGAAGCCATTCCGATCGAAATGTGTGAGCGTCGGGATGGTCTGGCCATCGACGACGCTGTCGGTGAGGACGCTCTCGTTGATGCCGTCATAATCCCAGGCGTCATGAGGAGTCATCTGATACGACCACGCGGCTACTCCCGTATCCGGATTGCGGGCGATGAGCGCCGTGGACCATTTGTTGTCGCCCGCGCGCTGCGAGGGATTCCACGTCCCCGGATTTCCGCTGCCGTAGTAAACCAGGTTGAGTACGGGATCGTAGGTATACCAGCCCCACGTGGTGCCGCCGCCGAGTTTCCACTCGTCCTGATTCCAGGTCTTGATACTGGAATCCTTACCCACCGGTTGTTGCGTCGCTCCGTCGATAGTCTTGGCGGGATCGAACAGGATGTCCTGGTCAGGGCCGACGTTGTTCGCGCGCCACACCAGCTTGCCGGTCTTGAGATCGAACGCGGTGAGATAGCCGCGGACGCCATACTCTCCGCCGGAGATGCCCACGATCACTTTGTCGTGAACCACCAGGGGAGCCATGGTCATGGTCTGGCCCAATTGCGGATCGCCGTTCGAGGCGGTCCAGACAACCTTGCCGGTCTTCGCGTCCAGCGCGTAGACGTGAGTGTCCAGAGTGGTCACCAGGATCTTCCCGTCGGCGTAGGCGACGCCCTTGTTCACCAGATCGCAGCAGGCCACCGAGGGCGAGAATTTGTCCTGCTCCGGAGCGAATTTCCAGACAATCTGGCCGACGTTGTCGAGATTGATGGCGTAGACAAAGTTGGGATAGGAGCTTTCGAAGTACATCATGTTGCCGACGACCAAGGGTTGTCCTTCCTGCCCCCGGAGCGTGCCGGTGGACATGGTCCAGGCAACATGCAGCTTGTCGGCATTCTTGAGGTTAATCTGGGTCAGCGTGCTGTGGCGGATTCCGGCGTAACTCCCCAGCGGCAATACCCACTGATTGGGATCCTTGGCATCTTTCTCGAGGGCTTCATCGGCACGCGAGATCCCTACGAGCGCGCTACAGAGTACGATTCCCAGGCTCATCCATTTCATGCGGTTCATGTCGAAAGCTCCTTTTCGAAATCAATCTTGTGGCTTAGTCTTGTTCAGAGGCTGGCCTGCCCGAAGGCACCAGATCCAGGCTTCGTCCCTTTACGTACTTGTACACGTCAACCACGTCTTTTTCACTGAGGAATCCGGCCCATGCCGGCATTCCCTGCTCTTTCCGTCCAGTCATGGCCACCGAGAGAAATGCTTGCTGCTTCATTCCCGCGACGGAACGCCGCAGATCCGGTCCCAGTGAACCGCCCGTCGCGTCGGTTCCATGACACCGATAACAGTACGAGTTGTAGAGCTGATAACCATGAAAGACGTCCTTGGTGACCTTCGGACCCTTCGCATCGATAAACAGAGGGAAATCCAGTTGAACGGTTGTGCCGTCTTTCAGGGCGTAGCTGTGAGTCTCGATCAACTGGGCAGCCGCTGATCCGTTTTGCGAAAGAACCCACTTTGCGATCTCTGCCCGCTGCGCGTCCGATAAGTCGGGATGCGGCGTCATCCCACCGCCGCCATCCCGAATTTTGTTGGACAATTTATCCACTGCATCTGTTTGCCCAGCGTAGCGCTTGGCGACGTCGCTGTAGGCGGGTCCCACCACCTGATGATCCACGGCGTGACAGGAGGAGCAGTCGCTGGCCTGGATCAGCTTGGGGGCGTCCTGCGCCAGCGCGCCAACGCCAATCGCCACGAAGATCATCACCGCTCTCATTTGAAACTCGTCACTTGAAACTAACCAAGACGCCGCTCTCCGCCAAAATCGCCGTCAGCTCCGCCTGGTGCTGCTCGATCACGTCGTCGAGCTTCTTCTTCAACGCATCGTTGCCTTCGCGAACGCCCATCGACATCGGAAACGAGTACTGCTCCGGAGCTCCGAGCGCCCGCGTATTCGGGACCGCCACAACTTCGAGGTCGGGATAGGCTCGCAGGAACGAACTGATGGCAGGTTGCCACGTGATGAGAACGTCGATTTTTCCGTCTTTCAGCGCCGCGAGCATGATCGCAGGCGACTCCTGGCCTTCGTCCGACACGTCGAACGGAACGACGCTGCCGGGGCCCGTTCCTGAAATCAAGCCGCGCATCTTCAAGGCGTCTTCGGCAGGCGTCTCTCTTTCGAAGCCGACCTTCAGGCGCTTGAGAACCGGCGAATCCATGCTCGTGATGTCGTATTTCTTGCTCTTGGGAAAAACAAACACGTAGGACGAAATGTAGTAGGGCCGCGTCGTAAGTTCTTCGCGGCTTCCATAGGGAATGCTCATCACCACGTCGCACTTCCGGGCGTCCAGTGTGGAGGATAGGAACTGAGTGAATCCGCCGTGACCGCGGTGGCTCGCCCAGGTGTATTGCACTTTTTCCTTGAGCGCATTCCCCACCGCCAAGGCGATTTTATTCTCAAACCCCTCGCCGGCTTGATTGGAATACGGCAGGTAATCCGGGTCCATGCAGACCGTGAGCGCGGCGGCCGGAACCGACAGCCACACCCCTAACATCGCCAAAGGAAGGACGCCCCTCGGTTTCATAAGTCCCCCGTCGAGACTATTGCTTGGCCGCACGGGTGTCAAGGGGGTTGCGTGCGAATATCCACATTGTTAGAGTTCGTCTCATGGTTATCGAACGTTCAAGGCGCGATTTTCTCAAGCAAGCATCCATGCTGGCCGCGGCGTCGGGCACGATTCTAAGGAGCGCTCAGGGAGCCGACGAGAAGTTCGTCGTGGCTGACACTGCCTTCGGCAAAGTGCGGGGCGTGGATGCCGACGGCATTAAGACCTTCAAGGGCATCCCTTATGGAGCGAACACCTCGGGAAAGAATCGTTTCATGCCTCCGGTCGATCCGGCCAAATGGACCGGAGTGCGTGACGCGCTGGCGTACGGCCCAAGTGCGCCGCAGACCGAGCCCGGCGCCCGGCGCGCGACATCGGACATCGCCATTGCCGGGGCGGGTTTAGCCGCCGAAAGCGAAGACTGCCTGGTGCTCAACGTCTGGACACCCTCGGTTAACGACAGCAAGAAACGTCCGGTCATGTTCTGGTGCCACGGCGGCGGCTTTGCCACCGGCTCGGGGTCCTCGCCCGGCACCGATGGGACCAATCTGGCTCGCCGCGGCGATGTGGTGGTGGTGACGATCAATCACCGGATCAACGTGCTCGGATTTACGTACCTGGCGGAGTTCGGCGGTCCGGATTTCGCGCAATCCGGCGATGTGGGCATGCTCGATATCGTGCACGCATTGAAGTGGGTTCGGCAAAACATCGAGCGTTTTGGCGGCGATCCCAATACCGTCACGATTTTCGGCCAGTCCGGCGGCGGCCGCAAAGTGGGGACATTGCTGGCGATGCCTTCCGCCAAGGGGCTGTTCCATCGCGCTATTATCGAGAGCGGTCCGACCATCTCGCTGGTGGAGCAGAACCAGGCCACTCGGGTCGCCAGTGAACTGCTGGCCAAGCTGGGACTGAACACATCGCAGGTACGCGAGTTGCAGAACCTCCCGGTCGAAAAGATCATGTCGGCCTACTTCGCGGTGACGCGAAGCATGAACGTCGACCAGATGACCATGGGCTTCTCGCCTACCGTGGACGGAAAAGCCGTGCCAAGACATCCCTTCGCTCCTACCGCGTCGGATGTTTCCGCGAACGTGCCGCTGATGCTCGGCTCGACACGCACGGAGCTGACTTCGAGCGCCAACGCCGAGGCGTTTTCGCTGAACGAAGACGGGCTCAGCAAACGCATCAAGGATCTGCTGGGCGATCACGCCGGCCACGTGATCGACGTGTACAAGAAAGCCAATCCCGGCGCGACACCATCCGACATCTACTTCCTGATCGCCAGCGATAACCGCTACGGCGCGCCGATCATGAAAATCGCCGAGCGGCGGGCGGCACTCCAGAAGGGTCCGGTGTACTTGTATTATTTCCGCTGGGAGACGCCCCTCGACGGCGGACGGCTTAAGTCGCCACACACTATCGAAATCCCGTTTGCGTTCGACAACAGCAAGACTAACCGCATGACCAAGGACAGTCCCGACGCGCCGGCGCTCGCCGATAAAGTCAGCAGCGCATGGATCGCATTCGCGCGGACCGGCAATCCGAATACACCCAAGCTGCCGCAGTGGCCGGCGTTCCATCCGCAGGACCGGCCCACCATGGTCTTCAATAATCAGAGCAAAATCGAGAACGATCCGCTTCGCGAGCAGCGCATGGCGATGTTCAGCGCGATGAATCTGGCGTAGGCGGTGTGCACACGGCACCGCATCTAAGAAAGAGAGATCTCATGAAACCCGTAATGCTGCTTCTCGCTCTCGCGGGGCTAGCCGCCGCTGATGACGCGCCCAAGATGAAAAAGTTTCTGACCAAGCCGCTGGTGATCGAAGACCAGGGCAGCTTCTTCATTGGTGGCGTGCCGAAAGTCACCAATTACGCCACGGTCCCGGCGCCGAATCAACAGCCGACGCCGAACCAGATCACCATCGGGCAGATGTACGTCCAGTTTGAGATACCGGTTACGAAGAAGCGCAACGCGCCCCCGGTCATCATGGTGCATGGATCCACGCACACGGCGGCCTGTCTCGAATCGACCCCCGACGGCCGGGAAGGCTGGTACCCGTATTTCGTTCGCAAGGGCATCTCGACGTATTTGGTGGATCAGGCTGGACGCGGGCGCTCCGGGTTCGACGAATCGGTCCTGCATGAGGCTGCGGCCTTGATCCGCGGCGGTGACGTATCGAAAGGCCTGCCCATGATCCCCGCATTCGGCAGGATCACCGACAACGGCGCCTGGACCCAATGGTTCGGCCACCTGATCCCGCCAGGCTCGACCATTCTCAATGGCACGCTCATCCGTCATGGCGATCCGGGCGATCCTCCTTCGGATGACGCATTGCACACCGACGACTATCTTCCGGCGTACCCGCTTGCGGCTGTCGACGCGAAGGTGGTCGCGCGCACGGGAGCCATCGGCCCCGCGCCGAAGGGCCCCAGCAGCGATTTCGCTCTGGAGTACTACAAGCAGTTGGTCCCCAACGCGGAGGTCACTCTGCCGAGCTCCATCTGCGCCACCTGCGACCCCAAAGAGATCCCCCCGGCCAATACCTGGACCCCGATGGATCTCGCGGACCTGGTGGAAAGGCTCGGCGGAGCCGTCGTCGCCACGCACTCTCAGTCCGGAATCATGGGGCATCACATGGTTCGCATTCTGAAGGAACGGGGTCATCTGGACCTGCTGAAGGGCTTGATTACCATCGAGGGATCCTGCTCACTTCCGAACAGCGGACTCAAGGCCGAGGATTTCGACAACATCCCCTATCTGGCTCTGAAGGGAGACTACACGGCCACCAGCGAAGTATGCGCCGCAACGGTTAACGCGATTAACGCCCGGCGCGCTGCCGGACATGGAACGGCGAAGGCGGAATACATCAAGCTGGACGAAATCGGAAATCCCGTGTTCAAGGGCACAACCCACATGATGATGCTCGGGACCAATAACCTCGAAGTTGCCGATGTCATCTTGAACTGGGCCGATGAAAACATCCCTGCCAAAGGGAAGAGCGTCAAAACCAAGAGGTAATCCGTGTATCATCACATAATATGCATACGCCGCCCCGCTTCTGCTCCGGCGTAATTTTCGCACTCGTCGTTTTCATTCTTCCCGCAGCTGCCAACACCTTGCTGATGCGGGGCAAGGTGGTCATGGAGGATGGTTCGCCCCCCAACCGCTCGATCCGCATCGAGCTCTTCTGTCATGACACTGGCGGCCAAGGCGTATCCCAAACCGACAAGAAGGGAAACTACTTGTGGACCAAGGAAATCGACCCGCTAAGCGACCGGGCTTGTGTTTTGCGGGCCGGGATGGACGCCTTCGAATCGTCGGTGATCGATATCTCGGCATTCAACTGGTCCACGGATCCCAACTTGCCTCCGCTGGTGCTTCGACCCCGCGAAGCCGGCAGCTCCAACGAGGACACCAACATCTTCTATCAGGACGGAGTACCGCTGGCGGCGCGGAAAGCCTGGGACAACGCACAAAAGCTCTCCCAGAAGAAGAACTGGCGGGCAGCCGAGAGCGAGCTGCGAACCGCGGTCCAGGCCGCGCCGAAGTTCACCCGGGGCTGGAACGCGCTGGCCATCGCCTGCTCGAACCAGAACAAGCACGCCGAAGCGCGAGATGCTTTTCAACGTGTGGTGGAGCTCGACCCTAAATCTCTAGACGCGTACCTGGGGGTGGCGCGCGAGAGTATCGAGATAAAGGACTGGAGCTCGGCGGAGAAAATCGCCGTGGCTCTCATTAAAGTAGACACCAAGCAGCGCTATCCGGAAATCTACCTGCACCAGGCGACCGCCCTCTATTACCTGAAGGATCTGGACGGAGCGGAGAGCAGCGCGCGGACCGGCATCCGTTTGGACCGAAGACGCGAAGTTCCGCGGGTTGAATACGTCTTGGGCGTGATTCTCGAACATAAGCAAGATTACGCCGGCGCCCGCGAGCACCTGTTGCAGTACCTGGCGCTGGACTCGAAAGCCTCCGACGCCGCGGAAATACGCTCCCGCATGGACAACC
>Ga0209517_10003372_pt1 | contig 21766 bp, 15 predicted proteins | sample PeaSoiMetSII2010_FD_187695 | JGI IMG/M metagenome (GOLD analysis project Ga0209517, IMG submission 187695) | Peat soil microbial communities from Weissenstadt, Germany - SII-2010 (SPAdes) (version 2) | ecosystem: Environmental > Terrestrial > Soil > Wetlands > Peat | place: Germany...
CCTCGCCAAGGATTTCGAGGCCACGATCGCCAGCGCCGTCGCCTGGGTCTTCCTCGCGCACATCAGACTGTTGACGCGCCGTATCGTACGAGCCTGAATTCGTGTGCTTCTTTTCGAGTCAGACTCTAAGGCTGGAACCAGAATGTGTTTTAGCGGGCGCGGGACATTAGACACCTGGAACGACGGTATATGCCTTGAAGCCGATGCCTCCTTGACCCAAGATTGCGCCGATACGCAACCGTCTGCGCACCAAGTCCCTAAGGTTTTACACGCTGAAGCAGCTGGCCGCTGCGCTCCAGCCCGGGCAATACGTGACCGCTCTGCTCCATGCCAGGCCTGAGATGGCCACTGCCGGCGATGATTTCGGCCTTGCTATTGACGCGACCAGGCGGGCGATAGGCTAGCAGAGCGGCGAACCCGCTTTCGTTTAGATCCCAATTGCGTACGGGTCCTGTATCAATATGCATGAAACCGGAATGTGGGTACCAGCCCACGCCACCGAGCTGCATACGCCGGGCCGCAACAACTGCATCCGCTAGCCTGTTTCCTAGATACACATCCAGAGCTCGGCCGAAGATATGTTCGCTGTGCTCAGCTACCCCAAATGTGGTCCGCGCCAATAGGGCATTGGTTTCCGGCGTACGGTACGCCGATAGTATGGTCGCGCTGTCAGCGCCAACCGAATCCATCACAGCTGACAAAAAATCAATAACTCCAACGTCGATTTCTGTTGCCATTCCGGAATGAAAATCGCGAAGAAACACCGATAGCTCTGTCAGCGCCGAGCTCAACGGTCCGTTTTGGTCACGATAAACGCCATCAAAACTTTCGCCAGTATGCGCATTTAAAAGGCGCAACTTCCGTGGCGATCTCAAGACTGCGGACAAGGCTGACGCCCTGCGGGGAAAGATTACTACGCTCAATATTAATGCACTTAACTTTCGTCGGTCGATTCCATTCCTCATCGCAAGGCCATTATAGCCAAACCAAGCCGTTTCCTCCACTAATTTATGTCATTACTCTTTCTGCGTCCCCGCCTACGGTGATCTACCCCCGTGAAGTTGCCCACTTTGAGCCAACGTTTTGCGCCAGAAGCCAGTGATGCAGCGAAAGGTCAAATTGTCGCCAAACTGCCGCAGGGCGACGTTGTGGCGTTGTACGCGCGAGGCATAGGCCGCTATATAGAGAGATGGTAGTGGTATCGCAACGCCGTCCGGCTGTACGCCGCGATCGACTGCTAGGCTCTCTTGCTTCGGGAGGGTCGTGCCAACCTAGTTGGGTGGCCGGCTTGGGCGGCCCTGGCCGGCTCTGCGGGCCGTGCTCAGGCTGGTGCCCTCTCAGCCGTTGAACTAACATTCCAAACCGGACCACCGATCGGGGTTGGTCAAACTCACCACGCTGACAATGCCAAGCATATTGTTTCTCGCTCAGCGTATCCCTTACCCACCGACCAAAGGGGAAAAGATTCGCTCACTGCAGATACTGAGACACCTGCAGCGCTCGTACGATATCTATCTGGGATGTCTTGTTGATGACCCTCGAGACTTTGAGCATGTCCCGACCGTGCGGGCAATGTGCGCGGACGCTTATTTCGCCACTCTAGACCGCCGCCGTGCCAAAGCTGCTTGCCTACGCGGACTGCTGACTGGCGAGGCACTTAGTGTTTCTTTTTATCACAATCGTGGACTTCGCAGTTGGGTTCGTCAGGTTTTGAGAGACCATAAGCCTGAGGTGATCTTCGTCTGTTCGTCTAACATGGCGCCGTATGTGCTTGGCCTCCGAGGTAATGCACCCGTGTTTATCGTCGACATGGGGGATGTTGACTCGGAGAAATGGCGCCTGTACTCGCACCGAGGCTCCCTGCTTATGCGCTGGATATATAAGCGCGAGTGCTGGCATGTGGCGCAGTTGGAGTCGCGCATCGTCGGCGAGTGCGATTGGGTAACTTTTGTTTCCGCAGAGGAAGCCACTCTGTTTACCCGCCTCGAGCCGGGACAATCTGAAAAGGTTCGGGTGATCAGCAACGGTGTGGATCACGTATTTTTTGACCCCACGCACTGCTTCAGTGCTCCATTTTCTCTTGATGTCACAAATTTTGTGTTTACCGGGACGATGAATTATCCACCAAATATCGATGCTGTTATTTGGTTTTCTCAAACAGTACTTCCTATAATTCGCCGCAGCATCCCCGACGCTCAATTCCATATTGTGGGAGCGAATCCAACGGCCGCGGTGCGGGCGCTGACCGCAATCGAAGGAGTATTTGTCACCGGCTGGGTGCCAGACGTGCGCCCCTATTTAGCCTTCGCAACCGCCTGCGTCGCTCCATTACGAATTGCCCGTGGGATTCAAAATAAGGTTTTGGAAGCGATGGCGATGGCTAAGACAGTTGTTGTCACGCGGAACGCATTAGAGGGCATTGGTGCTGTTCCCGGAGCCGAGGTACTGTTATCCGATGCGGCCTCAGAGTTTGCTGCAGCCTGTGTGCACGCTACGAACGATGATAGTGCTGCTGTCGGGAAGGCGGCTCGGCGACGAATCATGCGAGACTATGTCTGGGCCGAATGTTTGAGTGGCTTTGACCCGCTTCTAAGCGTGACGGCCGGGCAAAGTGGCAATTAAGATCCGAAACTGCCGCGCGAATTTCTTACTAAGTGACGCCTTCGCATTGCCATGATAGACGTCGCGCTCGTTAGCCGCATTGCCCTAAGCTGACAATCGACAATACGGTTGAGTTCTCTGAAATGACATGGCGATCCTCATACTGCTTTAGCCCACTTCGATGGAATGCTCATGTCGCCAGGAGGCGGCCTTCTGGTGGACAAGTCTAGCAGTCGTTGCAGTACCGCCGATCTCCCCGAAAAAAAACTCCAAGTAATCTCTAATCCAGGCGATGAACTTACCTAGATCAGTCTGATCACGCACATAGGGCGTATTACCAACACCCAGCGACGAACTATGATATGTCAGAGTTAACAGAGGAAAATGTCGATCTCTGATCAAGTGGTGGGTAAGTCGTTTTGCCTCGCGAAGCGAAATTCCTTCCGGCGTCAGCCTGATTCTATCGAGCAGACGTAAACGCGCGAAAATACTTGGTAAGCGAAGGCATTCTCCCGATCGGCTCCGGAGCCACGGATAGACGGTAGCCTTGCGGCTCTCTAGAATCCCGGGGAAACCAGTGGTCACTGGAATCTCCATTACCGAGGTTGAGGCTATCCAATGCGGGTCGCTTGAGAAATCAGTGAAATTAGGCCCTTGTTGCGGTCTTAAATCGGTACCTGGAAGTACACTACAGTCAATCAGATATCCTAGGGCTTCCAAGGAAGAAATCGTATCTTTCCCGACGCCATAGCGGCCAGCTTTGTAGAGAAGTGGGCGCACTTCAAATTTGTCACAAATAATTTTGGTCAATTCCTGAATTTTACAATATTCCAAATCAGAAGAAAGATTGCACGGATAAGAATTCCATGCGCAGATTTCCTCTGTAATTGGTGGGTTGATCCAGGGGTGAAGGTGAGATCCAATTTCACATTTTCCATCCATTAAAAACTCACGCAGCGGTCGGTATCCATTTTCTTGAGAAACGATAGCATAATCGACGGCATAGGTCGGAACAATCCCATATTTTTCATAGATGTGTTGAAGCGTTGCTTGATACTGTATGTTGGTAACCGAGCGAGCGTTGGGTGAGAAGGGGGTATTCCAGTCGAACTCTTCCTCCGTATCTACAATGATACAAAGCTGAGGCTTTGCGGCTGGAGATCCAACCGTTTTTGGAAAAACGGTGAGCATGTCCTTTTCGATCATTGCTTGCCACGACTTCCTTCAGCACTAATTCGGCGATCTCGGACGATAGCGTGCGCGTTGCTCACTTGTTTGATGCCCGGCCAGGTGTTTGCCAGCATTCGACGAAATGTCCGGGCCGCAACGGCTATACGTGGGCGCGCAAGCTTAAATACGAGCGCTTCCGGCCCGTCCGGGCAGCCGCAGAACGCCCACAGCATGAATACGCAGCTTGTGTAACTCGCAACACCAACAAGAGCTCCGAGCACCAGTTGGCTTAACGCGGCGCTGGTGCCTTCTGGCGGTGGCACCCAACCTAGGCCCAATTCAACAACCGCTGCCACCATGATGGCTACTGAAACCAAGCTTCGCCATAGATCGCGCAGTACCGACCAAAGCCGAAAATGGGTCAATCGCGTCAACGTGACCATATAAAGTGCTGCCTCGACCAAGTAAGAGAAGGCTATGGCCCATGCCACACCTCTCAAACCGCCGTACGTCAGTCCAAGAACCAACACAGGAGGTCGAAGTAACGCTAACCCGGTTGTCGTGCCGGTAACCACCCGAGGATTACCTAGAACGACAAGCGCTGAACTGCCAACAGACGGAAAAATAGACCAGACCGCCCACGGCGCGATAATCTGAACTAACGGATATCCTGCCATCCAGGTAGGACCGAGGGTCACCCAAATGAGTGGGGCGGCCATTAAAGATATTCCAACTGCGGCCGGCAGAAGTATGAAAGTCACTGCCCCAATAGATCGTGACGCCGTTCTTCCGACCTCCATCCCACCATGATATGCCGCAGAAATTCCCGAATACAAAACTCGGCCAACAGGTTCGACAATTTCTGTAATGGGTAAAATGGCAATCTCAAACGCAGCTGAAAATAAACCAAGGCTAGCCGTGTTGATCATCCGACCCACGACGAACGCATCGGCTCGATCACGAACAAAGATTGCGATACTGGTAGCCCACATCCAAATGGAAAATCGTAGAAGTTGTTTTCGTGCAACCAATGTGATCCGCGGACGAAATGGATGAAGGACGTAACTCAGTGCAGTCCGCGAAATTTTCGCTACAAGGATGCTAATTACCATTGCCCAATAGCTCTTGAGGACTATCGCTAAGCCAATGGCGACAGCCACTGCCATGAGGCGAGGAGCTGCAAGAAGGATGAAATCTTTCTTGAACCGAAGCGTCCTTCGGAACTCAATTACTCCTAAATTTTCGCATCCCTCAAATACCAAGCCGAGGGCAAAGCAGTATAAAATCGACTCTAACCGTATATCGCGAAAAAATATTGCAAACGCGTGAGAAAAACAAATCACTAGGAACGCAGTAATTGCGCTCTTTATTACTGAAATAGTAAATCCAGTACTGTACAAATCTTTATCGAGTTGGGTCTCTCTTAACAAGACATAATCCAAACCGAGAGCGGCCGTTGCATCTATTGCTCTAGCGAACGCGTATGCTAAAGCCACTAAACCGAAATCGGCAGGGATTAAAATTCGTGCAAGTATCGCTATACTAATCAATCCTAAAATGCGGGCTACAAGTCGCCAGCAAATCATCCATCCGACGCCGTTCACGGCTCGCTCGGTTACCGATTTATCAATATCCATAAGAATATCGTGGGTTTTCGGGTCCAAAAAACGACTTTCTCTCAGCTAAATGGCTTGTGAACCCGTTGACGAGAAGAGGTGGCGATGCTGAGCAGTCATAGCTCGCGGGCCAACATGAAGAAATAAGAAAATTGGCAAAAAGGAGTTAACTCGGATAGTGTGAGCTCACATTTTGGTTACTTTTTTTGAGTTCGCTGCCATAAATGGGCGTACGAGTCGATCGCCGGTCAGCACATCAGTAATCGTAATTTTCCAGATCCCTGTCTGTTGGAGTAACCCAGTCAGCAAGCGCCAGCGGCCATGTCCGCGACGCACCACTATATTGGTGGTATATGCGGGGACGATTTCTCCGTCGGGCCTCGCGATCGTAAGATGCACAATCCGATCTCGCGCGGGACCGGTGCCGCGCTGCGACACATCGAACTTTGCAGGTGGAGCTCCTGGTGATACATGATCAGGTCCTTTGATGGCCAGTCGGGGAAGCTGCGACGATGAGATCGCGATTATCGTTGGCGTTACTGAGTCAAGCCCGACTTTAAACTGGGACGTATGTTGCGGTGGTCCGGGATGAAGTAGATCGTACACATAAACCGTAGATCCAAGGTTAAGTACGATCGCTGAGCCAGAGACATTACGCTCTGTATCATCGCGCTGCAGTCCGATCAGGAGCATTTTACCATTACGATAAATATGGATGTCGATGTTTGGCGCTTCGGATCCATCAAGATTCTGTATCGTGACATAGGGGCGGACTTTTGTTTTTTTCAACGTGTCTTGGAGGCGGCTGAGTGCCTCTTGCTCTGTATTAATCATTTCCCTTCCGAGATCGGGTAACGGATTAACCCCACTTACTAAGAGTGGGCTGCTCAGTCGTCGCCCATGCGCATCGAACTGCCCTGGCTGTATGTCGGCGAAGACAGCACCACCATGGGCAATGAACCGTTGAATGCGACTGGCTTCAAGCGGTGAGAGCGCGATCGCATGTGGCAACAGCAGAACACGAATGCGTCTAGTTCGAAGTACTCCATGTTCAATCATGGTACGAGTTATCCAGCGCGGTGTTAGACCTAAGTGTGCAACGATGTTAGCTACACGGCCACTCGCTTCGCGCGCTGGATTGTCCTTGTATTCGACTTCTGCACTTCGCTGGACCCATGGTTTTCCATCTGCCCGTCGAGCGAGCAGCCATTCAATGCGCTCGCTTTGAGGCGAATAGAGAATAGCGATGGGACCGGTTATCGGAGGGCTGGCTATCAGTTGTTCGCCCAGTCCAGAACGGATTTCAGTCGCAAGTGTCTCAAGGACCCGGCCAGACGCAGAAGGATTGCCATCTTCGTCAACAAAGGAACCGTTTGGGTCCCATAAAATCAGCCCCCGTCCTCCCAGCAGGAGCTCGTGCCAAACCGCGTGAAGGTCCTCTGGGCCTGCTATTGCGGACGTTGTCAATGTAATTACGTTCGGGGCGATTGAGCGCACGATATTGACGTTGTTGCCGAAGTCATAAATCTCCATGACGTCCACCGCGGGCGCAAGTCGTTCATAGTTATAACCGCCCCACCCGGGGATTTGTGCCCCTTCGAGCGCAGCAAGCGCATTTGGATCGGCCCTATGCACCGCTTGGGTACCAATCCGGACTGCTCGCGCGAACGCAACATCCATCCATTCCTTAAAGTCGTTCCACCCAGCGAAATCCTCGTTAGAGCGGGTTATCGCGGCATCAGTTGTGAGAGGCATCACTGCGCGCCAATTTCGGTATTGGGTTCCCCACTCGGAATTCAGCGCTGCAAGCGTCCGATATTGGCCCTTAAGCCAATCTCGCATCCCATTCAACGACACGGGCGCGAAGTCAAAGTCCCAGGGAGTGGCAAGGTCCGCTATTCCAGCCTCATCGGCTAGATCATAGAACAGTGACCTATAGCGCGAATAAGCACGAACATGGGCAGTAAGCCTATGCACTATTCGCCGTAACCACGCCGGGTCAGACAAGCTCGGATCACGAATAAAGGCCGCTATATCGTTCGGGTTTCGAAGATACGTCTTCCTAATTTGATCGAACAGCCACGTCGGTGGGTGATTGATGTACCATCGGTGGTAAGATGAATAGAAATCAGTGGCGATATTTTCAACGTACCAATGCAGACCAAGCGTTAAAAATGGTGCGACTTGAATCGTTATTTTATTTTGATCTAGATCATCGCGCGCGCTTAGGATTGCTCCAGCTGTCACCCCAAGACGAGAAAGTTCTGTTAGACGAGATGATGTTTCTTGTTGCCATATAATGATTTGATATTCGGTCCAAGACCTATTTGAAGAACCGACTGTCTGCTGCAATCCAGATACGTAACGATCTGTATGGGGGCATTTGATCGCTTGCTCGGCACTAGTCTAGCATTGTCGATCGGTGCGATAGAAAGAAGCACAGCGCACAGCGCGAGCCTCCAACTCAAGGGCCGACCTTGGGCTTCGTCTCTAAGGCAACGTTGTTCGGCTGGTCTCCCTTTAGGGACAGATTTCACGCCGTTACCGGGGCCAAGTGAACAAGTAAGTGAACCGCAATAACGGAATAAACCAATTAGTTCGGTACTTAGCTCGTAGGAAACGTTTCCGTGTCTCGGTAAATCTCCCAAGCAGTCCCCATTAGTATGTCGCCGCTGGCGCTAACTTCGACTCCAACGCCGAGTGGGCCATCGGGAGGCGTTCGTCAAGTCGCGCGAGAAATCCCTCGAATACGAGCAACGACCAGAGCGCCGCGCTGTTGTCCCGCAGGCGCCGATCATGCTCGTCGATTAATTGTACAATGCGATGGGCATTAAAATAACCGCTATCGAGCATGATAGGATCAAGCAACCGTTTACGCAGTCGTTCTGCTCCCGACCCACGAAACTGGTCCGCAAGCGGCCGAGCGAAGCCTCGCTTAGCTCGATTCAGTACGTCGTTTTCGACAAGCCCTTCGACAGCTCGCTTGAGGATGAATTTACCCTGACCACGGCGGGAGACCAGCCGGCGCGGCAGGGTGGCCGCCCACTCCGCAAGGCCATGGTCTAGGAACGGCGTTCGGACTTCCAGGGAGTTTGCCATGCTGGCACGGTCGACCTTCACCAAGATATCACTCACCAACCACGTATTCATATCAGTGTACATCGCTTGGGCCAGGGGGTCCTCGGTTTCGGCGCTCTCCATCAACTCAGTGAATTGCGCTGCAGAATCGTGCCCGCTACTTGCCTTTAAAAAAGTGGGGGACATCAGCACGTTGCGTTGTTCATCCCTCACACGACAAACCATCCGATAGTAGGCGAGAGCGCTATCTAGACCTAACTCAGTAAGAGTTTGCTTTGCGCGCAACCACTGGGGGGCATGCTCAAGATGTGGGTATAGGCGCGCAAGACCACGAAATAGATGCCGTCCTAATGGGCCCGGCAGGTAGTTACGAATTGCCGTACCTATTAAATGCCAACGATACCGCCGATATCCTCCAAACAATTCATCCCCACCATCGCCGGAGAGTGCAACGGTAACTGCTTGCCGGGCAAGATGTGAAACACGGTAAGTTGGAACCGACGAGCTGTCAGCAAAGGGTTCCCCGAACAACGTCGCTTGCTCTCGGGCCGCCTTGATATAGTCGACATCATAAGTCTCGTCAGTGTGAACCGTCCCGAGACGGCGCGCCGTAATCTGGGCTGGAATGGTCTCGTCTGCTTCGCCCCCAAGACCAATGGTGAAGGTTGAAATAGGATCTGATCGCAAAGCCGCCATCAGTGCGACAACGGCTGTAGAGTCGACTCCGCCCGAAAGAAATGCGCCAACTGGTACGTCCGCTACCAAGCGTCTAGCAACGGCCTCGCCCAAGAGATGCCTAAGTTTGTCGATCGCTGCCCTGTCATCGATCGGCCTTTTATGAAAGCATGGATGCCAGTAGCGCTGAGGGACGGGGAGGGGGCAGCCTGCTTCGACGACCATAGAACAGCCTGCCGGCAGCTGGAACACCCCCTCGTAAATACAGCGCGGCTGTGGGACATATCCCAATGCAAAATAATCGTTAATTCCTGAGGTGGATAGGCGCCGACCGAAGCCAGGATGGCTGGCGAGCCCGTCTAGCTCTGACGCGAAAACAAAATGTCGTCCGATCAGACTGTAATAAAGGGGCTTTTTTCCAAACCGATCACGCGCTAAGAACAACTGCCCGCGGTTGCGGTCCCAGATAGCGAACGCGAACATCCCTGAAAGGTGCTCAAGACACCCGGTGCCCCACTCCTCCCAGGCATGAATTATGGTTTCCGTGTCAGACCGGTTGGCGAATTTATGTCCTCGTCGCTGGAGAATGAGGCGAAGCGGCTCGTAATCGTAAATTTCACCATTGAAGGTAATAACCACTGAGCCGTCTTCGTTGTACATCGGCTGACGGCCGCCCTCGATGTCAATAATGCTAAGCCGCCGATGGCCGAAGCCAATACCCGGCTCCATATGGAAACCCTCTCCATCCGGCCCGCGATGACGGAGCGCGTCCGTCATCCGCTGGAGCGTCCGACGGCTAATTGGTCCGGGACCTGAAATATCGAAGATCCCTGCAATACCGCACATCAGATTGTCCCATTATTAGCGACGCGTGACCTTCCGGAGCCCTTCCTTGAGCAATGCAGGCCACCGATTTTGCGATTGGCCACGAGGACGTCCATCGGCATCGAACAGGCGATTGGCCTGCTGTCCCCGCCATAAGCCTGAAGTGTGTCGATTTTAAAATAGCCCCTGAGTGGGTAGGTCGCTCCTTATCCTAAGGAATCATCATTGACCAACAGTGGTACTCATTAAGTCTACGATTCAATCGGATTAACTACAATTTTGTCAAAATCTTTAGTCAAAATTGTAAAAAATCAATAAGTGTGATGGCCAAACATGTTAGCAACCTCCGTAGCTATTTCGTTGCCCCCCAGACGAGGTACTGCTTAGTCATGCAACAGCCAACCCTCACGCAGCATCCTGTCTTAAACCTCGGTGGTCCGCCAAATCTCCAAACCGCGCAAGATGCAGGACCGCGGGGCGCTCACAGCGTCCTGCTGGTATTGCGCTCGCAATTGCTGCGGGAAGGATTGAAGAGGCTGCTTACCGAAGCCGGTTTCATGATCTCGGGCGAAGCGACGAACTCAAGCGAAGCCCTGAGCATGCTACAACCAGGTAACGATATCGCACTTGATTTAGTTATCATTGACGCTGCGCTTTGCGGCGAAACTAGCCGGCTGCAGCAGGATATTCGGAGCGCCTTCAGCGATAGTCGGATTATCATTCTTGCGGATGAGCAAAGTATGAGCCTCATCGGAATCACAAATCTGGTCGATGCTGACGGGATTTTATCGTCAGAAATCTCCCCAGACGCGATGATACAATCGCTTCGGCTGATACAGTTGGGCGAGCGGGTCGTACCATCCGATCTAATCGTAACGCTGCTACGGCGTAACTTTGTCGAAGTTACGAGCACGGTAGAACCGCAAGTTGACCCAGCAGCAGAATCCTACAACCAATCGTCACCAACTCCGCGGGAAACGCAAATCTTGCGATGCCTCCTTTTGGGTTCCTCAAATAAGGTAATAGCCCGTCAGCTCGGCATCACCGAAGCAACCGTCAAGGTTCACGTCAAGGGGTTGCTGAGGAAAATCAGGGCATCTAACCGTACTCAGGCGGCCATTTGGGCTCTCAATAATGGCATCGAAGCGTATGGTAGAGAGACCCGCATCAGCACCGGCTCACACGTCTGATCGCGTTCGTCCGCCAGGCGCGCTCTGCCACAAAGCGCGATCTTCTTTGTTGGAACCAGCCGAGTCACCTGATGAACTCAGGCAGGGATGATTATGCGAAATTTGCGGGATTTGTTCGTATTTTACCTCGCGGTAGCATGGCGCCACAAGTGGTATGCAATTGGCGTTGCATGGGCCGTTTGCGTCGTCGGCTGGGTAGCTTTGGAATTCGTTCCAGATGTCTACGAATCAAGCGCGCGCCTTTATGTCGACACTGATGCAGTTTTGTTTCCTCTCCTTAAAGGGATTGCGGTTGATACCGGATCAGCAAATAAAATAGAGATCCTTCAAAAAAACATGTTGAGCCACGACAATATTGACCAGATAGTTACGAGTGTTTTTCCCACAGTCCCTGCGGGCCCGAACCCCGATCGCGAGCGGCTGATTCGTCGTCTGACGCAGGAAATTCGGGTAACTTCCCAGGAGCGAAATCTGTTCGTCGTCGCTTACACGGACCGCGATCCGAAAGTTGCGCGGGATGTCGTAAAAACTGCGATCTCGGCCTTTCTTAATTCCCAAACCGGTACCGCTCATACGCAAATGAGTGATGCACAGCAGTTTCTTCGTCAGCAGATCGATACATACGAGCAACAACTGACTGATGCAGAGAACCGACGGGCGCAATACCTCGCGGAGCATACGGACGTCCTCCAAGGGGAAGGCAATTTCGCCGCGCATCTGGCATCGGCCAGGGCTGCCCTAGCAGCGGCGGAAACGGAGCAAGCCGACGCCAAAGTCAGATTGCACATACTCCAACAGGAAATTCCGGGAATACCGAAGCTTTTATCAATCGATGCATTGTCCGCTAGCACGGGCACGGCTTCGTCGGTGTCGCAACGCCTCGCGGAAGCGGAGCAAAATCTGGCCAAGCTCAGGCTTCGATTTACCGAGGCGTACCCGGACGTAAGAGCAGCAGAACAGCTCGTTGCGACGCTCCGCGCTGAAGCCGCCACTACGGCCGATCCTGCGAACACAACGGACCCGCACGGATTAGGGCGGAGTGTATCGAACCCCGTATATGAGCAAGTGCGGTTACGGATTGTAGAAGCCCAGACCAATATCGCCTCATTGGATATTAAGGTTAGTAATGCAAAAGCCAACGTACAACGCCTTGAGGAACTAGCTCGGGAGGCCCCAGCTATTGAAGCTGAGTATAAACGCCTTGATCGAGATTATACTGTGTTGAAGTCTAACCACGACGAACTTTTGTCTCGGCTGGAGTCGGCCCGAATCGCGGCAGCGGCGGACGCGAGCGCCAATAATCGAGAGTTGCAAGTTATTGATCCGCCCCGAATCGGACAGTTACCAGTAGGGCCAAAACGTAGGCTATTCATTTCGGCGGTGCTTTGTGCTGGTTTGTTTTCGGCGATAGCGGCAGTTGCCGGTTTAAAATATTTAGACCAATCAGTCAACGCCCCGCAGATGCTGAGTGAGTTTGGGCGTCCAGTACTAGGGGGTATCTCGCTACTTGTAGATGATCTTGCTCGACGCCGCGCTTTGAACAGCATGATTGCGTTCGTGCTCCTTGCCGCCTCGCTCTTCTTTGTCTACGGCGGATTAGTAATCCATGCGACCTGATCTGAACTTTCGGTGTGAGCCATGGACCCTGTTATAGCGCCGACGCTAGTCGAGCGCGCAGCGGAACATCTTCGCAAAAATAATGTGCGACGGACAGCGCTTGGATTTGCGACCGGATTTAGCGGTTCGCTGCAACAATCCGTCGGTCCGTCGACGCGCGGTCCCATCGCCCCGCCGCTCGTGCCGCAAATGGATACGCCGGGCGCTAAGGCGACTAGTCAGGCCAGCAGCCGCACCATCACCCTAGACCGCAACCGTCTGCGAGCGGCGCACGTAATCGACTGGACGGGGGCTCGCACTCAGCTGAGCGAAGAACTTCGCGTAATCAAGCGTCAGTTGCTTCGTCAAGCTTTCCCTTCGCCTGGAGCCGCTCGTGCCGGTGCAAATCTCGTAATGATCACCAGCGCGCGTCCCGGCGAGGGGAAGACATTTACGTCACTCAACTTGGCATTAGGCATTGCGACCGAGCCTGGCCGTCATGTCCTGTTGGTGGACGCGGACACCTCACGTCAAGGGGTGGGAGAGGTAATTGGGCTAGGCGACCAACGCGGCCTGCTTGACGTGCTCAGCGGCAACGAGCGCGAACTATCTCAAGTGATGCTGCGCACAGACATTCCCAATTTCGCGCTGGTTCCAGCCGGAGTGGCACGGGATGATGCCGCCGAGCTTTTGGCGGGCTCGAGGATGGCAGCGTTGCTGCGTGAGATGAGCCTCCGCTACAGTGACCGAATTATCTTGATCGACGCGCCTCCATGCTTGGTTAGCAGCGATCCATTGATCCTTGCCGGTGTTGTAGGGCAAGTACTCATGGTAATTGAAGCCGAACGTACTCAACGCGATGAAATCGCGTTTGCACTCGAAATGGTAAAAGAATGTCAGAATGTTAGTCTTATCCTTAACAAAGTTCAGGTAACCAACGATGTCTCCCTCGGTTTGTACGGGTCATATTATGGCTTCGTCCGATGAGGAGCTTTCTCATCGCTAACTCGACAACGCGCTCCATCAGCTCCTCTTGCAGGGGCGGCCTTCCTCGGGCAACCGAGATGAAAGACCAATCAGGCCGAGGCTCTTACGCCTTCGGTCCCTACTTGACATTTTGAGGTGTGGCCTATGTTTGCCGAATTTTACGGACTGACCGCCCTCCCATTTCAGCTAACGCCCGATTCCCGCTTCTTCTTCGACAGCAGCGGGCACAGCAAGGCACTGGCTCACCTCACCTACGGTTTGCAGCAAGGAGACGGGTTCATCGTGATTACCGGTGATGTCGGCACCGGCAAGACCATGCTCGTCGAGCATCTTTGGTCGCAGTTGGATACCGACGACTATGTTGCAGCCAAGATCTCCAGCACGCAATTGTCGCCTACCGGATTCCTCCGCATGATGGCGTCCGCATTTGGGCTGTCATATCAGGGCAGCGACAAAACGCGCTTGCTCCGCGAGCTAGCCGCTTTCTTCGACGCAAACTATGCGGCAGGAAAAAGGACATTGATGGTCGTCGATGAGGTGCAAAATCTCCCGTTTGCAACTCTCGAGGAGCTTCGCATGCTTTCAAATTTGACGGTAGGCCACCATGCCTCCCTTCAGAACTTTCTTCTGGGGCAGCCGCAATTCCGCTCGATGCTTGCCAGTCGTGATGCTGAACAGCTGCGGCAACGCGTCTTCACTTCCTATCATCTCGGTCCGCTAAGTGAGCCCGAGGTACGAAAATATATTGAACACAGACTGCAAGTGGTCGGATGGTCTGGGGATCCGGCTTTCGATGATGCCGCGTTTACAACGATATATAAATACGCCGGGGGCACACCCCGAAAGATCAACCTACTGTGCTCCCGGCTTCTACTTTGGGGCTTTCTTGAAGGGGAGCATGTCATTGGTGTACGCCAAGTCGAGGATGTCGCCGTTGATTGGGTGTCCGAGTTGGAGCCGCAGCAATACCTGAGCGGCACTAAGCAGACTTCTATTTCCAATCTCAAACCCGATCTGGTTCCTAGGATCGAAAACATCGAGCGGCGGCTGGCCCGACACGATATCGCTCTCCAGCGAGCGCTTGACGCGCTTACCCATTTCGCCCCAAACGCGGCCGAGTGAGTAAGCGAGGGCAAGAACGCAGGACAGAGTTAGGTAAATGACGCGTGTACGAGTGGACAATGCAATGTCCGTCGATGTGGAGGACTACTTCCACGCTCATGCTCTCTCATCGTCGTTTCCGCGTGCGCGATGGGATGAATGCGAATGCCGCGTCGAGAGAAACATCGATCGCGTGCTTCAGCTGTTCAGTGACGCCGATATCGTCGCCACTTTTTTCACGTTGGGTTGGATTGGTGAGCGGTATCCGCAGCTTCTCAGGCGGATCGTCGCCAATGGGCACGAGCTAGCAGCTCATGGATATGATCACACTCGTGCCGATCGGCAGGAACCGATGGCGTTCCGAGACGATGTGCGGAAGACAAAGCTAATTTTGGAGAACGCTGCGTGCTGTCCGGTGATCGGATATCGCGCTGCCAGTTTCTCTATCGGCCCGAACAATCAATGGGCGTTCGATATCCTCGAGAGCGAGGGCTATAGGTATAGTTCGAGCATTTACCCGATTAGGCATGATCACTACGGGATGGTTGATGCGCCCCGCTTTCCTTTTTACCCGTCTGCGGGTGCACTGCTAGAAATTCCCGTCGCTACCGTTCACCGATTTGGCTGCCGAATTCCTTGTGGGGGTGGTGGTTATTTTCGGCTCATCCCGTATTCCATATCTCGTGCGAACCTGCGATACGTGAATCTCGCCGATGGTCGATCCTGCGTTTTCTATTTTCATCCGTGGGAGTTGGATCCTTCTCAACCGCATGTATCAAAGTTGCCCTTGCGCCGCTATATCCGTCACTACCTAAACCTCGGCCGGATGGAAGGCCGACTTGCAGCTTTGCTCCGCGACTTTTCATGGACTCGCATGGACTATCTGTTTCTCAACGAGCAGAAGGGAAGAGACGTGGTCGAACGACATCAGCGTGTGGAAGGACCTTCGTGCGGTCCCGCTTGAGCTGTCTCACTCCAGCAGATGTCGGGCGATGGGACGCATTCGTAAAGGCACACCCGGAAGGCACGTTCTTTCACCTTGCTGGCTGGCAAACGGTCATCGAGCGCGCGTTCCGCCATCATACCTATTACGTATATACCGAGCGTGATGGCCAAGTAACCGGAGTTTTGCCACTCGTCCATGTGAAAAGTCGGCTCTTCGGTGACTCGTTAATTTCTAACGCGTTTTGTGTCTATGGCGGCCCAATTGCCATCGATGACGAGAGCCACGCCCAACTTGTCAGTTTTGCGCTGGCTGAGATGGAGAGGCTCCAGGTCAATCACGTCGAGTTCCGTAATCGACGCGCGTCGGGATTGGGATGGAGGTGTAGCTCGGGCCTTTACGCCACCTTTCGGCGCCAAATTGCCCCCGATCCCGAAAAGAACCTTCAGATGATCCCTCGCAAGCAGCGGGCTGTGATCCGACAAAGTCTACGTAACGATTTGGAGGCATGTCGCGACCGAGACATTTCCCGACTTTATCAAATCTATGCGGAGAGTGTTCGCAATCTTGGTACACCGGTGTTTCCTCGAAAGTATTTTCAGTCGTTGGTTGACATATTTTCTAACAGCTGCGAAATAACAACGATTTTAAATCGAGGTAAGCCTGTGGCTTCTGTGCTTTCCTTTTTCTTTAGAGACGAGGTACTGCCGTATTATGGTGGGGGAATTTTCGCCGCACGCGCACTTGGGGCAAATGATTTTATGTATTGGTCGGTAATGAGTGCGGCGGCGGCTAAGGGATACCGGATATTTGATTTTGGTCGGAGCAAGGTAGGGACGGGAGCGTTCAATTTCAAAAAGAATTGGGGATTTATTCCGGATGAGTTGATTTATGAATTTAAATTGAGGAAACCCGGGGATATACCAAATATCAATCCTCTTAACCCAAAGTATCGGTTTTTTATTGGGGCCTGGAAGCGGTTGCCGGTTCCCGTGACTAAACTTCTTGGTCCGCCGATAACGCGTGGGCTCGGCTAGGAAGAGGAGAGTATCAAGTTTGGCGCCCAGCAGGATCGTCGAGCCTGGCCGCCACCAAGGTAAAGTCAATGGCGCGTCTAAGCCAATCGTCCGGAAAAATGCTCCGAGGCTACCCTCGCTGTTGTCCGGCGCGGCAAAGTTAAAAATCGGGCCGGGAAGATGGACACTGGATAGGTTGCCGAGAGCCCCAGTGCATGATGCGGATCATGGCGAGAGGGATAGAGGGATGAAGGTAGCTCGCTTTGCGAGCCTACCGTCAGAATTCCTTGGCGATTCGATGGCGAGGGCCAATCTGGGTGGAGGCCGCCACTCAGGTCGAGGGGTGCGGCGATCATCGCCACCTGAAAATTTGGACGAGAAATCCGCGCCGTTTCCCGGTTGACGATCTGCTCAGCGCCTATATAACGTTTGATTGAAAATCTTTGCTCATTACGACCTACGCGCAACGATCCCGACGCGACCAGGCGCAGTTGCCAGAAACGCTGTCGCAATATATGGTAGCAAATCGGGCACTAGCTACAAGGGGGGCTCTCGGTGCGAACTCAGATCCGAATCGCCGTCGCATTGTTACTCGGGCTTGGTCCGGTCGGGTGCGGGCCCGATAGTACGTTACCACCCGCTCCGCCTGCTACAGAGCTTCCGTCGGCCGAATACATAATTGGGCCGGGGGACGTCTTGCGCATCGCGGTTTGGCAAAACCCAGACCTGACAGTTGAATTGCCGGTGAGGCCGGATGGGAGGATTTCGGTTCCACTGATCGAGGATGCGGTGGCAGTCGGGAAAACCCCCACCGCACTGGCTCGCGAATTGGAACTAAGGCTTGCGAAATTCGTGACCAAACCGATCGTAACGGTCATGCCTCGAGAGTTCTATGGGCCATACGCGGCGCAGGTTCGGGTCATTGGCGAGGCGGTCCAACCGCGGGCTCTTCCCTACCGGTCAAACATGACGGTGCTTGACGCTATAATTGCCGTGGGAGGGCTGACTAAGTATGCCGCAGGAAATCGTACGACATTGGTACGGATGACCGATAATACCCAGCAGACCTATGCGGTTCATCTTGATGACTTGATAAGAGATGGCAAAATTAATGAAAATGTCGCACTTGAACCAGGTGACATATTAATTATTCCGCAAAGTTATTTCTAGGGAAAATAGCAAGCTCGTGTCTTGGCGTATAAGTCAGCTTTTCAGCGGTGGTAGATGACCAGCCATACAATTAAATTGGTCGGTCACTGGCTTTGGCCATGATGAACGAGAATTTTCGAGACCTGACGAAAAGCACGGGCCACGGCAGGTATTTGCCCATTTGCTGGGTGCTACGTGGACTAATATTCACGAGTATAGTGGTATCCGTAACTCATCTTTCCGCAGTTGCCCAAGAGTTACCCGTAAACGGCTCGCCCCTTGCCAACCAACCGTTGAGTCAGCCGACTCTTGAAACTGGAACGCTTCTCTTCGGATCGACGGCGGCCCCACCACCATTCTTAAGCACATTCTTCGGATACGCAGGCGCGCCTGTAACGTACAGCGGCACTGTGTTCCTCCTCCCTGAACGGCAACTCACGCCGACGGCGCCGGCACCCGGAGAACCAGTTCCGGTGGAAGGGCTGCTTCCGCCAACCGCATACCCAGTCCCAAGCAATGTGTTACTGCCGCCGTTGGTTTCCGGTGCGACGCCAATCCAGACTGGCGACCCTAGAGCGCCGGAAATCATCGTCAAACCCAGCCTTGGCATCAGCCAGCTCTATACTGACAATCCTCGTCTAACGTCGAGCACGTTCTCCGACACGGCTAGCCATCTTAGTCCAGGCATTGTGTTGTCTGCCGATACGCCGCACCTACAGGGCGAGCTCATTTATGGCCTTGACTACTATAAATACGCACGTGCCCATGAGCAGAATTCACTCACGCAGGATGCTGTCGGTTATGGTCTCGCGACGATCGTGCCCGGATCCCTGTACGTCGATGGGAGAGCGCTGATTTCGGAGCTATCAACGGCCGGCGGGGCTGGGTTCACTGTAGCCCCCGGTACGTTGCCGGTAGGTGGGCAATCGCAGGTAATGATAACCTCGCTCACGCCGATTGTCAGGCAATCGTTTGGCGATTTGGTTGATACGGAATTGCGCTACAGCTTTGGAATGGCGAATTTCGGTAGTCCCTCGTTAACGGGAAGCACGCTGGTGCCTTCGTCTTCACTCTCAGGCGTTCAAGTGAATCACGTGGCGCTTGCTATAGCGATCGGCCGGGGATACGGCGTTGCTGCCTCTCGGGTAACGCTTGATGCCACGAATGTCGGTTCAACTTCTGTCGCTCAGTCCGATCAATTTCGTGGATTCGATGATTTCGAATATCATTTGAGTAACCGCTTCGCGCTTCTGGCGCGGGTCGGCTACGAAGATTTCCAGTACGACGTCGCGGGACTGCGATTTAGCGGCCCTATCATAAAGCTTGGGGTCCGTGCGGATCTTGCTCCGGACAGCGTAGCTACGCTGCTCTATGGGCGTCAGGACGGCATATGGAGTTTCGAAGGCCGATTCCGCCAGCAGTTGACCGCTTCCACCGCTATTCTCGGAGCGTATCTCCGGAGTGTCTCGTCGACGCAGCAACAGCTGTTGAATGATCTAAACTCATCCCGCCTGGACGCGTTTGGGACGATTGTCAATAACGACACGGCATTGCCAGGCTTGGCTGACCCCGAATTCTCTTATGCACAAACCGACATATATCGCTACCAGCTAGCCCGTATGGGCGTCACGAGCGACATCGGACGAAACAGCTTTCGGATTTTCGGATCCTTAGACCACCGAGATTCGCTCATCAACTTAACCGCAAATGACACCAGCAGAGGAATATTACTGGAATGGTTTCGCACCATCACACCGCGGCTTACAGGAGCCGCGAGCCTAGGTTACGCCACACACGTTGTTGGCAACGAGAAAACTGCTACGGCTGGTTTGGATTTAACGTATCAGATAAGTGACGCTGTTACTTTTTATGGGCGGTACGAGTTTATGAAGCGTCAGGGCGCTTTGGCTGGAACAAGCCTCCAACGAAACTTGGTCGAGTTAGGTCTGAGAGGAGAATTTTGACAGCAGTGAGCGAACGGTTTTGGACTTTCAGCTTGCCCGAGCTAGGGCCGCGGGTTCAAATGAAACCGGGCCGAGTACGGCTGACTTGAGCCCTGTCTTTCCATTCAGGATGAGTAGAGCCGGTTCTGGGAGCTGGAACTGGTGGCTCGAGGGCGCAACGGGGCGGGGCGAAGCCTCCGATTTCATGCAGCGTGTTCGTATTGATGCCGGAGGCGCTGCCCTCGGCGCTCGCGGTACATCGTAATAACCATTGTGCCCAGCGCCTCGCGAGCGCACGGTAGTTTTTTCCTTTGAGTGCGCATTATATTACGGAGCTTCACGATAGTTCGACTTTACAGTTTCTTCGAGCGGAAAAATCGAGAGCATTCAGGGCAAGACAAATGGATTCGATTAATATTTTGACATTTTCAACATTATATCCAAATACAATCCAACCAAATCATGGTATTTTCGTAGAAAATAGATTGCGACATCTAGTCGCGTCGGGCCGCGTCCGGAGCGTTGTTGTTGCACCGGTTCCCTACTTTCCAAGCAGCTCACCTCTTTTTGGCCGGTGGAGCCAACTTTGCCAAGTGCCACGCCACGAAACGCGCCATGGCCTGACAATCCATCATCCGCGCTACCCCGTGATCCCCAAGGTTGGGACCAGCCTAGCGCCGGCACTGCTTGCTCTTGGGAGCCTGGCATCAATTCGCCATGTCCAACGAAACGGCTTTGACTTCGATTTGATCGATGCTCACTACGCCTATCCTGATGGGGTCGCAGCTATTTGGTTGGGTCGGCTTTTGTCGAAGCCGGTAGTTGTGACCGCTCGAGGCACAGACGTAAATCTTATTCCGCGATTGAGGATTCCCCGCAAGCTCATACAGCACGCACTGCAACGCGCTTCTGCGATCGTCGCGGTGAGCGAGGCTTTGAAACAGGCTATTATTGACCTTGATTTTCGTCCGGAGCGCGTGACCGTTCTGCGAAACGGAGTAGATCTTGGGAAGTTCTTTCCTCAAGATCGGGAGAAGATCCGTCGTGAGCTTGGGCTTGACCGTCCTACGCTGATTTCGGTCGGCCACCTCATCGAACGAAAGGGTCACGACGTCGTAATCGGAGCCCTTAGAGAACTGCCGGATCACGTTTTGCTGATCGTTGGGGAGGGACCTCAAAGAGCCAGGCTGCAGAGCTTGGTGACTTCGCTTGGTCTGGGGTCGCGGGTGAGCTTTCTTGGAGCCATCTCCCACGATGAAATGGCGCGGTACTATAGTGCTGCCGATGCTCTTGTCCTTGCGTCGAGCCGAGAGGGTTGGCCGAACGTATTATTGGAATCCATGGCCTGCGGCACCCCCGTGGTGGCCTCGAACGTTTGGGGGAACCCGGAGATAGTTAAACTGGCTGACAGCGGCCGTCTGATGAACGAGCGCACCTCGAAGGCTGCCGCACAGGCGATTCGATCGCTATTTGGCAACTTACCGCAGCGTGCGGCTACTCGTCGGTACGCGGAGCGGTTTAGCTGGGATGAGACATCGCGTGGTCAAGTCGACGTTTTTTCACGCATCTTAAAACGGTCAAGGGGTCTGTAAGCTCGAGCCAAGACGGGAGACAATATCGCGCTTCCCATTTGCCCTTCTATTAGCATCGATACCTTAACCTCGAGCATCAGCAAGTGGTCAATAACGAAGCTAAAAAAACCGATGGATTGGCAAAAGCGTATTAATCCTGATGGTTATTTTATGGGGATTGACGTGACCCCCTGAAACTCCTCCAGGCGAAGCTAGAGTCCGACCCAACGGAAGGGACGGACGATGAAGCGATCAAGGTTCACGGAAGAGCAGATCATCGCGGTGCTGCGGGAGCAGGAGGTCGG
>Ga0209517_10003373_pt1 | contig 21738 bp, 18 predicted proteins | sample PeaSoiMetSII2010_FD_187695 | JGI IMG/M metagenome (GOLD analysis project Ga0209517, IMG submission 187695) | Peat soil microbial communities from Weissenstadt, Germany - SII-2010 (SPAdes) (version 2) | ecosystem: Environmental > Terrestrial > Soil > Wetlands > Peat | place: Germany...
CACGATGATTCGGCCGACCGCAGCGATGCGCGAACCGCGCGGCTAGTCTTTCGGCCGGCTTTCGCGCAGCAGGGCGTCGATTCGCAGCGCGCGCTCGGTGCCCGGATCGAATTCGAAGTCCAGCTCGGGTGCGAATCTGAGCGCCAGCTCGCGGCCGATCCGATGGCGGATGAAGCCGCTGGCGCTGTGGAAGCCCGCCAGCGCATCCTTGGCGCGGCTCGCGCCTTCAAGATGGGAAAAGAAGACCCGGCCACGGCGGAGATCGTCGCTCATCCGGACCGAGGTTAGAGTGACGCCGCGAAGCCGCGGGTCTTTCATATCGCGCAGCAACATCTGCGCGAGCTCGCGCAACACGACTTCGGCCACGCGCTCGGGCCTGCGGCTTTCAGCGGGCATGATCGTATCGTAGCGAGACGCGAGTGTTGCGGGAATATGACGGTTCAGTAGTTGATGATTTCCAGATGCTCTTCGCCGAGCGGGGCGAGCGCGAGCGAGTCGATGAAGTTCACGACCTCGCGCAGCGCGCTGTCGACGAACGCGCGGTCGCTGCCGACCTGGCAGATTCCCAGCTCGGCGCGCTGCCAGAGATCGTGATCGTCGGATTCGGCGATCGAGACGTTGAACTTCTGCCGCACGCGAGCCTTGATCGCGCGCAGCACCTGGCGCTTGCCCTTGAGCGAATGGTTCTCCGGGATGAACAGCGTGAGCCGCAGAACGCCGACGACCATGGTCTAGTCAGAGGAGAGAACCGTCGCGGAGGCCGGCGCTACACAAACCAAGGCGCGATCCGAAGTAGGGCCGGCGTCCCGCCGGCCACCCAGCCTTCCGCGCACCACGCTCAAACCAGGAACCGGCACGGAGGCCGACGCTACACAAAACCCAGCCCCTCGCTCGCCGTTCATTGAGGAGGTTTCTCAGGTCGTGGCCGCGGCTTGGCCGCGCCCGGTCTCCGGCTTCGGCGTCGCGAGTTTGCGCAGCACGGTTTCCATCTCGAACGCTTCGATCACATCGCCGGGCTTCACGTCGTTGAAATTCTCGAGCCCGATACCGCATTCGTAGCCCGCCGCGACTTCGCGCGCGTCGTCCTTGAAACGCCTGAGCGAATTGATTTTGCCTTCCCATACCACGCGGGCGTCGCGCACCAGCCGCGCGCGCGAGTTGCGCGTGATCTTGCCGTCCACGACCATCGAGCCCGCGATCGTGGCGCCCGGCACCGTAAAGATCTGGCGCACCTCGGCGCGCCCCAGCGCCTTCTCGCGAAAGGTCGGCGCGAGCAGGCCTTCCATCGCCTCGCGGATATCGTTGATCGCGTCGTAGATTACGGTATAGAGCCGGATTTCCACGCCCTGCTTCTCGGCGAGCGCGGCGGCCTTGGCCTCGGGCCGGATATTGAAACCGATCACCAGCGCCTTGGAGGCTTCAGCCAGGGTCACGTCGGTCTCGGAGATCGCGCCAGCCGACGAATGTACGATGTCGAGCTTGACCTCGGGGGTCGCAAGCCGGCGCAGCGCTTCTGACAGCGCTTCGACTGAGCCCTGCACGTCGCCCTTGACGACTACCTTAAGCTCTCCGACCTCGCCCGCGGCCATCTTCTGGCTCAAGTCTTCGAGCGATACGCGGCTGGTCTTGGTGAGCTCGCCTTCGCGCTGCTTGGAGCGGCGGAACTCCGCGACCTGCCGGGCCTTGGCCTCCTCGGCCATCGCGGCGAACGAGGTCCCCGGCTCCGGCACCTCCGAGAGCCCGAAGATCTCGACCGGCGTCGAAGGTCCGGCTTCGGTCAGGCGCTCGCCGCGATGGTCGAGCATCGCGCGCACGCGCCCGTAAGAAATCCCGCACACGAACGCATCGCCCTGATGCAGTGTGCCTTGCTGGATAAGCACCGTGGCGACCGGGCCGCGGCCGCGATCGAGCTGCGACTCGACCACCGTGCCGCGGGCGAGACGATCGGGAACGGCCTTGAGATCCATCAGATCGGCCTGCAGCAGGATCATCTCGAGCAGGCGATCGATTCCCTCGCCGGTGCGGGCCGAGACCGGCACCGCGATCGTGTCGCCGCCGTAGTCTTCAGGGATTAGCCCCTGCTCGGTGAGCTGCTGCTTGACGCGTTCGACGTTGGCTTCGGGCCGATCGATCTTGTTGATCGCGGCGATGATCGGAACCTTGGCTGCGCGAGCGTGATTGATGGCCTCGACGGTCTGCGGCATCACGCCCTCGTCGGCGCCCACCACCAGCACGACGATGTCGGTGACCTTGGCGCCGCGCGCGCGCATCGAGGTGAACGCCTCATGGCCCGGAGTGTCGACGAAAGTGATCTGGCGGTCGCGCGCAGTCACCGTGTAGGCGCCGATATGCTGGGTGATTCCACCCGACTCTCCGGCGGTAACGTTGGTCTTGCGGATGGCGTCGAGCAGCGAGGTCTTGCCGTGATCGACGTGGCCCATCACGGTGACTACCGGCGGGCGGGTTGCGAGCTCGCCGCCCTCTTCCTCGGTGCCTTCTTCGAGGGCGGACTCGACGTTGAAGGCCACGTTCTCGACGCTGTAGCCGAATTCGTTGGCGACCAGCGTGGCGGTGTCGGGATCGAGCATCTGGTTGAGCGTGGACATCACGCCCATGCCCATCAGCTTCTTGATCAGCTCGCCGGCCTTGACGCCCATGTTGCGCGCGAGGTCGCCGACCGTAACTCCCTCGGCGATTCGGACCACGCGCTTGGAGGCCTTGGGCGTGGTGATCGCGGTCTTGCGCTGCTCCTTGCCCGGCATCGCGCGCCGCTTCTTGGGCACGCGCAAGCCGCGCATCTCGCGCTCGGCGGTAAAATCGCTGACGTCTTTCTTGACGACGCGCCTTTTCTTGATCGCGCGCGCGCCCGGCTTTTGCTGATCGGGCGGCGTCGGCGGCGCTTCGGGAGCGACCGGCGTCGGCGCGGCGCCCGAGCGAAACGGCGCGGCGGTAGCGCGGGCGGCCGGCCCGATCGGACGCCCCGACGGCGCGGCCGGACGCGGCGCCGGGCGGCGCAGATCGATCTTGCCCAGTACCTTGGGGCCGCGCTGGCCATCATCGAGCGAGGGCGCGGCGGCGTGCGCGCTGCTGGTCAGACTGATCGTGCGTGACTCGGGCCGGAAGCCGACCCGGCCCATCGGTGGCGCGTCGGGTGCGCGAGGCGATACGGGCGGCGCGGCCGTGGCCGGATGCCCCGTGGCCGGATGCGATGCTTCCGGATGCGATGGCGCCGGACGCGACGGCGCCGCCTCCGCCGTCATTGCAGGAGCGGAACGCTCGCGCGCCACAGGCGCGCTCTCCGCGGTGGCTTGTCGCGCTTGCGGAGCGTGCGCCTGCGCCGCGGCGGCTGCGGTTATCGCGGGCGATATGCCGGCCGCTATCGCCGCGGTCTCGGCCTGCGGCTCGACCAGGGCCGCGATCGCCGGCTCGGCGATCGGCCGCTGATCGACGAACGAAGCGACGAACGGCTCGCCCGCCTCCTGCTCGACCTCGAAGTGGAACGGCTCTTCCGACGAGGGTCTGGGCGGGGCCGGCTCGGTGTGGCGGCGGCGCATCACGGTCGCCGTGAGCCGCTTCTCCATCACTTTGCCCGCGCTGGTCTCGACCAGCGTCTCCCGCTTGAGGAGGTTCGCGCGATGGGCCTGCTCGTCGAGATCGGCCCGCACGCGATCGGCTTCCTCCTGCGAGAGCAGGCTCGAATCGGAATGGGCGTGCGCCAGCCTGAGCCGGGCACAACTGGCCATCACGTCCTCAACCGGGACGTTCCATTCAGCCGCAAAGGTTTTGATTCTCTTTCGCGCCATCCGCTTGAATTATCTTATCCAGTTTAGTCGAGGCGTACGTTATGTTTCCAGCCGTGCTTGTATGGTCTGCGCGATCGCGCGGCGGTCGGCCGGCTCTATTCTGCGCCGCAGCGAACGAAATTCCCGGACCTTTGACTTGACAAACTGCTCGAGGCATTCGCGCCGCGGATGCAAATAGCCGCCGCGTCCCGGAAGCCGCGCGCTCAAGTCGGCCACCACCGCGCCGTCGAGCGCCGCCAGGCGGATCAGCGCGCGCTTGTCATCGGCGCGCCGACATCCCAGGCAAGTGCGAAGCGGAGTCAGGACTTCACCTCCTTCGCTTCGCCGTGCATCGCCTCGCCGGTTTGCGCGCCGGAGTTATCCTGCGCCGCCTCATCGTGAGCAGCCTCGCCATCGGCCGCCGGGCCAGCAGCGGCGCCATCGATAGTTTCGGCGACGGCTTGGGCGTCAGCTTCACCGGCCGACGCGGACGCATCCGGCGCGACCTCCGAAGTCTCCGCGACGGCGGTCTCCGCGACCGCGGCCTCGGCTTCAGCGGCGGCCTTGGACTCTTCCTCGCGCCGTTTCTTTTCCTGCACGTGGGCGCGCGCGGCGACGATCAGTTGCTGGGCGCGCTCGGGACTGATTCCTTCTACGTCGAAGCTTTCCGGGTTGGCCTCGCCGAGCTGCTCGGACGAGCGATAACCATACTGAAAGAGCAGTTCCGCATTGATATCGCCGATACCGGGAATCGCGTTGAGCGAAGCGCGCGCCGAGCGCGCCTCTTCTTCGGCTTCGGCCTCGCTGCGAACGTCGAGTTTCCATCCGGCGAGCCGATGGGCCAGGCGGACGTTCTGGCCGCGCCGGCCAATCGCGAGCGAAAGCTGATCGTCCGGCACGATCACTTCCATCGCATGCTCGTCCTCGTCGATTATCACCTTGGAAACCTTGGCGGGCGCGAGCGCGCGGCATACCAGCTCGGCCTGATCGTCGGTCCACGGCACGATATCGATTTTTTCTCCGCGCAGCTCCTGGACCACCGACTGAACGCGCGTGCCCTTCATGCCTACGCAGGCCCCGACCGGGTCGACGTCCGAGTCCTTGGAGTAGACGGCGACCTTGGCGCGGCCGCCCGGCTCGCGGGCGCATTGGCGAATCTCGACGATGCCCTCGTAGATCTCCGGCACTTCCTGCTCGAAGAGCTTGATCAGGAATTCGTTGGCGGTGCGCGAGAGCACGATCGAAAGCCCCTTCTCCGAGAGATCGACGTCCACGATCAGCGCGCGGACGCGATCGCCCTGGCGATAGCGCTCGTGCGGGATCTGCTCCTTTTCGGGCAGGATCGCCTCGGTGCGGCCGAGGTTCACGATCATGTTCTTGCGCTCGAAGCGCTGCACGATTCCCGAGACCACCTCACCCTTGCGATCCTTGAACTCGTTGAAAATCTGCTTTCGTTCGGCGTCGCGGATATGCTGGATCAGGTTCTGCTTGGCGGCCTGCGCGGCGATCCGGCCCATGGTGGCGGTATCGAGCTTGATCAGAATCTCGTCGCCGACTTCGGCTTCGGGATCGTGCTTGGCTTTCGCCTCCTGCAGGCTTTCCTCGAGCATCGGGTTGGCGACCTGCTCGACCACGGTCTTGATCTCGAACAGCTCGATTTCGCCCAACTCCGGGTTGTAGCGCGACTCGATATTGCGATCGGGCCCGAACGTGCGCCGCGCCGCCGAATGCATCATCTCTTCGACCGCGGCGATCACGATCGTCTTGTCGATGCCCTTTTCCTTGGACACCTGTTCGATAACGCGGTTCAGATCGACCTGCATAGCTTCGTCCTATTCGAACGTGTGCTCGTAGTTGGCCGTTTTCATTTCATCGAAACCGATCGCCTGGCGCCGCCGGCTGTTCTCGTCCTCCACCTCGACTCCGGCCGGATTCACGTCCGCCAGCACCCCGACGAAGACCTTCTGGCCGTCGCGCGCGTGATGGGTCCGAATCCGGACCCGCCGGCCGCGATAGGCCTCGAAATGGCTGAGCTTGGCCAGCGGCCGGTTGATTCCCGGCGAGGCAACCTCCAGCGTGTAACGCCCTTCCACCGGATCGTAGACATCGAGCAGGTCGGCGACGATCGGGCTCAGACGCTCCAGGTCGCTCATCCGGACGCCGCCCTCGGGCCGGTCGACCAGCAGGCGCAAGATGGAGCTGTGCGTGCCCGGCTTGTATTCCACCGACACCAACTCGAATCCCTGGCGCTCGATATGAGGCTCAAGCAATTCCACTACCTTCCTGGCGACCGGATGTAGCTCCAGTACCGTCACTGGTTCGCGCCCCTTGTCGCCCCCCCCTCGAAGCGGCACCGAAACGGTCAAGTTTTCAGGGGGACGACAGAGCAACAAAAAATGGGCCAACGGCCCACATCAAGGCAGCCTACCATCCCGGCTACCCCCGCTTCAAGCTTCAAGGCGGGGGACCTGAGCGGGTAGTGGGTTATTTTGACGGTCGTCGTATAGGGAGCCTTGACGATTGTCATTCCCGCGCGCATGGCATGCGCCGGGGGGCGATGCCGCGCGCGAGGAATCCCGGATTCGGAGATCGGGATTCTTCGCGCGCCAGGCAAAAGGACGCGCGAGAATGACATCGGCGAGGCTTCGGGACATAGGCGTTGGGCTGGGTTGGCGCCAGACCCGCCCCTCAAACTGACCCATTACCCCATGGGCGGTAAGACGGGGCGATCGCCGGGCTGCGGCGACGGCGGCGATGCGGGCTCGGTGCGAGCCGCCTTACTTGAACATTTGGCTGGCTGCGTAGGCCAGCAGGGCCAGACCGACCATCCCGAAAATCGCCATCTCCGAGGAATCTTCCCGGCCGATCGAAAAGTAGACCGAAAGGCATCCGGCGAGTGCCGCGATAGCGGCCCGATTGCTGGCTGACTGAAGGAACGTCAGGTCCATTTGCCGCTCTCCCTGATAAATGCAGATAACTACATTTTGTATCAATTTGACGCGCGCGGCTAGTGCCAAAGTTGGCTAGGGCTGCTTTTATGACCCGCTCTATTCCTCCTCTTCGCGGAGCTTGGCGAGGACCGAGAGATCCTCCAGGGTGGTCGTGTCGCCGAGGGTCGCGTCGCCCGATGCGATCTGGCGGAGCAGCCGGCGCATGATCTTGCCGCTGCGGGTCTTGGGCAGCGCGTCGGTGAAGCGCACCGCGTCGGGACGCGCCAGCGCGCCGATCTCCTTCACCACGTGGCCGCGCAACTCCTCGCGGAGCTGGTCGTCGCCTTTGTGCCCGCCCTTGAGCGTGACGAACGCGACCACGGCCTGGCCCTTCAAGTCATCGGGGCGCCCGACCACCGAGGCCTCGGCGACCGTCGCATGCGACACCAGCGCGCTCTCGATCTCCATCGTGCCCAGCCGATGGCCCGCGACGTTGATCACGTCGTCGACGCGCCCCATGATCCAGAAGTAGCCGTCCTGGTCGCAGCGGGCGCCGTCGCCGGTGAAGTACGCATTGGGGATCTGGCTGAAATACTGAGTCTTGTAGCGTTCGGGATCGCCGAAGATCGTCCGCAGCATCCCGGGCCAAGGCTTCCTGATGATCAACAGTCCGCCCTGATTCGCGGGGACCGCCGCGCCGTCTTTGGTTACGACTTGGGCCGCGACGCCCGGCAACGGACGCGTCGCTGAGCCCGGCTTGGTCGCGATCGCGCCCGGCATCGCGCTGATCATGATGCCGCCGGTCTCGGTCTGCCACCAGGTATCGACGATCGGGCAGCGCTCGCCGCCGATTATCTTGTGATACCAAATCCAGGCCTCGGGATTGATCGGCTCGCCGACGGTGCCGAGCAATCTCAGGCTCGAGAGGTCGTGCTTCTTCACCCACGCGTCGCCCCAGCGGATAAAGGTGCGAATCGCGGTGGGCGCGGTATAAAGAATATTGACCCGGTACTTCTCGATTATCGCCCAGAAACGATCATTCTCGGGAAAGTTGGGCGCGCCCTCATACATCACGACCGTCGCACCGGCGGCCAACGGCCCGTATACCGTGTAGCTGTGTCCGGTGACCCATCCGATGTCGGCGGTACACCAGTAGATATCCTCTTCCCGGAGATCGAATACCCACTTCATGGTCATCAGGACGTGGACCAGGTAACCGCCCGTGGTATGCACTACGCCCTTGGGCTTGCCGGTGGTGCCGGAGGTGTAGAGCGTATAGAGCATGTGCTCCGAATCGAGGTGCTCGGGCTCGCAGGTCGGACTCTGCGGCGCAACCAGCTCATCCCACCAGAGGTCGCGTCCGGCGTGCATCTCGACCTTGGCGCCGGTCCTGCGCACCACGACGCACTTCTCGATCGAGGGGCATCGCTCAAGCGCGTCATTGACGTTGCGCTTGAGCTCGATCTGAGCGCCGCGCCGCCATCCGGCGTCGGCCGTGATGCAGACTTTCGCCCCGGCATCGTTGATCCGATCGGCGAGCGCTTCGGCGGAGAAGCCGCCGAAGACCACGGAATGGATCGCGCCGATCCGCGCGCACGCCAGCATCGCGACTACCGCCTCGGGAACCAGCGGCATGTAGATCGCGACCCGATCGCCGCGTTTCACCCCGATGCTCTTGAGCGCGTTGGCGCATCGCCCCACTTCGCTCGCGAGCATCTGGTAGGTGAGCACGCGCGAATCGCCCGGCTCACCCTCCCAGATCAGAGCGGCCTTGTTGCGGCGCGGTCCCATCAGATGGCGGTCGAGACAGTTGTAGGACGCGTTCAGCTCGCCGCCGACAAACCATTTGGCGAACGGGAAATTCCAATCCAGAACTTTGCTGAAGGGCTTGAACCACGAGATGTCCCTGGCGCGCTCGGCCCAGAATTGCTCGGGGTTCTCGTCGGCCATCCGGTAGAGCGCCTCGTAATCGGCGAGGCTCTTTACCGCGGCGCGCCGGCTGAAATCGGCCGGCGGTGCGAACTGGCGTTTTTCCCTGAGGATGGATTCGATATCGGCCGGTTGGGCCATCAGTTGCCACCCGTAAGCGGTTCGATTCAGATAGTGCCGCGAGCCTCGCGCGTCTTGAGGCTCAGGTAGAGCGTCGCGGCGTCGCCGATTTCGCGGCGATTGGAGCGGATCGCGCGCAGCCGGTTCAGCAGCTCGCCCTCGATGCTCGGCGCGAAAGTGGCCGCGAGCTCGACCGCCCGCGCCGCCCATCGCAGCACGATTCGGCCCTCGGGCCCGCCGAAGTCGTCGAAGAACCAGGCGCAGCTCACCAGTGTAGAATGTCCCGCGCGTTCCATCTCGAACAGGCGCGTGAGTTGCTCGCGGCGGGCCTCATCGGCGACGCGGAAGCGGCCGAAGAACGCGTCGGGCGCGCCGGGAGCAGCGTCGATCGCGAGCTGGATCGAGGCCTTGAGCGCGCCGATCGGATCGTCCACCAGCGGTGCCGCGAAACGATCGTAGACCGAATCGACGTGGTGCTTGACGAATTCCATCGCTTCGCGAAGCGGCCCGCGCCATTCCTGGCTGGTGTTGCCGTCGAGGCGGCAGCCGCAGTTCGAGCGCCATCGCTCCACGCCGTGAGCGCAGCTCCATGAGGTGGCGCCGGCAATCTCGAATTCGCCCGCCGCCGGATGAGACGCCAAATATTCGGCGCAATTGGTGAGCCGGAGGCCGGGATGCTGTTCGAGGACCGAAAACGCGCGCGCCAGCTCGGCCGCGCCGGATTTTTTATGATGGCCGAAAGTCTCGCCATCGGTGGCGATCAGGAGAACGCCGCCCGGTTTGAGAGTCATCGCCCGGCCGGCGATCCAGTCGGCGAAGCGGCGCCCGTCGGTCAGCGCGTCGCCGAAGGAGACGGTGGCGGAGAGATCGCGGTCGAAGCGGAAAACGCCGAGCTTCAGATCTCCGCGGCGCCACAGGAACGGCCCGGCTCCGCCGTCATCGCCGTCGCCGGGCTTGAAGCTCCCCTGCCACGGCGCGACGATGGTGTACCTAAATCCGGCACCGGCGGCCGCGGCCATGGTCTCATCGTCGGTGGCGCATTCGGGCAGCCAGATTCCCTCGGGACGGCGGCCGAAGCGGTAGACAAAGTCGTCGATTCCCCATGCGATCTGCAGCTCGCGGTCGCGCGCGCTCAGCAGCGGCAGGATCGAATGATGGTACGATTGGGCGAGCGCGTTGCCATGACCCGCGCAGCGCTCCGCGGAGAGCAGGTCGCCACGCCGCATCGCGCGATAGGCGATCTTGCCGTGCCGCTCCATCCAGCTCGCCAGGGTGGGCCCGACGTCGAAGTTGAGCAACTCGTAATTGTTGCGGATGCGGACGACGTGCCCGTCCATGATATGGGCGTGGGCGTTGGCCGTGTACGACTCGCTCAGGATGCGCTCGTTCCAGTTGTGAAACGGCGCGGCGCCCGCCTCCGGAGCGATCAGCCCCGTCCAGGGATTTTCGCGCGGCGGCTGGTAGAAGTGGCCGTGGATTATTACGTAGCGTAGCTCGTTATTTTCCCCCATCGATACTATTATCTTGCGCTTCGGCGTCGCCGGTCGATGGCGAACGGGCCGCGCGGCCGCCGCTAGCGCGCACCTCCTCCCCAGCCCCCTGATCTATCCGTAACGACCTTGGCCGTAACGAGTATAGCGTCAGCCGGCAATTGCGCGGAACGAGCCCTTGATCGCGGGCTCGCCTTTCTGGTTGACGACTTCCACATCGCCTTCGACGAGCTTTTCGCCGTTGTGCTCGAGCTTGCCGGTTATTTTGCCGCGGCAGGTGAGCGTATCGCCCGGCCAGACGCGGGTGGCGAAGCGGACCTTGAGCTTTCGCACGTTGCCGGCGCCGGCGTAATCGGTCAGGCAATGCGAGAGCAGCCCGGCGGTGAGCATCCCCTGCCCGAAAACCGTGGGCAGTCCCGCGGCCTCGACAAAACTCTGATCGTAGTGCAGGGGAACGAAATCGCCCGAGGCGCCCGCGTAGCGCACGAAGTCGGGGCGCGTCATGTTCTCCACCACCAGCGCGGGGATCGCGTCGCCGGGCTTTACCGCGTCGAACTTTATCTTTGCTGCCATCGTACCTTCACCCTGGATTATAATGGATTAATAACTTGTAGACACAATTCAGTGCTATTTGTCAGCTCGCCTTGACGGCTTGGCCGGTCTCGATCACGGTCGAACGGGCGATCGCCACCTGCTCGCCGCGCTGGTTGCGGTACTCGGTCTCCATCACCAGGAAGCTCATCTTGCCGCCGCGCCCGCCCTCTTTCTCGTAGACGTCGGCTATGTGCGTGACTCCGGTCAGCGTGTCGCCGACGAAGACCGGCTTCAGGAACTCGAACTCCTGCTCGCCGTGCAGCACGCGCCGCAAGTCTACGTTCAGCATCGGGCTGGAATCGGCGCTCTGCCAGAACGAGCTGGTCATGAGGAAAGTGACCGGAATCGGGATTCCACCGCATTCCTTTTTCGCCGCCTCGGGGTCGAAGTAGACCGGATTGGGGTCCTTGATCGCGCGGGCAAACTCGCGCACCTTGCCCCATTCGACCGGCATGGTGAACGGCTTGCCTTTGGTTCCGACCGCGCTCTTGTCAATCATCGTATAAACCTCGGTATAAATCTCCCAGCGTTTCCGGATATCACGCAGCCGCAGACCCGACAAGCTATCTTCAGGCGCGTCCTCGCGGCAAGCAGCGGCGCCGTATAAGATTACTTGAGACTGACCGTTCCCTCGGCGCCGCGATGGCGGAGTCGGGCCCAGGTTGGCGGTCTGGCGATTTTTCGATGGAGCATCCTGCAAAGTCCCGCCTTTCTGAGAGCGGCGTCGAGAGCCGCGCGGCGGAGATGGTTCGTGAGATCTTCGAGTCCGGCCATCCGCTCACCTACATCCGCTCTGCGGAAGAGCAGCGGGTCGGAAGGGTGCTGCGAGAGGCCGGGCAGCGACTATTCGCCGACGCGCCGCTACCGGTTTGGACGTGGAGTCTGACCCAGGGTATGCGTGGCGAGAACGGGGCAGCCGAAGCCCCCGCTGACGGTCCGCGCGCAGCTCTGGATTTCATCGCGGCTTATAAGGAACCCGCGATTTTCCACCTGAAGGACTTTCACGAACCCTTGCGGCAATTTCCGGAGGTCAGACGCCGGCTTCGCGACCTCTACGAAGCCTGTCTCGACCAGCGGAAGTTCGTAGTCATCAGTTCCCCGGTGCGAATGATTCCCGAGGAGGTCGACCGGGACCTCGTGTATCTCGAGTTGCGGCTGCCGGATCTGATCGAGCTGGTGGACTTCCTGAGCGACGAGGCTCGGCAAATCATCCTGCGCGGCGGAAGTGCCGATTCGAGCGAGGCAACCCTGGATCAGCTCGCGCGTGCCCTGCAGGGGCTCACACTCGACGAAGCGCGCCACGCGGTACGCCGAGCCCTGGCCGTGGGTGGAGGTCTCGGAGCTGATTCTGTGCCGGCCCTGCTCCAGGAAAAACGGCTACTGGTCAACCGCAGCGGCGTCATCGAGTTCGTCGCCGACCAGACCGGTATCGGGGAGATCGGGGGTCTCGAGGGCCTGAAAAAGTGGCTGGTGGAGCGTCGTAAGCTGTTTGATCTGCGCGACAGCCTGAGCAACGACATCGTGCCCAAGGGGGTGCTCATCATGGGTATCCCAGGCTGCGGCAAGAGCCTTTGCGTCAAGGCGATCGCCTCGCACTTCAACCTTCCGCTCTACCGGATCGACATGATCGAGGTGTTCTCACGCAGGCACGGAAATCCCGAAGGGGCCTTCGTCCAGGCGTGCAAGATGCTCGAGGAGATGGCGCCCTCGGTGGTTTGGTTCGACGAGATCGAGATGGGGATCACGTCGGCGGATCCGGGCGGAGAGCAAGGCCGGATCTTCGCCTTCTTCCTGACCTGGATGCAGGAAAAAACCCGCGGGGTCTTTGTCGCCGCCACCGCCAATCGGATCGACCTGCTGCCCGCCGAGATGATTCGCAAGGGACGCTTCGACGAGGTGTTCTTCGTTGACCTGCCGCTGGACGCCGAACGGATCGAGATCTTCAGGATTCACTTGAACCGTCGAGGAGCGGATGCGGCCCAGTTCAATCTGGAACAATTGGTGGAATTTTCGGTGGGCTGGACCGGGGCCGAGATCGAGCAGTGCGTCGTATCGGCCTTGACCAGAGCGCGGCTCAAGGACCGGGAGCTGATTGACGAGGATCTCATCGTGGCCGCCATGGAAGTCGTTCCGCTGGCGCGCACGATGAAGGAGCAGATCAATCACATCCGCGAATGGGCGTTTGAGCGCGCGGTGCGCGCGTCCCTGCGCCCGGGCAGCAATTAAGACCGCGCGGCCGGCTGCTTGGTCAAATCGCGGCGCGAGACTCCGGCTTGCCGCAACCGCACCGGCAGGTGCTTGATCCCGTTGATGAAGTTCGAGCGCAGGCGCTTCACCTCACCGGTGAGCTCGACGGACGCCACGCGCTTGACCAATTCCTCGAACATGATGTTCATCTCGAGTCGCGCGAGGTGCGCGCCCAGGCAATGGTGCGGCCCGCCGCCGCCGAACGCGACGTGCTCGTTGGGGTTGCGCCGGATGTCGAATTTGAACGGATCGTCGAAGATTTCCTCGTCGCGATTGGCGGAGATGTACCAGATGCTGAGCTTGTCGCCCGCCTTGAGCTGCTGCCCGCCGAGTTCCGTATCGCGCGCCACGTTGCGGCGGAAGTACATCACCGGCGAAGCCCATCGGAGGATCTCCTCGGTCGCGGCCGGCACCAGCGCGGGATCGTCCACCAGCATCCGGTACTGCTCGGGATGCTGGATCAGCGTGTAGAGGCCGTGCGACAGCGCGTTGCGCGTGGTTTCGTTGCCGGCCACGGCCAGCAGCAGAAAGAAAATGTTGAAATCGATCTCGGATAGCCGGTCGCCATCGGTCTCGGCGAGCAGAGTCGTGATGATGTCATCGTGCGGATCCTTGCGGCGCTGCTCGGCCAGCTCCTGCGCATACATGAACATCTCGAGCGCCGCGCCGCGAGCCAACTCTTCGCTGACGGCGTACTCGGGATCCCGGCTGCCGATCAGCCGGTTGCTCCAGTCGAAGACCTTGTGCCGATCCTCGAACGGCACGCCCAGCAACTGCGCGATCACCTGAAGCGGCAGCTCGGCGGCGACCTCGAGCACGAAGTCGCATCCGCCTTTCTCGACTGCCTTGTCGAGGATTTCGATCACCGCTTCGCGAATCTTGGGGCCGAGCGCATTGATCATGCGGGGCGTGAAGCCGCGGTTGACGAGCTTGCGATAGCGCGTATGCTCCGGCGGATCCATCGTGAGCATCATGCGGCCCTCGTCGGTCAGGCTGGTGTTGCCTTGCTCCAGCACGACCACGCCGCCGCGGTTCTGCTCGGATGAATAGGTCTGGGCGTCGCGATTTACCTCGACCAGATCGTTATAGCGCGTGACGACCCAGAAGCCGGGACCGCGCGGTTCCGAGTGCTTGTAGACCGGCGCGTTGTGCCGCAACCAGGTGAACCATTCGTGCGGCACGCCTTTGACGAAGCGATCGGGGTCCAGCAGGTTGATCTCGCTCGGGTCCACGGCGGTTTCCTCCGGAAAAATGGAGTAGCTCCCAAATGTATCAGTTCAGGGCGCCGACGCCACATCGGCCAAATGAACGAGGGAGGAAGCGTCCTCGCATGGGCGCCGGACGTGTGATTCGAGCTACCAGATCTCGATCACCGTTCCCACGGCGAGGGTGCAACCTTGGGCTGAGAGTTTGTGATTTTTTCGGGAAGGGATCGCGTTTGCGAGAGAGGAAGTGGACGATAGGAGTGGCGGAGGTGAGGTGATGGACGAGGCGGTGCGGCTGCGCGAGGCGAATCGCAAGCAGTTAAGACTGGAGTCGGTGGATCTGGATTCACGGCTGGGGCTCGATCATCCGGCGCGTGCGATCTGGCGGGTGCTGGAAGCGATGGACCTGAGCCGCTTCGAGGCGCCGATTAAGGCGCGCGAAGGAAGTGCGGGGCGCGATGCGACCGACCCCAGGATCTCGCTGGCACTGTGGCTGTATGCGCTTAGCCAGGGGGTGGCCAGCGCGCGCGAAGTGGCGCGGCTGAGCGCGGCGCACGATGCCTACAAGTGGATTTGCGGAGGGGTGAGCGTCAATCACCATATGCTGAGCGACTTCCGGGTAGATCATGGGGCGGCGCTGGACGAGTTGCTGAGCCAGCTGTTGGCGGTATTGATCCACAAGAAGCTGGTGAAGCTGCATCGGGTCGCGCAGGACGGGACCCGGGTGCGGGCTAGCGCGGGGGCCGCGTCGTTTCGGCGCAAGCCGCGGCTGGAGCAGTGCCTGTCACAGGCTCGCGCGCATATCGAAGCGCTGGCGCGCGAGGCGGAACATTCTCCACCCGAGCGCGGTGTGCGCGCGCAGGCGGCACAGGCGCGGGCGGCCCGCGAGTATCATGAGCGGGTCGAGCAAGCGCTGGCGGAACTGCCCAAGGTTGCGGCGGTACACAAAAACCCCAAGACCGAGCCGCGGGTCTCCACTACCGATCCTCAAGCGCGGGTGATGAAGATGAGCGACGGAGGGTTTCGTCCGGCTTACAATCTTCAATTCTCCACCGATATTGACAGCCGCGTGATCGTCGGGTTCGGCGCCAGCAACGCCGGAACAGATAATGAACAGTTAGAGCCGATGCTCGCACAGATTCAGCAACGCACCGAACGCGCGCCGGAGCAGACTTTGGTCGACGGCGGCTACGCCAGCTTTGACAGCCTCGAGCGGGTTGCGGCGCAGGGGGTGGAGGTGTTTATGCCGTTGCGCACTCAAAACCAAACCTACCGGCTCGACCCCGCGCAGCCGCATCCCGGCGACAGTCCCGCAATCGCCGATTATCGACAACGAATGGCCTCTGTCGAAGGCAGGCAGATTTACAAGCAGCGAGCCGCCACCGCTGAAACCGTAAACGCCGACCTTAAAACCTGGCGCGGCCTCGACCGCCTGCTGGTGCGAGGATCGAGTAAAGTGCTGATAGTGGCAACCTGGGCCGCGCTGACCTACAACCTGCTGCGCTCAATCCGCATGGGTTGGCTATGAACCCCAGTCGTGCAGCCAGATCTCGCTCGCTCGCCGTACTGGCCAGCTGCACCCGGCCCTTCAAATCAATCGCTATCGCTCCTTCCCGCCTACCAAACTCCCGAGTCAATCCGATTTCCTCACAAACTCTGAGGCTGCTCGAAGGGTGCCGGTTCCTGGTTCACTTTCAGAAAAAGGAAAGGGCGGGTCGTTGAGACCCGCCCCTGCGAGATCGAAGGAACAAACGGGCGGCCTAGTTCGCCCCGGCGCTCAGGCGCTCGCGATGGCGTTTGATCAGCGCGTCGCCGTCGAACTTGAAAATCCGCGCCGCATTGAGGCCCAGGATCTTCGCGCGCTGCTCGTCGGTCAGGTGCCCCATCTGGCGCTCGATCGCCGGCGCCGAATGTGGCCACGATCCCTCGTGATGCGGATAGTCGTTGGCCCACATGATGTTGTCCACGAGGCCGTACTTGACGCAGGTGTCGAGTCCGACCCGATCCTCCTGGAATGACGCCGAGCAGTTGGAGTGAAAGTACTCGCTCGGCATCTTCTTGAGCTTCGGGAAGGCCCACATGTGATGCTTGCGGTAGGCCTCATCCATCGCGTCGATCGACCACGCGACCCAGCCGATCCCGCACTCGATCCCCGAGAAGTGGATTCCCGGGAAGCGCTCGATCACTCCCGAGGCGCACACACAGGCCAGCGGCTCGACGGTCTGCGTCAACGCATGCGACACGTAGTTGATTACGGCGCCGCCGTCTTTGCGCGCCACGCGGGGATCGCGTCCGGTCGAGACGTGGAAGGTGACCGGCAGCCCGGCTTCCTCGATTAGCTTCCACATCGGATCATAAATCGCCAGATTGTAGTTGGGATGCCGCGAATCGTGCGGACCGAAGATCGGCTTGCACGGCAGGCTGATGCCGCGGAAACCCAATTTGGCGCATCGCGCGATTTCCTTGATCGCTCCCTCGACCACGCCGGGCGCGATGCAGGCCATCGGCGAGAGCCGATCGTTGTACGGACCGTAGGCTTCCCAGGCCCAGGTGTTATAGACGCGGCATTGAGCCTCGGCGAACGCCGGGTCGGGCGTCGCCCACATCATCAGGCCCCGGTTGGGAAAGATGATCTCCGCGTCGACGCCGTCGCGAATGTCGTCCTTGATTCGTCCCTCCGGAGTCGAGCCGGCCTTGGCGCGGACGCCGTCTTCGCCGTCGAGCTTCATGTCGAGCAGTCGCGACTTCTGCCAGCCCTCGGAGATCGACCACTTCACGCCCTTCTCGTCGATCTCGGTGCGCGGCAGCCGATTGCGATACTCCGGCTCGATTCGGTCGACCCACAGGTTGGCCGGCTCGCCCGCGTGACAGTCCGCCGAAATCATCAGGTACTTGTTGGGATCGTTGGGCCGCGCGGTGCGCTTCCAGCCCTGGGTGCCCGGAGTCTCGAGCCGCCAGCGATTCGGCTCGTCAACCTCGATATTGATATCAATGGTTCCGCCCGCCATGGGTAGTGTCTCCTTCAGTGGTTCGGACCACCGATTATCTTACCATCGCGCCGCCTGGGACAAGCGTCCAATTGGACTACGGCGCCGGCTTCCAACTACGGCGACAGCCTCCAGTTGATCAATGTGAACTGATGCTCCGGGTGATCCTCGAATACGGCCTCGACCTCGGCGCCGATCCGCACTTCCTGCTTCGGATCGCCGAGCAGATTGCCGACCATCCGGATGTTGTCGGTGCCATCCAGCTCGACCAGCACGACAATGTACGGGAGCGCATCTTTGAGCGCCGGATGAGCCGGATTCCAGACCCGCTCCCAGCTATAGATCCGCCCCCGGCCCGAGAGCTTCTGCCAGGTAAGCTCGAACGAATGGCACTTGTAACAAATCCATTCGGGCGCGAATTGAAGCGTCGCGCACTTGGCGCACTTCTGGACCACCAGCTCGTGTCGCGCCGCCGCGTCCCAAAAAGGCTTGTCCAGGCCGTCCGGAGTCGGCCGCGGGATCGGCAATCCGGGCGGCAGATACGATTTTGATGCGGCGTTAGGCATTACGTCACCCGTGCAGGAGCAAATCGCTCACGCCCTGCGCGACCATCGGTCCCGACACGACCAGCGAGATCTCCGCATCCTTCACCTGCCGAGTCGAGGTACCGCGGACCTGCCGGACGGCCTCGTTGATCAGCTCCATGCCGTGCACGTAGCACTCGGCGAGATTGCCGCCGCTGGTGTTGAGCGGCAGCTTGCCGTTGGGCGCGATCAGGTTTTCAAAAGTGCAGAACTCCATCAGCTCTTCGGGTTGGCAGAAACCGTGCTCGACCATCGCCATCACGACGCCGCCGGTGAAATGCTCGTACATCTGGGCGACATCGACATCTTTGGCGGTGATGCCGGCCATCTCGAAAAGCCGCGGCGCGACGGTCTTGAAGTTGGCGGTCGGATAATCCCAGGTGTTTTCGGCGGCGACCTCGGTGCGGAAGCCCGAGCCCTGCGCCGCCGCCATCACGTAGGCGGGCTTCTGCTTCAGGTCGCGCGCGCGTTCGGCGCTGGTCAGGATCGCGGCCGCCGCGCCGTCGTTCTCCATGCAGCAATCGTAGAGATGAAACGGCTCGACCACCCATCGCGATTTATCGTACTGCTCGCGCGTGAGCGGCCTGCCATGCATCACGGCGCGCGGATTGAACTGCGCGTGATGGTACGACGCGAGCGCAATCGCGGCGAGCGGGTCCTGGTTGAGGTTGTGCTCGTGCATGAAGCGGCGGACGCGCAGAGCGACCCAATGAGCCGGCGCGAGCAGGCCGTAAGGGGCGACGTAGGAGGAGAAATTCGAGTAGGCGCCCATCGCGCCTGAGACCGAGGTCATCGGCGCGCTGGCGCCGAAGCGTCCGAACTGTCCCTGCGCGAGCGCACGATAGACGACCACGTACTTGGAGTAGCCCGCCGCGATCGCCGCGGCCGCATTGCCGATCGCCGCCGAACCGCCGCCGCCGCCGCCGTTCCACACCATATTGGCAAGGCTGAAATGCTTCACGCCCAGCGCGGCGGCAACTCGCGCGGCGGCGTTGCGCTCGGTCGCGAACGAGGCGAAGCCGTCGATATCCTCGACCTTTATTCCGGCGTCGTCGGCGGCTTTGAGAATTGCCTCGCAGCAGAGGACGAATTCCGGCACCGGCGCGCCGCCGCGCTTGTAGTAAGCGGTCTCGCCGATCCCGACGATCGCGACCTTGTCCTTGACGGTGTACTCGCTCATCGCGTGCTCTGCCTCATCGCAAGTCTCGCGCTCGATGTCAAACCGCTCGGGCCCCGCCGGCGGCGAGCTCCAGCCAACCGCACGCGGCCAGGTAGGCCCCGTCGCCACCCTTCGTCCCGGGCAGGCTCAGCCCGAGATTGACAGAGGCTCACTTTGACATCCGTTCCGCCGCCATGGGTTCCAGATTTACCCTTGGGTGCAGGTCGTGCCAGCGCTGGACCTGGCACTCAGTTGAGCAGTATTTTCTTGGCCGGCCACGCTGGCCCTTGGGACGCGCCGGGATCGGATTGTCGCAGCTCGGCCGCGCACAGACATGCTTTCGACTTGGCCTTGCGTTTGGGATTGGGCTCAGCTTTGGACTCGCTATCGCCCCCGCCATGCCCCGCGCCCGCGCCAGGGCATTCCTCAACGGCAGCAACCGCGCGCCGAGCTCGTCCGTCTGCCGCGCGAGCCCGGCGAAGTCATCCTGCGAACGCCGCCTGTTTCTGCCGAGATCGTCCAGCAATTGCTTGGCGTCGGTGGTGAACTGCTCGCTGGTCTCGGTCGCCTTGGTCAGCGCAGGCTCTAGGTCTTCGTTGACCAGCTTCTTGAAGTCGGCCTGCGTAATAGCCGGCTTTTTCCGCTTCTTGCCCCCGGCCTTCGCCGGCCGGCCGCGCTTGTTCTCCCGGCCCGCAGCTTCACGCAGCAGCGTGCGCAGAGTTTCTCGCGTCCATTTCTGATCGACGGCGGTCTCCAGCCACGAGTTCCGCATCTCCATCGTGGCTTTGCAGTCCTCGCAGTTGGCGACTTCGGCTGGGTAGGGATGCTGCGGGTTCTGACACTTCCTGAGTCCGACAATTGACTGATGATAGGACCAGGGCAGCTCTGGACGCCGATCGGCGAGCGGGATCGATCGCGCCACCCGCATCGCAAGCTGAAGCGTTTCCGGGGCGTAGCCCAGGATATCGACGAACTGGGCGTAGACTTCGCCGTAATGGCGCTCACCGAAGTTGGCGAGGTCGCCCACAATCCAGTACACCGAGTCGCTGAAGGTTTTGGACGCGCTGAGCAGTTGCCTCCAGTTCTCCAGCGGCAGGTCTTCCGGCAAATCCACCAGGCCCGTCCGCGTAACATACTGGGCGATCGCGATTTCCGGCCGCTCGTACTGCGCCAGTTCAGTTCCTGTTTCGTTTTCTATTACGTTCATGGAAATAGAGTCTAATTTGATTGTATGGAATTTATCAAGGCCGCTGCGCATCGTAGGGTTTTGAAGCGAGCTACCCCATTTGGACGACGCTCGCGCCCCCTTGGTCCACGGCTGACTTGTGCTATTGACACGGGTCATGGACGCACCACTGAAGGGAATCCGCATAGTCGAATGGTCGATCTGGCAGCAGGGGCCGGCTGCGACCACCACGCTCGCCGACATGGGCGCCGAGGTGATCAAGCTGGAAGATCGCAAGTGGGGCGACCCCGGCCGCGGCATGATGCCCACGTCGCCGCCGATCGGCGGCAAAGGCGTGCTCAATTTTCTGTTCGAATGCAACAACCGGCACAAGAAGAGCGTCGCGATCGATCTCAAGCGGCCCGAAGCGCGCGAGATCGTCTACAAGCTGATCGAAAAGAGCGACGTGTTCGTGCAGAACTTCCGACTCGGCGTGGCCAAGCGGCTGGGCCTCGACTACGCGACGCTCAAGGCCCGCAACCCGCGGCTGATTTACGCCACCGCTTCAGGCTACGGACCCGAGGGACCGGACGCGGGCGAGCCGTCGTTCGACCTGATGGGCCAGGCGCGCTCCGGCCTTATGATGACGGTCGGCGGCGCGCCGGACGATCCGCCGCGTCCGGTATGCGCCGGCGTCGCCGACGAGGCCGGCGCGATCGTGCTCGCACTCGGAATAGTCACCGCTATCGTGGCGCGCGACAAATACGGAGTCGGCCAGGAAGTGGATACTTCGCTGCTCGGCTCGATGACCCTGCTGCAGCGGCTCAACGTGGCGTCGTGCGTCATGACCGGCCGGGAGTTCGGGCGCATGCCGCGCACCAGGAACTTCAATCCGCTGTGGAATCACTACCAGTGCGCCGACGGAAAATGGATCTGCTTCGCGATGGCCGAGCCGGACCGCTACTGGAAGGACTTCTGCACGGCGCTGGGGCTGGCCGAGCTGATCGAAGATCCGCGCTTCTCTGCGCTGCGAGTACGCGCGCATAACGCCGCCGCGTTGATAGAGATTCTGGATCGCACCCTGGCAGCCAGGACTCGCGCCGAGTGGATGGCCATTCTAAAGACCGGCGGCGACTTGGTATACACAGTAGTCAATGCAATTACTGACTTACCCGGCGATCCGCAGGTTATGGCTAATGACTATATAGTCGATTATGAACATCCCGAGCACGGCAAGGTGAAGCTGGTCGGAATGCCGATCAGATTCAGCCGGACTCCGGCCAATCCCCGCGGAGCGGCGCCCAGCCTCGGGCAGCATACCGACGCCGTGCTCGCCGACCTGGGCTATAGCCGCGACGATCTGGCCCGCCTGCGCGAGGCCGGCGCGATATGAGGACTAACTCGATTCTCGCTGGTCCGATTCCCACATGAAATCGCTCGAAGGCGTCAGGCTGGTCGAATTCAGCTCGCATCTCGGTGCCGAGTACGCCGCGATGCTGCTCGCAGAGCATGGCGCGCGCGTGATCAAGGTCGAGCCGCCGGCGGG
>Ga0209517_10003374_pt1 | contig 21738 bp, 18 predicted proteins | sample PeaSoiMetSII2010_FD_187695 | JGI IMG/M metagenome (GOLD analysis project Ga0209517, IMG submission 187695) | Peat soil microbial communities from Weissenstadt, Germany - SII-2010 (SPAdes) (version 2) | ecosystem: Environmental > Terrestrial > Soil > Wetlands > Peat | place: Germany...
CTTCAGTATTCGCTACCTGGCCCAGCAGTTTGACGCGCTCGGGGCCTCCCGGCGGGAGTTGGTCGTGAAGCTGTTCGGAGGCGGCGATGTGCTTCCGGTTGGCGCATTCCACGAACGAAGGCTCACCGTGGGCGCCCTGAATTGCCAGGCCGCGATCGCGGTCCTGGCAGAGGAAGGATTCACGGTGTCCGCATCCGACCTGGGTGGGACTCGCGGCCGGCGAATTCACTTCCATACCGGCACGGGTGAAGTCCTGTTGTACCGGCTGGCCGCCTGGAAACGGTCCGAGGTCCTGCTTTGAGCAAACCGGCCATCCGCGTTCTCATCGTCGACGACTCCGCGGTGGTCCGGCGGACGCTGAGCGAAGTTTTGTCCAGCGACCCGGCCATCCAGGTAATCGGTACGGCCAGCGACCCCTTCGTGGCTGCCGAGCGGATCGCCGAACAGGCGCCGGACGTGATCATGCTGGATATCGAGATGCCCCGCATGGACGGGCTGACGTTTCTGCAGAAGATCATGAGCCAGCACCCCATACCCGTGGTCATCTGTTCCAGCCTCGCCGAAGAGGGAGCCCAGAGCACGCTCAAGGCGCTGGAGTACGGGGCCGTGGAGATCATCGCCAAGCCGCGCCTGGGAAGCAAACAGTTCCTGGAGGAATCGCGCGTCATCCTCTGCCAGGCGGTCAAGGCAGCCGCGGCGGCGCGCCTGCGCACACCAAGCCGGACTGTGGAACCCAAGCTCACCGCCGATGCCATTCTTTCCCGCGCCACCGGCGCCATGCTCGAAACCACCGAAAAGGTGGTGGTCGTGGGCGCGTCCACCGGCGGCACCGAGGCCCTGCGCTCGCTCCTCGAAGTCCTGCCCCCCGACGCTCCCGGTATCGTGATCGTGCAGCATATGCCGGAAGTGTTCACGCGGGCGTTTGCCAACCGCTTGGACAGCCTGTGCCGGATTTCCGTGAAAGAGGCCGAGAGCAACGATACCGTGCTGCGCGGCCGCGCGCTGATTGCGCCGGGCAATCATCATGTGCTGCTCAAGCGCAGCGGCGCCCGATACTACGTCGAGATCAAGGACGGCCCCCTGGTTTCCCGGCACCGTCCCTCGGTGGACGTGCTCTTTCGTTCGGCGGCGCGCTATGCGGGTCGAAACGCGGTCGCCGTGATCCTGACCGGGATGGGCGACGATGGCGCCCGCGGCATGCTCGAAATGAAACAGGCGGGAGCCGCCACCATCGCTCAGGATGAAGCCACTTCCGTGGTGTTCGGCATGCCCAACGAGGCCATCAAGCGCGGCGCCGTGGACACGGTTCTGCCGCTCGAGGCCATTGCCGGGTCGATCCTCATGCGCGCCCGGTGACGCAAGGTGAAGCTTTCCCACTGTCTCCACCCTGACGAGCCGGAACCAAGCAGCGAAGACCCAACTCACCGCGGAAACACGGAGTCACGGAGACGAGCGCGGAGAAAACCAAGTCAAAACCTGAGAGCGGCAAGGAAGCGGAGAGCGCTGAGCAAACCGTCTCGCCCTGGTCCAACCGGCCCCGCCCGAAGTCAACCCCCCGGCTGCACTCTTATCCGCCCCCGGAGTTTACTCGTGTCCCGGGTTCCCTCAGGTTTTGACTTTCTCCTGTTCTTCTCCGCGCTGGTCTCCGTTCCTCCGCGGCTCCGCGGTGAGTTCAACTGCTTCCACCCGCTTCAACTGCCCGCACGCCGCGTAAATGTCCAGCCCGCGGGGCTTGCGCACGAAGCACGGCATCGACCGCCGCACGATCTCCTGGAACCCGGCCACGCGCTGCGGGTCCGGCGTTTCGTACGGAATCCCGGGTCCGGGGTTCAGCGCAATCAGGTTCACTTTCGAGTTCACGTTGGCCAGCAGCTTCACCACCCGCCGCGCGTCGGCGTCCGTGTCGTTCACGCCTTTCAGCAGGACATATTCGAACGTCAGCTTCTCCCACGGGCGTAGCGGGTAAGCCCTGCACGCCGCCATCAGGTCTTTCAAGTGGTACTTGCGCGTGATGGGCATCAGCTCACGGCGCGACTCCTCGGTGGACGCGTTCAGCGAAATGGCCAGCTTCGGCCGCACCGGCTCGCGTCCTAGTGCCTCGATCTTGGGAACGATGCCCGCCGTCGAAACCGTGATGCGGCGCGGGGAAAGTCCGAAGCCGCCCGGGTCGAGCAGGATGCTCGTGGCCTTCACCACGTTGGCCAGGTTGAGCAGCGGCTCGCCCTGGCCCATCATCACGATGTTCAGCCGGCCGCCGTCCCTTCTCAGGCGGTTGTCGCGCGCCACCAGCAGAACCTGCCCGACTATCTCGCCCGCCGTCAGGCTGCGCTCCAGCCCCAGCAGCGCCGTCATGCAGAATTTGCAATCCACCGGACAGCCCACCTGGCTCGAAATGCAGATGGTGTCGCGCTCGCCTTCCGGCATGAGCACGGTCTCGACGGTTCTGCCATCCTCGAGGCGCAGCAGGTAGCGGCGCGTGCCGTCGGAAGACTCATACCGCCGCGCAATCTCGGGCAGGCCCAGGGCGTGCCGCCGAGCCAGGTCCTCGCGCATCCGCGCCGGCAGCGTGGAGATCTGTACGAAATCGGACGCTTCTCCGCGGTAGATGGCCTCGTAGAGTTGTTTCGCCCGGTATCGCGGCTGGCTGGGGTCCAGGGCCTCGCGAAGGTCGGCGAGATCCATCCCCACGAGTGGCCCCACGAGTGGTTGGGACATGCTGTTCCCAGTTTACCGGATCGACCGAGCACACCCGAACGTGTTACAAAAGGGTAAGGGGGATCGGCCGCCTGCTCGCGCGGACGCCCGATCCAAAGCACATCTCATCTGACATGACATCAACCGTGAGTCCCGTAAGGGACATCGAAATGACCACGCTGGCCAACGGCCTTCGCGTTATCACCGAAGCCATGCCGCATGTGCGCTCGGTCTCCGTGGGAGTCTGGATCTCCACCGGCTCGCGGCGCGAATCCGCCGAGCAGAACGGCATCTCGCACTTCATCGAGCACATGCTGTTCAAAGGCACCACCAGGCGCTCCGCCGAGGACATCGCCCGCTCGGTGGATTCCATCGGCGGCAACCTCGACGCCTTCACCGCCAAGGAGCTGGTGTGCTTCAACACCAAGGTGCTCGATCAGCACCTCTCCCTGGCCTTCGACGTCCTGGCGGACCTGGTGCTCCACCCCCTGTTCCGCGACGAAGACATCGAGAAAGAGAAGGGCGTCATCCTGGAAGAAATCAAGATGGAGGCCGACAGTCCCGACTACCTGGTCCACGAGATCTTCTCTTCCAACTTTTGGAAAGATCACCCGCTAGGCAAGCCCATCCTGGGCACGCGCGAAACCGTGAAGCGCTTCGATCGCGGCATGATCCACAGCTACTACGCCTCCATGTACGGACCCGGCAACATGATCGTGACGGCCGCCGGCAACCTGACGCACGGCCGCCTGGTAGACCTGGTGCGTGAGCATTTCGAGACCCTGCCGCCGGGCCAGCCTTTGCCCCCGGACAACGTCCCCAGCACCCACGCGCGCATCGCGCTGCGCAACAAGAAAGCGCTGGAGCAGGTGCACATGTGCCTCGGTGTGCCGTCCTATCCGCTGCCCCATGAGCAGCGCTTCGCGTGCTACGTTCTCAATACGCTGCTGGGCGGCGGCATGAGCTCGCGCCTCTTCCAGAACATCCGCGAGCGGCAGGGCCTGGCGTACGCCGTCTTTTCCGAGCTGAGCCCCTATCGCGATACGGGCTGCCTCTCGATCTACGCCGGAACCTCGCTTGAATCCGCGCGCAAAGTGGTGGAATCGATCACCAACGAGTTCCGCCAACTGAAGGAGCAGCCGGTCGGGGAGGAAGAGCTGCGGAGGGCCAAGGACCACCTCAAGGGCTCGCTGATGCTCAGCCTCGAGTCCACCGCCAGCCGCATGTCGAACCTGGCGCGGCAGGAGATGTACTTCGGCCACTTCTTCAGCCTCGACGCGCTGGTGGAGAACATCGAGGCGGTCACCGCCGACGACGTGCAGCGCATCGCCCGCACTTTCTTCGACGCCAGGCAGATCGCCCTGACCGTGTTGGGGAATCTGGAGAACTTCAAGATCGGGCGCGAAGATCTGGTGTGTTAGCCACTCGCTGTGGGGCAGGTTGTTAACCGGTTGTTAACCTGCGCGGCGGTTGTCAACCGGCGCGCCGTTATCGTCCTCCCCTACTCGTACCGTAACGCCGCAATCGGGTCGATCCGCGTCGCCCGCCGCACCCGAAACCAGCTCGCCGCCAGGCTGACCACCCCCAGCAGCGCCATCCGCGGTGCTCACTCCCGCCAGGAACGACCGCAGCGGCAGCGTCACCAACATCGCGATGCTCATGCCCGCTCCGACTCCGGCGCCCACCAGCAACAGCGTATTGCGCAGCACCAGCAGCCGTACCCGGCCCTCGGACGCGCCCAGCGCCATGCGAATTCCGATCTCCGCCGTCCGCCGGCTCACTTCCACGCGAGCACTCCATACAGGCCGATCATCGCCAGCAACAGCCCCAGCGCCCCCATCGCGGCCAGCAACGCGGTGCTCAACCGCCGCAGGGCAAACTCCAGGCTGGCTGCGTCGCGCGTGGTCCGGACATCCGCAACCAGCGACTTGTCCGCCTCCGCGATGACCCGCCTGACCGCCCCCAGGCTCCCGGACGGCGCGCCGGCGGTTCGCACCAGCAGAAACAGCCGGCCGCCAGTCTGCAGAAATGGCGAAAACATCTGAGGCTTAGGCGCCTCGGCGTTAAAAGGCATACTTGTTGTCGGCAACCACCCCCACGATCTCGCGCCATGGCTCGGTGTCCCCCGTGCGCGGCCGCACCAGCTTCCCCACCGCGTCTCCATCCCGAAACTCGAGGCGCGCGAAGGTCTCGTTCACCACCGCTACCGCGGGTGCGCCTTTCCGGTCGGCCGCCTGAAATTCCCGGCCGCGCACCACCCGGATTCCCATCGTTCGAAAATACTCGGGCCCCACATAGCTGTACTGGATCATCGGCCCGCGGTAATCGGGACGGTCCTTCAGCTCCGTCCAGCCTGCCACCGAGTCTCCGCCCAGCGGAACCAGGCTGGCGTAACTGGCGCCCTCCACTCCCGGCAGCGATTTCACCCGCCGCACCAGCTCCTCGGCCAACGCGTACGTCTGTTCCGTGGTAAAGTTCCGGCGTTCCGGCGTGACTTTGGCCGTGATGCCGCGGTCCATATCGAAACCCGGTTGGATCGTACCGATGTACAAAAGGCTGCGCAGAAACAGCAGGCAAACCACCAGCAGCAGTGTGGAAGCTGCCACCTGGCCCGCCACCAGCGCCCGCCGCCGCCCGCCGCCGCGCGCGCCTTCGAACGCCGTCTGCTTCAGCCACGGCAGAATCTGCGGCCGCGTGGACTGGCGCGCCGGTATCAGCCCGCAAAACACGCACGTGGCCAGCGCCACCGCCAGCGTGTACAATCCTAGCCGCGCATCTATTTCGAGCGCGAACACCGGGAGCGGCGGCGTATTCGGAATCTGGATCCGCGACAGCAGCGGCGCGGCCCAGGTCGTCAACAGCAGCCCTCCCGCGGCGCCCGCGAGCGACAGCAGAAAGCTGTCCGCCACCAGCATGCGGACCAATCGCGGCCGGCTCGCCCCCAGTGCCAGCCGTATGGCAATCTCGCGCTGCCGAGTCGCGCCGCGCGCCAGCATCACTGCCGCCACTGTTGGCGCACGCGATCGCGAGCAGCAGCCCCATCACCACGAACGGCGCCGCCAGCCCAATCAGGAACTCCGGGTGCGAGTTCCGCTCTCGCAGGCTTGCCAATCCGGAGAGCGGCGCCACGAAGGCAGGTTCGCCGAGACTGTGATTCTCCGTCGGATAGGCCTTCTCAAGCGCCTGCGCCCTGGCGGTAAAGGCCGCCCGCGCCTGCTCCCGCCACATGCCCGGCGCCAGTCGTGCAACTACGGAAAATGACGGACGCCCGCGGTCCTCCAGCCCATCGGCCACCGCCGGCGAGACCGGCACGAACATCTGCGGGATCAGCGCTCCCATGGCGGCGCGATACCCGCGCGCCATGACGCCGATCACTATGAAGGGCCGGCCGTTGAGGTTCACCGTTCGCCCGATGATGCCGCGGTCGCTGGCGAAGCGGCGCTGCCAGAATTCGTAACTCAGCACCACCACATCCGGCACCGCGTCTTCGGGAGTGAACGTTCGCCCAAGCCACGCGTGGACACCCAGGAGCTGGAAGTAATTGGCCGACAGTGCCATCGCTGGCACCGGCTCTACCGCATCGCCGTTGCGCCAGTTCAAGCTCACTCCCTACGAGATCTGATTGCCATTCCCAGGTTCGATCCGCACCAGCCGGTCCGGCTCGACGGCCGTGGGCGGAGCCAGCAGCATCAGATTCAGCAGATTGAAGACCGTGGTATGGACGCCAATCCCCAGCGTAAGTGTCAATACTACGACCGCGACCAGGCCCGGAGCCTTGCGCAACGATCGGGCCGCATAGATCAAGTCCTGCATCAGAGTCATGTGTTGGGATGGTTCAGCAATTCACTGGCCGTGAACCATTGTCCGTCTTTGCAACGTGGCGCGGCGAAGGGACCGGGAACCGGTGTCCGCTTGTGGGACGCGCAGTATGGAGAAAACATCTTCAAAGCGCGCACGGCAACGAGACCGTCAGTTGTATGCCCCGGCAATCGCGATTCGCCAACCGTTACCGAGCCGCCAAAAAGCGGCAGAATACGATCGCTTCACCGATGGAGAACAGGTCGAAGAACTTAGGAATGACCCGCGCCGGAATGGTGCGCCCTGAGCTCTCGATCATTACGTTGACGGCCTCGGCCGCCCGACGGCAGGCCACCTGCACCGATCCGCCCTGGTTCGAGAACTTCACCGCTGTCTCCAGGAGAGACTGAAGGGCCTTTACCAGCAGCTCCTTCACGCCGCGGACGGAGATGGCCGAAGCCGCTAACTCTCCTGTCCCGACTTCGATCTGGGTCAGAACCGAGGCGTCATCCAGGATCGTGAGAATTCTCCGTCGGGATCGCTCGAACATGTCGCGAAGCTCGCTGTCCGGGCTGGACTCGTCGAACAGGATATCGCCGATCCCCAGCAGTCCGTTTAGCGGGGTGCGAAGCTCGTGCGAGATGAGATTTAGAAAGTCGGTCTTGGCCTGATCCAGAATCTTCAGCCGCGCGTGTGCCTCGGCGAGCTCGCGGGTGCGCACGGCGACCAGCTCTTCCAGCCGGTCATTGTGCAGCCGTAATGCCTCCTGAAGGCGGTGCAGCCGGCAATGCGTGTCGACGCGGGCGCGCACTTCGTCGAACCGGAAGGGCTTGGTGATGTAGTCGACGCCACCCGATTGAAAGGCCTTCACCTTGTCGCCAGTCTCGTCGAGCGCGCTCAGGAAAATGACAGGAATCTGTTTCAAGCTGTCATCGGCTTTCAACCGCGCGCACACCTCATAACCGTCCATCTCCGGCATGTTGATATCCAGCAGGACCAGTCCGGTGGGCTCTGCACGGCTGCCGCCGGGGCCAGACGCCCGCACGGGAAGGAACACACGCGGTAGCCTCGCCTCCGCAGCATGCTGTCGAGCAGATCCAGATTGTCGGGCTGGTCGTCCACCAGGATGACGTCCCCCTTGGGCTCCTGGTTCGGCAATGAAGAGTTCTGCAATGAAAAGCTCTCCCCTGAAAAATGGTCAGCCGTCATCGCTCCACCTCCGGATCGTTTCGCGCAACGCCCCGGTCATTCCGCCGGCAATTCCCCAAGGCCAGGGCGAGGGCGCCACCCGCGCGCACCGCGTGGCGCAGGCTCGGTGGCGAGATGATCACACTTGTCTTATCGGCCGGAGCGGTTTCTGGTCTAACGGTCCGACATTTCGCCAGCCGGGATATCACGGCCCCACGAACTTCACGAACCCCCAGTGTTCCGGCACGTGCATGTCCACCAGCCCCTGGGGCGACCAGACCCAATTGTCCTCCCGCAGGCCGGGCAGTTTCTCGTACTTGCCGCCGGCCGCCCGCACCTGCCACTCCACGCGTGAGAAATTGATGCGCCATTCCGCGCCGGCGTCCGGACGGCCCATGCCGGAGCGATCGCGAAAAGCGCTCCACGGGAAGGCCAGCTCGACGCTCCAGCCGCGGTCGCGGTCGCCGGGGTGGTTCAACGTGCCGTCGATCGAGACCGCTGTGAGCAGCCCGGGGATCTCCCAACTGTTATCGGCTTTGCCGCCCTGCTTGTATGGCTTCGGCAGGAACAAGTCCCACCCCGTGTTCAGCGCGTTGATCTCAAATTCAAAGTAGTTGCGGGCATCGCCCGTGGGGTTGAGGAAGACCTCGAAATCGTTATCGCGGAAAATCACCGAATCGTGCTGCGTCAGGGTCGCCCAGACGTCGGGTTCCTCCAGGCGCGCGCCCACGTACAGGCAGTCGTCGTCCCACAGCATCTTGACGCGCGTGCGATAACGCGGCTTGGGCCACCCGGCGCCGCGGATGTCCACGAACCAGTCGGTCCACGCGGCGCGCTTCCACGCGTCGTCGTCCAGTTTTCCGTCGATCCGGACCTTGGAAGATGCGCGCGCACAAGCGTAGTGCCGGGACGTGGCATCGGCGGCTAACGCCAGGGCAACAGGCAGCAGAATCGCCGGGAGCAATTTGGTCATGGGCGGTGTCCAAACTTATCATGTCAGACCCGCGACTACGATTGCCGATGATCGTATTGCTTGCCTTGGGCCCGTTGCTGGCCCAAGACTCCCCATCGCCTGATAGCGCGCGCGCATGGCTGAATCGCGGCGTGCAGGCCTTCAAGAACGCCCAATACAGCGACGCTGCCGCGGCCTTTCGGAAGGCCGTGGACCTGGCCCCCGCCGATCCCACTCCGCACCTCTATCTGGCCACCGCGTATAGGCAGCAGGTCGTTCCCGCTGCGGAGTCTCCGGAGAACCAGGCCATGGCGCAGAAGGCGGATACCGAGTTCCGGAACGTGCTGGCGCTGGATCCCACTAACCGCGTGGCGCTGGCCTCTCTTGGATCCTTGAACCTCAATCGGCGCCAGTTCGACGATGCCCGCGACTGGTATCAGAAACTGATCATCCAGGATCCTCGCAACGCCGAAGCTTACTACTCGATGGGCTTCATCGCCTGGTCGAACTGGTATCCCGAATATGCAAAGACGCGCAGCCAGGCCGGTATGAAGCCTTCGGATCCCGGCCCCATACCGGATGCTTCGGTGCGGGCAAATTTGCGAAGCCAATACTGGGCGGTGATCGATGAGGGTCTCTGGAATCTCAACAAGGCGCTGGAGCTGAATCCGCAATACGACGACGCGATGGCGTACGTCAATCTCCTGGTGCGCGAGCGCGCCGATTTGCGCGACACGAAGGAAGAATACAGCCGCGACATTGCCGAGGCCGACGAGTGGGTGCAGAAAACGCTCGCGGCGAAGCGGATGAAGACGCTGACGCCGCAGGGAGGTGGTGGCGGCGGAAGGGCCATCGCTTCCGCCCCGCCGCCACCACCTCCGCCTTCGCCGCCACCTTCGGGCAACGCCAACGGCGAAACCCCGCAACGCATCCGCATAGGCGGGCAGGTACAGCAGCAGAAGCTGGTCAGCCAGGCCCCGCCGGTCTATCCGCCTCTCGCCCGGCAGGCCGGCATCCAGGGTACGGTGCAGCTCGAGGTGGTGATCGACACGGACAGAACGATAGCGCACATACAGGTAGTCAGTGGCCATCCCCTGCTGGTCCCCGCGGCCATCGACGCGGTCCGGCAGTTGAGCCCGAGCGGCAGACTGACATCCAGTGCCGGGCCGATGACGTGACCGAAACGGACTGCCCGAGGCAAACACAGCCGGCTAAGACACCGGCCGTCATCCAAACGCAAAGACGAATGATTCGCAGAGACTCTCTATCCTACTGTAAGACTCGAGAGCTTCGGGACGGGGATCTGGAACTGGAGCCGGCCGATTTCGCGCCGGATGTCGCGGCCAGCGGTATGCAGCCCGGTCGTTTCGGCTGCTGTTGCCGCTGGCCCGCCGTCTTCGGCTCGATCCCCTGTGGATCACGTGCAACCCGGAGAATCTCGCATCGTGCCGCTATCGGCGGAACTACAGACTCCGCAGATGGAAACCGCCGTCCACATCTAACACCTGGCCGGTGGAATAATCCAGCAGACCGTCGGCGATGGCGCGAACCGCCTTCGCCACGTCCGAACCCTCGCCCATGCGCTTCTGCGGCACCAGGCCCGCGGCGATCTTCTCCTCGTACGCCTTTTCCACCCTGGCGATCATATCGGTGCGGATGATCCCCGGCCGGATCTCGAAAACCTTGACTCCCGCGCCCGCCAGCCGCTCGGCGTACACCGCCACCGACATGCTCAGGCCCGCCTTCGAAATGCAATACTCCGCGCGATTCACCGACGCCGTGTACGACGAGATGGACGTCACGAATACGATGCGCCCCGCTCGTTGCTCCTGCATCCAGCGGGCCGCCGACTGCGTGAGGAAATGCGGGCCCTTCAGGTTGGTCGCGATCAGCTCGTCGAAGCTTTCTTCGGTGGCATCCAGCACGTCGCGGCGCTCGCGGGGGCCCATGCCGGCGTTGTTCACCAGCAGATCGAGCCTGGGGAAACGCTCGCGCGCGAAACACATCAGCGCCTCGCGATCTTTGCGCCGGCTCACGTCGCACTGAAAGATCTCGCAGCCGGTCTCGCCGCGCAACTGATCGGCGGCGTCGCGCCGGTCGCGATACGTGCCGATCACGCTATGGGTCCTGGCGAGCTCCGTCGCGATAGCGCGGCCGATCCCCCGGCTGGCGCCCGTTACGATGCTGGTAGGCTTCACACTCTAACCGGCGTTTCGAGCACGAACGTCAGGCGCGTTTCGGACGGAATCTTCACACGCTGGCCCTTGGTGACCACCTCGGCACCGGCCCCCGCCGCACCCCCCGCCGCCGCTCCGACCGCCGCGCCTTTGCCGCCGCCGGCGATAGCGCCGATGATCGCACCCACCGCCGCCGTTCCTCCGGCGACCTTGGCCGTGCGCTCGCCGCGCGAGGAACTCTCGCGCGACACCGACTGCGTGTTGATCTCCACCGAACGCCCGTCGACCTTGACCGACATCAAACTCAGCGTGAGCTCGGCGCGGCCGGTGAGCTTGCCGGAATCCTTGGCATCCACCAGTTTCACCACGGCGTCCGCGCCGCGCGGGATGAGGATCTCGCCGTTCGGACCCTTCACCGCCTCATCCAGGCTGGCCTTGTATGTTTGGCCGACGTGCGAAGTATCCGAATCCACTCCATCGATCATGCGGACCACGATGTTCGTTCCGGCGGGAAGCTCCACCAAATCCCGAGGCGGGGCGGGCGGGGCTGCGGGCGCGCTTTGGGCGTTGGGATCCGGACGCAGGATCACGTCGCCCCCACTGTTGTCGGCGCGGCGCAGCGTCGGACGATCGCCCGTGCTATCGGAGCTATCGGCGCGGCGCAGCGTCGGACGGCGGTCGTCATACGCGGTGGGCGCGGACGGGCCGCCGAATTCGATTCGCACCACATCCGACAAATCCAGCGTCTCGATCCGGTCGCCAATTTCCACTTTTATGGTGCGGGCCGTACCACCCAAATACGTGCCGTTGATCACCCGACCGCTCTTCATCGTGATGGTATCCGCGAAGCCGGCCGTTGCCAGTACCAAAGCGATTGCGATGTGTATCAGGCGCATAGTGTTACCTCGGTCTTTTTCCTCCATAGATTGTACGACGCATCCGGCTGCGAATTAGTTTACGGGGAGTTACCCCGCGTTGCCGCTCAAGGACTGGGCCACGTCCTTCCCGCGCTCCAAAGCCTGCCGATACACTTCAGCGCGCTGCTCATCCGTATAGAGCCGATTCGCGTGGTGGTAGTATTCCAGGCTCTTGCCCACCGCGAAGGTCCCCGCCCACGCAATTGCGCCTTTGGGGATAAGCCCGCCGCCCAGCGGGATGTGGCCAACCAGCTCCCGCGCCAGCGCCCGCCACCCGAACGCGCCCGCCACGATGGACAGGATCTCCGCCTTCTGGCGGGCAAAGCCGGGGCGTTTGCCGCAAGCCGCCGCAATCAGGAAGGCCATGCGGATTTGGTTGGCGGTGAGGAACGCCGTGTCGGATGCGAATTCGCCGAAGGCCCACGGCAGCTCGATCAGGCTGGGCACGATGTTGGGCACCGCCGTGGCGATGGCGAACAGCGCATTCTCCCGGGCAACGGCTTGAATGATCCCCTCCACCACCGGCTTGCGAAAGGCCGGGAACTGGCGGGCCAGCGGCAACGCCAGATCGTCGTGCTCGTCGAGGATTGGGGAGATCGTGGTCTCCGGGTCGTCGCGGTGGAACGTGAAGGCGCCGCTGGTATGCGGGATTCCCTGCTGGTACAAGACCAGGTCCACCGTTTCCGGGACGTCCGGATCGCCCGCGCGGTGGATCCGTGTCATCATCTCGGCCCGCGCATGGTCCGGCATGCCCGCGGGCAGCAGAAAGTCCTGCAACTCGTCGTAACCGGCGTTGTCGGCCGCGACCAGTCCGACGCTGACGGGCCGGGTGGCGCGGCTGCGCACTTCTTCCGGGTTCAAGAGAGAAACGGCGGTACGAGCCTGCTTGATCATGTCGAGCATAGTGGATGACGATCCTCGAAGATGCTAAGTCATTGGGGGCGTTGAGCGCCGGGAAGGCGGAACATCACTTGGAGGCCCTTGCGCCATTCTACCGCCAGTCCGATTCGCTCCACATCGATTGCCGGAGCGAAGTAGCCCAGAATCGTCTCCGTGGTGGGGTGGAACTCGAGCGATGGCGCAACCAGCAGGAGCCGCGGCGCTTCGGGCCGGAGCGCAATACCGGGGAAATAGCCGTTCGTGGCGAATTCCCCGCGATCCAGGTGCCATTTGACGCGGATCCAATAGTCCAGTGCCTGCAGCGGCAGGTGAAGATCCGCCGACGCCTTCAGTTCCACCACCGCCAGGCGGCCGGCGTAGTCGACCGCCAGCAGATCCATGATGCCGCGCTCTCCCCCGGCGAATGCCGGCACCTGTCCATAGATCGGCTCGCGGAGGAGCGATGCGTCCAGTGTTTCGATCTGGGCGCGCGCCTGCGATTCCAGCCAGGCTTCCGGGTGTTGCCGGTAGAGCGGGTGGTCGCGATCCTCCGCCTCGGGGGAGCGCGCGCGGTTGAGCTCTTCCACCAGGCGCGCGATCTCGGCGGCGTGGTGCTCACGCGCGGGGCGCCGTTCTCCCAGTCCGAAGCGCAGGCTGCCGCCCGACAGGTCCGCGAACTCGACGCCGCGCACCCGCAGGCTGGCGCGGCCATCGTGTTTGAGAATGCGCTCCACGCCGGGAAGCGACGTGATGTTCGCCCAGGATTCGGCCTGACGAGGCGGCGGACGGCGGGAGAGCTCCAGGCGCGTGTCGAGATTGCCGTGATCCTTCGGATCCACCCGCAGCACGAAATCCTGCTCGGAATAAGAGAACAGCTCGAATTGCGCCACGGCGGGATTCAGCCAAAGCAGGCGCAAACCGGTGAGGCGCTCGCGGCCCGAGGGAACGTAGATGGCGAGCCCTTCCAGCGTCACGCGCTGCTCGCGTTGGCGAAGGTACTGGAGCCAGATCAGGCCGAAGCTCAGGACCCCCGACGCGTCGCCGTCCGGAGGGCAGGCGATGGCCGCCCATCCATGCTGGCCCTCGCGCAGGAAAGCGCGCGGGAACGCCGGCGACAGGCTGAATTCCAGGTTCGTCTCGGCGCTTAGCTCGGCCATGTGCCAGCCCGGAAACTGGCGGCGCAGGAACATGCGGAACCGTTCGCGGAACACCAGGCGATCGCTGCGCCGTCCCATCTCCGCTCCCGAGGGGCGGGCCAGGTCCAGTACGAACATCTGGCCTTCGCGGCGGGCGAATCGCTCCACGGTCAGTTCCAGACGCGCAGTTGTGCACTCTTTGATTTCCAGGATGCGCCGCGTAAAGTTGCGGTTGCGGTCCCACGCCTGCAGTGTGAGCCGCGAGCCGCGCATTTCGAGCAGGAAGTTATCCGGCGCAATGATTAGCAGTTCTTCACCGGGCTCCATCAGGGCGGGCTCTTTGCAGTTCTTCACGAACGCCTCGATCTCCGCGCGGATTTCGCCGGCGCTTTTCATATCTGCTTCTCGCCGAATTTTAACGCGCGGCGCTCCGGTCCGAGAGCCGTCGCCAGCGCCGTCACCAGGAACACCACCACCGCCGTCAGCGACATGGCCGCGGCATAGCTGGTTCGCTTCGCCAACACCGCCTCGAAGTAGCTCACGTAACTGGAGAGTAGCACGCCCATCTGGTAGCCGAATCCGGGCAGAAACCCGCGCACGGCATCGGGCGCCAGTTCCGACAGGTGCGCCGGAATCACGCCCCAGGCGCCCTGCACCAGGGACTGGATCAGGAAGCCGCCGGCAAACAGGAGCGGCACTGACGGCGCGTAGGCCCACAGCGGAATCACCGCCACGGCTCCCAGCAGCGCCAGCGTTATGACGCGGCGCCGTCCGAACCGGTCGGACAGCATGCCACAAAGCGTGCCGCCCAAAATCGCCCCCACCATGGTGAACGCAGCCAGCAGATTCCTTTGGCCCACGAGAAAGTGTCTTTGCCGTTCCAGAAACGTGGGGTACAAGTCCTGCGTGCCGTGCGACGCCAGGTTCATCGCCGTCATCAACACGACCAGGTACAGAAACAGCTTCCAGTGCGACAGGATTCCACGTGCCAGGTGGCCCCAGCTTTCGTGACGCGTCTTTTGCCAGACCTCGGATTCCTTCACCCGGTAGCACACGAAAACCGCCAGCACTGCCGGGAGTCCGCCGATAAAAAACAGCGGCCGCCAGCCGAGCTTTTGGAAGAGGAAGAAATTGCAGAGCGACGCCAGAAGAAAACCCATGGCATAGCCCTGCTGCAGGAAGCCGGAGAGCAGACCGCGCAGCCGCACCGGGACCTTTTCCATGGCCAGGGACGCGCCCACGCCCCACTCGCCGCCCATGCCGATGCCGAACAACGCCCGGAGAACCAGGAAGGTGGTGTAGTTGGGCGCCAGGCCCGAAAGCATCTCCATTACGGAGTAGAAGATCATGACGATCATCAACGGCAGGCGGCGGCCGTAGCGGTCGGCGAGCAGGCCGAAGAAGAAGGCTCCCGCGGGGCGAAAGGCGAGTGTCGCGGTCAGGGTGAGGGCCATCTCGGCGTCGGACTTGTGGAACTCGCGTCCGATGGCGGTGAGGCAGGAGACCACCAGGAAGAAATCGAAGGCATCCAGCGTCCACCCGAGATATCCGGCGAGCAGCGCGGCCCGGTGATCGGCGGTCCCCGCCGGCGCGATCGCATTGGAATTGGTCACCCGCAGGCCATAGTAGCAGGGGCCGGGGGCCGGGGGCCAGGGGCTGGGGCCCGGGGAGGCGCGGATTTGGCGGAAGTCGATTTTTTGTTTGTGAGGTTTTAAGCTCTGCTGTTTCAGCGGGTTGCGGCTGGGGGCAAAAATCGGGAGACGGCGTTTTGGAGGTTTTGGGAGAATCGCCGTCTCCGGCTTGTGACGGCGGTGTTCCGGGATGTCGAGTTGTTAAGAGCGGCGCTTTAAGTTTTCCTGTTTCTGTGAGTTGCGAAGAGCGGTCGAGATTTTGTGACGGCGATAAGGGGTAGTTCCGGCAATCGCCGTCACAAACTTCATGGCAGCGAGTTAATGGGCCGAAGCGCCCGGCGGTAGTGTGGTTCATTTCCATAGAATGTTCCCCGCAAAACAAAAAACCGCTCCTAGTGAGGTCGGTTACCGGAGGCCATATTAGCATCAGGGGCCGGGGGCAGGGGCCGGGGAATGGGATTTGAGGGTTGGGGATTGGGGCCGTGTGGGGCCGGGGGGGTGTTTGGGCCGGAAGCGGGCTCGGGTGGCGGTTGCCGAGGGTGTGCGTGTGTATTTTTTTGTACCATGGTAAGCTCCTTTTTTCCTGTCGGTTACGGCGACGTTGGATAATCGGGTGACGCATGGGGAGGGTTTTTTGGACGCCATGCGTCACCCGAGCCTGTGACGGATGCGACCCGAGTTGGGGGGTGTCTATGTGTATTATTTTCGTCGAGGTTAGATTCTTTGCTCCCTTTAGGTTACAGGGATGGTTCGAGGTTTTGCGACGCGTGGGGGAGGGTTTTTTCGAGCCAAGCGTCACAAACTGGCACGCCTGGCCAAGGGCCGCGACACGGGTCGCGGCGGTGGCGGCGGGCAGCGATTTTTGGCGGCGATCCATGGATGCCTCAAAATGCGAACAGCTCCCCGGAACTCGGGGAGCTGTGCGAAGTCTTCCTCCTAATTTCAATCTAGCAGACGGACATGGCGGGGCCGCGGGGCGCGAGGTTGCGGGCCGGACCGATAGAGCATCAAGTGATCTGGAATCAGTGGGGAGGCGGCATTGAAAATATTTTTGCAAGATCGGTGACCGTGATGGGGGCATTCTTCTTCTGTCCGGTCTTGGACGCACGAGGCGGCTTGCCCTTGGCCAGGGGCTGGGGGATTGAGCGCCGAGGGTTGGCCACGGCGCCCGTGGCGGAATGAAGAAGGGAAACTTGGAGGCGACGGAATGCGCAGAATGCCGGACGACGCAAGGGCGTTTATGGGGAGTAATGCGCTCCGAGCCCTAAGTCCAGGTTCCTTACCCGGCTGCCACGGATTCTGGCCACCACTCCCGCGGGTTGGCGCGCTGCCCAGCCAAGGCCGGACGGTCGGCCGAATCGGGCCTATACCCCCATCCGATTTCTCAGATTGGATCTGGTGTATGTGATCCGGAACTGACCCAGGGAACGCCGCCAAGCCGTTGAGGGTCGCGATGACGCCTCCTGTCACACAGTTAATGCCGGTTAGTACAATTTTACGCTGTCTTGTTATCGGTATCAAGACTTTTCAAGATGTTTCTTGATTCAATGGCATTTTTGGCGTTATAATCGCGGAATGAATGACGAACTCCTGACGGCCGAACAAGCAGCTGAACGACTTCAACTGCACGCAGATACGGTTCGTCGACTCCTGCGAGAGGGAGAGATCCCTGGTCGAAAGGTCGGCAAGAGGCAATGGCGTATTTCAGCGGCCGTCTTGAGGGAGTACATCGAGAAAGAACCTGTGGAATGGGCGGTCAAACAGAAACCGCCGAAGATGGTCAAGAGAACCGTGCGGTAAAGGGCTGTTCAGGTGTACCCAGTGTTTCTGCGTCGATGATTAAGCGCCCGACAATGTCGTCCGTCTGCAGCAAGGGGCGGATGCTGGCTCGTCATCCACGCTCGGGACTCCGGCCAAAATACACTACAAAACCTTGTGGTTCAATTTAGGGTTGTGCATATGCAGCGCCAAACACGCGTAGCGAACGCGGGTAGATCATGACGCCCTTCGTCACCAGAGTGCTCGCCAGCGCAGGTTATCTCACTGAGACGGGCGAACCCTTGGACGGACTTGTCCTACCGGCTGGCCCCGCGCGCAACGCCGGTGACGGAGCACGTGTCGCTCCACTGCTCTCGAACAGGCCAGGCGGCCTCGCTGCTGACGCGGTATTTCGGCTTGGCACTTCTCCATTGATCGTGTTTAAATCGTTGCCCGCGGAGACGAGAGACGAGACTGCGTGGCACAAACTGGCATGGAATTTCGGAGTCGCACCGCTGCTGTGGATCACGACGCCGGAGTACGTCCGGCTGTACAACGCCTATCAGCCACCCGAGGAATACGAACCGCGGTCGCCGCTGCTCAAGGAGTTCCCTCTTGGACACGCCCTAAATCAGGCGCTGGCTGAAATCAATGCCACTTGCAGCCGCCGTCACATCGCCATGGGCTCGTTCTGGCAATCACCCTTGGCCTCACGGATAGACCGCCAAAACCGCATCGACAACGTCCTCCTGCGTGAGCTCATCAACCTGCTCGGCGAGCTTGTCCGTCAGGGCCTGCGAGCATCCTTGGCGCAGAAGCTCGTGGGCCGCTGCATCTTCTTCCAATATCTGGTTCACCGGGGGTATGTTGGCGAACAGGAACTGGCGCACCACTTCGGTGCGCCCGACCTCCACCAGATCCTCACGAACCTCGACGGGACTTACAGCCTATTTCGCTGGATCCGCCAGACCTTCAACGGCGACCTGTTCCCAATTGAAGATGAAGCGACCGAGCGTGCGCAGCTCGGTCATGATGCACGACTACTACAGCCACTGTCCGACTTCTTCGGGCACTTCAACGTCTTAGATCACCAGGGCCGACTTTTTCCGTTCCGATTTGACGCCATCCCGGTGGAGCTGATCAGCTCGATTTATGAGAAGTTCGTCCACATGTCGAAGCCCGACGGCGAGCCGCCCCGAGGTGTCCACTATACCCCCATAAACGTTGTGGATCTCGTGCTCGACCCGGTGTTCGAGAACCTCCCGGCGATGGCCCGCGTCCTCGACCCGGCCTGCGGATCCGGCGTTTTCCTCGTGGAGAGCCTTCGACGGCTAGTATGGCTCCGTTCCCCGACACAGCCGCCCACACGTGAGCTGATCCGGGACGTCCTAATGCGGCAGATTAGAGGAGTTGACATCAGCCCGGCCGCACTCTCAGTTGCCGCATTTAGTCTCTACTTGGCCTTGCTCGAGCTTGACCCAGACCCACCGCGTGGCCTCGATGCCCTCGACTGCCTACGCTTCGATCCGATTCAGGGGCGAGTGCTGTTTTCGACCAGTGCATTTAATCCTACCTTGGCGGGGCGGATTGCCGACGACCGAGGGCGATCCGGGTTCGATGTAATCGTCGGCAATCCTCCCTGGACCTATAGCCCCGAAGAGAAAGAAGAGGACCGCGCTCTAGTACACGAACAGCGAATCACTGGGCAGAAAGGGCCGGACGGTGACAGCGATGTCAGGGACCGAGAGGATGATCGCGACGGTGACTCTCTTGACGGGGTTGGCCAGCCGGCAGGCGACGATGCGGAACGGCGCTCGGGAACGACTTATGCGCGGTTAAATGAATTACCAATCCCTCCTCGCTCGATGGATTGGCCTTTCCTGTGGCGCTGCCGCGACTTCAGCCACGATGCGACGCGCGTCGCACTGGTCATGAAATCGACCCCCTTCTTCAGCCTCGTCCCGAACACCTGCTTGGCTCGCGACGCCGTGCTTCGCGCGTTTCCGAACGTCAGGCTCGTCAATCTCTCGCAGCTCCGAATGTCAAGGCTATTTCAAGAGTACGCGGATCAGGAGAGCAGTGAGGGGCGAAAGAAGAGTGTGGCTGGTCCGGCTCTACTCTTCTTCTCCAACTGTTTGCCCACGGACATTGGTACCGTTGGTGCGGCCAGCTTTCCCTGGACGGCGGGTTTCCAGCGTACTGGCGTATTTGAGCTACCGGCGGAACCGCCAAAGTTCGTTCTAATCGAGGCGGCGCGGCACGAACCCGCCCTGCTGAAGATCGCCACGTTCGGAACCGAGCGGGACGTGTGGTTCTTGGAGCGTCTCGCACGGAACGCGCATGCAGTTAGGCTGAGGGACTGGTGGCACGAATTGGACCTGCCAGCCGGCCAAGGGTACCAGACCGGAACACGAATGCCCTCGGCACACCTCAAGGGCCTGCCGCGAGTCACCGCTAGGGATTTCCGGTCGCCGGCGCTGCCGACTGAGCTTCCACTATTCGAAGAGGACAGAGTCCACCGCGCTCGCGAAGCCCAGATCTACCGCGGCCCTCTCGTCCTCCTCCCAGAGGGTAAGCTGACCGCCGCACCAGCACTGGGGCGGTACACGGGGATCTTTGACCTCCGCGATCTCGCGTACAACGAGTCGTTTGTCGGCGTATCGTTCAGCGGGCGCGATGTCGCGCTCGCGCGCGCTTTCGCAGCTGTCATGAACTCGGCGTTAGTTGCCTACCAGATCGCGTTCCTGGGCGGCACCGTGGGTATTAAGCAGACAAAAGTCGAGGCGATCGACTTGGAGAACGTCCGGATACCACGGTTGGATCGTCTCCCAAGCAGCACCACAGCCACTCTCGCAACAGCCGGCGACACCCTCGCGTCCGAGACTGAGCCGATGGCCGTCCAGGGTGCGCTTGCGACCATCGATGCCATCGTGGCCGCTGCCACGCGCCTGACCGATGCTGAACTAGGGCTACTTGCCGACGCGCAACGGCGCGCTCGCGCCATCTTCTTCGAGACCCCAGACGCCCGGCTGCCGATGGAGATCCCGCCCACAATGCCGGACCTGGTGGCATACGCCCGGAACCTTTGTTCTACGTTCAACACGTTTGCGAAGGAGGACGATGACCTAGTGCTCGTGCCGGACCGTTATGCCGCACTTGCTGATGACATTGTCGTCGTCAAGCTCTCGCTCAGGAAGCGTGTCCACGCAGACGCCCGCGAACTCAGGCCTGGAACGATCAGTGAAATTGGCGATGCCCTCCTCACGGAACTCGGCGGCACCGAATTGCCTTATCTGAAGCCATCTAAGAGCCTGCGCCTCTACGCCGGACGTGCAGTGTATTTGGTAAAGTCCGCGCACTACCGCAGTTTCTCGCCCTCTGCCGGGCAGGCCGATGGCGATCGCATTATCGCGGACCTGATGCTGGCAGAGTTCCCGCGGTTTGACAGGCCGGTGCACTCGTGAGGGCGCGCGGCGACCAATTCAGCGGGGAGTCGAGGGCCCTCCCGAACGTTTTCTACAAGGTCCAGCCACAGGTCCTGCGCAGTGTCCTGCTGACGCTTGAGCGGGCGGTCGCCGCGACCGCCGCGGTGCTCGGAGAGGCGCGAGTCCTTGAGCCGAGGTTCACTCGTCAGCTAGCGGAAGAACTTGAATCCGCACGTGATGCGACGCCAGGGTCACCACGCTACGACATCACGCATCAGCGCGAGCTCCCGATCATGAACGCTGAAGGCATCGTCGTTCGGTATCGGCGACTTGACATCCGGATATTGTTCGCACGTCAACTCGGTTGTAGGGGTGACTACCTGTGTCTCGAATGCAAGTACCTTGACGCCACCGACCGCGCGACCGACGCGGATTACGTGGATGAGGGCGTAGAGCGCATCGTAAGTGGCGAATATGGTGCTGGTCACCCGTGGGCCGTCATGGTCGGCTTGGAACGCGTGGGGCCGCTTGCAGTGTCTTTTTCTCACGTAGACGAACGGCTCCGGGCCCGGTACGGCCCCGAGGGTGGCTTCACGACCACGCCACGCGTGCGCCTCACATTTGTACGCGAGAGTCAACACTCACAGGCGGGCGGTCCGCACCGCATCACGATCATACACGGATTCTTCCTGATCACCGGCCCCGCTCCGGTCTGAACCTTACCGGCATTCATGGCATTTGCTATCGTAAGTGCGGATCACCATCCCCAAAACAGCCACCTGGGTGATTACTCCCCACAAGTCGGCTTGTCGCCCGTGATCGCACGACGGCCTGCAGCTTCGTCGCATCACGCTCTGGCCGCAGGTGTACCGTCGCCACCGGTGCCCCCCGCAGCCGCACCGGGACCTTTTCCATGGCCAGCGACGCGCCCACGCCCCACTCGCCGCCCATGCCGATGCCGAACAACGCCCCGAGAACCAGGAAGGTCGTGTAGTTGGGCGCCAAGCCCGCAAGCATCTCCATGAGGGAGTAGAAGATCATGACGATCATCAATGGCAGACGGCGTCCGTAGCGGTCGGCGAGCAGGCCGAAGAAGAAGGCCCCCGCCGGGCGAAAGGCGAGTGTCGCGGTCAGGGTGAGCGCCATCTCGGCGTCGGACTTGTGGAACTCCGTTCCGATGGCG
>Ga0209517_10003375_pt1 | contig 21737 bp, 27 predicted proteins | sample PeaSoiMetSII2010_FD_187695 | JGI IMG/M metagenome (GOLD analysis project Ga0209517, IMG submission 187695) | Peat soil microbial communities from Weissenstadt, Germany - SII-2010 (SPAdes) (version 2) | ecosystem: Environmental > Terrestrial > Soil > Wetlands > Peat | place: Germany...
TCTGGGAAATCGACGCAGACCAGTTGGCCCAGCGGCGCCAACGTGCGCCGGAGTTCCCAGCCCACTTGGCCGATTTTTCCGATGAGCAGGATGCGGGGTGGAGGGGGCATAGCAAGTTAAGGAGTCGCCGCGCGAGAGGTTATGCGAACAGCCGTTCCGGCGGCGCGTCGCGCAAGCGGACGCCGCCAGCGTCACGCTCGGAAACCAACGGCGTTTTGATGGGCCAGTCGATGCCCAGGTCAGGATCGTCCCATCGCAAGGCAACCTCGTCTTTGGGCGAGTAAAACTCGGTGCACTTATAGTGGAAAAGCGCCGTGTCGCTCAGGACGACAAAGCCGTGCGCGAAGCCGGGAGGGATGTAGAACTGCCGTTTGTTCTCGGCCGAGAGGGCCAACCCGTGCCAGGCGCCAAAAGTGGGGGAACTGCGCCGAACATCCACGGCCACATCGAACACTTCACCCGCGAGCACTTGGAGCAGCTTGCCCTGCGGGTTCGGGTTCTGGAAATGCAGTCCGCGCAGGATCCCTCGGCGGGAGAACGAAACGTTGTCCTGCACAAAATCGAGAGCGAGGCCGGCCTCGCGGTAGCGCCGCTGGTTCCAGGTTTCCATAAAAAAGCCCCGGGCATCGCCGAACACTTTGGGTTCGAGGATCAGCAGGCCCGCGATTTCGCAGGTCAGGACCTTCATTGCGTCAGGCTTTTCGCCTCCGCGACGACTTCCAACAGGTAATCGCGGTACTCGCAACGGGGCATCTTGGCGGAGAGGGCATCCAGCCCAGCCAAAGAGAGAAACCGGCGGCGGAAAGCGGCTTCCTCCGGGCAGCCGATCTTGACGCCCTGCCGTTTTTCGATCGTCTGAACGTAAGCGGAAGCCTCGTGCAGGCTGCTGCTGGTGCCGGCATCCAGCCAGGCAAAGCCCCGGCTCAAGCGCTGCACCCGCAGTTGGCCGCGGCGCAGGTACTCGAGGTTCACATCGGTGATTTCCAACTCGCCGCGCGCGGATGGTTTCAGGTGCTTGGTAATGTTGACGACTCCGTTGTCGTAGAGATAAAGGCCCGGCACGGCGTAATTGCTCTTAGCCTGCTTAGGCTTTTCCTCGATCGAAATGGCTTGGCCCTGCGCATTGAACTCGACGACCCCGTAGCGCTCGGGATCGTTGACGTGATAGCCGAAGATCGTCGCGCCCTCTTTAAATTCGGTGAACGCTTTGTGAAAACCGTCGGCGCCATAAAACACGTTGTCTCCCAGGATCAGCGTGACGGCGTCCTGGCCGATAAAGGACTCGGCGATCAAAAAGGCTTGGGCTATGCCTTCGGGCTTGGCTTGCTCGCGATACTCGATTGCCAGCCCCCAAGCGCTGCCGTCGCCCAGCAATTGGCGGAACCGGGGCAAGTCGTGGGGGGTCGAGATCAGGCAGAACTCCCGAATGCCTCCCTCGATGAGCGTAGTCAGCGGATAAAACACCATTGGTTTGTCGTAAACCGGTTGGAGCTGTTTGCTCGCCACCAACGTGAGCGGAAACAGCCGCGAACCAGCGCCCCCAGCCAGAATGATGCCTTTCATGCGGGCGCGAAAATATTCCAAAAGCGGCGATTTGCAAAGTGCAAGTTATCCCGAGGCGCAGCCCGGGTTTTCACGGCTCGGTGTTCCGTATTGTTCCGGTCCAGGCCAGGCGCGGGCTACTGATTCTTGACCAGGGCCATCTTCGGAGGCATATAAGCTCGGAGATGACAGAAGAGGCTTGTCCTTCCGGCGCGCGTCCGCCCGTATTCCGGGTGCAAGGTCTGACCAAGGTTTATGGCGAAGGGGCGGCTGAGGTTCGGGCGCTGGCGGGGATTGATCTCGAGCTCTACGCCGGGGAGTTGGTGGTGCTGTTAGGACCCTCGGGCAGCGGCAAAACTACTTTGCTCAACAACCTGGGCGGGCTGGACGTGCCAACGTCCGGGCAGCTCTGGTACAAAGACCTGGAGTTGAGCGGCGCCGGCGAAGACCAACTAACCCAATTCCGCCGCGATACCGTGGGTTTTATTTTCCAGTTTTACAACCTCATCCCCAGCCTCACGGCGCGCGAGAACGTAGCCTTGATTACCGAAATCGCACGCGACCCCTTGCCGGCGGAGACGGCGTTGGAGATGGTAAAATTAGGCGGGCGCCTGGACCACTTCCCTTCGCAACTCTCCGGCGGCGAACAGCAACGCGTGGCCATCGCGAGGGCAATCGCCAAACGGCCGGAGGTGCTCCTGTGCGATGAACCCACCGGCGCGCTGGACGTCCGCACGGGCATCGTGGTGCTCGAAGCCATCGAGGAGGCCAACCGCCAGCTTGGCACCCTCACCGTGGTGATCACCCATAATGCCGTGATGGCTGACATGGCGGATCGTGTGGTCCACCTTTCCGACGGTCGGGTGCACCATATCCGCACGAATGAGACGCGGGCCTTGGCCAGCAGCCTCAATTGGTGATTTAACGGTTGAAAATCGCTCCGCCGCCCTCGAAGCTTCCTGCTCATGGTCTCACACTTAGACCGCAAGCTCTGGCGTGATTTGCGCCGCATCAAGGGCCAAGCCCTGGCGGTTGCCATGGTGATGGCCTGCGGTCTGACCATGATGATCACGACGCGCAGCCTGATCTACTCTTTGGAATCGACGCGGCGTGAGTATTACGAAACCAGCCGTTTCGCCGACGTCTTTGTAAATCTCAAACGCGCGCCCAACTCAGTGAGCGAGGAGGCCGCAGAAATTCCGGGCGTGGGCGCGGTTCAATCGAGCGTCGCCGAGCGAGTAACGCTGGATATTCCGGGCTTAAACGAACCGGCCAGCGGCTTGGCTCTTTCTTTTCCGGACGAAGGCGAGCCGGAACTGAATCGGCTCTTCCTGCGGACGGGCCGGCTCTTTTCCCCCGAGGGTCGGGGCGAAGTGCTGATCAGTGAACCGTTCGCAGATGCGAACCAGCTTGGACCAGGCGATTCGATTGTCATGCTCCTCAACGGCAAACGGCAGCAACTGCACGTGGCCGGGATTGTGCTCTCGCCTGAATTCGTCTTCGAGTCCCGCCCGGGGGTGGCGCTGCCCGACCATCGTACTTACGGAGTGTTCTGGATGCGCCGCAAGGAACTCGCGCGAGCCTTCGACCTGGACGGGGCCTTCAATGAATTGGCCCTCAAGCTGGCGCCCGGCACGCGCGAGGCCGCCGTAATCGCGCAACTGGATCGCTTGCTGAAGCCCTACGGCGGACGCGGGGGCTACGGCCGCGCGGACCATCCCTCCCACGTTCGTCTTTCCGACGAGATCAGCGTGCTGCGCCTGCTCTCGATCGGCTTTCCCATCGTGTTCTTGACGGTGGGCACTTTTATGACTAACGCCGTGCTCTCGCGGCTGCTGGCTCTGCAGCGAGAACAGATCGCCATCCTCAAAGCCTTCGGATTCCCCAACCGGCAAATCATGGTCCACTATCTCAAGTTTGCCATCGTGATGGTGGCAGGCGGAATGGCGATTGGAACGGTGGGCTGCTTAATCCTGGGCCGCCAAATGCTGTCGATGTACCATCGGTTCTTTCGTTTTCCCGTCCTGGAATTTCGCCCCGAGTATCAGGCCTTTGTTCTCGCCATCGGGGTGAGCGTGGCGGCGGCCATCCTCGGCGTCATCCACTCGGTGCGAACCGCCGCGCGCCTGCCGCCCGCCGAGGCCATGCGCCCGGCGCCCCCCGCCAATTATCGGCCAGCCTGGCTCGAACGCACCGGGATAGGACGGTTCCTGTCGCACACCTTCCGCATCGCGGCCCGTAATCTTCAGCGCAAGCCCGGGCAGGCGCTGCTCACCATTACTGGGCTGGCCCTCGCTACCGGTATTCTCATCGTGCCTAACTGCATCCGGGACGGTGTCGATGAAGTAATGGATTTTCAGTGGGACACGATCCAGCGACAAACTTTATCCCTGGGCTTGGACGAACCGAGCAGCGGGAAGATCGGCGATGAGCTCGCCCATTTGCCGGGGGTGCGGGCGGTGGAGCCCGTGCGTGCGGCGTTCGTGCGGTTGAGCCACGACCAGAGACAGCGCCAACTCGCAATTCAAGGCATGCCGGCGGTTGGTCTGCTCAACCGCGTATTGGGGAAAGATGGACACCAGATCGAACTTCCGTCTGAAGGGCTGGTCGTCTCCTCAAAACTGGCGGAGATTCTGGGGGCGCGAGTGGGCGACCAACTGGTGGTCGAGGTGCTGGAGGACAAGCGGCCAACTTTCCCGGTAAGGCTGGCGGGCTTAGCGGACGATTTCGCGGGCGTGACGGCGTACATGGACATTCACGCACTGAACCGTCTGCTGGATGAGGGCCAAGTCATCAGTGGGGCAAGCTTGGACATCGATGCGGCGTATCGCGATCAATTCCTCACGGCGCTTAAAGAGATTCCTCACATTAGTTGGGTGGCTATTAAGGACTCCTTGCGGGAGAATTTTCGGCAAAGCACCGCAGCCAATATTGGAGTGCTGCAAAGCATCTACCTGTCGTTCGCGCTCATTGTCGCGTTCGGCGTCATTTACAACAATGCGCGCATTTCGCTGGCCGAGCGGGCGCGCGAGTTGGCCACGCTGCGGGTCATTGGATTTTCCCGGCGCGAGGTGGGCGGTGTCTTGGTGACCGAGTTGGTCCTGCTCGCGCTGGCCGCCGTGCCCCTGGGGCTTTTGCTGGGCACCGGGTTCGCCACCGGCATTATTCGGTCAGTCAACACCGAAACGGTTCGTCTGCCGCTGGTCTTAACGACGAACAATTATGCGTTTGCGGTGCTGGTGGTGGTGGTAGCCTCGACGATTTCCGCGCTGGTTGTTTTGCGCAAGATGAACCAACTGGACCTGGTCGGCGCGCTCAAAGCTCCCGAGTGAACTCGTCTCGGACATCCAAAGGTGTGGCCCGGCGCTGGTTGCCCGTTCTGGGCGCGGTGATGCTCGTGGCCCTCATTGTGGCCGGGCTGTGGCCAAAACCGGTGCCGGTTGAAACGGTAACTGCGGGCGTCGGCGAGCTGCGCGCCACCGTAAACGAGGAGGGCAAGACGCGCATTAAGCAGCGCTACACCATTTGTGCGCCGGTGGCCGGTCAGCTTCGCCGGATCCCCCTGAAAGCCGGAGCGGAGGTGAAGGCCGGCGAGGTCGTGGCGGTCGTTGATCCGCTTGCCCCCGCGCTGCTGGACGCCCGAACGCGCGCCACGGCGGAAGCCAAACGAGACACCGCCGCGGCGAACCTGGAGAAGGCGCGCGCTACGCACACCTTCGCCACCAGCGACCGCCGGCGCTTCGAACAACTCTTCAACCAAAAGACGATTTCGGTTGAGGAACTCGAATCCGCCCAGCTTCGCGAGTCCTCCGCCGCAAAAGAGGAAGCCGCCGTTAACAGCGCCTTGCAACAGGCCCAGGCAGAGTTGGCCGAGTTTGGCTCGGCCGATTCGGGCACCAACGCCGCCTGCCTCCCCAGGGAGATCCAGTCGCCAACGAGCGGCCGCGTGCTGCACGTTTTCGAGGAAAACGCCCGCGCGGTTTCGGCTGGCACGCCGTTGCTGGAGGTGGGCGACCCCGCCGACCTGGAGGTCGTGGTCGAAGTGCTCTCCCGCGACGCCGCGGCCATTTCCCCGGGAGCCAAAGTGGAGCTCGAGCAATGGGGTGCTCCCGAGGCGCCCAAGTTGGTGGGGCGGGTGAGGTTAATCGAGCCCGCCGCTTTCACCAAGGTGTCGGCACTGGGTGTCGAGGAGCAGCGGGTGAACGTGGTGGCCGACCTGCTCACGCCGCCCGAGGAACGGCAAAACGTGGGCGACAACTTCAGGGTGGAAGCGCGCATCATAGTCTGGGAGACAGCGGGGACCCTCAAAGTGCCGGAGGGCGCTTTGTTCCGGCGCGGCGATCAGTGGGCGGCGTTTGTGGTTGTGGGTGGCCGCGCCGAGCTGCGGATGATCAAGGCGGGCCGTTCGGGGGGGGCGGAAACCCAAGTGCTCGAAGGTCTCGCTTCCGGCGAGAAAGTCATCTTGTATCCCGGCAGCCGCGTCCAGGCCGGCCAACGCGTCCGAGAGATCCACGTGAGCGATTAATTAACCTTCAACCTGAGGGTAACCCTTGTGTGACAAAAGGACGCCTCACTTGGCCCACAATCTCCACAGGGAGCAAAGTCCAAATCCGAAGATGAGAGCGCCTGAGGCCGGGTTGACCCGTTGGGTCCAGGCAGCCGTCAAGCGTGACTGGAAAAAACCGGCAGCGCTGCTGAGCAGCAGCCACCACAAGGCTGACCCGAGAAACACGCCGGCGACTAACGCGGCTCCGGCCCGATAGTTAGACGAAGTCCCCAGCCCAAGCCCGGCAAACACCAGCACAAAGGACAGCACGGTCATTGGGTTGGTCAGCGTCAGGACCAAGGTTGAGAGGTAAGCCGATAGGAGGCCGTTGCCACCCGGCTTGGCTGCTTCCTTTGCGGGCTTGCTCAAAAAGGTACGCACGCCGAGGTAACACAGGAATAGGCCGCCGATGAGTCCGAGCCAGAATTTGATGCTGACAAGAAAGCTCGAAACCGCCGTAAGGCCAAAACCTGCCACGCAGCCATAGGCCGCGTCTGCCGACGCCGCGCCCAGGCCGGTGACCAGGCCCACTCGCCGTCCCTCGGCTAACGACCGCTGAATGCAGAGTAATCCGATGGGACCGACGGGCGCTGCGATGCAGAACCCGATCGCCAGCCCCTTCAGCATGAATGGCAGGATCATACTTGAGGAATCCGCGGGATGCACTACAACGTGGAAGGACGCCAGCTTTTTGGAGTGCGGTGGCAGAGCGGCAGAGCGCAGCGGCGACACCGCTTTGGGCGGAGCGGAGCGACGGGGCATTCTCGAATGGTCGTAGTCTATCCAATGGATTCCTCTGTAAGGCCGCACGACGGCCACGCTCGGCTGCCTCCGAGGGTAACCGTGCCCCAACCCGGCAATCGAACGCGCCACAGGCAACAGAAACGCCAATTCTAAAGGGAGCTTGCACGAGCGGGATAGTACCACAGCTCGATCCGAACAACAACCTCCTCCAGGTTCACAGGTTCACGCTTTTCTAAAAAACTTCATTTCGGGCGTTGACATCGTGTTGAACATACACTATCAGTAGTACGTGTAAGTGAAACACTAATTTAGATGAGCCTGGAAATAACCATTTTGTATCGCCCGGTGGGACCGAAAGAGCTCGACCTGATCGCTGCCAGTGGATACCGCGAGTTTCCTGCCCGTCTGCCGGAGCAGCCCATCTTTTATCCTGTGCTCAACGAGGATTATGCCCGGCAGATTGCCCGCGAATGGAACGTCCCGGCCAGCGGCTCTGGCTACGTTACTCGGTTCGCCGTGCGGAAGGAATTCCTGGCACGGTATGCGGAGCGTCAAGTGGGCGCTTCGATCCACCGCGAAGTATGGATTCCCGCGCAGGACCTGGCCGAACTGAATCGGAACATCGTCGGCCTGATAGAACTGATAGCGGAATACGGAGAAAAGGCACAACCATGAAGCAAATTATTTTCTACCGCGTGAACGAGCTCTGTGGGGAATTCTCCAATTTCGCGCCTTACCCTATCGAACTAAAGGGGAAGATCTGGCCGACTTCCGAGCACTATTTCCAGGCGCAGAAATTCGCCGGAACCGACCATGAGGAGGCGGTTCGACTTGCTAAATCACCCATGGTGGCTGCCCGCATGGGGAGAAGCCGGGAACGGCCCTTGCGCGCGGATTGGGAAACTGTAAAGGACAACATCATGCGAGAGGCGGTTCGGGCAAAGTTCAGTCAGCACCCCAGCTTGCGATCGCTGTTGCTTCAGACCGGTGATGCCGAATTGATCGAGCACTCCAAGAACGACGACTACTGGGCTGACGGTGGTGATGGGAGCGGGAAGAATCGCCTGGGCCAACTATTGATGGAACTGCGGGCAAATTTGAGAGAAGCATCCTGAACAAGCTTAACCGTTTATGCCACATACCTACCAATATCCGCGAGCGGCTTTGACCGTGGACTGCGTCGTCTTCGGCTTCGACGAGGGCGAACTGAAGGTGCTGGTGATCCAGCGCGCGCTGGAGCCGTTCAAAGGCCGATGGGCGCTGCCCGGTGGCTTCGTTCGCGTGGACGAGACCCTGGACGCGGCAGCCCGGCGTGAACTGGCCGAGGAGGCCGGGCTGTGGGACGTGTTCCTGGAGCAACTCTTCACCTTCGGAGCGGTGGACCGTGACCCGCGCGAACGCGTGGTGAGCGTCGCCTACTATGCCCTGGTGAAACTGGCGGCCCACGAGACCAAAGCTGCTACGGACGCAGCCGACGCCCGCTGGTTCCCGGTCTCCCGAGTGCCGAGGCTGGCCTTCGACCATGCCGAGATTCTGGCCACCGCGCTGGCCCGGCTGAAGGCCAAGGTGCGCTACGAGCCGATTGGTTTCGAATTGCTGCCGCCCAACTTCACCCTTTCGCAACTCCAGCATCTCTACGAAGCAGTGCTCGGGAATGAGTTGGACAAGCGGAACTTCCGCAAAAAAGTCCTGAGTTTCGGCCTGCTCGTGCCGCTCAAGGAAACCCAAATGACTGGCCGCCACCGCCCAGCACAATTGTTCCGTTTCGACGCCGCCAAATACAGAAGAAAGGGGTTCAATTTTGAGTGGTGAATCAGTGAAGGAGAACAAGAAGAAAACAAGAAAGGAAACGTATGAATAACCTTGAGTTTGCGGAAAAGATGCAACTGCGGACAATGGATTTCGCTGTTCAAGCAGTGAGGTTCTTCGCCAAGTTGCCGAAAACGGAGGAAGCTCGAATTCTGGGAAGACAACTCCTGCGCGCTGGCACCTCGGTTGGAGCAAATTATCGCGCCGTTTGTCGTGCGAAATCGAATGCCGATTTCATTTCAAAAATGGGCACAGTCCTCGAAGAAGCTGACGAGTCCGGGTTCTGGCTAGAACTCATGGAAAACGCCGCAGTGTGCAGCAGCGCATCGGTTGAGCCATTGAAAGCCGAAGCCAACGAATTGCTTCGCATTTTCTCAACCTCACTGAAGACGGCAAGGCGCAATGCCGGTCGTTTAACTCACTAATTCACTGACTCAACCTTCAACCCTGTTCTCCAACTCACTAATTCACTGATTCAACCTTCAACCCTGTCTTTTTATGTTTGGAATCAAATTCATCAAGGTCCAGCCCACCACTTACCTGCTGCAATATCGCGGAGGCAAGATCGTCCGCGAAGGATTGGGGCTCTCCTTCTTTTACTACGGGCCAACCACGTCGCTGGTAGCCGTCCCGGTGGCGAGTGCCGATGTGCCCTTTATCTTCCAGGAGACGACGGCAGATTTTCAGGCCGTCACCATCCAGGGCCAGGTGACTTATCGGGTGGGCGACGCCAAGCGATTGGCGGCGCTGCTCAACTACACACTTGCGCCTAACGGGCAGGACTATACTTCGGAAGATCCGGAAAAGCTTCCCGAGCGCGTGATCCACGTTATCAACGTGCTTGCCAGGGCCGAGCTGCAAAAACTCCCGCTGCGCGAAGCCATTCGCGCTTCCGACGAACTCGTCCAGGCGGTGAAGGCGAGGCTGGTTGCCGCCGACGAAATCACTTCGCTTGGTTTGGAAGTGCTGGGCCTTTCGATCCTGGCCATCAAGCCAACCCCCGAGGCCGCGCGAGCACTCGAAGCCGACGCGCGCGAGCAGATGTTCCGCGAGGCGGATGAGGCCATCTATGCCCGGCGCAACTCGGCCGTCGAGCAGGAGCGGGCGATCAAGGAAAATGAGTTGAACACGGAGATCGCGGTCGAGACCAAGAAGCGCCAGATCCGCGAGACCCAGATGGATGCGGAGCGGGCCGTGCAGGAGAAGGAGGGCCTGCTCAAAAAGGAAGCGCTTGAGGCAAACATCGGCTTGGAAGACCGGCGCAAGAGCCTGGTGACATTGGCGGCGGACAACGCCAAGGCCGAGGCGGACGCCCGGGCCTACGGCGTCTCGAGCACGATGAAGGCGCTGGGGAGCGCTGACAGCAAGATTCTGCAGGCGCTGGCCAGCACGGGCATGAAGCCGGAGCAACTCATCGCGTTTGCCTTCCAGGAACTGGCGAGCAAAGCGGAGAAAATCGGCCAACTCAACATCTCGCCGGATCTGTTGCGGGAATTGTTGACGCCGCAGCCCGCACGAAAATGAACCGGCTGACCGACAACAAAATCATCCTCGTGACGCGACCGACGCGCCTGGCTGAATTGGTGATCAGGTTCAACACCGTCAGCCAGGCGAGGTTCTACCTCGAGCACCAGGGCGCCGACTTCTCGGATTATCTCCGCGAGGACGAGACTTATCATCGCGCGCTGACCGAGGCTCAGGCGGTCCTGTCACAAATCGGCCGGGTTCAGACGCTGGATCGTGGGTTCCTGCCCAACTTTGTGTTCGCGCCGGACGACACGGTGGTCACGCTGGGCCAGGACGGATTGGTCGCGAACACGTTGAAATACCTCGACAGCCAGCCGGTCGTTGGCGTGAACCCCGACCCGGAGCGTTGGGATGGGCGGCTATTGCCGTTCCGAGTCGGTGACCTGGCGAAAGTGATGCCTGAAGTCGTGTTGCGGAAGCGGCCGACGCGCTCAGTGACCATGGCCAAGGCGGCGTTGAACAATGGCCAGACCATGTATGGCGTGAACGACCTGTTCATCGGACCGAAGACGCACTCTTCGGCTCGCTATCTCATTCGCAGTGGAGAAACGAGCGAGACGCAATCCTCAAGCGGCGTGATTGTATCGACGGGCATGGGTTCGACCGGTTGGCTGAAGAGCCTGCTCACCGGAGCCGCGGCCATCACCCAATCGGCAGGCTCGAATCTGGCTAGGCAAACGCCGGAAGACCTCCTCGCGGCCAAAGTCCCGAAGGCTAAAGCCGGCGCAAAGGTCCGTTTAAATGTGAAAACGGAGTTCGCCTGGGATGCGGACTACCTGTTCTACACCGTGCGTGAACCCTTCCCGACCAGGACGACGGGCGCTTCGCTGGTGTTCGGCCGTGTCACAGCCGAAACGCCGCTGATTCTCGAATCGCGGATGGCCGAGAACGGCGTCATCTTCAGCGACGGCATTGAGAAGGACTTTTTGGAATTCAACTCCGGCACGCGAGCCGTCATCGGGATTGCGGAGCGGAAGGGCGTGCTGGTGGAGTGAACATTGACACCCTCGCGCAGCATTGACCATGAAAACCATCCTTGTTCTAGAAGACAACGACGAGCGCGTGGCAGCGTTCGAGAGGGCTGTTGGGACGCTGGGAAATGGCTTTGAATTGCGGCTCTGGCGGGACGCGCCTTCGATGATCGCCGAATGCGAGGCGTTCTTTCCGACGGCGGCCCTTATCTCGCTGGATCACGACTTGAATCCAATGCCGGGGGTGACGGCCGATCCAGGCACAGGCGTGGATGTGGCTCGGTTTCTAGGGGACTTTTTGCCCGTTTGTCCCGTGCTGATCCACTCGTCCAACATCGACCGGGTGTATTCCATGCACAATGAGCTCCGGTTCGCTGGATGGACCGTGGATCGGGTCGGTCCGCTCGGCACAAACTGGATCGAGACGTCGTGGTTGCGCACCGTTCGACGGATTCTCAGCGAACACTCCAACACCTGGAAAGCCGATCTTCCCGCCGACCACACTGCTCGCGTCGAACGTATGCAGTTGGCTTTGGATGGACTAGGCTTAGGTGATGCCCTTGGCGAGATGCTCTGCTACCAGGCGCATACTGCCCCACGGCGGCTTGCCGAGAACAACCTCCCAGCCGGCCCCTGGTTTCATACCGACGATACGGAAATGGCGATCTCCATTTCGGCTGTTCTTAAGTCGCACGGAAGTGTGCACCAGGACGCCCTGGCCAAGCGTTTCGCGCGCCGCTTTGAGCGCGACCCGGAGCGCGGCTACGGCAAAATGACTCGAATCCAGATGCGCGAAGCCATGGCCGGGGCGAAGTGGCGCGACCTGGCGGCAAAGGCGTTCGGCGGACAGGGCTCGATGGGCAATGGCAGTGCGATGCGCGTCGCTCCGCTGGGCGGATACTTCGCCGACGACCTGGAACGATGTGCTGAAGAGGCGCGGGCTTCATCACTCGTCACACATACCCATCCCGAGGGCATAGCGGGCGCAATTGCAGTGGCCGTCGGCGCCGCAATGGCGTGGCAACTGAGAGAGCACACAGACGCGGGCCGCGCGAGGGCCTTCATTGATGCGGTGCTCCTCCACGCGCCAGAGAGCCAGGTTCGCCGCGGCATCCTGGTGGCAAGCACCACGCCGCCGGAGGCACCATTGGCCAATGTAGCGCGGGCTCTTGGCAACGGCTCGCTGGTGACCGCACCCGACACGGTGCCGTTCTGCATTTGGATGGCGGCCCATCATCTCGACCGCTTTGTTGATGCACTGGGCAAAACGGTCAGTGTCGGCGGCGATTGCGACACGAACGCGGCCATCGTGTGCGGCATCGTCGCCTTGAGCGCCGGGCGGGAGAGCATTCCGATCGAGTGGTTGAAGGCTAGAGAAGCTGTTTACATCTGATGGACATTATCACCCATGCAGGCATTGGATTAATCGCAGCCGCACCCGTGCTGAACTCGCGCCCTGAATTGGCGTTGGGCTTGGTGGCAGGTTCGGTGTTGCCCGATCTGGATGCTCTGAGCCGCGTGTTCGGCAAACGAGCCTTCTTGCGGTCGCACCAGACGTGGAGTCACGCGTTACCCCTGCAGGCAGCGGTCAGTGTGCTGGCGGGGTTCCTCGCCAGCGCGTGTGGTGCGGATGGTCTATTACTGGGTGCGGGGCTGTTGGGCGGTTTCGTGATCCATACCCTGCTGGATTTCAGCAACACGCTGGGCGTCACTCTGCTCGCCCCGTTTTCTCGCAAAAGACTCTGCCTTGAGTGGGTCTTTTTTATCGACGCTTTCGTGCTGACGCTGACCGTCGCTATGGCTGGCTTTTCACTGTGGCTATTCTATCGGAACGGGGATGTGCCGATCCGCTACGCGGGAATATTCTTTGGGACAACGGCAACCTACTTTGTCGCAAAGGGGTTCCTGCGCCGTCGCGCCGGGGCATTTGCGGCCGACGCAGTCACCCTCGTGCCCTCGGCGTTATGGCCTTGGCGGTTTTTTGGAGCAACGGAGTGTGGGAATTGGATCCGCCAATTCCAAATCAATTCGATAACCGGAAGCCGAAAAGTTTTAGCCGAACAGGAAGTTTTCGACGCCGCCTACGCTGGGCTACTCGCCAGCGTCCCCGAGTTTATCCTCATGCGTAGCCTATCGGCCGCCTATCATGTCGTGAGCGCAACCGAGACCGAAGCCGGTGAGGTGGTCGTATGTCGCGATCTCCGGACACGCAACTTCGGGACAACCTACGGCGACCTCGAAGTCCTGCTTGATAAAAACCACAGCGTGCTCCGAACCAAATTGCATGTTTGAACCGAAACACAAAGCACGAACCTGGCTTCCGCGTTTGACTCACGGACTCCTTAATGACTACTTCGAAGGGCGGGTTCCATGACTGAAAAAGAAATCATCAAAACCAGCAAGTTCCTCAGCTTGATCCTCCGGCACGAGCCGGGGCGGGTGGAGTTAACCCTCGGCGAAGCGGGTTGGGTGGAGGTGGACGAGTTGTTGCGAGCGGTCAATGGCCACGGTATCGCTCTCACACTGGACCAACTCAAGCAGATTGTGGCCACGAGCGATAAAAGGCGATTTGCGTTCAGTGAAGACGGACTGCGCATCCGCGCCAGCCAGGGGCATTCCGTCGAGATTGACCTTCAATACCCACCGCCCGCGGAGCGAAGGCCTACCGCGCCGGGCGGTTACGTTAACCGCTGGCGGATCCACGCCGGATCCTTGCGGCAGTCCAGCACGGCATGGATGAAAGCGGTGTCATTCTCGAACGTGTAGAACACGGCGAAGGGAAACCGTCTGGAAAGGACGCGGTAAAAATGCTTGTAAGCCTTGCGGTGAACGCCGGCATATATGCGGAGTGATTCGATGTCCGCATAGAGATTTGTGAGAAAATATGAGCCAAGCCCGGTTTCCTGGTCCTCGTAAAAATGAAACCCGTCAATGAGGTCAAGTTGCGCCTGGTCGAGGATCTCAACCCTCATGAAGTTTTTCAGAAATCTGCTTTTTGGCGGTTTCCCAGTCCACGAATTTGGTTTTGCCCTGGGCAATCGCCCGCTGTCGCTCATCTAGAACGTCCTTGTGCCATTGGGGCACGGGCACGTCTTCTTCTCGCCGGCAAAGATTATCCCAGAGCGCCTCCATAGTGCGCAACTTCTCTTCCAACGTCATACGCTCAATTTCAAACGCGGCGTCCATACATTTAGCTTACCAGAGCCTATCCGCTTCGCAACCCCCAAAGGGACGTCCGGGGAGGCTTGGGGAGGCTTCGTACCCAGGGCGGCACTCGTCTCGTTCCCGCTTGCCTGCGCTGGTAGGTAGCGCCCAGTGGGGCTTCGATTGGGAGTTTGAACACCAGTTGACAAGGTCTTCGATTCTTTGCAGCCTAGTACTGGCTGGCGTTTTGGGAGGCCGTTTGGCTCTCGAACGCGGCAGCCCCGAAAAAAGGTCGGGGCGCGCAGCTCCATACCGTTCGCGAGGTTGGGGGCCGAGGGGACGATGCGGCGGCCCATGGAGCGAACAATTTCAGGGTCTCAATGCGCATCACGAAACCTGGACGCTATGAACAAGCTCACGATATTTTTTTGTTTCTGTATTTCTCTCTCGGTGTGGGTCGCATCTGCTGGGCACATTGACGCTCTGGAGCTCTGGCAGCAGGGCGCACTGCGCGGCGCTAACGTCATGCAAGGGCAGTGTACAATTGAAGATCTGAGGGTGCTCCGAGGTTGGGGCGCGAACCTTGCGGAGATTCCCATTTTGAACGTGTTTGCACCCACGCCGCCGTACGCTTTCCAAGCGGAGAACCTGGCGAAGCTGGATCGGGCGGTGAAAGCCGCCGAGGACGCGCACCTTTTTGTTGCGCTGACTTGCCGCGAAGGGCCCGGCCGGCCGGATTTTGATCGGAGCCATGAAATCTGGCGCGAGCCTTTGGCCCAGGAGGCTTATACGAAAATGTGGCGCGAGCTTGCGTCGCACTATCGTGGTCGTGCTTCCATTGTGGGTTATGACCTGATGTGCGAGCCCCACCCGGACCAAGAGGCCAAGCAACCGCTGGGGAACTGGAATAGCCTGGCCAAGAAAATCACGGCCGCCATTCGCGAGGTTGATCCTGATACGCCGATCCTGGTTAATTCGATCGGCTGGGCCTATCCGCGCGAATTCGAGAGCTTGCAGCCGACGGGAGATGCCCGGACGGTGTACACGGTGCATTTCTACGACCCCCACTACTACACGCACCAGAAGCCAAAAGACAAAGTAACGTATCCAGGGTTCCGAGTCCCCGGCAAGGAAGTCACCTGGAGCAAGGCTACCCTGGAAGCCGAACTCGCGCCGGTTCGCGCTTTCCAGCAGAAGTACCACGCACCGATTTTTGTGGGCGAGTTCGGGTGCGCCCGCTATGCCCCGGGAGTGGAGGAGTGGATGCGAGACCAAATGGACCTCTACGAAGGTTACGGATGGTCTTGGGCTTATTGGGCTTTCCGGGAATGGGACGTGATGAACATCGAGCGAACCGCCGATTCTGAGGACAAGGCAAATCGCCCTGATACGCCGCTGCTCCGGCTGTTCAAAGGCTACTTTGCGAAGGACAAACAGTTTTTGGCCACGGAGTAAGAATTCACGGGAACGGCCCGTCGCAGCAAAGTTTTCCAAACAATTGTGGTCAATGCCATACGTCCAACGCGTTACTTTCACCGGTGATCTCGTTTTCGCGCCCCCAACGCAGCGTTTCCGTCGAATCCATTGCCCGTTGGAAGCAAGAGAGTGGCAAACTGGATCTGCTGCGAGAGCTTATGCTCGCGCCGGCGCCTGATAGAAATTGAGTGGACTGTAGGTCCTGCGGGAGCTATCGCAAATCCCAAACGATTCAGATGTCGAGCAACGGTTCATCTGCAAGGCGCGTGGGCTTTGGGTGCAATATTCGCGCTTGACTTATTGGGGCAAATCCCTAAGATTCCCTTATGCGTTGGTGGAGACCAGGCGGGGAAGTTGATCCTGCGGCAGTGGCAGAATGCGCTTTGATCGGTACGGAAGTCGGCGGTTCAACGAACCGGTTCATTTGATCAATAGTAGCGATGATCGCGTATGTTTTGCCTAGGTCCTAACCCAAGTCGGATCCTCGTGACTCTTTCGGATCTTTTTCATCGACTTTTCCCTGCCGGATTGCTCGTCGCGGTTGTAGCGATCGCGCTCGTCGGACTTTTACCACGTTGGAAACGCTCCACCCTCCTTGCGGGTAGCCTTGCGTTGCTTTTACTGGTGGAGCCGTTCGCCTTTCTGACAACAATGCTGGTTCCCAATTTATTTTATCTCGATAACGGCTTCGGCACGGCGTTGTTCACTTGGTTGCTTTTAGCAGTTTTGCCAATGATGCTGCCGCTCACTGCCATGTGGGTTGTGTACAGGAGGACTTACGAACCACTGAGATCGGCACCAGCACCGACTGTTGGACAGGGTTGACGTGAAAACGCTAACGCTCTCATTACTTCTCTCAGCTTTGGCGCCGCTCGTGGCCTCCGGGCGGCCATTCCAGGTCACTGAACCCAAAGCCTTGTTTTCGGATTCCAAGCTCGTCTTCGTTGGAAGGGTTAAGACAGTCAAACCATCGAAGATAACGACCCGCCTGAGCTATCCAGCATGGGAAGGCGTGACGTTCCGGTGGTTGATAGCTGAGGTTGAGGTCTTAGACCCGCTTAAGGGCGTTCAAAGGGGGGACATCGTCTGCACCGCAATGCTGTCCATCGACGAGAATGAAGACGGCGACACGCCGATTCCCCCCATGCCTCCCGGCTTGCTCGAACCGGAGAAGGGTGACGTTTTCCTGCTCTGTCTCGGGCCCACGCCGTTGACGAATGTCTTCGCCGCTCTTCGGGCGCCGTGGGATGAGAACCTTTCAGTTTTTGTTCTGCACCGGATTAAGCCATCGCAAAGGCGGCTAAGCCACCTTCGGGACGAAGTGCTGTCGAAGGACGAACGGTTCGCGCCGCTTTGGAGCCTCACCGACAAGGCAGGGCGGTTGGTCCCTGGGGCGGTTGAGCGGGTCCGGCAGGCGTACGCTGCTCAACTTAGCAGCCCTCCCGCCGACAGGAGGATTTTTCTGGAGTGGGAGACCTACACTAACCAAAGCGGCTGGATGTCGGACGCACCCAAGGGGTACAGAGCAATGACGAACCTGAATACCAGAAAATGACGCCGACCGCGATACGTGGAGCGAATTGCGACGGCCCTGAATTGGGCAAGGCGGGTCCGCCGCTGAACGTCGCGAAGGTTCTCCAAGCTCCTGCTGACGCCGCTATAACGTGGGAGGCCTTGCGGGGCAAAGTGGTGGTGATCGATTTCTGGGCCACATGGTGCGGAGGCTGCCGAAAGTCCATTCCCCATTGGAACGAACTCGTGGGCTCATTCAAAGGCAAGCCGGTGCAATTCGTCGCTATTACGGATGAAAACGAGCAGGTCGTGGCGCAGTTCCTCAAGAGAACGCCAATCCAGTCCTGGGTCGGGGTTGACGGCGTGGGTCGGCCCAGTGCCGACCCGTATCACATTGTTGGCGTCCCGACGGTTGTGCTCGTGAATCAGGAGGGCTTGGTCGTGGCCGTGACGGGTCCGGCGCAACTCGAGCCACAACACATCCAGGAAGTCGTGCAGACGGGCAGGAGTTCGCTTCCGCCGCCGTCGGAGCCGGTCGCCGCCCAGCCTAAAGACCCGGAAGAGCGAGTCCAGGTGGCGAACCCGGATTTTGAGATTTCCGTCCGGCGGTCCCGTCTCCTGCCGGCGGGACATGGATTCGATTGTTGTACCAAGATCTCAGATACCAACCGCTATGATATCCGACTGAAATGGAAGATGTCGGAAGGGGAATTAAAAAACGATGGCGAGGTTGGGCCAGACCCGAATGCGATTATCATCGCGGTGCGCGAGCAATTGGGACTGAACCTGACGCTCGAGTGCCGTTCCATGCCGGTGCTGATAGTCGAAAAGCCGGGAGCGACGGCGTAGTGTGAATCCGGTTCGTCTAATCAGTAGTTAGGCAGCCTAGCGTATGGACACATCCACGAGGGAACATTTGATCTCTCTTATCGCCCGCATGCAGCGCGGGGAGGGCGACGATGAGCAATGTGGGGAGTGGGTAGAAATGCTGAAGCGTGCTACGGGCAACCCCCACGCCTCGGAGTTCATGACCGGAACTCGCTATGACGGGATGCGACCTGAGGACATCCTTGAGAGGCTGCTCGCGTATCGTCCGTTCCTCATGCCTCCGCCAAGCAAATGAACAGAGCGCCTTACCCCGCTGCGGAACCAGGGCTGCTTCTTGGGCGCGCCGATTGCGTATCTTTTGCAGTTCGCGTCTCATTGGCGGCGCGCTACTACGGGGCGCCGTTAGCTCGATGTCAAGGCGAGTCCGCGATTCAAGATCGGCGACCGGGTGATGGTCACGAAACTTCCGCCAAATCTGCCGGATGGGGCAGGAATAGATACTCCAGGAGTTTTCCTGCGCGCACTCGGTAAAATGTTTCGTGTTGAAGGGTTTGATGAGTACGGCCATCTTGAGCTTGTGGTCGCTGGGGGCAGACCGACACCGGACACCATTTGGATCGAGCCTGAGTTTGTGACTTTGGCTAGGAGAAGCCGTGGGAAGAAGTGAAACGTCAACCAGCCTCCCGGAGAGGCCCGACGCAACTCGCGGGGGTTATTAGTCGCTTATGCAGCCCGATTCGTACGACTCGCTGACGAAGGCCTTGGCACGAGTTGGATTGATAGGCCAACGCCAAAACCAGGACCAGCCCCTCGCGAACGCGTTCGGTTAATCAATGGTTAAGCGGCAATACGCATGCCCAAACCAACCCTCAAATTTGCACTCGCCGTGGTTGCCATAGCGGTTGCCATTGGGTGGCTGCTCCGCCCCGGTAAATATCTCCGGTTCAAGCATCAGAGTGGCGAATACTACGCAACCTTCGCCGCGGCGTGCGATTCCATGCTCGCGCACTATTCTCTAGGCACCAATGGGTTTCTGGAGATTTCTGGCGCGGGCGAGTTTCTCCCGCGAATGGTGCGCGATCTTCACCCGTGGCGGATCAAAGTATCCACGAATTGGGTGTGGATCTTGGTGAACGGCTCGCATTCAAGAGACGGACTTGTTATTGTGTGGGAGCCGCAGTACGACCGGACGAATATGTGGAACCTGGTGGTCGGCACGGGCGAGGGCGAAACCGCTGTGGTGTATGTTAGGAAGCACTAGCACGGCGCCCAACCCGAAAAAGAGAGGAGGACTATTAATTTTAGATGCTTGACCCAGGACACCGCTCCCACTCGTCCCGGGCTAGGTTCTTGTCGTCCCTGCAGGACTTCGAGTTAGTTGCCCGTTCGACGATGAGGGATGTTTGTATATCGAGCGGTTGGTTCATTGTGCAAGGTTCCCGGGCCTTCGGGTGCAACATTCGCGCTTGACTTGTTCGGGCAGGCTCCTAAGATCCGGCTATGAGTAGGCGGGGATCTGGCCCAGGAAGCGACTTCCTCCTGTTTATGAGAATTGTTTTTATGGTCGTGGCTGCGGTCTGGGCTCGGCACAGGACGCTCATAGCATGACCGCAACCGTTGCTGAATACGTATTGCTATGGGCATTGTACTGCTTGCTCGCCGGGGCCATTCTCGCTCGGGATCGGAAAACGCTGCTCCCCGAGTGGCGCGATTACTTCCGTTTCCTGACTGTGCCTTGGAAGATTTGCGTTTTCGTGCCCGCGTTTCTCTTCGTTTCTTTCGCCGGACACTTTACTAACGATGAAACCTGGGATTTTGTGACCGGCTCGGGAATGTCGATTCTAACATTTCTGACCGCCCCGTGGGCCATCGGATTGTTTTGCCAGGTGTTTGCCGGTAAACGCCCGCGGCGCTACCTCATCGTGGCAAGCGCGCTCTGCTTTTTTTCGAGCAGTTGGTTTTACGACAGCTACCTCCTGTGGCGCGACGGAGTTTATACGCAGCGCTGGCTCGGCAATCTCATGGCCTCGACCGTCATCTACGTAGCTGCGGGACTCCTTTGGAATCTCGAGGCGGAGGCGGGTGGCCGCTATACGCTCTCGTTTAACAGGCAAGACTGGCCCAGTCCGCCGGTGAACACGAGGTTTCGGCCACTCATTCTGATCTCACTACCTCTGATTTTAATCGCTGCCTATGTTCTGGTGGCGTCGGTCAGGTGGAGACTCTGAGGTCTGTAACCACAACACACTCTCATGCAAGTCCCCGCCAAAGCACTCGCAGTTAGTCTCGCCTTTTTGGCCGGAGTTGGTGTTGGCATCGGTGGTTATCGCATTCACGTTCTTGACCAGGCAGCAGCCGAGTCAAAGGATCGGTGGCTCATTTGCACCAAGGCACACCAGCCTGCGCTTTACGACCGCGCCGATCTTTACCGTCAGAAGCTAGGCCGCTGGCCGACCAACGTGCAGGAGCTAGTCGAGGCGCACTTTTTGCCGGAGTATTCGGAGGTGCATTTGTGTCCGTCACAAGTCAACAGGCTCACCAGGACGCATTACGAAGGTTCAGGTTTTATTGACCAAAATCATACGGGTTGCGTGGCCTATTACACATCGTCGCCCTATCGTTTTCTAGTCGAGGGCAGCAATTTCACGGTGGTTTGTGGTTTTGACATGGGGCACAGACAATGACTTGGGCTGGCGGGGTTCCGGGGGTGTGGCCGCATAGGAAGGGCGAGATTTGGTGTGCTGAAAATAGCCTTGAGCTTGCGATGGGAAATGACGATGACCTTGTCGTGGATTGCGCGGCGGCTGCAATTGGGCACACTCTGATCGGCACAGAAGTCTGTATGAAGCAAGTCCACGTCACAACCCGAAGCCAATGGCGACGGTGGCTGGCTCAGAACCACCATCAGGAGAAGGACGGAATCTGGCTGGTCTTCCACAAGAAGGAGACGGGCCGGCCCTCGCTCGAGTATGAAGAATCCGTAGAAGAGGCTCTGTGCTTCGGTTGGATCGATAGCCTCATTAAGAAAATCGACGACCATAAGTACTGCCGGAAGTTTACCCCCCGGAAAGACGACAGCGGATGGTCGAACACAAACAAAAGGCGGGTGCAGAAAATCATCCAAGAAGGGAAGATGACCGAATTCGGCCTGGCGAAGGTCGAGGCTGCGAAAAGGTCGGGACGCTGGGAGAGGGACCCACGCCCCGTAATCAACCTGGACGTTCCTCGAGATTTGTCCGAGGCCTTGGCACGGAACACGAACGCCAAGGATTTCTTTGAGAAGCTGGCGCCAGCTTACCGGAAGCAGTTTATTGGCTGGATCGTCACCGCGAAAAGGCCCGAGACGAGAGCGAAGCGGCTCGAGCAATGCTTGGCCTTGCTTGCAAAGGGTGAGAAACTCGGACTCAAATAGGCCGAAACACCAGTTGTTCTGCCCATGAACCGCCGCCCCGCCAATACGCATCCGAGGTCGGATGCGCCCGGTAGGGCGAGGCTCCCGCCGAGCCGTCCCCCCGGTTCATGGTCCCAATGAATGCGCAAAAGCGAAAGTGGGCTTCCCATGAACCGACCAAACTGCCACGCGCGCAGGCGACGCTTCTCCCTCGCCCCTTCCGAAGGGGAGAGGGTCGGGGTGAGGG
>Ga0209517_10003377_pt1 | contig 21735 bp, 17 predicted proteins | sample PeaSoiMetSII2010_FD_187695 | JGI IMG/M metagenome (GOLD analysis project Ga0209517, IMG submission 187695) | Peat soil microbial communities from Weissenstadt, Germany - SII-2010 (SPAdes) (version 2) | ecosystem: Environmental > Terrestrial > Soil > Wetlands > Peat | place: Germany...
TCGATTCGGCAGCTTGATGACTTGCTGCCCCACCGCTGGGCCGCGGCCCGCGCCTAGCTGATGGCTCATAGGCTTACCAGCTCCTTTAGCTGCCCGCTGACGGTGTTCATGTGATGGATACATCTCTTCCATGTGCGAAGTCGTATCCTGGTCTTGCAGTCCCGCCTTTATCAGCCGCAGGTACGGCTGCATGTCTGGTGACGTTGCCAGTTCGTGTGCTCCGTCCTCGCTGACGATATTCTTGATCGGGATTGCCTTGGGGTTCTTGTCGCTCATGGTTGACGCCTGCATGGTCAGTGTAGCTTCCCATTCCTCACGAAGGATGGAGTACAGGGAGCTATCGTGCCAAACGCCGTGGATCTCTAAATTGTTGCGTTGGTATTCCTCTCTTCTCATGCCGATCTTCTCAAGTACTCGTGACGATGCTGGATTTTCTGGAAGACAACTGGCAAACATCCGATGGAGGTTCATTTCCGAAAAGCCGATTCTTAGTAGTGCTCGTGCTGACTCTGTTGCAACACCATGCCTCCAACAATCGGGCCTGACCAGATACCACATCTCGCCTTGCTTAGATCCGGGCAAGACTACGATCCCACATAGCCCAATTACCTCGCCGGAATTCCGGTCCTCAATTTTACGACTCACTGACGCCAAAGCTCCACTCGAATTCTCGGTCATCAGGTCTTCGAGACATTCCCGGCTTTCTTCTAAGCTCGTGCAATGCGGTAGGAGCATGTACCGCACGACTTTCCAATCCGAGAGAAGTCTATGAACCGCCTCCAAGTCGGTGCGCTTCAGTGGATGGAGCTTAACCGAAACTGAGCTATCCGGCATGTCGATCCTCCACTAACGATGCTACAGGGTGGGGACAATGGATGTTTTTCGGGCCGGGGATTGACTCAAGGGCCGTCGTTTGGTGGTTGGCGGATCTGGAATACTTCACGGTCGCCTACAACGCCGGATACCCGCCTTTCATGCGACTCTAGAGTCATATGGAACTGACAGAGAGAGGTTTTACGATCCCCGAGATCATGCTGATCGCTGGAACTCGGGTTGCACTTGGCGTTGGCGTCGGTTTGCTACTTTCGGATCGGCTCAATGAAGATCAGCGTAAAGCAGCAGGATGGGCGCTCTTGGCGGTCGGTGTCATGACTACGATCCCGATTGTACGGGGCGTGCTTGCGAAACCACCCGTTTTTGATGGACCAGCGGAATTGATGTCGTAGACGGCAACGAGCCGCCGTCCTCTGGACGCTTCTTAACGTGCGGTCGAGCGGGCCACTTTGCGGTCGTCACGAGTAGCCTGAAGGTGATCGCCGTCGTGTCGCATACTGAACCCATGTCCGTCGCCGCCATCAATCGAAGCCAACTTGTCCAGCGGGGCCGCACACTGGAATACTTCACGGTCGCCTACAACGCCGCCGAAGGTCTCGTTTCGATCATCGCCGGATTGATCGCCGGGTCGGTGTCTCTCGTTGGCTTCGGCCTGGACAGCATCATCGAAGTCACGTCCGGGGTGGCGTTGTTCTGGCGGCTCCATCATGACCTGAACGAGTCCCGGCGTGAAGCGGTCGAGCGGATCACCTTGCGGATCATTGGATGGTGCTTCGTTGCACTCGCCGTTTATGTGGCCTCCGATTCTGGCTGGACCTTGCTGCAACACGAGAAACCTGAACCGAGCATTCTGGGAATTGTCGTCGCCGCCGTTTCGTTCGTCGTGATGCCGCTGCTGGCAAGAGAAAAACGTAGAGTAGCGACGGGCATCGGCAGTGCGGCGATGAAGGCGGACTCCAAGCAGGCCGACTTCTGCACCTACCTTTCGGCGATCCTCTTGGTCGGGCTGGTTCTCAATGCCGTGCTCGTCTGGTGGTGGGCGGACCCCGTTGCAGCGTTGGTGATGGTTCCGATCATTGCGAAAGAAGGTGTGGACTCGATTCGTGGGAAGGGATGTGCGGAGTGTGGATGTGGATAGGGCTTGGTGAGATGTGGACAGCGCTGGAAGGGGGCTGCGCTTAAAGTCGGGGACGGCGGATGTGCTTTCCATCAAGCATCAACACTTGCCCGACTTTCTGCACACGTCGCCCTGAAGATGTTGAGGAGCGATCAAGACGAACTCGCCGTGGCCATCATGTTCGAGGCTAAAGGGGCGCAGGCATCAAAGAAGGCTGCGACAGGATGAACCGCCCTTCTTCAAAGAGAGATCCGTCGTAGCCAATACATCCGGCGTAAGCCACGCCACAGTACTCATAGTACTTTTCCGTTGGTTCAGTGACCTATCACCCTCTAGAAATCTATCCACCAGACGCCGATTTATCGGAGTGGGTTTGATTCGCAGAGAGTTGGAGATCGCTGTATGCGCCGTTGGCTTCGCTGGCTTCTCTTGCGTGCTGTCCGAAGGATTACCTTCGCCCGAACTGAAGAGTTCTTGATTCGTCTTGCAGCCTTGATGCTCTTGCTGAATGGCATTTACAAGCTGTTTGACCAAGAGATAAGGCACCATCCACAACCAGAACTGCCCCGGATCGAACAGCGCCAAAGCTGCCCGACGCCGGAAGAATCGCCACCTAAATCAGTGTTTAGGCTTTTGTGAGGCGTGAGTCGGCGGTTTTAGTTGGGGGACAGCGGAATTGATATCGTAGACAGCAACGACCCGTTCCCCGAGATGCGTCCAGCCCGTCTTATTGCGTCCTCACTGTAATCACGGTAATCGCACTTCAGAACTGGACAACCGCTGGCCTCTTTTCGCCCATCGCCACCAGGGGCATCACCTGATCGTTGCTGACGTGACGACAGTGATTACGATGCTTACCTGCTTCCGATTCATTCGGCCTTCAGGATTGAATCGGGAACCGAATAGAAGTACCCCAACTCGCCGCCGATGCGTTCCTGTTTCTTCTTGCGGTTCGGTCCCGAGGTGTTGAGGTAGCCCGCACGTTCGAGAGCATCGGCAACGCCGTCTGGATTGGTTCCGGCGCAAACGAAATCCTGAAAAACATGCGGCAGGATTAGGAACCGGCCCTTCTTCTGGTATCCGAACTTGCTGCCATTCAGACGCACGCCGCCGCCCACAACCTCAAACCTTCGGTTGTTCTCCACGATGAATTTCTGAACCCGATCCACCGCCATCGCAATCGATCGAACGTCTTGCGGTGCTCCATCCACGAGGCGAAGCATTTCTTTGCGGCCCTGAACGCCTCTCCCTTCCTCCATCCCGTCAGCTTCAGTTCCGTGGCGAGTTCACCTGCGGCGGCGACCAGCGCAAAACGCAACGCCGCCCGTGGAACGACACCAGTCACGTTTTGTGGCATCACGGCCTTGACGAACGCATCCATGTGCGCACGGCAACTCGATTCCATCGCCTCGGTGTTCGCTGTCAGGTGAGCCAAGAACTTTTGAAACGGAACTCCAAAATGATGCGCCGTCGCCGTCTTGATGCGGTTCGAGAATTCGGCAGGCGTCCTCGAAGAGTGGATGTTTTCAAACAACCCGTCCGCCGTGCAATCGGTGGCGATTTCGAGCAACCGGACTTCCTGCCCGATCATGGTCTCCACCCCAGCCTTCCCCGTGTGCTCCGCCAAGGAAATTTCGCCGCTGGTGATGAAGGTGACACGCCATGACCGTTTCGCCTGACCCATCCGGGCCTTGCCCTGCCCGTTGGCCAACATGTAGCAGATGTCGCCTACCGTTTTCGCATCGGCCTGTCCAAGCTCATCCATCACCATCACGCAGTCGTTATGGGATTGGGCAACCTCTTCAAACGAGTTGGCCGTGGATTTCCAATTCAGCAGGTAGGAGTCCTCGCCGGGGCCGGTCGCAACCTTTCCGCAGACAGAAGCCGCCACTTGCAAAGCGGTCGTCTTGCCCTTGCTGGAGAGGCCACGGAAATGGAATCCGCCGCCTTCAATGCCAACCATTCGCATCAAAGGAGCGGCGAACGCAACCGAAGCAGCGAAGAGTAATCGACTGTTGCCTGAACAGAGTCTCCCGACGTTAGTTTTCCAGTTGCCCTGCGTGCCGAATCCAGTGTTGGGGTCGCCGGAAAACACCACTTCATCCGGGCCGAATGACCCGTAGGGCAACACAAAGCTGTTCTTGACCCATCCCGGCATTGAACTCGACAACATCATGTTCCGGGCGGGAGTTGAACGAAGATACTGGGCCAAGAGATGGCGTGATCGGCTGTGCGACGACAGAACCAGTCCTCGATGAACCAGATCAGAAATGATGAGGTTCTGATTCTTTGAAGAGGACATGTGATACTGCTTCTCTTGGCCTTCAGGATCAGCGAAAACAAGCAGCTTGCCCCAGTCGTTGCCATCTTTGTTGCGGGTAATGGCGTTCACCAAGAGAGGCGAACAGACCAGAATGCGTTCTTCAACATCGTCCCGCAAGTCCCTGTAAAACACACCATCTTTGTTGATGATGAACTCACCAACTGCTATCTCTTTGGGGAACTTCAGTATCTTCGGACGATGCTTCATGTTAATTCATTATAGATCATGACGTGATGTTGTGTCAATGAATGGACAGCGAAGTTTAGCAACAACGACCTATGAACTAGTGAAGATGTGCTTTGAAGACATGATGATGTTAACAGATTGATCGACCAATCAATACAGGTGCTTGTTCATGGTATGATTCTAAACATGACCAACACTTCAGAAGTGTTAGCTGAACTCCAAAAGGCTCTGTCTGCCGCCGAACGTGCTCACGCCACCTTGGAGAAGGCGAAATCTTCGTTGGCACCGCTTGAGACGGCGGCGAAAGAGGCCGACAATGCCGTTTCCGTTCTGATGCGCCAATATCAAGGGATGACGGGCGAATCTTCCGGGCGTGGTGGGCGTCGTGGTCCTCGGAAGGCGTACCACATTAGCAACGAAAACAAGATCGCTGCATCTGGTAAACGTGCATTCACGAGAGCGAAGAATGCGGGCGCTTCGGATGTGGATGCGAAGAAGGCTCGGAAGGAAGCTGAGAAGGCACTGGCGAAAAAGTTGGGGGTGTGACCTTGAACACCAAGTCGGCGCTTGGGCGTAAACATCTAAGCATTCCTATCAATCACGGTTTGCTCTTTTCTGCATCCTTCCGTTGTGTTCGCCGGGTCACGTTCTTTCCAGCATGCCTCACGGCCTGCTGTTTTGTTAGGTCCTTCGGCGGGGCGTTCGAGTAGCGTATGCATGATAGGTGTGGTGTTTCGGCCCCAACATAAACGAAGGTCGAAGAACCCACCCTTTCGCCCAACGTCAAGCGTAACTGGTCTGTTATGAACGATTCCGCTTCCGTAATGTCTTCGGGCGAAAACACGCCGTCACACGAGAGCACAAGGCCGGGAAGGTCTTTATTAATAATGGGCCATTGCGTAATGAGGATTGAGAGACCGGAAGCGGCGGCAAAGCAGCACAGATCCTTTACGCCGGATTCGCTTCGTACTTGGTCGCAGATCGCTTGGAGTTGCTCTGGCGTCAACATGATCGGATTCTATCGGTTCTGTCATAAACTTTCCTGGTAGATGCCCACTCGATCCAAGCCCTACCGTAGGGGACGGGTACACGTTCTCTCTCAAAAATGCTCAAACTGCATTTTTCGTCCGGGCAACCGAACCTGAAACCGGGCAGAGTGAACGGCATGGTAGACGCTTGCCTGAAAAACGATACGGCCATCATTTGCCACGACACTTTGGACGGGCCACAGCCGGTTTGCAGAGGGTTCTTTGATCTCCACTGGCGGGATACCCTACCCTTGCGTGCGGCTGTCGCCTTGATCGTCCTAGAGGAAGTGGAGCGATAGCGAGGGTGCAACGTGCTGCCGCACCTGCATCGATTCGTTCACCACGGCGGAAACCCGGTGCTTGCGGTAGGGCGCTGACAGCGTTCTTGGGATTTGTCGTGCAAAACTTCGTGAAATTTGAACCGCAGATGCCGTTTCAGGACGCAACCGCCGAACTGCGACGACTGAAGACGCAATAGCTTGGAAGGGATCGTAGAATCCGGAGGCAAACGCTCTATCCAGGCTGAGCTACGGGCGCACGCGGGAACACCGAGCCTGAACCGGATATCCTGCAAGTCAGTGTACCGCACTCTCACCCTGCCCGCGCTAACTACGGTACTCGTCGCGCTGCTGGTCTGGCGCGCCGCCGCCGCGGCCGGCCCGCGCATCGAATTGGAGCATGGCGCTTTCAAACTCACCGGTCTCGCCGATGTGTCCGAGCCTCCCGGCGGCTGGCAGCCGGTCTTCTACGTCTCCACAGGCCCTGAAAATGGGCCTCCCATGTTAGGGTCTTACTCGATCGAAGCCGGCGCCCTGATCTTCAGGCCGCGTTTCCCGCTCGCTGCCGGAGTGCGCTACCACGCCGTGTATCGTCCCCGGGCGGGCGCGGCAACGGAAGCCTGGTTCGACGGCCCCACACCCGCCGCGGCTCCGCAAACCCGTGTCATCCAGGTGTATCCCTCGGCTGCCGTGTGGCCCGCCAATCAACTCAGGTTCTACATCTACTTCTCAGCGCCCATGCGCCGCGGAGGCGTGTGGAGCCACCTCCACCTGCTCGACGATACCGGCCGCGTGGTCCCGCTGGCTTTTCTGGAGATCGATCAGGAATTGTGGGACCGCTCGAACCAGCGTCTGACGGTACTATTCGACCCCGGACGCATCAAGCGCGGCGTTGCGCCGGACCGCGACCTCGGGCCACCCATCGCCGAGGGCCGCCGCTACACCATCGCAGTGGATCGCGAACTCCTCGACGCCAACGGCCGTCCCCTGGCCACCCGGTTCCGCAAGCAGTTTCGAGGTGGCGCACCGGTGCGTTCGGCGATCGATCCCAACGACTGGCGCATCTCCCCGCCGCCGGCAAACTCCGTCCAGCCAGTGGCGATCGACTGCCCTCGCCCCCTGGATTACGCGCTGCTGGAACACGCGTTCACCATCCGCGCCGCCTCAAACCCCGGCGCAGTGGCGGGGATCGGCGCGATCAACAGAGAGGAAACCCGCTGGCGTTTCACTCCAGCTCGAAAATGGACCGCTGGCGATTACGAGCTGACCATCGACCCGGCGCTGGAGGATCTGGCAGGCAACCGCATCACGCGCCCGTTCGAAGTCGATCTCAACCAGCCGGCCACTGCGCCACCCACCAACAACCCCGCACGTCTCCAATTTCGTATCGGGCCTTAAGCGCCCCGCATTAAAACGCCCCATTAAAACCATGAAATCTTTTGACAAGTCAAAATAAATGCCGTAGAATTGTGTCATGAACCGCGCACTATCGTTACCCTGCCTGCGCCACGGCTATTGGTCCTTGCGACTCAGTAGCCTCTGTTCATCCCTCTAACAATTACAATTCAACGCACTCGATCCTGAGTGGCGAAGGGACGGATTGCAACCCCGTCAATGCAGGTTCGATTCCTGCCGAGTGCTCCACGGCCCTGTGGCGGAATTGGGAGACGCGCTGGCTTTAGGTACCAGTGACTTCGGTCGTGAGAGTTCGACCCTCTCCGGGGCCACCAGAATTCTGTTCTTTGACGGCTGTTCTTTGACATGCTGTTCTTTTTCCAAGAGGAGGGTACGGGTGGAAGGTCCGCCTCCGGTCCCGAAAACCGGCGCTCCTACGGGATGGCCGTTCGATTCGGCTGCCCTCCTCCAAATTTCACGCCGGGGTGCTCCTGGGAGAGCAGGCGGTCTCCAAAGCCGCCGCACAGTGTTCGAATCACTGCCCCGGTGCCACGGAAGCGTCGGGTAACGGTAGCCCACACGCCCGCTAAGCGTGGGACCTGCGGGTCATGAGCGTTCGAATCGCTCCGCTTCCGCCATGGGTTGTTGGCCGAGCGGCAGAGGCACCGGGCTGTAACCCCGGTTCCCCCTTGGGGACTGAGAGCATAGTTCGACTCCACGGCGACCCACCAAGTTCATGCGCGTGTAGCCCAAACGGCAGGAGGCATCAGGTTTAAACCTTGAGCAGTGAATGTTCGAATCATTCCACGCGCACCAGGCGCCAGCGTAGACCAATGGGCAGGAGTCGTCTCGCTCAAACCGAGAACAGTGGTGGTTCGAATCCACTCGCTGGCACCAAAACGAACCCGAGCCCCTTCCAACGCGCTGATATTGCGCTACGATGTGACTGAGGGAGTTCCCCAATGAAGTACTGTCTGGCGGTCGCCGCGCTCCTGTGCGGTGTGGTTCACGGCGCCGATATGGCGCGTCCCAAGGCTGGCAAGGTTGAAATCTTTCCGCTGAAGGACATCAAGCCAGGCCTCCAAGGCACCGCCTGGACAGTGTTCAAAGGCACTGAGCCGGAGGCGGTGCCGGTCGAAATCGTCGGCGTGATGCGAAACTACCTGGGGCCGCACAAGGATGTCATCCTCGGCAAGATGGGCGGCAAGGCCAAGGAAACCAACGTCGCCGCCGGGATGAGCGGGAGCCCCGTGTACATCGACGGGAAACTGGTGGGCGCCGTGGCGTTGCGTATGAGCACGTTTTCGCCGGACGCCATTTGCGGCATCACCCCCATCGAATCCATGCTGGAGATCGAGGATTTCGATAACTCACGCCCATCCGATTCACGCACGCCGGACAAGATCCTTAAGGCTGAGAACGGCTCTCCCAACGCAGTGACCTACTCGCCCGTCGTGACCCCGATCGAAACTCCGCTGGTGCTGTCCGGCTTCAGCGACGCGGCCGTGCGGATGTTCGAGCCGCTGTTTTCGCAGATGGGCGTGACCGCCGTGCAGGGCGGATCGAGCGCCACCAACCTGACCGCCAAGCCCGCCGCCGATTGGAAGACGGCGCTGAATCCCGGCGACGCCGTCAGCGGCATCCTGGTTTCCGGCGACATGTCGGCCACCGGCATGGGGACGGTCACCTACAACGATGGCAAGCGCGTGCTGGCGTTCGGGCATCCCTTTTACAATCTGGGCCCGATCAACATGCCCATGGCGAAGAGCGAAATCCTGATGGTGCTCAGTTCTTCCTACCAGCCCACCAAGTTCGGCAACGCTACCGAGGTTGTCGGCGCGCTCCGTCAGGACCGCTATAGCGGCATCCTGGGCGAGCTCGGCGCGGAAGCGCCCGTTGTCCCAGTGCATGTGAAAGTGCGCACGCTCGGCGCGGGCGATCAGGTTCTGAAGGAAAAGGACCTGAACTTCAGCGTCTTCGTGCACGAGAAGTGGACACCGTTCCTGATGTCCCTCACGCTTTCCAATTCGCTGCAGCAGATGAACGAATTCGCCGAGGACATCACCTACCGCATGAACGGCCACGTGGAGCTGGACGCCGGCCGAAAGTTCGATGTCTCCACCATGTTGGGTGGGTCGGAGTCGCTGGCTGCGCCGCCCATGGTGCTGGCTTCCTGGTGGGGCGACAAATTCAACCGCCTGTTTCTGAATACCGTCGCGGTCCCCAAACTCACGCGCGTCGAGTGCACCGTGGATCTGCTGCCGGACCGCCGCGTCGCCACCATCGACAGCGCCTGGACGCCGGTAACGGAAGTGGATGCCGGATCGGATGTCCCGGTTAAAGTGTTCCTGAAGCCGTTCCGTGGCGAGCGCGTCGAGCGCGACGTCACCGTGAAGATCCCGGTGGGAATGCCTAAGGGCGAGCACCGGATTCTGTTGAGCGACGCGGAAACGCTCAACCGTTTGCGCGCGGGAGCTACCGCGGCCAACCGTTATCTGGACATTCCCGAGACCGTTTCGTTGCTCAACCAGGAGCGCGTCAATAACCGCCTGTACGTGTCGCTGGTGCAAGCGCGAGCCACGTATTTCACGGAAGATAAGACGCTGCCCAGTCTCCCGGCTTCGATTCTCAACGTCTTGCAGACGGAGCGCACCGCGACGCGCACCTTGACCGGCGTCGCCGACAGCACCGAAGAGCAGCTTTCGGTGCCCTTCGATCAGCAGGTCACCGGCAACTATTCGTTGCGCATCACAGTAAGGTAGTTCCATCCAACATGCGACATTTTGTAGCGGTGGGCCGTAATCCGTCCGTAAGAGAACCGCTCCTTTACAGTCGCGGCTCAGAATGGGCGGCACCGCCCCCCCCCGCACCGTACCGGCCCGCGTCGAATCGCCCCGCACCGTACCGCCCCGTGTCGAACCGCTCCGCGTCGAATCGTCCCGCGTCGATCTGCCACCCGCCGAGCCGCGACTGTAAAGGAGCGGTTCTCAAGAGCCGGCTGATTCCGGTGGTAGCCGCCCTGCTGTGCGCGCTCGCGCCTCTACACGCGGTGGAAACCAAGACCTGGGAACAATCCTCGATGGCGGACTTCGACAAAGGCGCCATCAAGCGGCTCTCGCTTTCAAGCGACGGACGCCTTACGCTGGCCCCGGCCGTGAAGGAGCTGACCGATCCTTCAGTCACCTTCTTGTGGGCCGTGGCGCGGGACTCCAAAGGCAACGTGTATGCGGGCGGCGGCGGATTGGGCGGCGGTAAGGCCAAGCTGACGGTCATCGATACTCAGGGCCGCTCGAAAACGCTGGCCGAACTCGACGGGCTGGCCGTGCAGGCCCTGGCAGTCGACCGGCAGGATCGCGTGTATGCGGCCACATCCCCGGATGGAAAAGTGTACCGCGTGGATGCCTCCGGCAAAGCCGACATCTTCTACGATCCCAAAACCAAGTACATCTGGGCCCTGGTGTTCGCCCCCAACGGCGACCTGTTTGTCGCCACCGGCGATGGCGGCGAGATTCATCGCGTCACGCCCGCCGGCGCGGGATCGGTGTTCTTCCGCTCGGGCGAAACGCACGTGCGATCGCTGGCCATCGATACCGCGGGGAATTTGATCGCCGGCACCGACCCGGGCGGTCTGGTGCTGCACGTCACGCGAGCGGCCGGCGGAAACCAAGGTGAGGGGTTTGTTCTGTACCAGTCTCCCAAGCGTGAGATCACTACCGTGGCCGTCTCGGCGGGCGGCGATATTTACGCGGCGGCGACCGGAACGCGGCCAGCCGTGGCGCCCGCACCCGCTCCTCCACCCGTCCCCGGCGCGCAACAACAGCAGCCCGGCGCCGCCGCGGGAGCTGTGCAGATCACCACCGTGCGCCCGGCGCAACCCGCTCCGCTGACGATCGCGCCCGCGCCCCCCGTCACCGGAGGATCGGAACTGTACCGCATTCAGGCCGACGGCTATCCGCGCAAAATCTGGAGCCACGCGCAAGACCTGATCTACGCGCTGGCGTTTGACGCGCAGGGCCGCGTGCTGGCCGGGACGGGGAATCACGGGGCTTTGTACCGCATCGACAACGACCACCTCTACACGCGCTTGTTGAATCTGGAGCCGACCCAGATCACCGGCTTGACGGCCGCGCCCGGCGGAACGCTGTACGCGGTCACCGGCAACATCGGCAAGGTCTTCGCGATCGGCCCGGGCGTGGAAGCTTCCGGAACCTATGAAAGCGACGTGCTGGATGCGGCCGCGTTCTCCTATTGGGGCCGCATTGCGCACGAGCCCGAAGGCGATTCCGGTTTGACCATTGAAACCCGCAGCGGAAATCTGAACCGGACCGAGAACAACTGGAGTCCCTGGGCCAAATTAAGCGCCGGCCGCATCGCCTCGCCCGCGGCGCGATTCCTGCAATACCGCCTCACGCTCTCGGGCACCGCGCAACTGAGCGACGTGAGCGTGGCGTATCAGATGAAGAACGTCGCTCCCGTCATCGAAGAGCTGGAGATCACCCCGGCCAACTACCGCTTCCCCGCGCCGCCCGCGAACGCCGCCGCAACCAACCCGCCCCTCACGCTGCCTCCGTTGGGACGCAAGCCAACCCCGAATGCGGCGAGCGAATCCCAGAACACGCCCGCATTGAATTGGGCCAAGGGCTTCCTCGGAGCGCGCTGGCTGGCTGCCGATGAGAACGGCGACACGCTGCTGTTCACCGTGGAGATTCGCGGCAAGAACGAGACCTCCTGGAAGTTGATTCGCGACAAAGTGAAGGAGCGTTACGTGAGCTGGGATTCCAGCGCGTTCCCCGACGGCGAATACGTCGTACGTGTGACGGCTTCCGACGCGCCGTCCAATCCCCCGGGCGAAGCGCTCACCGCGTCGCGGGAGACCGACCCGTTCTTGATCGACAACACGCCACCTGAAATCACCGGACTCGCCGCGACTCCTGCGGGCGCGAAATTGCAAGTGCGCTTTCACGTCAAGGACGCGCTCACCGTGCTTGGCAAGGCTGAGCTATCGGTGAACGGCGGCGACTGGATGGTGGTTGAGCCCACCACTCGCCTGACCGATTCCACCGAGCACGACTATCGCGTGGAGATCGACAAGCCGGCCGGTGAAGTCACCATCGCCGTGCGCGCCGAAGACAGCTACGAGAACCAGGCCGTAGCTAAGATCGTCGTCAGGTAAAGCTCAACCACTAAAGCCCAACCCCTAAAGCCCAACGGCGCCCAGCGAGCTACCATAATTATTAGGCATGACCCCATGACCATTACGCTGCGGCCTGAACACGAAAAGGTGATCGCCCAGGCCATCCAATCCGGCGCATACGAGAACGCCGATGAAGTCATCGGCAGGGCACTCGAAGTGCTGCGGAGCGAAGAAGAATGGCTCCACGAGCAAAAAGACGAGGTAGCCGAAAAGATCGAGCGGGCCTTCGAACAGTTTGAACGCGGCGAATTCTATTCTGCCGATGAATCGCGGGCCGATTTGGCAAAGCGCAAGGAGGCGTGGCTGCGTGACCGGAAGCGCTGATGCCATCGCCCTATGACCTTTCCGCGGAAGCCAGAACGATCTGTTCGAAATCTGGCGGCGCATCGCAGAGGACAGTTTAGACCTCGCCAATCGAATCGAAAATGATTTCCGCGAGCTCTTTGGTTCGCTAGGGAGAATGCCCGGCCAAGGGCTACACACGCAAGGATTTGACCAACCGGCCGGTCCTTTTCTTCCCTCTGTATTCTTTCCTGGTGGTGTATCAAGGAGACCTACAGCCGATCCGCATCATGGCCGTGCTGCGGGGCAAGCGCAACGTGAAGCGTGTCCTACAGGAGCGGCTTTGAGACTGATGAAGCCACCGTCGCCGTGAGCGCTCAAGATAGCGACGAGAACCAGGCCGTGGCCAAGATCGTCGTCAGATAGATCCCCTGCTGGAAGGTCAGAGACGTACTCGCAAGCGGCTGGCGGAGAGGGGGAGATTCGAACTCCCGGACCCCGTAAAGGGTCAACGGTTTTCGAGACCGCCGCAATCGACCACTCTGCCACCTCTCCGCGACCAACCCAAGTTTAGCACGGAGGCGCTATACAGAAGTTCAAATCCACGCCATCCAACAACGCTAAGGCTTCGGTCTGGACGTGATGTAGTGCGGCATGTCCTGGTTGTTGTCGGTACAGATCATCTCCATGATGTCGTACTTCTGCCGCTTGGCCGCCAGCGTGATCGACCAGGGCTTCGCAAAGTACACCGGATCGTCGTACGTGACGGTCCACGTAAAGTTATCCTGCCCGCTTTTCTCGAACACTTCCGTGACGTGCAGCTTGTCGCTATGCTGATGCCCCGCCGTGTCCAGCCAGCTTCGATCGCTGATCCCCGTGGTGTCGACGAACAGCTTGTTGCCCTCGTAGCGGCCGATGGAGTCTCCGTACCAAGTGGTATCGAGATCCTTGGGATGCGGCCGCCCGTCGGTAAAAATCCGGCGGAAATTGTGGTCGATTTCGAACAACACCACCAGCATCCCGGCGCTTTGCACCAACTGAAACGGAAAGGGAGAATGGAACGCCCGCGTCGGCCCCGTGGGCTGGCAGTAGCCATGCGGATCGTCGCCTCCCAGGTGGGTCTTGTATTTTTCCGCGCCGAAGGCCGTGAAGGGGAGCGGCCCGCCGAAGGGCCGTTCCAGATCCGGGGTGTAGGGCAGTTCCCAGACGCCGTTTAGATCGGGCATCCCACCTCCCGGAGGCGGCATCTTGGGCGGAAGTGGCAGCGTCGCGTTTTGCCCGGCTTGGCCCGCGGCCGGCGCAGCAACGCAGCACAATAGCGACAGCGCGGCCAATGCGGTTGCGCCGGAAATCCAAACTTGACGCATCAGGGTAGGTTCTCCTCGGCTATTGCCACTCCAACTCAGTTCAGTGGACGCTTGGATTCCGCGTCCTCGGCGGGACCACCATCGTCGGCCGAGCCCGCGAAGATCTTCTTACCGTCGGTTAGGACAATGGATCTCGCATTCACCGTATTCGATGCGTCTTTCGCGCGAAACGCCTGGATCGTGACGCGGTCCCCGGCCTTGAGGCTGTCCTTCTTCCATCCGCGCCGGGCCAAGGCGTTGGGGTTGCCCGCTTCGCAAGCCCAGTGGGTGACTTTACCATCGCTGTCCGTCGAGTCCACGTAGAAATAGACGTGCGGATTCATCCAATCCAGCTTCGTCACCACTCCCTTGATGGTGAGCGGTTGCTTCTGGTCGTACTCGGCGGCAAACGAGTGATGCGCCAGAAGGGGTAAGGACACGAGCAGAGCCACAGCGGCCGGCAGGAGTATCCGTTTCATCGCCAAGCCTCCTCTGGAGATTGTACTACCACGGACCGGAAATAAAGATCTCGATTCTCGACGACTACCATGACACGCTCCGCACACTGGCATGTTTTGAAAAACTCAAGGGGCATGACGCCGAAATCTGGAACGATCACGTCCAGGACGTGGATCGGTTGGCCGAACGGCTGCGCGATACCGAAGCTCTGGTGCTGATTCGCGAGCACCCGGATTCGCGCTCTCCTGCTCGATCGCCTGCCGCGCGGAGCCGCGTATGAGGATTCCAACGTCTTGGAGCCGGGTCCTCGGAGAAGGTCTGCGAACGGGCCTTGAGCCGGGAGTTGGCTTGGCGAGGATGGAGAGTCAGGTCGCAGGTTTCCTATCCCGTCGCCTACAAGGGACAACGCGTGGGCAATACGTCTGCCGATCTTCTAGTCGAGAACCGTGTACTGGTCGAACTGAAATGCGTGGACCGTTTCGCGGACGAGCACCTGGCCAAATGCATCAACAATCTCAAAGCGTCTCGCCTCCGGCTAGCTCTGCCCATCAACTTTCAAAAGCCCAAGGTCGAGTGGAAACGGACCAATGGCGGCTGATTCGGCTCATTAACGGCCAAAAGGTTTTGTCACCCGACCACCCGGGAAATCTCAGAATATGTTGCGCGGCGCCAGGGTATATAATCATCGACTGACTGGAGGGTGGCATGTCGAACACTCTGAAAGCACTGGCGGGCATTGGCATCGCGGTCCTGTTGTGCGGCCGCGCGAACGCGCAAGGGTCGGGGAAAGAGCGGCCCGCGGTCGCTCCGGCGCAAGGCTTGGTCAGCCAGCGCAACCTGTCGCTGGCCCTGGCCAAGAGCATCGCCGAGGGCGCGCTGGCGGCGTGCCAGGCCAAGGGCTACCACACCGCGGTGGCCGTGGTGGATCGCGCGGGACAGGTGATGGTCATCCTGCGGGACGAGCAAGCCTCGGCGCAAACAGCCGAGATGGCGCGGCGCAAGGCTTACACGGCGCGAATGTTCCGCACCACCACGCTCGAGTTTCAAAAGCGCACGGCCGATCCGGCTTACGCCGCGCAACGCGACATCGCCGATATTTTGGCGTTGGGCGGCGGCGCTCCGATTCAGGCGGGCAACGAGGCCATCGGGGGCGTGGGCAGTTCGGGGTCGAGTCAAGAGCAGGACGACGCCTGCGCCAAGGCGGGTATCGCCAAGGTGGCGGACCAGTTGAAGTAAGCCCGGCCTGCCACACCCCAGGTGGTCCAGCGGGGTTAACAGAATAATCCTGTCCGCGCGCGGCTCAGCTAAGGCGGCTCAATTGCAGCTCTGCCGCCGAACATGGCCGCAGCACCGCAGCTCAGTCCCGTTCCGGCATCCCCGGCGGTGTCCCCAGGCGCAGACAAAAACGCGCGCGGAAGCACCGCCAAACCGCGCGCGGGCGTAACTTCGCGCGCCGCCGCGCCGCCCGCCGGACTGACATCCCGATTCGGCAACCTCGCCGAAATGGGAGTACCGCTAGCCGTGATGTGCATCATCATGGCCATGATCATGCCCCTTCCCAGCTTCCTGCTGGATGTGCTGATCAGCGCCAATATCACCTTGTCGGTGATCGTATTCCTGGTCGCGATGTATATCGTGCGGCCGGTCGAGTTCAGCGTGTTTCCGACTACGCTGCTGCTGTTGACGCTGTTCCGGCTGGCCCTGAATATTTCCTCCTCCCGCCTGATTTTGAGCTACGGCAACACCGGCACGCGCGCGGCGGGACGGGTGATCGAAGCCTTCGGCAACTTCGTGGTGGGGGGCAACTACATCATCGGGGTGGTGATCTTCCTGGTCTTGATCGCCATCCAGTACGTGGTGATCAACCATGGCGCCGTGCGCATTTCCGAAGTCACGGCGCGCTTTACGCTGGACGCTCTGCCGGGCAAACAGATGTCCATCGACTCGGATTTGAACTCCGGTCTGATCGACGAATCCGAGGCCCGCGACCGCCGCCGCAAGCTGGCCGCGGAAGCCGAATTCTACGGGGCCATGGACGGCGCCAGCCGCTTCACCCAGCGCGACGCGGTGGCCAGCATCCTGATCACCACCATCAACATCGTCGCGGGCTTCCTGATCGGCGTGCTGCAGCAGGGCATGGATCTGCGGCGGGCGCTTTCGACCTATACGGTGCTCACCATCGGCGACGGGCTGGTGACGGTGATCCCGGCGCTGATGGTTTCCGTGTGCGGCGGCTTGATCGTGACCCGGGCCAGCTCGGATTCGCGGCTGGGCGCCGACGTGCGCAAGCAGGTGTTCGGCAACCCCCAGCCGTTGATGCTGTCGGGGGGCGTGCTGATCGCGCTGGCCTTGCTTCCCGGTATGCCGGCGGTTCCGTTTCTGTTACTGGGCAGCGGCGTGGGCTACTTCGGCTTCCGGCTCCGGCAGAAACTCGACGCCGCCGAAAAAGTGGCGGCCCCGGCGGCGTCCGCCCCGGCCAAGGAAAATCTGGAGGCCGTGCTCCGGGTGGAGCCGCTAGCGGTGGAAGTAGGCCTGGGCCTGGTGCGGCTGGTGGATGGCGGGCAGAACTCGCCGTTGCTGCGCCGGATCGCCTCCATTCGCCGCACCATGGCCGCCGATCTGGGCTATCTGGTGCCTCCGGTGCGCGTCACCGACAACCTGCAACTCAAGGCTGGCGAGTACTCGGTGCTGCTCAAGGGGGTGGAGATCGCGCGCTTCGAGATGATGCAGAACTGCGAACTGGCGATTCACCCGGCGCTGCATCACGACGCCCCGGCGCCGCCTCTCGAGGGCGTCGCGGCGCGCGATCCGGCGTTCGGGATTGCGGCGCTGTGGATCCCTTCGGAAAGGGCCGATCATGCCCGCTCCCTGGGCTACACGGTAGTCGACGCGGTAGGCGTTTTAGGCACCCACTTGGCGGAGCTGATCCGGCGGCACGCGCACGAGATGCTCACGCGCCAGGACGCCAAGAACATTCTGGACCGAGTGGCGCAGGAGCATCCCAAGGTGGTCGAGGACCTGGTGCCCAAGCTGCTGCCGCTCTCCAGCGTGCAGAAAGTCCTGCAGAACCTGCTGCGCGAACGGGTCTCGATCCGGGACGCGGCTACCGTTCTCGAAGCGCTGGGCGAAGCCGCGCCCATGACCAAGAATCCGATTCTGCTGACCGAATACGCGCGCCAGGCGATCCGCAGGCTATTGGTGAAGCCGTACTTGAACGCCACCGGGGAGCTGCCGGCGTTCTTCGTCGACCCCGCGATCGAGCAGGTGGTGGAAGGCGGCGTCGAGTACAACGAGCACTCCGGGCATTTGAACCTGCCTCCGCAAAAGCTGCGCGACATCGTGGACCGCGTGGCGCGGGCGGTGGGCGCGGTGGATACGCCCATGGCGGCGCTGACCAGTTCGTCGGCGCGCTACTTCCTGCGCCAGATTCTGGAGGGCACGCTCCCCAACCTGGCCATCCTTTCGCATAACGAGATTCCGGCCGGAGTGCGCGTGGTGTCGGTGGGTGTAATCCAGTGAGTTTGCTTGGAGCAAGGGCATGAAGCTGAAGAGTTACTTTTCCGGAACCGTGGAGGCGGCCATCGAACTGGCGCATAAGGAACTGGGGGAAGAGGCGCTGCTGGTCAACGTCCGGCCGGCGGCCATTGAGACGCGCCACCTGGCGGCCTATGAAGTGGTGTTCGGCGTGACGGCCGGGGGGCATAGCGAAGACTTCAGTGGGGATACCGCAGCGGAGCAGGCGGCAGGCGTACGGCGCGCGGGCCCCTCCCCTTCGATGCCCGGCCCCATGTTTGATCCGAAGCCCGATCCAAAAAATGGCCCCGCGCCGGGCCGCTGGATCGAAGACATGGCGGAACTGCGGCGCCAGGTCGCCCGCATCGGCGATTCGCTGCGGGGGGGCCGCAGCTATGCCACTTCGTTTGCCGCCGGCTCGGCGGCCGCCCGCTCGGAGATGTTCTCGCGTTTGCTGGAAGCCGAGCTCGATCCGGAACTGGCGCAACTGGTTGCCCAGGGGACGCCGCTCGAAGAATTATGCCTGGCCGACGCCTCGCTGGGCCGTCCGGGAGCCGCCCGCGCGGTGGTGGCACTGGTAGGACCACCGGGAGCGGGCAAGACCTCCACGCTAGCCAAGCTGGCGGCGCGATATGGCATCGCCGGGCGCAAGCGTACTCACATCCTGTCGGCCGACGTGAACCGCATCGCAGCGGCAGAGCAGTTGCGGACGCTGGCCGCCATCCTGGGGTTGGGCTGCGACGTGGTCGACACACCGGTGGCTTTGAGGCAAGCGCTGGAAGAACACAAGCTCAAGGAGTTGGTCCTGATCGACACTCCCGGATTAGGGTGGGCGGACCTGGAGGACGGCCGGGAGCTGGCCCACATGCTCGCTTCGCTGAGCGAGGTGGACACGCACTTGGTGTTGCCAGCTTCGATGAAGCCTGCCGATATGGCCCGCATCGCCGGACACTTTGCTATGTTTCAGCCGGCGAATCTTCTGTTTACGCGCCTGGACGAAACCACGCGTTTTGGCGCGCTGGTGAGCGAAGCGGTGCGCGGCGCTAAACCGGTTTCCTTTCTCGCGGCGGGCCAGGAGATCCCCGACGCGCTGGAGGCGGCCACCCCGCAGCGCCTGGCGGAACTGGTGCGGGGCGGGCCGGCCGATCCCGGCCACCCCGTCGCCGTGTCGTCCATCGCGACATCATCCATCGCCGCATCGTCCATCGCGGCGTCGTCCATCGCAACGGCGTCCCCGGCGGCGCGCAGCGCGGGAGTCGCGGCATGAACCAGGGCACCAAGCAGGGGGCCGTTACGCCCAGCCAGTATCAGGCCTACCGGTCCGGGCCGCCTACGCCCGAAGAGCGCGAACGTCTGATCTTGGAGCACCTGCCGCAAGTGCGACTGATCGCACGCCGCATCCACGACCGCCTGCCCGAGAGCGTGAGTTTGGAGGATCTGATTTCGACCGGAGTAGTGGGGCTGATCTCGGCCATCGACCGCTTCGACACCTCCCATAACGTCAAGCTCAAGACCTACGCGGAATACAAGATCCGGGGAGCGATTCTGGACAGCCTGCGGGGGCTGGACTGGGCTCCGCGCCAGCAGCGCAAACGGGCCAAGCAGATCGAAGCGGCCATCTCCAGCGCGGAGCAAAAGCTGCACCGCACCCCCCACGAAGAAGAGATCGCGGCCGAGTTGCATCTGACCCTGGAAGCGTACCACGAGTGGTTGATCGAAGTCCGCGGCCTGAACCTGGGGAGCCTGGAAAGCGCGGCGCCGCCGGATCAGGACAATCCGCGCGATCTGCTCCGCTTTATCTCGGGCGAAGAACAAGACTGGCCTTCGCATTTGCTGGAGCGGAGCGAACTCGAAAAGTTGCTGGCTGAAGCCATCTCCAGGATGCCGGACGTCGAAAAAACGGTGCTCAGCCTGTACTACTTCGAGGAAATGACCCTCCGGGAGATCGCCAAGATCGTGCGGCTGCACGAATCGCGCATCTCGCAGCTCAAAAGCCAGGCGATTCTACGCTTGCGCTCTTATATGGTCAAGCGGTGGCCCAGCCCACGAGGAATCTAGAAGCCTGGAGGCCCACACACAGGTGGGTTGAAACATCCGGCACGTGGAAACACCCGACGGAAAAAAGAGATCGGAAGCGATGCCCGCGGAACTGGCGAAAATCGAGACCTGGCTGATCGGGGAATGGATCTCGCGGCTGACTGCGGCCGTCGAGTCCATGGCTGCAGTGCGTCCTGCCGTGACTTCGAGTGCGCTCGAAGTCCCACCGGAGGCAGCCCCGTCCGCACAAATATGGCGCCAGCCCCTGCCCCCCTTGGCCGGCGCGGTATGGGTGGTGGCGCCCACGGGCAGCGCCGAGGCCTTGGGCGGGCACGTCTTGCACGCTTTGGGCGTGGAGGACGCCGGCGAAGAGGAACAGAGATCCACGTTCCGGGAAACGCTCAATCAGGCCCTGGCCGGATTGGCCCAGGCACTGACCGCGCGTCTGCAGCGCGAAGTGAATCTGGCGGGAGGTGGGGAAGCTCGCCCCCCGGAGTTCCCGCAGGCCGCGTGGAGCACCGTGAACCTGACATTGGGCGACCAGCCGGCGGGCGACAAGCCGGCGGGCGACCAGCCGGTGGGCGACCATCCGGTCGAGCTCCTGGTGGGCCTCGAAGCCGCGTTAACGGAGTCCATCCAGTTGGTCGAAGTCCAGCCCGCGCCGGTTCCCGAGCCGCTCGCGCCGCATGTTTCGGCGCCCCGTTCCCCGGCTGACAACTCCAAAACCTTCGCCCTGTTGCTGGAAGTCGAACTGCCCGTGGCCGTGTCGTTCGGCCGGGCGCAGATTCCTCTGAAGGACGTGCTGAAACTCACGACCGGCTCCATCGTGGAATTGAATCGCGCCGTGACCGAGCCGGTCGAAATCATCGTGAACAACTGCGTCATCGCGCGCGGCGAGGTGGTGGTGGTGGAGGGAAACTTCGGCGTGCGCATCCAGGAAGTCGTCAACCGCCAGGAACGATTAAGGACGGTACAATGAGCGTGTTTTCCGTGAGCCTGCTACCGGGGAGTCTGTTCGATGGCCGCGGGGCGCTGTCCCCGGTTCTCCCCTGGGCGCCGTACTTGTTTTTAGGCTTGGCCGTCGCGGGCGTACTGGCCATGTATGTAACCCTGAAGCGCGAGATTGCCGCCCAAGCCGGGCGCAACCGGCGCGTAGAAGCCATGCTCCTGCGTCTGAAGGAAGCCGGTTCAGCGGCTGCCGGCGGCGCAGCAGTGCAGCACGCTGGCGCGCCGGCCGGGGCTGGACTAGCGCCTAGTTATGGCGGGGGTGGGGATGACGTGGGGTTTCATCCTCCGCTGCTCGCCTTCGCGCCCGCCGGACCGCGCCCCGGCATGAACTTGAGCCGCCGCGTTCAGGCGCTGCGGCTGTTCCGCCGAGGTGAGGAGTTGGGATACATCGCTGCCGCTTTGAGCGTGCCCCGGTGCGAGGTGGAACTGCTGGTCCGGGTGCACCGGCTAGCGGTGGCCTCCACCGCTTCCCCGGAAAACGCTCCGCCGCCGACGCCCGTTCCGGAGCGGCCGGCATCGGCTCTCACGGGCGCGCAAGGTTGATGACTACCGGCTGAAAGCCGGTAGAATCCTTTGGCGACTGAAAGTCGCATTGCGGCTGAAGCCGTCTGATGCGCTCCCGGCTGAAAGCCGGCTTAAGGCTTGGTGGGCGCAGTGATCTTGAACGACTCGTCGTCTTCGTCCCACCGCTGGTTCTCGATATATGCTTTAATCGTTCCCTCCTCCACTGCGCCC
>Ga0209517_10003378_pt1 | contig 21725 bp, 20 predicted proteins | sample PeaSoiMetSII2010_FD_187695 | JGI IMG/M metagenome (GOLD analysis project Ga0209517, IMG submission 187695) | Peat soil microbial communities from Weissenstadt, Germany - SII-2010 (SPAdes) (version 2) | ecosystem: Environmental > Terrestrial > Soil > Wetlands > Peat | place: Germany...
CGGCGAACAGCGGCGATCCGCTGCTGGCGCTTGCGCTCAAGGACACTGGGATACTGCTCGGTCCGGACTATCTCGTCGCCGACGATATCAACGCCGGACGGCTGGTCCGTCTTTTGCCCGGCTACAAGACGCAGGAAACGCCAGTCTATGCCGTCTATCCGCACAGCCGTTATCTGTCGGCGAAAACCCGGACATTCATCGATTTCCTCGCGGCACGTTTTGCCCATCGGCCCGAGATCAAACAAAACGGTCATGACGGCAGCGGACCCATACTGCCCGATCTCCGCACGATGACTGACGAGATGCGACACCCGTCTGCTCCGAGCAATTGAAAGGAAACGAGGGCGAGCCCGAGCCCGCCCTCGTTTTCGTCGATGCTTCAGTCTCGAAGAAGCATTTCATTGTAGCCGGTGCTGCCGCCGCCGGTGGCCGCCGCGCTGTTTGCGGCATCGGAGCCGGAGGCGAACGGAACCGCGGCGTAGTCATAAAGGCCGCGCCCGGGGACAGCAGCGAAGGTGTTGTGGCCGGTCTGGCGAACGGCGACCTTGCCGGTATTGCTCTGCTGTGCGGCAATCTGCTCGTTTTGCGGAGCAACGGTCCAAGCCGGCTTGGTGCCGTTCGGTCCATAGGCGAATGGCAATTCGTTGCCGGTGCCGTCACCCTTGTTGAACGACTGGGCGAGCGCCGGCGATGCGACGCTCATCGCCGCCAGCACGGCAATGAGGGCAAGCTTTGATGTCTTGATCATGGATAGTCTCCTTTACGCAGCCGGTAACGACGTGACGCCGCTATCGCTGTTGGCCAGGAGATGGGCCCGGGCAGGCGCTTCTTAATCGGCGAACCGGCGAACAGACTGTCAATGGAGGGCGAATAATCCGCGGCCGGCGGGCAAAAGCGCCCGATTACGTCCGGTTCGCGGCGGTTTGACGTGCCGCAATGTGCCGTCATGGTCCGGCCTGTGGACCATCCATACCGATCGGTCCTAAAATGCCGCACACGATCGGAAGGCGACATTGGCCGAAGCGCAATTGCACCATCTCCTGATTGCCGACGATCATCCGCTGTTCCGCGGCGCGTTGCGCGAGGCGGTGTCCGGATTGTTCGGCCGCGCCGACATCGGCGAAGCCGGCACCTTCGAGGAGATCACCGAACAGCTCGAGCGCGGCGGCGAGGTCGATCTGATCCTGCTCGACCTCAGCATGCCCGGCGTGCGCGGCTTCTCCGGCCTGATGTATCTGCGCGCACAATATCCGAGCCTGCCGATCGTGGTGGTGTCGGCCAACGACGACCCGGCGGTGATCCGCCGCTGCATGGAATTCGGCGCGTCGGGCTTCATTCCAAAGACGCTCGGCATCGACGCCATGCGCGGCGCCATCGCGCGGGTACTAGCCGGCGAAGTATGGACGCCGCCCGATGTCGACCTGACGCGGCAAACCGACGCCGAGACCACGGCCCTGATGGGGCGGCTCTCAAGTCTGACGCCGCAGCAGGTGCGTGTGCTGATGATGCTGTCGGGCGGCCTGCTCAACAAACAGATCGCGTTCGAGCTCGGCGTCTCGGAGGCGACCGTGAAGGCCCACGTCTCCGCCATCCTGCAAAAACTCGGCGTCGAAAGCCGCACGCAGGCGGTGATCGCCGCGGGGCGGATCGAAGCCGGCCAGTGGCCGCTCCATCCGTCCCCGCGCTAGCGGGGCCGGAAAAGTGCTACTCCGCCGCCACCCGTTGCACGCGCCACTGCGTGATCAGAGCGCGCAATGACGCCGGCTTGAGCGGCTTGTGCAAAAGATGCACGCCTTCGGCCAGCGCTTCCTCGCGCACGTGGAGCGAGCGGTCGGCGGTGATGAGGATCGCCGGCGCGTGACCGCCGAGGCGGCGGCGCAGTTCGGCGATCGCGGCGATGCCGTTGCCGCCGTCGAGATGATAGTCGACCAAGAGACCGTCCGGCTCGAGGCCGCTGGCGTCGATCGCCGCCAGCGCTTCGGCGAGGTCTGCCGCGGTCAGCACGCGGCAGCCCCAGCCGCCCAAAAGCTTTTCCATGCCGTCGAGAATGCTGCGATCGTTGTCGATGCACAGCGCGACCGTGCCGTTGAGCCGGCCTGCGCCGGTTCGCGTCATGGCGGCAATGGCCGGGCTCGCCGCGGCGGCCGCCGCGCGCGGCACCTCGACCGAAAACCGCGAGCCGCGCCCGACCACGGATTTCAGCGCCACTTCGCTGTCGAGGACACGCGCGATGCGCTCGACGATGGAGAGGCCCAGCCCCACGCCGCGCGCGACCCGCGCGCCCTGATCGAGACGGTGGAACTCCTTGAACACGGCGCGGCGCTTGCCATAGGGAATGCCGATGCCGGTGTCGTAGACGTCGATGCGCAGCTTGCCGCCGCGGCGCCGGCAGCCGACCAGCACGCCGCCCGCAGGCGTGTATTTGATGGCGTTGGAGACGAAGTTCTGCAGCAGCCGCCGCAGCAGGCGGCGGTCGGAGCGCACGGTAAGCGCGCACGGCATGAAGCGCAGGTTCAGGCCTTTCTCGCGGGCCAGCGGCGCGAATTCGACGTCGAGCCGCTGCAGCAATTCGTCGACCCGGAAGTCCGTCATTTCCGGCTTCATGGCGCCGGTATCGAGCCGCGAAATGTCCAACAGCGCGGCGAAAATCTCTTCGACCGCTTCGAGCGAAGCGTCGATGTTCTGCACCAGGTCGCCGTCCTCGCCGGCACGCTGGCGCTCGATCAGGCTGGTGACGTAGAGCCGCGCGGCGTTGAGCGGCTGCAGGATGTCGTGGCTGGCGGCGGCGACGAAACGGGTTTTCGAGACGTTCGCTTCGTCGGCTTCCGCCTTGGCGCGCTCGAGCTCGGTGTTGAGCCGGGTCAGCTCCTTGGTGCGTTCGCGCACCCGGCGCTCAAGCGTGGCATTGGCGCGCTCGAGCGCCTCGGCCGCCTTCACGCTCGGGGTGATGTCGGTGAACGTCGTCACCAGGCCGCCGTCGGGCATATGATTTGAGCGGACTTCGATCACCAGCCCGCGCGCGGCGAAGCGTTCGAGGAACGGCTCGACCTCAGAGGTGTATTTGGCGACGCGCTCGGCGATGACCGCATCAAAATTCTTTTCGTCGCCGTGCTGGGCGACGTGGCGCAAAATCTCGCCAAGCGCGATGCCGACGCGGGTGAGGCCATGCGGCAGATCGAAAATCTCGCCGAACTGGCGGTTCCAGCAGACGAGATTGAGATCCTTGTCGAACACGGCGATGCCTTGGCGCACGTGGTCGAGCGCGGTCTGCAAGATCTCGCGGTTGTAGTGGAACGCCGCATTGGCGTCGTCGAGCAGTTTTAGCGCGTCCCTGGTCGAGACCGTGCGCTTGCGCAGCAGCAGCGACAGCACGAGCCGCGACGAGGCCGCGCCAATCGCCGACGCCAAGAGATATTCGCCGTATTGCAAGAGCTGGAAGTCCGCCTCGGCCTGCGGCTCAAGGCTGATGCGGCGCGAAGCGGCGAAGCTTGCAAAGGATTCCCGGGTGCGTTCCTCGCCGAGATAGCGCGCCACTGTGGCGATCAGTTCATCGACCGTGACCGAGGCGCGCCGCAGCCGGAAACTCGGCGCCATCGGCGCCAGGATCGGCGCCAAGGTCGAGGGCACGAACACATCCGCCTGCACGCGCTCGATCGAGGTCGGCCGCCGGCTCAACGAAGAACCGACATAGCAGGCGATATTGACGGCGAGGCTGAGCAGCACGCCGTGAACCAGCGGCGGCAGATCGAGGCCGAACAGCGCCTGCGGCCGCAAAAAGCCGAGGCCCCACGGCCCATCGGCCAAAATGCCGGCACTGACGATGCCGGCGTCGGAAATGCTCGGCAGCAACAGCGTATAGCCCCAGACCAGGATGCCGGCGGTCATGCCGGCAATGGCGCCGCGCGCGGTGCCGCGCGGCCAGATCAGTCCGCCGAAAAACGCCGGCGCGAGCTGCGCTATTGCCGCAAACGACAACAGCCCGATGGCGGCGAGCTGCGCCTCGCCGGCCGAGCGATAATAGATGTAGGCCAGCAGCAGAATGACGAAGATGGCGATGCGCCGCGTGGTCAACAGCCAGGCGCCGGAATCGCTCGGGCCGGCGAGCGTGGCGCGGCGCTTGAGCACCAACGGCACCACGATGTCGTTCGACACCATGATTGCCAATGCCACCGATTCCACGATCACCATTGCGGTCGCCGCCGACAACCCGCCGACGAAGGCAATGAGCGTGATCAATTCGGAATGGGCGGCGATCGGCAGCGCCAGCACGAACATGTCGCTGTCGACCCGGCCCATGGGGAACGTCAGCAGGCCGGCCATGGCGATCGGCAGCACGAACAGATTGATGAGCACGAGATAGAGCGGGAACAGCCAGGCGGCGCGGCGGATCTCGGCCTCGCTGTGGTTCTCGACCACCGCGACATGGAATTGCCGCGGCAACAGCACGATGGCGAACAGCGACAGCGCCGTCATCGCGCCAAAGCTGGTCAGCGTCGGCACGCGGGTGAGCACCGCCGCAGTATTGGCCTGGTCGAGCGCGCGGGTGAACAACGCCAGCGGGCCATGAAACATCACGAAGGTCACGAAGATGCCGACGGTGAGGAAGGCGACCAGCTTGACGATCGACTCGGTGGCGATCGCCAGCATCAACCCGTCCTGATGCTCGGTGGCGTCGGTATGGCGGGTGCCGAACAGCACCGCGAACGCCGCCATGAACAGCGCAACGAACAGCGCGCTGTCGCCGACGATCGGCTGTGCGCCGCCGGGATAGGCCTGCGCCAAAATGGTGCCGACCGACGACGACACCGCTTTGAGCTGCAGCGCGATATAGGGCACCATGCCGACGATGGCGATCAGCGCCACTGTCGCCGCCACCGCCTGGCTCTTGCCGTAGCGCGCCGCGATCAGGTCGGCGATCGAGGTGATGTTCTGGCCCTTGGCGAGCCGCACGATGCGGATGAGCAGCGGATAGGCCAGCCCGATCATCACCAGCGGGCCGATATAGATGGCCAAAAAGTCCAAGCCGCCGCGCGAGGCGAGGCCGACGGAGCCGAAGAACGTCCACGACGTGCAATAGATCGCCAGCGACAGCGGATAGATCAGCAATCGCGACGTGGTGCCGCGCGACAGCTCGCGCTTGCGGTCGCCATAGCTCGCCACCAGGAACAGAAAGCCGATATAGGCAAGGGCGATGATGACGACGACCCAGCCCTGCAACATGGCCTTACCCCAAACGTGACCTTGGCCGACGCATGCGCGCGGCGTTTTTAGGTCCGCCGCGCCCGATCTTAAAGGAAGTCATGACTTTTCCAATGCCCTGTCCATGGCATGCGCCGTCGCGACCGGCGCGTTGACGGCGCTTCCACCAGGGAGCATTCATGGGGAAACGATGGTCCCTGCCCTTCCCTCGCGGCGCGTGCTTGCTGAGACTGCCGAGACGCTTGCGATCGCGCTCGCCGGCGGGCTGACATTCACCTATCTGGCACTGCCCGCGGGGCTGGTCTCCGGCTCGGTCTTGGCCGTGGCGACGGCCGCACTGTTGGGCCGGCCGGTCAGGATGCCGCTCCCTCTGGCCCGTATCTGCTACGTCATCGTCGGCATTCTGCTCGGCGCCGTGGTGACACCGGAGACGCTGCGCGGCGTGACCACGTGGCCGGTGAGCATCGCGCTGCTCATGCTGTGCTCCGTCGTCCTGATGCTTGCGACTTCGAGCTATCTGCGGGTGGTACACCGTTGGGATCCGCTCTCCGCGCTGCTCGGCGCCAGTCCGGGCGCCATGGCACAGGTGATCGCATTGTCGTCGGAGCTCGGCGGTGACCTGCGCGCCATCGCCATCGTGCAGACCATGCGCGTGCTGTTGATCGTCATCGGCCTGCCGAACGGGCTCGCTTTGTTCGGGCTGGTGGTGCCGGCGGTCGCGGTGGCGCGCGGCCCCGCCGACGTCTCGGTGCTCGGGCAAATGATCCTCTTGGTCGCGGTCGCGGTCAGTTTCGCGGTTGCGTTCTTATATTTGCGCTTCCCGGGCGGGTTGATGTTCGGCGCGCTGACCGGATCCGGCCTGCTGCACGGCACCGGCTACGTTCATGCGGTGCTGCCGTGGTGGATCGGCTCAAGCTCGGTGATCGCGCTCGGCGCGCTGGTCGGTTCGCGTTTTGCCAATACCACGGCGCGGATGCTGGTCGGCTATCTCGGCGCCGCGTTCGGCTCGTTCGCCGTGTCGATGGCGGTCGCCGCGGTCTTCATCGCCATCGTGGCCTATTTCTTTCCGTTCCCGATCGCCAACGTGGTCATCGCGTTCTCACCCGGCGCGCAGGACACCATGATGGTGCTCGCGCTGGCGCTGCATCTCGATCCCGTCTATGTCGGCGCGCATCATCTGGCGCGTTTTCTGGTGGTCACGTTCTCGGTGGCGATTGCCGCGCGACGGATGGCGCCGCAAAAGAGCGCGCAAAAGACCGCGGTGGGCAATCGTCCCCGGCTGGAGCAAACGAGGATCGAGGAATAATCCGCATGTCTCGATCACGCATTGCGTGAAGAATGCGGCGGTTCGGAATCTGGATCAGGAAGCCGTCAATCGCGAAATATCACGCTTCCTACTCGTCGTCCTTGTGCTTGTGCAAAAACCTGGCGATTTGGCCTCGCAACGCCGCCGTATCCAACAGATCGCCCATCGATCCGGCCGTGTCGAAGAGCTCGCGCTGAAGTTTCGCCGGCAGCGTGTTCCACTGCATGATGACGGCGGCGCCCAGGCAGCGAAGAACGCGCTCTTCTTCAGCGACGAGAGTGATGTGGCCGGGATGCTCTTCGGCCGGCACCTGCACCATCTTGTCGAAATTGTTCGCCAGCCATTCTTCGTTGTCGGCAAGCGAGCTGAAACTGTCTTTCGAGTCTTGAAATTTGCGAATCTGGCCTGGGTCGTTCGACCCCTTGATGAGATCGCCGTATTCCTTGGACTTCACACGATATTTCTTTTCGGTGAACATCTGAGCTTCCCTCCTCAGGACCCCGCGACGGTTGCGCGGATCAAATCCCGTAATAAGCTGGCGCCGTGATGTGTACGACGGTTGGCGCTCTGCGACGCCTGGAACGCTCAATGAGGCGAAAACGAGATGATGAGCCTACGCGTGAGCGCCGATCGCGAGAACAATAACAAGGACAATCACCGCCTCTACGATATAAATCCACAACGCTCGCTGCGTGAATCGCAAAATAACATCCGTTTTCATCATGACTTTACCCATTGAAGTATAATTAGACGATACAAATCTTATTTCAGATATGGGTATTGCTATTCATTATTACAATGGAAGACCGGGACCGGAATTTTTATCCGCAATACGCCCGATTTGACGTGTCATGGGTGATCGAGACTGTCGTGCCTTGGGAGTTCGTCACGGTATCCACACGAGCGCCGAGCTGTCTGGCGAGTGCCTCGACGATGATCGTGCCCAATCCGGACGTTGACCTGGCCGGACCCAGATGGGCCTGCGGCGTCCCAATGCCATTGTCGGAAACCGCAAGTCGCCAACCCGCATCGGCCGCCTCATAGGCAACGACAAGCTGGCCAGCGGCGCGCTCGCCGACAAAGGCGTGCTTGAACGCATTGATCACGAGCTCCGTGACAATGAGACCGATACTGCCCGCATCGGCCGATGAGGCCGTGCCGACGCCCGCCTGGACCCGCAATGAGACCGGACGACTGTCATCGGTCATCGAGGCTGCCAGCGTCTCGCACAAGCGAGCGAGATAAGGGCCGATTTCGATCTGCGCTCCGTGGCCTGAAGCCAGCAGCTGTTGCTGCACGGCCGCCACCGACATGACCCGCAGCCGCGCGTTTTCAAGATGCAACCGCGTTTCCTCGGACTTCACCGCCCGTGCTTTGATGGAAAGGATGCTGGCGATGATTTGCAGGCTATTGGCGACGCGATGCTGCATCTCCTGCAGCAGCGTTTCCTTCTGCTGCAGCAGATTGGCGATCTCCCGTTCGGCGTTGCGACGGTCGGTGACATCTTCGATTGCCAGGAGAATGAGCTTGCGGGAATTTTTTTGAAAATACAGCTCGCGCGCATTCAGGAGCATCGCGCGTCGTCCGATAATGGGAAAGTCTCGCTCGACCTCGTATGCCTCCATCACGGCGTGCTGAGGTGCCACTCCTTCCAGCAGCAACCGAAGCTCGGGAATATCCCACTGGCCATCGCCAAGCCCGTAAACCGGCCGGCCGTGAATGTCCTGAAGATTCGTGCTGAATGCCTGACAGAAAGCGCGGTTTGCCGTAACGACACGCAAATCCTGGTCGAGAACCAGGAGCGGCTCGCGGATCGTATCCACGACGGCCTGGGCAAGCGGGCGCGCATCTTCGAGGTCTATGAGGAGCGGGCTACTTGGCAAGGTCAACGCGTCTGCCGGTCGGGAGCGCTCTTTGTAGTTCACCGCATAGCTCACCGTTTCCATATCTACCCTCACGAAAGGCGGTCAATGCGCCGCCCGTGACCATCGCCCCGCTTCCCGACATTCTTCTACGCCAGGAACGCATCTGGCGATCGACGTAAGAATAAGCGCGCCGAGCATTGCGCCGCTGTCGAAAGAACGACTCTTCATTGCAATTAGAGGCCTTTGCCGAGGCGCAGACTGTGCAAAATTGCTCACTAGGCACGGGCAATTAAGGCAAAGCGCATCACGATCTGACACGCGAACGTGTCCTTATGCCTCGCAACCTTCGGCGGCGATCCGGCGTTGTCCTTGCAGTCACAAACAAATTTTTGTTTGAACCATAACGACAATAGGAGAATCACGTGCTTCACAAAAAAACTCTCATCGCCCTCGCGGCCGCAGTCGCGCTGGGTTGCGTGCCAATGGCGACGAATGCGCTGGCTGCCGGCCATCCGGGCGCCGGGCATGGCGGCGGCGGACATTCCTTTGCCGGACATGGTGGCGGACACGCGATGGCCGGCCCCGCCCGTGGCGGAAATGGATCGGCTGGTTACGCCCGCGTTGGACGTGGATCGGCTGGCTATGCCGGTGGCGGTCGTGTCGTCCGATCCGGCGGCGGCGGTTACTATGGCGGCGGCCCGATCTACGACAGCTGCGCCGGCTACGACTCCGGCTACGGCTACAGTGGATGCCCCGGCTACGGCGTTCCCATTATCGGCGCCGTGATCAATGGCGTCTTCGGCGGCTACGGCGGCTACTGACGACATCCGGCGAACTTGAAACATGGCGGCCGCCTTCCCGGTTGGAAGCGCGGCCGCATTTGCTTATGCGCGGATTGAATCGGACCTCGCAGTCACGCGATCTTCTCTACCAGCCGGTTCCGACCAAGGCGGTCGCGCGGTCGAGGCCGAATGTTGCCGGGCTGTCGATGACGAGCAGCTCCGCGAGCAGTTGGCGTGCGCGAGAGACGCGGCTCTTAATCGTCCCGACCGCCACCTCGCAGATCGCCGCCGCTTCGTCATAGGAGAAGCCCGAGGCGGCGACCAGAAGCAGCGCCTCGCGCTGAACGTGAGGCAACTTCCCAAGTGCCTCGACGAGTTCCTTGAATTCCAAACGGCCGAACTGCTCGGGGGGCGCTTTCAGGCTGGCCATGTAGTTGCCATCCGGATCTTCGACTTCGCGGCGGCGCTTGCGATATTCCGAGCGAAATCGATTGCGCAGGATGGTGAAAAGCCAAGCCGCCATATTCGTCCCCGGCGTGAACGAATCGATGCTGGCCATGGCGCGCATCACCGTTTCCTGCACGAGGTCGTCCGCACGGTCGACGCTGCCGCTCAAAGATATCGCGAATGCGCGCAGACTCGGGATGGCGGCGAGCATGACATCCCGCACCGACGGCTGAACCGGCATCCGTTCGGTCACTTTGTCCACCGTCGTCGGTCGCGCCGCATATGCGTTTGCCAAGATGATTGGCCCTTTGGCCTGGTATGTCGCGCAATTCATATCCATGTGAAACCTTCACCCGCTACTTGATGGACCATCGACGCCGCTTCGGCGCGGCACATTCACGTCAAATCCGCCCCAACAGCATAAGAATGACCACGATGATCAAGATGGTGCCGATGACGCCGACGCCGCCGTGTCCGTAGCCGTAACCATAGCCGCCGAAGCGGCCACTGAAGCCGCCAAGCAGGAAAATGACGAGGAGAATGACGAGAATGAGCCCGAGCGACATAGTCTGGTCTCCAATTTATTATGTTGACTGAAGGCCATTGCCGCGCCGGAGTCTGTGCAAAATTGCTCACATCGCACAGGCTGCGGCTCTGCGAAGAGACGGTCGGAAAGCTGGGCCCAATTCAAGTCTTGATTTGCGGCTGCTCGTGCAGAACGACATTCAACAATGAGCTGTGGACTTCGATACCGTTTTCGATGCCGCCGTTGTATTCAATAAAGCCGAGCTTGCGAAATTTGTTCATGAAAAAACTCACGCGCGACCGCGTCGTGCCGATCATCTCCGCAAGCGTCTCCTGGCTGATTTTGGCGATAACCGGCTCTGGGCTGGTTTCCTTGCCGAAGTTCGCCAACAGCAGGAGCATGCGCGCAAGCCGTTTCTCGCTCGAATTGAACAGCTGATCGACAAGGTCGGCTTCGACACGGATGGTCCGGCCCAGCAGATGAGCGATGAACATCTCGGAGAATGCCGGTTCCTGATGGATCAGCCGGACAATGGCCGCCTTTTCCAGCCGGACAATGCTGGCATCCGTCATGGCCGTGACCGTCGACATCCGCTGCACCTGCCCGGCGAGGCATCCCTCGCCGAAGAAATCGTCCGCTCCGAGAATTGCGACGACGGCTTCTTTGCCTTGCTCCGAAACGACCGTGACCTTCACCTTGCCCTTTTGGATATAGAAGACCGCATCGCCGCTTTCCCCTTGTGAAAAGACGATCTGGCCTTTGCGGTATTTGGCGAGGCTTCGCCCGTCGCCGACACGGGCGAGAAATGTTTTTGGATCGAATGCAGTTTTGCCTTTTCTGCTCGAAGCGGCTCTGCTTTTCCTTCTGACCGGTGCCGTCCCGGATGACGGCCGCATCCGCACAGGACTGGCGGCCTTTACGATGATTTTTCCCATTTTGTAAGCCATCAGGAGAACAGTACCGTAAATCGCGCGCCTTGTTGGTCGTCGCCTCGACCAATCCGCAATTCACCGCCGATCCGTTCGACGAGAGATCGGATGATTCTCATTCCTAGTCCTTTGCCGGCGGCCGGATCAAATCCCTCCGGCAAACCCGGCCCATCGCTGGCCACCGACAGCGCGTAGCCGTTTGCCGGATTGGCTTCCAACCGGACGGTGATCCGGCCGGTACCGTATTTGGCTGCGTTGGTGATGAGTTCGCTGGCGATGAAGCCGAGCGGAATGGCGGTAGCGGCCGGCAACTCCATTTCGATCCCTTCGACGGCGATGGTCCGCTCGGGGCGCCCCGCGGACAGCATCATGGAGAAATCACCACAGAGGTCCTCGACATAGTGCTTGAGCGCAAAGGTTTGCACGCCATCGAATGAGTGCAGACGCCGGTGGATGCGCCCGATCGTGGCAATGCGATCGGCGGCCGCGGCCAATTGCGACACGACTTCGGCATTCTCCGATGCCCGGCCTTGCAGCGAAAGCAGACTGACGACCATTTGCAGGCCGTTCAACAGTCGATGGTCGGCCTCCTGCCGCAAAACTTCCTGTTGCCGGATCAACTCGTCCTTTTGACCAAGCAGCACTTCTTCACGGGCGAGAGCCTCGCGAAGCCCGCTTTCCGCGCGCCGGTGTCTTACCAGCTCGCGCTTATAGCTCGCGACCGTACGGCGCTCGCGGTTTTCAAATATCGGGACGACAGGCGGCCCCGTACCGTGCGGCGAATATTCAATGGTCATTTTGTGCCCTTTCCCACAGCCCGGCTCCGTCGCCTGGACACCCCCAAGAAATTTTGCAGCCGAGGCAGCCAAGTCACATTGATGCAAATCAACAATGTCCGCCGTCGGACATTGGACTTTGCCGCCCCGATCATTCGCCTGCCGCCAGTTCCTTAATTCCGTCATCAAACTGACACGCGGCAAATCGCCGAGCAAACCAGCGGCGAAGTCTCACGCTTGCACAAACGATTTTTGCTTCGCCCTGATATGCCGAGGGCGGCGGAAGCCTGTATCCGGCTTAGCTAGCAAGTGAAAGAATCGGGCGCGGACACGTGCTTATTCGCAGCATCCTCTATTTTGGCGCTGCGCCCATTATCAACGTGCTCTTCTTTTCCTGCGAAGTCGAGTAAAATGTCCGCTACCGGACATTGCCCTTGCCTGCCCCGCGAAAAGAGCGCAGCGTTCTGAAACGTCCGATAGCCTGCGGGAGGCTGCGATGGACGATTTTATCAGCCGAGAGAATATCAAGCGATTTCGCAGGCTTGCCAGCGAATCGACGGACGCTGGCGAGCGATCGCGGATCATGAAATTGCTGGCCGAGGAAGAGAGCAAGACCACTCCGGATGCGAGCCGCCAAGGCGACGCTGCGGAAGGACGCTCGCGCATCAATGCGGCGACCGAGAATCCGGTCGAAAGTGACGGACAGAGGCAGCGCAGTGGCAGCTAGCCGCAAGGCTGCGGGCCCGCCTGCCAACCGGTTGCTCGGTTTGCTGCCGCCACGGGATTACGCCCGGCTGCGCCCGCATCTTCAGCGTATACCGCTGCAATACCGGCAGTCGCTCTACCGCGCTCACCAACCGATCGGATTTGTTTATTTCATCGAGACCGGCGTCGGCTCGCTAGTGAACACCATGGCGAACGGCCAGGCATCCGAGGTCGGAACGATCGGCAATGAAGGGCTGGTGGGCCTGCCCATCGTGTTCGGCGACGACAGGGCGCCGACTAGCGTTTACATCCAGGTTCCCGGTGCCGGCCTGAGAATGAAGACAGCGCTATTCAAGAAAGAACTGACGCGAAGCGCTTCGATGCGCACCGTGATGCTGCATTATGCCCACGCTTTCTTCAATCAGGTCGCGCAGTCCGCCGCCTGCAATCAATTTCACTCCATCGAGCAGCGCTGCTGCCGCTGGATGCTGATGACGCACGACCGCATGCAATCGGATGAGTTTCTGCTCACGCAGGAATTCCTGGCCATGATGCTTGGCGTCCAGCGCACCGGCGTCTCGGCTGCGGCCGGTGCCCTGCAAACGGCCGGCCTCATCCGCTACCGACGCGGCAACGTCTCCATCATCGACCGCCGCGGCCTGATCCTCCGCTCGTGCGAATGCTACGGCGTGTCCAAGAAGGAGTTCGATCGCTTGCTCGGCGGCCGAGCACTCCGCAAGGTTCAATCCACTGATAGCGTTATCAAACCGGATTGAGATCTCATCCGGTCACCGCGTCGAAACACAGTAACCGGCAAAATCCGGAGACCGGAACTGCGTTGGTCAGACGCGCCCGTTGACCCAAATCAAAGCGTTCGCCGGCGGTTTCGGTCAAAGAGACAAGGGCGGGTGGCGGCAGCCACTGCCTTTTTTGGCATTGGCGCGCGTTTAGTCAATGGATGCGAGACATGACAACGAGTGTTAGCTCAGATGCGTCTCAAGTCGAGAGCCGCGGGAAGGTGGTGAAATTTACGGGAACACCGTCCGCCGCATCGAAAAGCTGGTCGGAAATCAGAAAATATTGGCTGGCTGCAACGGTGGTCTCGATCATCATCGCCGCGGGTATCGCTATATGGTTGTGGGCGATAGTCACAAAAAGCAGCGTGCAATACGTGACGGTGCCGGTCACGCGCGGCATCGTTACACTCGGCGTGACCGCGACTGGGACCGTCAATCCTGAATTGACGATCATCGTCGGGAGTTACGTCTCCGGAGTGATCCAAAGTCTCTCCTGTGACTACAATACAGAGGTGAAAGCGGGGCAGATTTGCGCCAAGATTGATCCGCGTCCGTTTCAGGCGACGCTCGACCAGTATTCGGGTCAGCTGCTGCGTGATCAGGCCATCCTCGCAAAGGACCAAGGGGATCTCAAGCGCTATCAGCAACTCGCCGCGGAGAACTCGATTGCGCGCCAGCAGGCCGAGGATCAAGCCTATCTCGTCCAGCAAGACCAAGCGACCGTCAAACTCGACCAGGGGCTTGTCGAAGGCGCCCAGCTTAATCTCGGATATACCAATATTGTGTCGCCCGTGGATGGCACGGTCGTGTCCCGCAATGTGACCCAGGGACAGACTGTCGCGGCCACATTCCAGACGCCGACGCTGTTCCTGATCGCTAGCGACCTCAAGAAAATGCAGGTCGATACCAATGTCAGCGAGAGTGACATCGGCGGCATCAAGGAAAACCAAGACAGTAGTTTCACTGTCGACGCGTATCCCAAACGAACCTTCCAGGGCAAGGTGAGCCAGGTCCGCCAGTCCCCGCAAACGGTGCAGAATGTCGTCACCTACGATGTGGTGATCGGCGTTGACAATTCGGATCTGGCGCTCAAGCCGGGCATGACCGCAGCAGCCCGAATTGTCATCGACCAGCGCGATGATGTCATTCGGGTGCCAGACCAGGCGCTTCGTTACGCTCCCAAAGGCTATGTTGCGGTACCCGCTCAGCCTAGCGCGGCGCCGGCGGCGGCGCCCTCAGGGTCCCATTCCAATCAAGGCCAGGTCTGGATTCTTCGCAACGGCGCGCCAACGGCTGTTGCCGTCGTCCTCGGCCTCGACGACGATAGCTTTACCGAGATCGTGAGCGGCAACGTTAAACCGGGCGATCTGGTGATCACCGCGGAGCAAGGCACAACGAAGGGCCAAGCCGCGACGTCGCAACTACGATTGTGAGCATCGAGTCAGGCCGCGGCCGAAAGCGCGAAAATGTCGGAACCGACAATCAGAGTTGAGAATGTGACGCGCGTTTACCGCGTCGGCGATGTTGACGTGCATGCGCTCCAAGGCGTCAGCCTCGTCGTCGAGCGCGGCGAATTCGTTGCCATCATGGGCTCATCCGGGTCGGGCAAATCTACGCTCATGTCGATCCTTGGCTGTCTCGACCGGCCGACGAGCGGCGAGTATTACTTCGAAGGCATCGATGTAGCCCATCTCAGCGAGCCCGAGCTTGCAAAGCTGCGCAGCGAGCGACTAGGCTTTGTCTTTCAGAGCTTCAACCTGCTCGCCCGCACCAGCGCGATCGAGAATGTCGCGCTGCCACTGTTCTACGCGACAACGAACCGGGCAACCGGCGCCTCCCGCGTGGAGCGCGCGCGGGCGGCGCTCAGCCTGCTCGGGCTAAGCGATCGCGAGCGCAATACCCCGGGCCAGCTTTCGGGCGGCCAGCAGCAACGCGTCGCCATCGCCCGCGCCCTTATCAACAACCCGGCCGTGCTCCTTGCCGATGAGCCGACCGGCAATCTCGATACGCGCAACTCCCATGACATCATGGACACGCTGCAATTGCTGAACCGCGAGCGCGGCGTCACCTTCATCATTGTCACCCACGAGCCCGATATCGCTGCTTATGCAGATCGCGTGGTAACCATGCGCGACGGCAAGATCGTATCCGACGAACGAACGCGCAAAGCGAAGCCACCGCCGCGCGTTGCCGGCAACAACCTTGTCGCGGTCCACGGCGAATCCGTCCCGCCTCAGCGAGAAGCGGCTCGTCCAATCCTAGCGCTATCCGGCGCGTTCTGGGCGTTCGGATCGATGATCGCAGCCGCCGCGATGGAGGCAATCCTCCGTAACAAGATGCGCTCCGCGCTCACCATGCTTGGCGTCTTTATCGGCGTCGCCGCGCTGATCGTGATGGTTGCCGTCGGTCAGGGTGCAAACGAGGCGGTGCTCAAGAAGATCGAGAGCCTCGGTACCAATCTGGTGGTCGTCGTTCCCGGCGCCACCACGATGGGCGGCATACGCGGCGGATCGGGAAGCGCCTCCACGCTCACGGTTACCGACGCCGAAGTTCTGCGCCGCGAGGCATCCGCCGTCGTCAGCGTCAGTTACCTCATCCGGCAGACGGGGCAAGTTCAATATGCCAATCAGAATTGGACGACGAGCATTCAGGGCGTCAGTCCAAATTATCCGCCGATCACCAACTGGGAAATCGCCGGCGGACGCGGGATTTCGCGCGATGACAACGATAATGCCGCGCTGGTCGCCGTCCTTGGCCAGACGGTCTTCCACCAACTGTTCGCGGCCGACGAGAACCCGATTGGCGCCCTCCTCCAAATCAAGGGCGTGACGTTGCGCGTCATCGGCATATTCGTGTCCAAAGGGCAATCGAACTACGGCACGGATCAGGACGATCTCGTGATGATCCCGTTCACGACTGCCGAGCGCAAGGTGCTCGGCGTCGCGGCGCCTAGCGCGGCACAGACGCCGCTCAATTGGGTTTATCCGCCGCCGCCCAATCCCTACAACCTGCAGCCGCGATTGATTGGTTATGTGAACCAGATTTATGTCCAGGCGACGAGTGAGGATCAGGTGCAAATCACGATCGGCCAAGTCACCGAGATACTTGCGCGCCGACACCAAATCCGGTCCGGCGACGTGAACGATTTCCAGGTCCGCAACTTGAGCCAGATCGCCGAGACCGCTGAAAGCAGCAGCCGCATCATGGCGCTTCTGCTTGCCGCGGTGGCCTCGATCTCTCTCGTCGTTGGCGGCATCGGCATCATGAACATCCTGCTCGTATCGGTCACCGAGCGGACAAGGGAGATCGGGCTGCGCATGGCGATCGGCGCCCGCCGGCTGCACGTCTTGTTGCAGTTCCTTGCCGAAGCGGTCTTTCTCAGCGTCAGCGGCGGCATTGCCGGTATCGTGATCGGCGTGGCGTCCGCGATCGGCATTTCACTGATTGCAGGCTGGTCCGCTCCGATCTCCCTGCCGGCCATTGCCGGCGGCTTTTTGTTTTCCGCCGCCGTGGGCATGTTCTTTGGCTATTATCCGGCGCGCAAAGCTGCCAGCCTCGATCCTATCGAGGCTTTACGGTACGAATAATAGGCATCAGCCGGGACCACCCATGAAGGAAGAAACTTTCTCGCCGCTGTATTCTTAGCACGCATGCGGCTGGGCTTGTTTTGTCCGGAGCGAAGGGGTTTCCGATGATGATTCGCGCGGGTTACGAGATTTCCTATGACTGCCCGCAACCGACGCCGATGATCCTGACGCTGAGCGTCCATCCGTCACGCTTTGCCGATCTGCTGACTCTCGATCGCATGCGGCTCGATCCGCCGATTGCCGCCAACACCTATCACGACAGCTTCGGCAATTTTTGCCATGTGATCCGCGCCCCTGCCGGTCGGCTGACCGTGTCCACGGACTTTTTGATAAGGGACAATGGCGAAGCGGACGCGACCGCCCCGCACGCGGAGCAGTCCGCACTGGAAGACCTGCCGGTGGAGGTCCTGATCTATCTGCTCGGCAGCCGCTACTGCGAGACCGATCGCTTGTCGAATACGGCGTGGTCGCTTTTCGGGCAGGTTCGCAAGGGTTGGCCGCTGGTGAAGGCAATCTGCGATTATGTCCACGATCGCATCACCTTCAGCTACGCCCATGCCAGCCCGACCAAGACGGCGTTCGACGCCTATACGGAGAAACGCGGCGTGTGCCGCGACTTCGCTCACCTTGCGGTCACGCTGTGCCGCTGCATGAACGTACCCGCGCGTTATTGCACCGGCTATCTTGGCGACATCGGCGTGCCGCCGGACGAGACACCGATGGACTTCAGCGCTTGGTTCGAGGCTTATCTCGGCGGTCGCTGGTACACGTTCGATGCCCGCCACAACAAACCGCGTATCGGCCGCATCCTGATGGCACGCGGGCGCGACGCCACCGACGTCGCGATCGTGACCTCGTTCGGCCCGTGCACGCTCGCGGGCTTCAAGGTGATCACTGACGAGGTCGCTTCGACCGCATAATTATTTCACATTGGTATGTTCGCCTCGTGCCACACACTATCAGGAGTTTGCATCATGCCGAGCCATATGCCGCCGGTGCCACCGGCCAGCCGCAATAAGAAAGGTCCGAAGCGTGACCCGAAGCGTGACCCGCAAGGGACGCAAGACAAGAAGTTCGTGAAGCACGAACATCATCCCAACGCGGCGGAAGAGGGGCAAACCGCCAATATCAAGCAGAACACCGCGAACGAGGGTTATTTCCGCGGCCGGCGAAACGGTTGATTAAGACGAGAATATCCGCCGCGGGCCGCGTCGCCCAGGAAAGCGAAATATTCGTTCCTGCCGACGAATGGCGGCGGACTTCTAAACCCGAGAATTATTTTTTCTTACGGCGTTTGCCGAAGGCTGCCGTAACTTCTTTCTTTTTTATGCGCGCCTTCGGATTGCCGCGCTGCCCGAGATTCTGCTCCTCGGTGCCGTCACCCATCATGCCGGGATAGGCAATCTTGGCTCGCTTCTTGGTCTTGGTCCGGGACTTCTTCGCCATGCCTAATGCTCCGTGCGAGGTGTCCGATGGGGCCGTGGCAAAGAGACGCCTTCCGGCTTGAAAGACAAGCTACGTCAATCACTCCGCGGCGAGCGCGCGTTCCTTGAACGGCAGGCCGAGCTTTTGCCAGACGTCGACCAGCGCTTCGGCCAAGGAGTCGATCAGCGCATCCTCATGATACGGGCTCGGCGTGATGCGCAGCCGCTCGGTGCCTTTCGGCACGGTCGGATAATTGATCGGCTGAAGGTAGAGGCCGTGGTCGGCGAGCAAGAGATCGCTCGCCGCTTTGCACAGCTCCGGATCGCCGACATAGACCGGCACGATATGGGTTGGGCTGGTCATCACCGGCAGCCGCGCCGCGGCGAGCACGGCCTTGGTGCGGGCGGCGCGATCCTGATGGCGATCGCGCTCCCACTGCGAGGTTTTCAGATGCCGGATCGCGGCAGTCGCCGCGGCGGCGACGGACGGCGGCAGCGCCGTGGTGAAAATGAAGCCCGGCGCGTAGGAGCGCACCGCATCGATCAGCGCGGCAGAGCCGGCGATATAGCCGCCGAGACAGCCGAACGCCTTGGCGAGCGTGCCCTCGATCACGTCGATGCGGTTCATGACGCCGTCGCGCTCGGTGATGCCGCCGCCGCGCGGGCCGTACATGCCGACCGCATGCACCTCGTCGACATAGGTCATGGCGCCGTAGCGCTCGGCGAGATCGCAAATCTGCTGCATCGGCGCCAGGTCGCCGTCCATGGAATAGAGGCTTTCGAACACGACGAGCTTCGGCCGCGCCGGATCGGCGGCAGCGAGCAGCGCTTCCAGATGCGCCATGTCGTTATGGCGGAAAATCTGTTTCTCGGTGTGCGCCTGGCGCACGCCCTCGATCATCGAATTGTGGTTCCAGGCGTCGGACAGGATCAGGCAATTCGGCATCAGCTTGGCGAGCGTCGAAATGCCGGTCTCGTTCGACACATAGCCGGAGGTGAAGACCAGCGCTGCGTCCTTGCGGTGCAGGTCGGCAAGCTCGCGCTCGAGCTCGACCACCGGGTGATTGTTGCCGGCGATATTGCGGGTGCCGCCGGCGCCGGTTCCCATGCGGGTCGCGGTCTCGACCATGGCTCCGATGACCTTTGGATGCTGGCCCATGCCGAGATAGTCGTTGGAGCACCAGATCACGACGTTCTTCGGCCCGTCCGGCGAATGCCAGATGGCGTGCGGAAAGCGGCCGGCGATGCGCTCCAGGTCGGCAAAGACGCGGTAGCGCCGCTCGCCGTGCAGGCGGTCGAGCGCGTCGGCGAAAAAGGCGTAATAATCCACGGGATGATTGCGGCGATAGGTCATGCGGGAACGATCAGCCTTGGGCCGGGCCTCGATGGAACTATACCCCGTAGTTCTAGAAGCGTTCCAGGGCATTTGTCGAGGGTTTGTACAGGCGGCCGCTTGCCGCGCCATTGATCGAGATCAATTCAATTTAATGGAATTGCGCAGGCCTATTGCCCCACGGCGCGACGGGCTTGCGGCCCGGAATGCCCAAGCCACGGGCTCCACGGATCGGGCGGCACCAGGCCCTCGGTGACCGAGACCGGTAGGATGCGGCCGTCGTCGGCGATGCGGCCGATCATCACCGGCTTGTAGAGGTGATGGGTCTGGCCATCCATCTGCACGGTAAAACCGCTCGGCGCGGCGATGCGCTTGCCGCCGAGCGCCGCACGCACCTTGGCGACATCGGTGCTGCCCGCGGCCTCGACCGCCGCGACCCACAGATGGAAACCGATCCAAGTCGCCTCCATCGGGTCGTTGGTCACGGCGTCGGGCCTGCCGATGAAGCGGCGCCACTCGGCGATGAAGGCGCGGTTCTCCGGCGTGTCGAAGGCGTGCAGATAATTCCAGGCGACGAAATTGCCGGCCACATTCGAGCGCATCAGCGCCGGCAGCTCGGCTTCGTTGATCGACAGCGACATGACAGGGATGACGCCGGCGCTGACCCGCTGGGCGGCGAGCTCGCGGAAGAAATGCACGTTGGCGTCGCCGCTCACCGTGGCGACGATGGCGGTGCGGCGGCCCTTGGCGAAGCGGCGGATGTGCTCGACCACAGTGCGCCAATCCTTCAGCCCGGCCGGCGTGTAGCGCTCGGCGATGTCGGTGACATGCTGGCTCGCCAGATAGCTTTTGAGGATGGCGTTGGTGGTGCGCGGATAGATGTAATCGGTGCCGACCAGGAAGAACCGGTTGATGCCCTGGTCGCGTAAAAAATTGACCGCCGGAATGGCCTGCTGCGGCGGCGTTGCGCCGGTATAGAAGATGTTGCGCGAGGCTTCCTCGCCTTCGTACTGGCTCGGATAGAACAACAGCGCGTTGTCGCGCTCGACGATCGGCAGCACTTCCTTGCGCGAGGCTGAGCTCCAGCAGCCGAAGATGGCCGCGACCTTGTGCTCGGCAATGAGCTTTTGCGCGAGCTCGGCATAGGCCTTGGCGTCGGAGTGCGGATTGACGATCACCGGCTCGATCGGCCGGCCCAGCAGCCCGCCGCGTGCGTTCTGCTGCTCGATCAGCATGACCAGAAGCTCCTGCAACGGCCGTTCGCTCGCCGTCATGGTGCCGGACAGCGAATGCAGAATGCCGATCTTGATCGAGCCGTGCTCGAGGTCGGTGAAATAGCTCGAGATCGCGTCCGCCAGCCATTTCGAGCGGCCGAGCAGATCCTCGGCGGTGATCAGCACGCCGTTGCCGGCTTGCTCGACGCTGTTGGCGATGGTGGAGATTTCCGGCAGCACGCCGCCGACGGCGCTGGCGACCTGCTCGGCGCGGCTGCCGATGCGGTCGATCTCGCTCGCCTGGTGATCGAGGATGCCGGTCAATTGCCGGTTGGCCTCGCTCATGGTGGTCACGCTCGACGACACGCCGGCGATGGCTTCGACCGTCTGGTTCACCGCGTGCTGGATGTCGTGCACCTGGGCGCTGATGTCACCGGTGGCCTTGGCGGTCTGCTGCGCCAGCGTTTTGACTTCCGAGGCGACCACGGCAAAACCGCGGCCGGCGGCGCCGGCGCGCGCCGCTTCGATGGTGGCATTGAGCGCCAACAGCGAGGTCTGCGAGGCGATCGCCTCGATCAATTTCACCACCGTGCCGATGCGCTCGGCGGCGGCGGCGAGGCTGCGCACGGTGCGGTCGGTGCGCTCGAGATCGGTCATGGTGCGGGCGGTGGCGTCCTTGGCGGCGGCGGCTTCGGCGGTGGACTGCACGATCAGCGCCAGCAATTCGCGTGCGGCGTCGGCGACTGCGGCGACGTCGCGGCTCGCCGCGGCGGCGGCATCGACCGCGTGCGCGGTGCGCTGGCGCACATCGACGTTGCGCGCGCCGAGATCGGCG
>Ga0209517_10003379_pt1 | contig 21720 bp, 9 predicted proteins | sample PeaSoiMetSII2010_FD_187695 | JGI IMG/M metagenome (GOLD analysis project Ga0209517, IMG submission 187695) | Peat soil microbial communities from Weissenstadt, Germany - SII-2010 (SPAdes) (version 2) | ecosystem: Environmental > Terrestrial > Soil > Wetlands > Peat | place: Germany: Weissenstadt...
GGCAAGACACTTGGCCAGCCTGCCCGAGCTGCCATCGTCATCGGCGAGCAGCAGCCAGTTGCGGATTTTTGGCGGGTGGGCTGGCACGAGCCGTGCGGCCTCGGCGAGCTGAGCCAGGAGGAGGTAGGGGCCCGAGTTCGTGTCCGGTGAAAATTCTTGCAGCCGTACGGATGCGAAGCCGAACTGCTCGAGTTGTTGCTGCCAGAACCGGACCGGCTGCTGACGCGAGGCCAGCACCCCCTCGGTCGAGTCGGCCCACCACTGCGGATTGCGGCCGAAGACGAAATCGACCCAGCGCGAAGGGTGCTGACCTAGGACGACGATCGAACCCCCAGGGGCCAAGTGGCTGCGTGCATATTCCAGGGCACGGGTGGCGTCCTGCAGGGACAAGAAGTCGAGAGTAACGATAGCCAGCTGGAAGCAAGCGCCGGCGATATGAGCCGGTGCTGCGCCCATCTCGCCGCCTTCGATGCGGGCCAGTGAGATGGCCGGTTGCTGTTCCTGGACTCGCCGTGCCTCTTCCAGCGTCGCTTCGGACGTGCTGGCAAAGAGGTAATCGGCACGATCGAAATCCAGGGTCGCGCAAAGATCGGAGGCAAAGGACGGCAGCCCTTCACTGAGCTCGATGATACCCAGGCGCTTGCCTTCCGGAAGATCCCGCAAGGCGGAGGCGAGCAACTTACGCAGCGCTTTGCCGCTGCGGATTTTTGGCCCAGCGCCAAGGACTTGCCGCATCAGTGTCGCCAGCGAAATATCGTTGGGCCAGACCCGGTCGAACGGGAGGCTGCCATCGAGCAAGGAGCGCAGATGCATGCCGATGCGCCCGACCGCGTGGATGATCGGAAAGAAGTCCGGGTAGTCGCCGATGAGGCTGTTCCATATGTCCTGGGCGCTTGCTTCGCCTTCCCCCACTCGCCGCACCGTCCCGCCGGCGGCTTCCAGCAGACCGTCTTTGCCAGCCAGCGCAAGAAGATGCCGGAAGTAGGAAATGGCGTCGGCGGCCACCCTTGCCTCGCCGTCGATGATGCGGCCGTCCTCGTCTGCCATCGCACGAAGCGCCTCCGCCGTAAAGCGGCTGCAAAGTTCGTCGAGCAAAGGTTCGATTTCTTCGGAATAGGCGCGGTGGGTGCCCTTTTCCGCCGCACGCCGGAAGGTATCTTCCATCGCCGCATCGACGCGGTCGAATGCCAAGCCCGCCACAGTGCCGGATGCCGCCGGCAGCGGCCTCGGGATGGCGCGGTACTCCAGGTAGCGAAGATGATCGGCCGCGCCTTTGTGCAGGCGAATGCTGCGGAAGCGCGCCTCCTCGATGACAGCGATCGGTTCGTGCGCTTCATCGAAAATTTCAAACTCCGCCGCGATAGAATGGGGCGCACGGCTTAGCAGCGTCGCGCGGGCAAACCGCGGCGTTCGCTTGCCACCGTGAATCGTGACGTGGCCGACCCGCGTCGGCACAAAGGTGATGCCCTCGTAGTCGGCGGCCTTGTCCTTGAGCAGCTGGATGATCAGCTGGAAGGCGCAGTCCAGCAGCGCCGGATGCAGGTGGTGTTTTTCGAGTTCGGCTTGTACGACGTCCGGCATCTGAAACACGGCAAGAGCGGATTGCCCTTGCACCCAGCCGTGGTCGATGGCCTTGAATGCCGCTCCGTAATCCAGGCCCGCTGCGATCGTCAGGGCCTCGTGGCTATGGCCGTTGAAGTCGGGTTGGCGCGTGGGCAATAGACCCAGCGTACGGTGCAGCCGGATTTGCCTTGGCTCGCGCAGGATGCGGCCCACGGCGTGCAGCGTCCAGGCTTCGCTACTGAGCTGCTCCCGCGTCCGAACAGAAAAGCTTCCGTCCTGGGGATCGATAGCAAGGCGCAGCTTGCGGCTGCGATCACTGCCCAGGAGTAGCGGAGCGCGAATCTCCAGCTCCTCGATTTCTGCGAACTCGCCCGGCTGCCAGCAAAAGGCAGCCGCCAGGGCCAGTTCGGCGTAGCCCGAGCCGGGGAAAACGGCCGCTTCGCCGACCACGTGGTCGGCCAGGATCGGGTGCGTCAGCGTGTCGAACTCGTTTTCCCAGGTCAGCTCGTGCTGGCGCAGCGGGTAGCCCAGCAGCGGATGCACCTTTGTGCGGTAGAGCAGGCCAAGGGATTCCTGCGTCACCGGGTGCCAGCAGCGTTCCCGCTGCCAGGGGTAATTGGGCAATCGAACGTGACGTCCTTGCCAAGGGAACAATCGCTGCCAGTCGACCATTGCGCCAGCGATCATCGCCTGGCTAGCGCTTGCCCAGATGCGCTGCGGCGAATCGTCACCGCGTTTGGCGGTTGCAATGATGCGGCCGGTCGCGCCGGCGTCGCCTAGGCAATCATTTATATATCCGCGCAGCAGCGAATGCGGGCCGATCTCAACGAAGATGTTGATGCCGTCGGCAACCATGCCCTTGATGGCCTGCTCGAACAGCACCGGCCGGCGAATGTTGCGCCACCAGTAATTGGCGTCGAGTTCCTTGCCGGCCAGATGTCCGCCGGTAACGGTGGAGTGGAACGGGGTTGCGTCATCGCCGGGCTGCAGGTCGGCGAGCACCTCTCGGAGCTCGGCCGCGATCGCTTCCATTGCCGGGCTATGGAAGGCGTAGTCCAAATCCAGGCGTTTATAAAAAACTGCGCGCTTGGCAAGCACGGTCTCGAGTCGTTCCAGGTCCTCGGTGCTGCCGGCGATCGTCACTCCCTTGGTGCTGTTCACTCCGGCAAGGGCCAGGGTACTGCTCAGGGTCAGCTCCTCGAGCAACTCGCGGACGGCCTTTCCGCCGATGCCGACCGCCGTCATGCCGCCTGCGCCCTTGGTCGTGCCCTGCAGCCTGCTGCGGTGGAAGATCACCTTTACTGCTGCCGCGAGGGAAAGCGCGCCGGAGGCCCAGGCGGCTGCTACTTCGCCGACGCTGTGCCCGGCCACGGCCACGGGCACGAGACCCCTGTGGCACAACATGCGGGTGATTCCGACCTGCAGGGCAAAGAGCGCCGGCTGGGCAATCTCGGCAAACTGGTAGCGATCTTCGCCGCCACCACCCGCCAATTCGGCTTCGAGGGAAAGGTCGGAATAGTGGGCGAACAAGGCGTCGACCTCGCGCACCGCCTGCCGGAAAATGGGATCGGCCAGCAGGCCCTTGCCCATTCCGGCCCACTGCGATCCATTTCCGGAATAGATGAACGCGGCTCCCGATGGTGCGCTGAGTTTGGTGTCTGAGGCGACCGTAAGCTCGTTTACCGCGCCATCGGCAAAATGGTCTAGCGCTTCCGCGATCGATTCTGGCGTGGTGCCGAACAGGACCGCACGGTGCTCGTGCCACTCCCGGCCATGCACGGTCTGATACGCGATGTCGTAGAGTGACTTCTGCGGCTGCTCACCGATGAAAGTTGCGAACTCGCGGGCGGCCGCGTGCAGGGCCGACTTATCCCTACCCGACACGAGGACCGGCACGGCGCTGCCCTTGGGTAGCCTGGGCGTGCTTGGCGTCGGGCTCTGGTGGCTTTCGAGGATGACGTGGGCGTTGGCGCCGCCGAAACCGAACGAATTGACGCCGACGACCACTTTTCCCATGGACCGCAGGGGCTTGTTCGCGGTGACGACCTCGATATTCCAGTCCTCAAATTGGATATTAGGATTCGGATTCTCGAGCCCGATATTGGCCGGCACCATGCGGTTTTGCACGCAATGCAGCGCTTTCAGCAATCCGGCGATGCCAGAGGCTGCTTCTAAATGCCCGAGGTTGCTTTTGACCGAACCGATGGGAAGCGGGCTGCTCTTAGGGCGGCGTTGCCCCAGCGCTTCCCCGAGGGCATGAGTTTCGATCGGGTCGCCGACGGCCGTGCCGGTGCCGTGGGCTTCGATGTAGTCGATCTGGGCCGGATCTATCCCCGCGGCGGCGTAGGCAGCCACGAGTAGGTCCGTTTGCGCCTTCGAATTGGGAACAGTGAGCCCCGATTTTCGACCGTCCGTGTTGACCGCGGAGTGGGCGACAACGGCCAGGATGGGGTCTCCGTCGGCCACCGCCAGGTCGAAATCCTTCAGAAAAAACACGCCGCCACCCTCGGAGCGCACATAGCCGTCGCCAGAGGCATCGAAAACCTTGCATCGGCCACTCCTGGACAGCATCGATGCCTTGGAAAACGAGATGAAACCGGTGGGATGCAGGTGCAGGCTGATGCCGCCGGCGAACGCTTGGGTGCTTTCCCCCGAACTTATGGACCGGCACGCCTGGTGAAAGGCGACGAGTGCTGAGGAGCAGGCGGTGTCGATCGCCATGCTGGGACCGTGCAGGTCGTAGATATACGACAGACGGTTGGCAGCGATACTGGCCGTGTTGCCGGTCGCGAAGGAGGAGTCGATCGCGGAGAGGTCGTCGGCAAAACGATAAGAATAATCTGTGCTCGCAATGCCGATGAAGACCCCGCAGGCACTGCCACGCAGTTTCGAAGGCCGGATACCGGCGTTTTCCAGGGCCTCCCAGGTCATCTCGAGCAGCAGGCGCTGCTGGGGGTCCATGAGGGCGGCTTCTCGGGGAGAAATGCCAAAGAACCCAGCGTCGAACCCAGCAACGTCACCGAGACTGCCGGCAGCGATTGTATATGTGGATCCGGAATGATTCCTGTTCGGATGCAGAAATGCATCCAAGGCCCAGCGCTCGGGATCAACCTCGGTCACCAAGTCCCGGCCAGCAAGCAGGTCTTCCCAGAAGCGGGCGACGCTGGTTCCTGGGAGCCGGAACGATGTCCCAACAATTGCGACTTTTCGGATCACGGGGCGATTCTATGCGACTTCGATGGGGGCGAGGCTGCGACGCATCAATCCCGTGTTCGTTACGCGACGGAGGCTTCAGGCGCCAACAACTGCCGATGCCGTCAAGGTTTGAGGCTTGGGAAAGTGCGCATCCCTGCTTGGCACCATGAACCCGTGGTCGCGAAGCTCTGTTTTGCAGGGAAACTAGAGAGGAAGCGCCTAATCTCTCCTTTGAATATTTCCGAGACCGCCCTACGGCCCCTCCAGCTACCCTGATCGGTAAGATGGCACCTCAGGGAAATTCGTAACGTTTCGAAACTTTTTTGAATGAAACCGGATTGAAGCGCGCACTGATTACCGGTGTAACCGGCCAGGACGGGGCCTACCTCGCCGAACTGTTGCTGAAAAAGGGCTACGAGGTGCATGGCATCAAACGCCGCTCCTCCCTGATCAAAACCGACCGAATAGATCATCTCGACAAGGATCCGCACGTTACTGGCGGTCATTTCGTCCTGAACTACGCGGGACATGACGGACTCGCCCATCTTGTTACACGTGATCCAGAAGGTGCAGCCCGACGAGATCTACAACCTGGCCACGCAAAGCCACGTTGCTGTGTCCTTTGAAGAGCCCGAATTTACCGCGAATGCCGATGGCGTTGGCGCCCTACGTGCCCTGGAGGCCATTCGCATCCTGCGGCTGGAGAAGAAGTCGCATTTCTACCAGGCTTCCACCTCGGAGTTCTACGGACTGGTACAGGAGGTGCCACAACAGGAGACAACGCCCTTTATCCTCGCTCGCCTTACGCAGTGGCCAAGCTCTATGCCTACTGGATCACAGTCAACTACCGCGAGGCCTACGGCATCTACGCCTGCAACGGCATCCTCTTCAATCACGAATCACGGCTGCGTGGCGAGACCTTCGTCACCCGCAAGATCACCCGTGCGCAGGCGCGAATCAAGCTGGGGCTGCAGGATTGCCTGTGGTTTGATTCGCTTGTCTGCCTTGGTGTATACAAGAACGTTCGTCTGCCATCGATGACGCCGAGTGACTTTAAAATTACGCTCACGGCAATATCGAAAGTACGCCCGAATGAGATTTACCGCCTTGCGTGTCAGGCCTCGGTTGGTCTGTCCTTTGGCCAGTCATCAGAAACCATTGAAAGCATTACTATTGGCAAGCGCAACATCCTGGAATCTTTTCGGTTCCTCGGAATGAACGCAAGGTTCTACGACGCAAGCTCCGGCGAATGCTTTGGGGATACCAACGGAATGCCGGCAGACGAAAGCACGCCTCTTGATCCGGCGCCGCGAATGTCGTGGCGAAATCGGCAGCACACTGGCTCGTCTGCAACGACCGTGAGGCACACAAAATGTATGCGGTGAACGGAATCTTGTTCAATCATGAATCCGAGTTGCGACCAGCACGTTTCGTGACGCAAAAGGTTTAACTGCTCGCGGACAAATCCGATTGCCGCTCTGTGCCCACGGATGACCTGACTATGTTTTCCGCTTTACTTATCGCATGCATCTGGTGACCGTCAGCCTTGATTACGTCCTACGCACAGAATTTCGAGGATGTCATGCTTTGGCGAGCCCTTGGGCATGTCGAGAACGGCTTTTACATTGATGTTGGTGCACAGCATCCCGTGATCGATTCGGTCAGTAAGGCCTTCTATGAACATGGTTGGCGTGGTATTCATGTTGAACCGACACGGAGCTACGCCGCAGTGCTGCGACGGGACCGACCGGACGAACTTGTGTTGGAAGCCGCGCTGGCGGGTCGCCGAGGAATGATCGCTTTTTTTGAAATCCCAGAAACAGGCCTTTCAACGGCAGATCCCCTCATCGCCCAAGAACACCGCGAACACGGATTTCCCGTGCTGGAAACCAATGTCCCGTGTATTACGCTTGCTGACGTTTTTGAAAAGGCGCATGAGCGTGAAGTCCATTGGTTGAAAGTCGATGTCGAGGGCATGGAACAAGAAGTTCTGCAAGGATGGGGGCTATCTAAGGTCCGCCCGTGGATAGTAGTAGTTGAGAGCACGAAGCCCTTGACTCAAATTGATACTCATAAGTTCTGGGAGCCGCTTCTCCTGCGGCGTGGGTACAAAGCGGTCTATTTTGATGGTCTGAACAGATTCTACGTCGCCCATGAGCACCCAAAGTTGTTATTGTCATTCGGATCTGGCCCCAACATTTTTGATAGATTTTCCTTGAGCGGAACGGCCACCGCGAGTTTTTGCGCCTTGCTTACCGAACGAGCGGCGGCGATGGAGGCAAAGCTCACTCAAGAGTTGGCGCTGCTCGCGGGGAACTACGAAGAGCGCGAACGGACACTGCAACAGGAGCTGCAGGCGAGTCGAGACAAGATGCTAAGCATGGACGAAAATATGACAGCGAAGGAACGTGATTTGCGAGAAGAGATAGGGAAGGCGCATGAAGAAGTAAATTCATTGTTGCGCACATTAGTACAACGTGAACAGGACTTTGGCGAACGCCTTCTTCACGCCCACCAAAACGCGGAGCGGGACAGAATCTCGCTAGACCTCACGCGTGCGGAACAGCTCCGAACGCTCGATCTAGAGAATGCGTCTCTGAAAAGACGGGCCGATGAACTTGAATCGACCGGTCAAATTCGTGCCGTCCAGTTCAGTGCCGAGCTACACACCAGAGATATTGAGCTCGATCGACTCAATCAAGTCTGTGCGGCACTGCAAACGGAGATGCAATCCTTGCTTCTGTCGAATACTGAGACGAGGACGCACGTACAGGACGCTTTGGGTTCGGCTGAACAGGCGTTGGAGCGGCTTCGTAGCTCATTGGAGCGGAGCGGGGCGGGCTTGCAAGGCGCGGGCGACAAGCTAAATACGAGGAAAGAAGCACATCTCGCGGGCTCAAAAATGTCCCCTGGGCAAATACCGATGATTTCGAGCGTCGGCGAATTGCTTTCGCTTCCTGGCCAAACCTTTGTCCATAGCGCTTATAACATTCTTTTGGGGAGGGAGCCGGACCCGGATGGTATGCGCTATTACCTAAAAAGGGTGCGGGCCGGGACTTCAAAGGTGCAAATTGTTGCGGAGATGCGCCTTTCCTCCGAAGGAAGGAATCGCCCGATTGAACTTGCCGGATTGGAGCGAGCTCTTCGACCGTACCGATGGCGAAAAATTCCGGTCCTGGGGCTTGCTTTTGAATTCTTTGTAGACCACATGAGGGAGTCCCCAAAAAGGAAAAAACGGCGGGCAATTGAGGATGAAATGTTTCAACAAACGGAAGAGGCACAGAGACAGCTCGATCTCATTGAGGTGACCCTCGTTCATCTACGACGTTTCGTTGGGGAGAAGAATGCGCACCAGCCCATCGTTTTAGTGACGAATCTGCCGCGGACGAATGCCGACGCAAGCACTGCGGCTGCAGGTCAGACGTTCATAGATACTGCGATGAACGGTGCCGTGCAAGAGGAGGAAATACGGAGGCTCTCTGAAAATGCGCGCGACGTTCATAGCCAGATTATGGGCGCCTTGCGGGCGCTCCCAAGGCTGCAATCCTGATGCGCATCGTTTTTGATCTGCAGGGCGCACAAAGTAGCGGCAGCCGTAATCGCGGCATAGGACGTTATTCCATGTCTTTAGTCCAGGCCATTGCGCGCAATCGGGGCCCTCATGAAGTACTCATTGCTCTGAATGGTCTTTTTCCGGATTCTATCGAGCCCATTCGCAGCGCCCTCGACGGCGTGATTCCCCAAGACAGCATTCGAGTCTGGAACAGTCCGGGACCCGTCAGTTTCAACGTGAAATCGAACGAGTTTCGCCGGCAAGCAGCGGAGCTTGTTCGCGAGGCTTTCCTTACCAGTCTTCGACCGGACCTCGTACATGTCAGCAGTCTTTTCGAGGGTTTGATAGATGATGCCGTGACCAGCGTTGGACTCTTCGCGCAGTCGATTCCAACAGCGATCACGCTCTACGACCTGATTCCCCTAGTCAACAGAAAGCCCTATCTTGAAGATCCAGTCACCGAATCCTGGTATGAGAGCAAAATTGGGCATTTGAGGCGAGGAAATTTGTGGCTGGCGATCTCCGAATCGTCCCGACAAGAGGGAATCAAATATCTCAACCTACCCGAAGAATGGGCCGTGAATATTTCGACGGCGGCCGACGCGCACTTTAAGGCCTCGGATGTTCCGGCACAAGTTGCGCGGGCAATCCGTGATCGCTTTGGACTTACACGGCCGTTTGTTATGTATACGGGGGGTATCGATCACCGAAAGAACGTCGAGGGCTTAATCCGGGCATTTGCGCAACTGCCGCCGGACATACGGGTTAGACATCAACTAGCCATCGTCTGCTCGGTGCAGCCCGATACTCGACGCAACCTCGAACAGCTCGCGCAGCAGCATGGCCTCGATCCGGGGGACTTGGCCCTAACGGGGTTCGTTTCGGATAGTGATCTTGTAAACCTTTATAGGATGTGCAAGGTCTTCGTTTTTCCATCCTGGCACGAGGGATTCGGTCTTCCCGCGTTGGAGGCGATGAGCTGCGGGGCTCCGACAATCGGCGCAAATTCGGCGAGTGTGCCGGAAGTGATCGGCCGGGAAGACGCGCTGTTCGATCCGCATAGCGATGAATCGATTTCGCTAAAGATTGCCCATGTGCTCACGGACGATACGTTTCGCGCCAACCTCATCCGGCACGGACAAATGCAGGCCGGGAAATTTTCGTGGGACGAAAGCTCCCGACGCGCTCTAGTGGCCTTCGAACGAATGCACGCCTTTCGGAAAGGGACCGTCGAAGCGACCGCCGGCGCGCCTCGCCGCAGGCCAAGGCTAGCCTATGTGTCGCCGCTCCCACCGGCTCGAAGCGGCATTGCAGACTACAGTTCCGAACTCTTGCCGGAATTAAATCGCTACTACGACGTCAGCGTAATCGTTGCGCAGGAAAAGGTGTCCGATTCATGGATCCGCGCGAACTGCGAGGTTCACAGCGTGGATTGGTTTGCGAAAAACGCAGACCACTTTCAGCGTGTCCTTTATCACTTTGGCAATTCCGACAACCACCATCACATGTTTGCTATGTTGGATCGGGTCCCAGGAATCGTGGTTCTGCACGACTTTTTCCTCAGCAACATTGTGGCCTACATGGATTGGCACGGGCTTGATAAAAACGCGTGGGCACGCGAGCTCTATCGAGCACATGGATACCAAGCTGTTCGCGAACGATTCCATGCCACTGACACAGACGACGTTGTTTGGAGATTCCCGTGCAATCTCGGTGTTCTTAGAAGGGCGACCGGGGTCATTGTTCACTCGCAATTTTCGCGCCGGCTAGCCGACGAGTGGTATGGAGCGGGGGCTTCGTCGGATTGGCGCGTGATCCCTCTCCTTCGAAAATGCCCAATTGTTTCAGATCGACAGGAAGCTCGCGAACAGCTCGGCTTCCCGCCCGATTCACTTGTCGTCTGCAGCTTCGGGGGTCTTGGGCCTACAAAGCTCAATAGTCGTCTTCTCGATTGTTGGCTTAAGTCGGATCTCGCCAAGAATAGTCGATGCTTTCTTATTTTCGCCGGGGAAAATGATTGGGGGCCCTACGGCGACCGGATGACTGAGGGCATCCGCAACAGTGGACTTTCCGATCGGATTCAAATAACCGGGTGGCTTGATGAAAGCCGCTTCCGAGCCTACTTGGCTGCAGTTGACATAGCGGTTCAGCTCCGCACACTTTCGCGTGGGGAGACTTCGGCAACAGTGCTTGACTGCATGGCCCGTGGCCTTTCGACCGTCGTCAATGCAAATGGCGCGATGGCCGAGCTTTCGCCTGACAGTTTGTTCACGCTGCCGGACGAATTTGACGATTCAGCACTAATAGACGTTTTGCAAACGCTGAGCCGGGACGAAGTACTGCGGAGTTCTCGCGGTGAACAGGGGCGTGAAGTAATTCGAACGAAACACGGACCGCGGCGCTGCGCACAAATCTATTTCGAAGCGATCGAACATTTCCACAGGGAGGAGGAGACAGGGCGAAGCGGACTTATTCGACTGCTCGCGCAGCGAGTTGGCACAAAGTTAGAAGAAAACCTCTGGTTCGATGTATCGACGGCGATCGCGGGCTGTATGCCTAAATGCTATCGGACCCGTCAACTTCTAGTCGACGTTTCAGAATTGGTCCTCCACGATGCTAAGACCGGCGTTCAGCGGGTCGTACGTGGAATTCTTACAGTATTACTGAACAGTCCTCCAGCTGGATTGCGGGTGGAGCCGGTTTATGCCAATGCGGACCGAGTCGGCTATCGCTATGCACGTCAGTTTAGCCTGCAGTATTTGGACTGTCCGGATCAGGCCGTGGAGGATATGCCAATCGAAGTATTTCCAGGCGACGTGTTTCTCGGGTTGGACCTACAGCCGTACGTAATCCCACGTCAGGCCGCGTTCTTTGAGGATCTTCGACGCATTGGAGTCCGAGTTTATTTCGTTGTTTATGATTTGCTTCCCGTTCTTCTGCCCAGTTACTTTGTTGGTGGATCGAATGATGCACATATGCGCTGGCTGCATACCATTCAACAAAGTGACGGTGCAGTTTGCATTTCGCGTGCAGTCGCCGACGAATTGCAAGATTGGCTGACAGTATTCGGTCAGAATAGGCTAAGGCCCTTTCACATCGGTTGGTTCCATGTCGGGGTTCCCGTAGTTGACACGTCTATCATGAGCCTCCAATCCGGAAACGGTGACCTTAGACCTGCAAATGTCTTCAAACATCCGACGTTTATTATGGTAGGCACGGTCGAGCCTCGCAAAGGCCACGCGCAGGTGTTGGCGGCATTTGAGCGACTTTGGCGGGAAGGCATCGATGCGAAATTAATCATCGTTGGCAAACAAGGATGGATGGTCGATTCTTTGACGCATGAGCTTCGACACCATCCTGAGGCTGGTCGAAAACTACTGTGGATGGAGACCGTAAGCGACGAGCAGTTGGCCAATTTATATAGTACGTCGACATGCCTCATTGCCGCATCCGAGGGCGAAGGCTTCGGCCTCCCTCTTATTGAAGCGGCGCAATACCGCCTGCCCATAATTGCCCGCGACATTCCGGTTTTTCGAGAGGTAGCGGGCGAGCATGCCCATTACTTCTCCGGCTTTTCGGCAAGTTCCCTTGCTGACGCCGTAAGTCTCTGGCTCGAACGCGACCGCCTCGGTACGGCCCCGCAATCGGGAGAGATGCCGCGATCAACCTGGGAAGAGAGCGCGCGGCAACTGCTGGATGTTGTGTTGCAGAACCGCTGGTACCAGCGCTGGATGCCAAGCGTCGACCGGCGATTCTGGGGGTCCGACCCGCGTCTGTCTACACAGGTCGGTAAACGTGTGGGGCGCGAAATGGTGTCGACCGGTCTGGCCGGCTGCCTGATTCACGGACCATATTTGAAAATTGAGGCGGGAACGTACCAGATCTTGATCAACGGAAAGTTTGGAAATCAGCAGGAGGCAAGCGCGTTAGCCGACATAGCGGTCGACAAGGGTACGCGGATTCTCAATCAAGTCCCTATCATGGGCCCCGATGCCAATGGAAGACTCGCATCTCTTACCGTCTCCGTACCCGAGGACAGCACTGACTTTGAAGTGCGGATATTTGTCAATAGTGACTCCGACGTGATCGTATCAAGTTTGGAAATACGACCGCTGCACCAACCGAGTTCGACGGGGATTGCGAGTAGCGACCGTGCGCGGTGCAATCCTTCGTTGGCCCGAGGGTAATAGACCCTTGTTCTTTCCATAGTCCAGAAGAATGGCGGTTGGTTTAAATCTGTGAAGTTCGTTGCTGCGCGGATCCATACTGACTTCCTGTCCACCGCGAACGAGGACGCGTCGTTGCTGAAGTTAATTGAACCGCAGCCTTCAGGGCGTTAACACAGCTACGCTCCTAGACAACTTGCCTGCCAGACGAAGTGTAGCCTACCGGCCGCCGGGGCCGCACACCGAACAACGAAAGTCGTCGCGCTAATGCTGGTCGTGTCAAGATACAGCGGATTGGCACCAAAACTAACAGTTGGAGTGATCGAAATATCGCCGGGGCTTGGCGTTGCCGCTAATCCGTGGTGAACATCGACGCTCGTTTCTCCGAATTCGATCACGGATGCGCCGCGATTTCGGGTTGTGATTCCAACGTTTCCGCGGACAATGCCGGTCTTGCTTTCATCAATGACCTGATAGGTTCGATTGCTTTGGCAGACGCAATCAACCAGTTCATAGTCCGTACAACCAGATTTGATGCGGATTCCACCGTCATTTCCTTCCAAACCATGGACGGCGCCGGCCAGCAGGTCATGCAGGTAGAATTTTGATACTTTCTCCTCAATTACGATTCCAGCCCCCCGGTTTCCCGCCATCTCGCCGCCTAACACGTACACGTTGCGACTATTGACGCCCGCGACACCCATGCCGTCACCACCATTCAAGTTCGCCTGGTGATCGATGAATGTCAGTCCGTCGATGAGACCAGTTCCAGCGTTTATTCGCGTGCCACTCCTTTGGTGCGATGAAGTCCAACAATTCACGAAGTGGCCGCGGACTATTGCACCCTTCCCTTCCGGCGCGAGTGCGATGCCCTCGACAGCTGTATCAAAGAATGTGTTGGACGCGTCGAGAGAAGCGACCACCTGGCGCGCTCCCGGATTGACCAGCAAGTCGGTTCCGCAATGGATGAGGTTCGAATTTGTGATGGTTGTATCCCCGGTTGACACAATGTTGATCCCAGCGAATGGCATGGCATTAGCTGGGTGATCCGAGCGAATCCGGTCGAGGTATACATTGAAACCGCCGTTGATCTGAATACAAACTCCCGCCCCCGATGCGAAAGTGCGAAAGTCGCAGTCCGAGATTGTGAAAAGGGTCGAATTGGAGACAATTCCTTTGTACCCATTCTCAAAGTAGCAATTCTCGATATGAACAAAAGTCCCAGAGGAGCGAATATAGGCACCACTAGTGCGAGGGCCGCCCTGATTGGTGAACATCAAATCGCGCACGCGAACGTCGCCCCCGCCTAAGGTCATCATGTCGCCAGTTCCCACTGCTGTTAGCATCGATTTCTTATAGGCACCGAACAGATACTTGCCGGCGTCGACTTTTACTGCACTTACTCGGTATTTCCCCGGGGGGAAAAAGATCATTGCGGCAAAATCGATGGCCGCCTGCACGGAACTTGTATCGTCGGTAGTTCCATCCCCTTTCGCACCGAAGTCAAGTACGTTGGCGGTCCTTGATTGAAGGCCAAATATCTCGGGTGTGCCGGCGAGTGCTAGGGCGTGCGAAAGCGGTGTCCCGATGGCAACTCCAAGGCCAGCCAGAGTTTGAATCGCAAGACGCCGCTGAAAGTCCATCGCACCTTCGTTTTGCTCGATTTCGTTAACAGACAATAATACGTAGGTGCAGAACGATGATCAATTTTCTTGGGAGCGGCCGGATTCTATACAAATTGATATCGAAGAGCTTGAATACGAATTTCTGAAATCATTTCCTTCTAGACGGTTTGATTTCTGCTCAAACGTTCACCTGGAAATTGAATTTCCCTCGGTTTGAAAGGAACAGCGGGACCTGAGTGCCGTAGGCGGGCAACTACGACCTGGGATTGAGATCGGTGGAGGCGCGCAGATCGTTAACTTTGATTTCGATGTCACTCACAGGCGAATCGACCTTTTCTCGGCCGCTGTCGACGAATTTTGATTCGGTATAAGCGACCACCTCGTTGATGCCGATTTCAAGCTCGCGCAAAGCGCGATTGAGGACGTTCAAGGACTCAAACCAATGGTCGCGATCCCGCTCGATCATGGCACGGATGCGGCCCTCTAATACGCGCTCCCTTAATCGTGCGTTTGGAAGCTCGAAAATGGCAGCTGCCAGACGGATCAACCAACCGAGAAAAGGCAAACGAACTACGCTCGCGACTGCGCTACGCCAACGAAGTCCCGTAATGGTTGATCCGGCCCTTCTGCCTTCCAATGAATCACACAGGCTTTCAAGGATTGCCGCCTTTTCCCTGCCGGCCCGAAGGAGGCGAAGATAGTCATCAAGCCCCTTTTCGTCGGCGGGGCGGCGCAGGATCGCAAGGTACGCTGCGCGAATGAACTCCCGATCGTTGTATCTGAGAAGATCCTTCACGTGATAACGACCGTCCAAATTTGGCCGAAACGATGCCTCCATGGGGCGAATACCGTTGTTCACTAGCTGTACATGAACGGACGCTGGGCGTGCGATGACATTACCGTCCTCGGTCAAGGCGCCAGGCTCTGTCGGGTTTCGACCGCAAACCCGATTGAAGTGCGGTATGACACGCTTGTTCGCGGGGAAATTGGATTGGGAAGCGTTGCGCCGCGCGACTTCAGATCGGATTCGCCGCAATATCTCATCAATCTCGGCGTCAGATGTATTTGCCTCGTTCATCAGTCCGGTTCTTGCACAGGTTTGCATAGCAAAACATAGCTGGTTTGCCGAAAAATATCGAAATCGCTGATGTCCACGTGGTATTTGACCGCGCCGGCGGAAAAATTCTCCCAGAAGCCCTCTGTTTTGTTCCAGTGACCCTCAGCCCGGAACAAGGTGCGATACTTTTCCGGGTGCTTTTTTAGCAGCAGGGCATCCTTTTCGAAATATCTTGCGCGTTCGACATGGGACTCGCGCTCGACGGATCTTGGAGGTGCCGGATGAAATACCCGGACGTCTTTCGCAAACGGTGTCCGCCCGAATTCCTGTACGCGCCATCCCAGGTCGGTGTCCTCGCGAAAGCTTGGGCGGTCAAAGGAGAGATCGAATCCACCGATTCGTTGAAAAGTACTTGCCCGGACGCATAGATTGGCTGTCATGAATCCAAAACCCTCAAAGTCAACGTTCGTCACCTGGCGGTATTCCGGTTCGAAGTCGTGGTCCGATTCGATCAAGCCTTCGACTGCATGCACCGTCGCATCGGAAAAATACGCGCGTGCGGCGTGGAGCCAAGTTTCCGAAGGCAAACAATCGTCGTCGGTAAAGGCGAGAATTTCCCCTTGAGCGAAAAAGGCGCCGACGTTTCTTGCGCGCGCCGCACCCTTTACCGTTGTATGAACATACGTCACGGGAAAGCCAAAATGCTCGTTTCGCCTTGCCCAAGGCTCGGATGTCTGGTCAACGATAACGACTTCGAAATCTTGCTCTCGCTGCGCTTGCAAGCAACGAATCGCGGTGTCAAGTCTGTCATGCCGGTCAAGAGTCGGTATTACGACAGAGAAAAAGGGCCGAGGGCGATCAAGTCGCACGCTCCAATTGCGCAGGAGTTGGCCCAATCGCGGGCTTATCGCCTCCCAAGAGTAGTCATCTTCAACACATTCTCTTGCGTCGGCAGATCGCCGTTCCAAATCCTTTTGATCCCCGATCAATCCGCGAATGGCATTGGTAAATGCCTCCGGCGTACTGTCCACAATAATCAAAGGATCTCTGCCATTAACGGAAACGCCCCGCGCTCCGGTTCTTGAGGTTACGACAGGCAGACCAGCAGCCATATAGTCGAACATTTTTATGTTTGTTCCCGATCCGGAAAACATCGGATTCAACGCGAAGTCGCAAGCTTGAAGCCAAGCGATTTTCACGGATTCCGAAATTTGCTTTGTGAAGATAACATTTTTGGATGCGCATTCGGAAGAGGTGCCACTGACACCGCCAGCGATGACAAAATCACAGTCGGGAAGTCGCCAGGCAAGCTCGGAAACAATGAAATTCGCCGCCTCGACATTGGGCTTGTAGGGGCTTCCAATAAAAATTGCGGCTTTTCGCTCAGGGGAAAGACCGACGCGAGCCTTGGCTTGCGCGCGCGTGGCTGGCGTGGGCGGGGTAATGGACGACGCCATTACGCCATTGGGGACCACGCGGATTTTGTCGGCGGGCCAACCATATACGCGTACAAAGATGTCCAGGTCCTCGGCAGAACAGGCAAGAATCAGGTCTGCCCTGGCGCCGGCGGCAAGCTCTGTCTTGACAACGTCGCGTAGAAGGCGCGCCTCGCAAGGGTTTGTATCGTTCAGGAATTGGCTGCGCAAATACCCCTCAACATTATGGGATTCATACACGACTAGTTGTGACGGCCGTAAATGCTGCGCCAAAGGGGGGAATGCCCAGGGATGCGAGAAGACGACAATAGCCGCCCGCTCAATCGACTCGCGTGCGTGTTTCAAATACTCTGGCGACAGGTGTACCTGTGCGGGGAACGCCAAGTCGATAACGGTCTTACCGTTTGTCTCTGCTGCTAACGCACTTGCGGCCGCGTGATGAGCGGCGGACAAGGGGATATCGATTTCCTCCAAGGTTGGCGAAAGCTTATGGCGCCGGAAGGCTTCACCTGGCCAGTCATACGTGCCGATGTATTGCGCCTCGGTGTTTGGGCCAAGAGCGTGATACAAACCCAATAATCGCAACCTTCCTCCGCCGACCGGCGGGTCGATCGGTTGCATATCAATGATGCTTACCTTCGTTTGGTCCGGCGTACGGGTGAACGCCGCCTCCGGAGCCGCGGGGTCGAATCCGGCCTGCAGTAATCGCTCGGCAACAGTTGCCCAGCTCATATCGGCGGTGCTTTGGTTTGCGCGTTGCCCTAACGTTCTCGCTAGCTCCCTGTCCTTGAATAGTAATTCCATGGCCCCTCGCACACCTTCGGGGGACGGATCGCAAACCAGCCCGGTCTTGCGATCTCTGACGAACTGAAGCGTTTCCCCGGAATCTGTACAGGTAATAACCGGTTTTGCGCTTGCAAATGCTTCGAGTGTTATGTAGCCGTAATCTTCGCGTAGCGGCACAAAGGGAACTGCCAGGGCGTTGGCGTATAGCTCGAAAAGCTTGTCGTCACTGATACGTCCGAGGAATTGAATGCGGGAATCCCGACGGGCCAGCGCCTTGAGATTAGATTCCTGTTCACCCGTGCCAGCTATCAACAACTTGATGGGTAACCTGGAGGCCATCACGGCCCGGATCACGAGGTCAACGCGCTTCCACGAATGCAGGCGCCCCGGCAAGAAGAAGTAATCCCCGCCTTCCCCACAACGAAAGCCGTCGACCGAAAGCGGCGGATGCAGTACTTCGCAGTCGATCCCGTTCCAGTCGCGCAGTCGTTTTGCCACCTCATGTCCAATTGAAAAGCGATGTCGAATGGCGCCCAGGGCTTCATTGTCAAGGTCTTGGATTTTTTCTTGCTGCGCTAGAAGCGCAGGGGACGCCTTCGGAAAAGCGTCGTTGAACATATCGTAAAAGACGCGGATCGTATGAACAAGATAGAGCAGGTGATTGGGATGACTTGCTGCGTACGTCGGCGCCTTGGTTGAAATCACCAAATCATAATTTGATAGATCTAACACTTTGCATCGAGCGTAGTTATCCAAAATGTGTTCAAACGAGGATTCGTCAGTTTGTACGCTGATCGAATCGGCTTTGCATCCTTTCGCAGTCAGGGCGGGGACGAGGCCTTGATAAAAGCGCTCGGCGCCGCCGATTTCGCCTTTTGCGGATCCCGCCTCGAGCACGACAACCTTCTTGCCGAGATAGCGCTGTTGGTTGGAAAGGTCCACTAGGAATGGATTCCTTTAAGCATCGTAGTAACGGCCTGCGCATCGACCGCGTCGTGACTCCGGGTCCAAGAGACGCCCGTTCGAACGACCGTGCTCGGATTTCCGGCAACTAGGGCACATGCCGGAACCTCGCCTTTGACGGTTGAGCCAGCCCCGACAATACTCCCCGCTCCGATATGCGATTCGGTCAGGACCGTGGTGCGGGTGGCAAGCCAAACGTGAGGCTCGATAACCACGCTAGGGTGCGTTCGGAAGTTTGTCGCGGCGAGTGTGTCTAAATCGAAAATGGCATGGTTATCTCCGACGTGGATGGTCGGATCGGCAAACATGCAGTCTTCGCCAATAAGAAGCTGCCCGCCCGGATTTATAAAGCAGTCCGCACCGTTGGCAGTTGTGCGAGGTCCGACGTAGGCTGAACAAATGCCCCACATCCGGAAAATCCACAGTCCCTGGCAATCATTGCCGACCGTGATCCATTCGTTGGAATCGGCGATGTGGACCTGCAGGTGCGGGATTGAGCCCAGATTCAGCTCGATTCCACTGACACTCTCCGGTTGTCCGGCCCCAAAATAGTGAAGACGCAGCCGTGACAGCAGCGCCATTTGATCACTGGGAAAACGAACAATTCCACTAATTTTTGTTGCCCGCAAATCGGCGAAGCAATTGCGCGGAAGATCGGCAATCCGGATCGCAGAAAATCCGGAGAGGGACGCGTCGCCTTCTTCACCCGCCTTCCGAGGGAAAAGCAGTTCGTGGCGCCCGCTCGCTGTGAATTCGCGGGACGCAACAATGGACCGCGCTACCTCCAGCGTGTCTCCGGAGCGCGTCAGCCTCTTGATGGGGTACGCCGACTCCGGCTCCCGCCCCAGGAGCAGCCGATATGCCCACACTTCGGAATCAGCCGTAGTCACGGGCTTATGGCCGATCGCCGTCAATGAGCGCAAGACGTCAAGCCACCGCGAGCGACGCTTAATTTCTTGGGCAAAAAGGGCCTGGTACCGAAACTTCCGAGCAAATTCAACGGATCCGGCAATGCATTGCACAAGCTGCAGATTGTCTTCAACTCGCATCATGTCCGTCAGTACGCCCTCGGACTCGGGTTCTCTCCCGAGGAGGATCCGGTGCGCCCAAATCACGGCATCGCGAGAAACGGCCATACGCATCTTCAGCAGAAAGGTTAGCTTCTTGTCTCGCCGCTACTTGCGGGCAAAGGTGAGCGCTGTTTCCTTGCACACGGAAACCGGTAGAGGCGTTTCCTGTGTCATGAGTTTTGGGGCGGCAGGGAGTTCAGAAATGTCGTCCACTGAGGCAGGATCGTCTCGTGCGAGTAACGTTGCGCGACAATCGCGCCCTTTTCCACAAGTTCGTTCCGTCGTGACGCATGGGCCGGGTCGATGACGTTCCGTATCGCCTGGCGAAGATCCTCGCCCGAATACGGATTAAAGAACTCTGCGGCGTCGCCATATACCTCGCGGTGGACTCCGATATCAGACGCAACCACTGCGCCGCCCGATTTCATTGCCTCGATCCCCGCAAAGTCGAATCCCTCTCCAAAGCTCGGACAAACGGTCGCTCGCGCGTGCTTGTACAAAAGCCGCAGCTCGCCTGACGGCACATCCCGAAGCAGAAAAACGTCGCCACGTTCCATCCATGGGCGAAACTTCTGGACAACGTCCTTGCTATGCCAGCCCGGCGTCCCGACGATCAGAAGTTTCAGCTTTGGAAAGTGCTCGACCCGTAAGCGCTCCCATGCCCCGAGCAGCGTCAAGTGATTCTTTCGAGGCTCGATTGTGGCCACGATCAACAGGTATTGCATCGGCTCGGCCGGCGTGTAGTCGTCCAGGAGTCTGCGGACGGGGCCGAGATCGATCGGCGGCTCAAGATTCCCATTGAGTCTGGTACGGATGATCTCGGGAACAAGCCTGCAGTCGGATGATTCGTCGAAGTAATGGTGCGAAACCATGTTGTGGATCGTCAGGGATCGTGCCTCCACCTGCGGAAAGATGGATAGCAGGTCTTTGCGCGTAGTCTCGGAGACGCAGACAAACCACGCGCCGCTGTTTACATTGCTGAGTAATGCGCGGTAATGCCAGGCTTGGTGATAACGCCGGTTGGAAATCGTATGGGGCATCAACAGTGGAATCGCGTCATGGTAACGAACCACGAGCTTAGTGTTGCGCGAAACCGTTGCCGGATAAGGCGTCTCGGAAATCATAACGTCGAAGTCCGAGGTATCCAGGCGCGGAAACAAGGAAACCCCGACCGCACGCGCGACAAGCGCGCAGATGTGCATCGCATCCCAGGGAATGTGCATAATGCGGAAGCTGGCGCGCGTGACAATGGCAAAGTCTTCTGGGGGTAGCGTACGGGCAAAAAACCGGTGCCACAAGAAATCCTCGAAATGCTGCGCCTCAAAGCGTGTGAGCTTCTCGCGTCCGCCGATCAGATGCCAAAATGCCATCCCGATCGTGTTCGCCACGACGCTTGGCAATGAATCCCAAGAGTCCTGCTCGAGCGTGATCACTACGCGCCCGAGCCGGTTCAACTGCTTATCCATTGGTAACGGTCTTTGCCATTTCCCGCTTTTTGCCGGCAATCCGGGCGCAAGCAGGCGCCCGCTGTGTTGAAGCAGGCCCTCGACCTGAACACCTTCAAGCAATGACAGTCCGCGAAAAAGCAGCCGCGTCTCCTGGGGGATGCCCGCATGACCGTTCAGCGCGGGGCGCAGCTCCAGAAGAATCTTGATTGGGGCGTTCGCCATGTCTTTTGAGCGAGATTACGTTAGCAAGCAATCCGGTGAACGCGGAAACCGTTACAGTTCTACGATTTCCGGCCGTTGCCGGAGTGTTTCCAGGTAGAAGTCGTAGGCCTCATTGACGCTCGGAAAATTCAGCAGCTTCCCGTCATGCAAAACGCAGGCATCGGTACAGTAGGTCTTGATATGCGTCGCGTCGTGTGTGACCAGGATGAACGCGCGATCCTTGCGCTTTTGGAAGAGTTCCACGTGGCAGCGATCATGAAAGCGCACATCGCCCACCACCAGCGCCTCATCGATCAAGAAGCAGTCGAATTCGACGGCCATGGAAAGCGCAAATGCAAGACGCGACAACATGCCGTGGGAGTAATGCACAACCGGCTCGCGAAAATAAATCCCCAGTTCGGTGAAGTCTTCGACGAAGGGAACCAGCGGCCTGTAATCGATGCCGTAGATGCGACAGACAAACTTCAGATTGTCGAGGCCCGTAAGGTGGGGCTGGAATGCGCCCCCAAACGCAAGGGGCCAGGAAACACGCATGCCGCGCTGAATGCGTCCGGATGTCGGCCGCTCGGCCCCGCTGATAAGGCGGATAAGGGTTGATTTGCCTGCACCGTTGCGGCCGAGGATGCCGAGGTTTCT